>Ga0185299_10000263_pt1 | contig 158568 bp, 149 predicted proteins | sample PaiPotPPA55metaG_FD_128002 | JGI IMG/M metagenome (GOLD analysis project Ga0185299, IMG submission 128002) | Iron sulfur acid spring bacterial and archeal communities from Banff, Canada, to study Microbial Dark Matter (Phase II) - Paint Pots PPA... ...
GGTCTGGCAAGACCTGGCGAATCCCCCCGCGCCGGACGACAAATCGGATTCAAGGCACAAGGCCAGTCATTCCGTGGGTCAGACCGGGTCGGGGGAACCGCTACCTACATCCTCACTGTCATTCCGGCATGCTTTTGGCCGGAATCCAATGCTGTGGCGGCGCTGGATCCCGGCCAAAAGCATGCCGGGATGACGAGTGTCGTTGCGGGATGACGAGTGTGATTGCAGGACAACGAGTGCCGTCGCAGTACTAGGCACCCGATGTATCGCCCGCGCCACCGGGCTCGGCGAAGATGGCGCGTGCGGCCTCGGCGACGGCCCGCGCGCGTGCGGTGCTGCGGACCGACTGCAGCCGGGCCAGCATGATCGGCAGGCCGGGAAGGTCGTCACGGATGGCGACGACGCTCACCTCGCCTCCGTCGTAGGTGCCCTGATGTGCGGGGATCTGATTGAGGATCGAGAACCCGTGTCCCCGGGCGACCAACCCGCGGACCGCCTCGTAGCTGGCCGAGCGGTACCGAACCCTCGGTGTCACACCGGCTTTGGCGAGGATGGACTCGAAATAGTCCCGGCTGTCGGGCAGGTCGAGCAGTACCATCGGCTCATCGGTCAGCTCGGTCAACCGGATGGACTTCCGCTTCGCCAGCCGATGGCCGGCCGGCAGTGCCACATACGGCGCCGCGACACCGAGCTGCTCGGCATCGATGCCTGCTCCGAGCGCCAGATCGTAGGTCAGGGCCAGCTCCGCGGTGCCGTTGCGCAGCACGGTCCGTATCGCGTCGGCGGACGTCTCGACGACCTCGACCTCGAGCTCGGGATGACGGGCGCCGAGGTCGGACAGCAGACGGGGCAGCACGAACGGGGTCAGGGTGACGAAGCATGCCAGCCGGACCGTGCCGTGCACTCGGTCGACGCGGCCGCTGGCGTTGTCGAGCACCTCATCGAGGTGGGCCAGCAGGGCCCGGGTGTCCCGCAGCATCTCCTCACCGGCGGCGGTGAGGGCCAGGCCGCGGGCCCGGTGCCGGATGAACAACTGCGTGCCGATCTGCTGCTCGAGCTGGCTGATCGCGGCGGAGACCGCCGACTGCGCGATATGCAGCTCGTCGGCGGCCTTGGTCATGGACGAATAGGTGGCGGCTTTGACGAAGTACCGCAACTGGGTAAACGTCACGTCGGGACGTCGGCGCATACTGGCAGTTCATCACAAAAACAGATGCAAAACCACTGAAACCACTAGTTGACCTCGGTTACGGATGACACCACGATGTCTAGTACTCGGCGTGTCCCAGGTCATGCCCAGCCCATCATCGTGGCGCCAGCAGCCACGAACTCTGAGAGGTGTGTACATGACCACACTCGATGACTGGAACCATCTCGCCGGTGAGATTACGCCGCGCACCGAGATCTTCATCGACGGCGAATACCGGGCCGCGATGTCCGGGGCGAGTTTCGACTCGATCAACCCCGCCACCGGCGAGCTGATCGCCCCGATATCGTCCGCCGACGCCGAGGACGTCGACGCCGCCGTGGCATCGGGGCGCGCGGCCTTCGAATCGGGCATCTGGTCGCAGGCATCGCCCTCGCATCGCAAGCGCGTCCTGACCCGGCTCGCCGAGCTGATCCTCGAGCACGGCCAGGAACTGGCGCTGCTGGATTCGATGGATATGGGCAAGCTGGTCGCCGAGGCCCATACCATCGACGTCCCTTCCGCCGCAGACCTTTTCGCGTTCTACGGCGAGGCGATCGACAAGCTCAGCGGTGAGATCGCCCCCACCGCACCCGGCACCCTCGCCCTGGTGACCCGGGAACCGCTGGGCGTCATCGGAGCCGTCACGCCGTGGAACTTCCCGCTGGATCTCGCGGTGTGGAAGTTGGCGCCCGCCCTCGCCGCGGGCAACTCGGTGGTGCTCAAGCCCGCCGAGCAGGCGCCGCTGTCGTCGGTGCGGCTCGCCGAGCTCGCGGTGGAGGCGGGACTGCCCGCGGGGGTGCTCAACGTCGTTCCCGGGCTCGGACCCACCGCTGGGCAGGCCCTGGGCAGGCACCCGGACGTCGACGTCATCGCCTTCACCGGATCGACCGAGACCGGCAAGCGGTTCCTGCGGTACGCCGCGGACTCCAACGCCAAGCAGGTGTGGCTGGAGTGCGGCGGCAAGAGCCCGAACGTGGTGTTCGACGACGCCGACCTCGACGCCGCGGTGGACAAGGCGATCTTCGGAGCCTTCTACAATCAGGGTGCGGTGTGCTCGTCCAATTCCCGTCTGCTGCTGCATGATTCCATCGCCGATGAGTTTATCAGCGAGCTGGTGAAGCGCACGGCGCAGCTGCGGCCGGGCAATCCGCTGGATCCGGCGTCCACCCTGGGCGCCCTCGTCGACGAGAAGCACACACGGCGAGTCATGGGATTCATCGACCGCGCCCGGGCCGACGGCGAGATCCTGACCGGCGGGACACGCGAAACCGTCGACGGCCGTGGATGTTTCGTCGCGCCCACGATCGTCGCGAACCTCGCGCCGACGGCCGAGCTGGTCACCGAGGAGGTCTTCGGTCCGGTCCTGGCCGTGCAGACATTCGCCGACGAGCCCGCGGCGATCGCGATGGCCAACGACACCAGCTACGGCCTGGCCGCCTCGGTGTGGACCCGCGACCTGTCCCGGGCCCACCGCGTAGCCGCGGCGCTGCGGGCGGGCACCGTCTCGGTGAACACGGTCGACGCGTTGAGCCCCCAGACCCCCTTCGGGGGATTCAAGCAGTCCGGATTCGGCCGCGATCTATCGCTGCACGCACTCGATAAGTACACCGGCCTCAAAACCACCTGGATCGCGCTCTAGATAGGGAAAACCCATGACCGACAAAGCGCCGGTGTCCGCACCCCTCGAGCAGCGGACCATCGAACACGTCCCCGTCGACGAACGCCACGGCCGCGCCCGCGACCTGTTCACCGTCTGGTTCGGCTCCAACATCATGCTGCTGACCATCATCACCGGCGCGCTCGCCACCACGGTGTTCCACCTGCCGTTATGGGCCGGAGCGGTGGCGATCGTCCTGGGCAACGTCATCGGCGGCGTCGTGATGGCGCTGCACGCCGCCCAGGGGCCGCAGATGGGTGTGCCCCAGATGCTGCAGACCCGGGCGCAGTTCGGCTCCTACGGCAGCCTGCTGGTGGTCGTCCTGGTGGTCTTCATGTACCTGGGCTTCTTCGCCTCCAACGCGGTGCTCGGCGGTCAGGCACTGGCCAAGGTGACCGGCCTGCCCGTCAACTGGGCCATCACAGTCATCGGCCTCATCAGCGTCGTCGCCACCATCGTCGGCTACCGGCTCATCCACCGGGTCACCGCCGTCCTGTCCGTCGTCGCCGGCGGCGCACTGGTCGTCGCGTTCGTCTGGATGATCGGGGTCGACGGGGTACCGGCGGGCACCTGGCACACCGGCGGATTCGGCTGGGCCGGGTTCATGGCGACCCTGTCGGCCGCCGCGCTGTGGCAGATCGCCTATGCACCTTACGTTTCGGATTACACCCGCTACATGCCCAAGGACACCGGCCAGCGCGCCGCATTCTGGGGCACCTACGTCGGCTGCGTGCTGGGATCCGTGCTGCCCATGCTGCTTGGTGTGCTGGTGGGCGCCGCATTGCCGACCACCGACACCCTCGAGGGGCTTTCGACGCTGACCCACGGGGTGAGCACCGGGGTGTTCGCGATCTTCGCGATCGGCATCACGGCCACCAACGCCATGAACCTCTACTGCGGCTCGCTGTCCACGATCACGGTGGGGCAGAACCTGTGTCCGCGCTGGAAGCCGGGCGCGGCGAGCCGGGCGGTGACCGCGGTGATCCTCTTCATCATCGCGATCGTCCCGGCGTTGGTCAGCGCCGAGGACTTCCTGGCCAACTATGCGAACTTCCTGTCTCTGCTGCTGTGCGTGCTGATCCCGTGGACCGCGGTCAATCTCGTCGACTACTACGTGCTGCGCCACGGTGACTACGACATCGACTCGCTGTTCGAGCGTGACGGCGGGCGGTACGGACGGTTCAACTGGATCGCGATCGGGTGCTACTTCCTCGGCATCGCGGTGCAGATCCCGTTCCTGTCGACCACACTGTTCACCGGATTCGCGGCCAAGGCCCTCGGTGGCGCCGACATCTCGTGGATCGTCGGGCTGGCCGTCATCTGCCCGCTGTATTACGTGCTGATGCGGTCGAGGGTGTCCGCGCCGGTGGTGCAGCCGGTGGCGGCGTGATGACCGACTACCTGGTGATCGGCGGCGGCACCGCCGGATGCATTGTGGCGTCGCGCCTTTCGGAGGATCCCGCCGTCACGGTCACGGTGATCGAGGCGGGTCCCACCGACAAGGACGAGCCCCGCGCGAGGGATATCCGGCGATGGGCACAGATGCTGGAAAGCGAGTACGACCTCGATTACCGCAGCGTGCCGCAGGAGCGGGGGAACTCCGGCATCCGGCAGGCCAGGATGCGGATCCTCGGCGGCTGCTCGACGGCGAACACGATGATCACCTGGCGTCCCCTCGCCGCCGACCTCGACGAATGGGCGGCCCTGGGCGTCACGGGCTGGGACGCCGCCACGATGCACACCGCGTTCGACCGGATCCTGGCCCCGGCGGAACCGGTCGCCGACCAGGACCGCAACCCGTATGTCAGCGATGTGGTGGACTCCGCCCGGCGCGCGCTGGGCCTGCCCGCCCGCCGGGCCTGGAACTCCGATCCCGGCTTCGCCGCGACCGGTGTCGGCGCGGGGTTCTTCGAGATCGGCTACACCCCGCAGACTCACCTGCGGTCCTCCACCTCGGTGCACTACCTGCACGACGCCATCGCCGACCGCGACAACCTCGTGGTCGAACACGGACAGCATGCCGAACGCCTGCTCCTCGAGGACGGCCGGGCGGTCGGGGTGATCACCCGCGACGACGAGGGCAACCGCCACGAGTTCCGCGCCGACCGCGAGGTCATCGTGTGCTGCGGCGCCATCGATTCGCCACGGCTGTTGCAGCTGTCCGGCATCGGGCCCGTGGATGTGCTGGACGCGGCGGGCGTCGGCACCGCGGTGGCATCCCCGGGCGTGGGTGCGAACCTGATGGACCATGCCGAGGGCCTGATCGTCTGGGAGGCCGGCGCGGATGTCCCCGCCACCTGCGCGACGGGCTGGGACGCCGGCGCCGCCGTGCGACTCACGGACGGTCCCGGTGACGTCGGGCCCGCGCGGCCCGACGTGCTGATGCACTTCCCCGTCGAGGCCGTCGCCGATCAGGCGATTGCGCGCGGCGCGGTGATGCCCGAGCGCATCGTGTCGATCGCGCCGAATGTGGCCAAGCCGCACAGCCGCGGGCGGGTATGGATCACCTCAGCCGATCCCGCCGAGCGTCCCTGCATCGACTACCGGTACTTCACCGACCCGGGCGGGCATGACGAGGCGGTCCTGGTCGCCGGTGTCCGGCTGGCCCGCCGCATCGCCGCGACCGAGCCGATGGCCGATTGGGTTGTCCGCGAGGTTTTCCCGGGATCCGATGTGCAATCGGACGAGGAACTGTCCGAGGTGCTCCGCGCGACACACCAGACCGTGTATCACGTCTCCGGAACCTGCCGGATGGGCGCCGACCACGATCCGATGGCGGTGTGCGATTCCCGGCTGCGGGTACGCGGCGTGGACGGCCTGCGGGTCGTCGATGCCTCGGTGTTACCCACCATCCCGTCGGTCAACCCGGTGGGCACCATTATGGCGGTGGCCGAACACGCCAGTGCCCTGCTGCTCGCCGATCGTTACCGGTGATCTGACCACCGGGCTTTGATCGAATAATGTGCTGGCTCCCAGGGGCTTATCAGGCTCGGTGGCCATGCTGTCTACATGAGCCTCGCAGTGTTGCTCGCCGCGTTCGTGGTCGCCATTGTTCCGGTGGCGCCCACGGAACCGACGCTGGTCGGGCTGGGTGCCCTGGCCGCCGTGACGCATCTGTCGCCGGTCGGCGTGATCGTGGTTGGCGGGCTGGGGTGTTCGCTGTCCGATCATCTGCTGTATGCCGCCGGTCGCTGGGGCGGTGTCCGGGTGCTCGGTTGGCTGTCGCGCCGGCCCGCGACCGGCCGCGTGACGGAGTGGCTGGTCGGTCGGGCGGGTCGCTGGGGTGTTCCGGTGTTCATCGGGGCGCGCTGGCTTCCGGCCGGGGGCAGCGCGGGCGCGGTGCTGGCCGGCACCCTGGGCTGGAGGTTGCGGCGGTTCACCCCGACCTCGCTGATCGGTGCACTGCTCTGGGCCTGTTATGCCACGATGCTCGGCTACGCAGGAAGTGCCTTCACCGGTAATCCGCTTGCCGGACTAGGGATTTCGTTGATCATCGCCGTGGTCGTCGGACTGTCGGCGCGGGTGCTGCTGCACCGGCACCCCGCGACCGGTCCGGCGCTCGACAGTGCCGCGGCGGTCGAGCCGGTCCTGGTCGCCGCCTGACGAGATCGAGGCCCGGGCTGTGTCGATGGAGCCCGGCCGCTGGCCCTGCGTGGTTGCGCTCTGCTGCCGCCTGACGGGCCTGACGCGGCCGGGCTGTGCCGGGCGCGAGTGCGGTGCGATCGACTGGAATAGTGGTGCCGATGGGTGAGCGGAGGTCGCGGGTCGGCGGTCGACATCGGTGGGCGCGCAGGGTGTTCGGGGTGGGTATGGCGCTGGGGGCGGTGGTGGCGGGGTCCAATCTGTGGCTGCGGATGCTGTCGGCGGGGCATCTGTTCGAGGCTCCGGCGGTGCCCACGGCTCCGGTCGTGATCGTGCCGGGGGCGCGGGTCGATCGGGACGGTGCGCCGATGACGTATCTGCGTGGACGACTCGACGTCGCGATCGAACTGCTGTCGGCGGGGAAGGTTCGCCAGATCCTGATTTCCGGTGATGCGGCAGGCCATTCGGGGGATGAGATCGCGGCGATGAGGACGTATCTGCTGGACCGTGGGGTCGATCCGGCGGTTATCCGGTCGGACGCGGAGGGTCTATCGACGCTGGCGACATGTGAACGGGCCCAAGGGCTGTTCGGCATCGATCGTGCCGTGATCGTCACTCAGCGCCAGCATCTTCCGCGGGCCGTCGCGCTGTGCCGTGGGGTGGGGATCGATGCCGACGGCGTCGTCGCATCGTGTGATTGCCGACGAATAACCCTGGTTCGCAATACTATTCGTGAATGGCTGGCCGGGCCGAAGGCGATTGCAGGACCAGCGGCAGGTATACGTCGTCGACGATATCGATGATGATCTCGTCGGCGACCGGTGCGCCGAACAGCAGGAACTCGTTGCGCAGCAGGTCCGTTGCGATCGTGGCCCGCCGAGAATTCAGGATGGCGGGATCGACCTCGCCGCGTGTCGCGGCCCGCTCCAGGATGGTTTGGATCGATCCGGGCCCGGCCTTGTGCACCCGTTCCCGGACCAGTCGGCCGAATGCGGGATCGCGGGTCAGCTCGGTGAGCAGGCCGCGCACGATGCCGCCGAAAGGCGTGGCAAACTTCGCGGACAACTGACGTAGGAGCTCGATGACGTCGGTGCGGAGCGCGCCGGTGTCGGGGACGTCGAAATTGGAGATATCGCTGAATGTGCACGCGTCGATGACCAGTTCGGCGCGGCCGGGCCAACGGCGGTACAGCACGGCCTTGCTGGTGCGTGCCCGGATGGCGACCCGTTCCATGGTCAGCGCGGCGTAACCCACGTCGGCGAGTTCCTCCAACGTCGCGGTCAGGATGGCGTGCTCCAGTTCCTCGCCGCGACGGCGCGGGCCCTTGCGGTGATCGATGGTGGATTGCTCGACGTTCACTGTCGGACTGGCTCCTGCGGGGGCATGCAGAGAACGTTGCGTTCCCTGGAGGGGGCACTTAATGTGAAATAGAGAACCAATAGTATCTTATGATCTTGAGGGGACCCATGACCGAGACTGTTTCGCCGCTTCAGAGCGAGGACGCCCCCGCCTTCCCGAGCGACCGCACCTGCCCGTATCAGCTACCCGACCAGTATTCCCGGCTCCGCGACGCGGAGGGTGCGCTGCGGAGGGTCACCCTGTACGACGGCCGCCCGGCCTGGGTGGTCACCACGCATGACGCGGCCCGCGCGCTGCTAGCCGACCCGCGCCTGTCGTCCGACCGGACGCACGCGGACTTCCCGGCGACCTCGCCACGCCTGCTCGGCGCCCGGGACCGGCGGCAGGCCTTCATCGGCCTCGACCCGCCGGAGCACGGCCCCAAGCGGCGGATGCTGATCAGCGAATTCACCGTCAAGCGCGTCAAGGGCATGCGGGGTGATATCGAGCAGATCGTGTACGGCTTGATCGACGATATGCTCGCCGCGGGCCCACCCGCGGACCTGGTCGGCCGATTCGCGCTGCCGGTCCCGTCCATGGTGATCTGTCGGTTGCTCGGTGTGCCGTACGAGGATCACGAGTTCTTCCAGGACGCGAGCCGACGGCTGGTGCAGTCGAGCACCGCGGCCGAATCGCGCGCGGCGCGCGATGACCTTGCCGCCTACCTGGACGGCCTGATCACCACCGTGCAGGCGCAACCGCGGCCCGGCCTGCTCTCACGCCTGGTCGCCGACCGGCTGGCACACGGCGAGATCGACCGCGAGGAACTGGTCTCGACCTCGGTGCTGCTGCTCGTCGCCGGTCACGAGACGACCGCATCGATGACCTCGCTGTCGGTGATCACGCTACTCGAGCATCCGGATCAGCACGCCGCTCTGCGCGCCGATCCGAGCCTCATCCCGGGCGCGGTCGAGGAACTGCTGCGCTACCTCGCCATCGCCGATATCGCGGGTGGCCGGATTGCCAAGGCGGACATCGAGATCGACGGGCAGGTGATCAGGGCGGGCGAGGGCGTGATCGTCTCCAACTCCATCGCCAACCGCGACGGTTCGGTGTTCGGCGAGCCGGACACCTTCGACGTGCACCGCTCGGCCCGGCACCACATCGCGTTCGGATACGGCGTGCACCAGTGTCTCGGTCAGAACCTGGCACGCCTGGAACTCGAGATTATTCTCGGTGCGTTGTTCGAGCGCATTCCGACGCTGCGGTTGGCCGTGCCGGTCGAGCAGCTGAAACTGCGGCCCGGTACGACAATTCAAGGCGTCAACGAACTTCCGGTCACCTGGTGACCGGCACGATAAGGAGTGGCTATGCGGGTAACCGCCGACCGAACTGTCTGCATCGGCGCCGGCCTGTGCGCACTGACCGCACCCGGTGTCTTCGACCAGGATGATGACCAGGGCCTGGTCACGGTGCTCAACCCCGCCCCGGAGGCCGCCGACCAGGCGGCCGTCCGGGAGGCGGCCGGCATCTGCCCCTCCGGTGCGGTCAGGTTCACGGAATAGGTGTGGCGCTGTAGTAGTCCGCCACGGCGGTGAAGGCGGCCTTGGGTTCCCACGGCATCTCCGGATAGGTGGTGCCGTGGGCGCCCTCGAGGACCTTCACGATGCCTGGGCTGGCCAGGTCGAGGTCGTCGCGGGGGTCACCGTCGGGGCGGTGGGGGTGGCTGTACAGGGCGAACAGGAAGACGAAGGTGCTGTCGACACCCTCGGAGTGTCTCCGGTGCCCTGCCGATGCTCGAAATCCCTTCTGGACCTCGTGATATTGGACGTTGCTATCGGGTGTCTGTGGTGGAGGCGGCGGTAGCGCGGTAGCGTTCGACGGGTGTCGAAGCTTAGAATTCTGCTCTGGCTGGGACACCTCTCGCTACCGGCGATCGGGTTGTGGCTGCTGGTCTCCCAGCCGCCGCTGGATATGGACTACGAGCATCACGTGGTCCATTTCTGGTTGGTGCTCCTCACCGCGCTCGTCGCGATGGCCTTGGGCGTCATGCTGTTTCGGGCCGCGCGGATGCGGCGCGACGCCCGGCTGATCCTGGTGTCGCTGGTGTTCCAGTTCAGCGCGGGCTTTCTCGCGCTGCACGCCCTGGCCACACCGGGGGTGATTCTGCACGCGCCCAATGCCGGATTCGTCTACGCGGTGCCCGTCGGGCTCGGGTTGGGCGGTGTTGCGGCCCTGATCTCGTCGGTGGAATTCGGCCCCGCCGCGGCCGCGCGGCTGCATCGGTTCGAGTGGTTGCTCTCCGCGCTGCCGACCGCGCTGCTCGCGGTGTGGGCGGTGGTGTCGATGGCGCAGCTGCCGCCGTTGAACCACGCGCCCAGCTCGATGGAGGCGCAGGGGCCGCTGGTCGGCGTGGCCTTCGCCGGCTCGGCCTGTTACTTCCTCGCGGCATTCCGCTATGTCCGCCAGTACATTCGCCGCCGCGGCGTGGTGCTGCTCAGCGTGCTCACCGCCTTCGTGCTGCTGTCCGAGGCGCTGTTCGCCGTGGGATTCGGCCGCAGCTGGCACGCCTCGTGGTGGGAATGGCATGTGCTGATGCTCGCCGCATTCGCGCTCATCTCGGCCAGCGCGCACCTGCAATTCCGCAGGGAGGGCTCGACTCTCGGACTGTTCGACGGTGTCACGCTGCGCCAGACCATGGCCGTGCTCGAGCGCGACTACGCCGGCGCGCTGAACGAGATGGTCGATGTGCTGCGTGAGCACGCCGAGGGCGGCGTCGCCTCCACCGAACCGCTGGGGGAGGTGGGCGTCCGGCTGGCCAAGCGGTTCGGGCTCACCGAGCGTCAGGTCGCGGTGTTGCAGCAGAGTGCCTTCGCGCTGGGCAGCGAACGCGAGCAGGTCCGCCGGCTCGGTGCGTTGGCGGCGATCGGGGAGCGGTCCAACGTGATTCGTCACGAACAGGACCTGCTCGACGACGCGCTGTCCCTGGTCTCGACGGCCTTCGATCGGGATCGGTTCCGGCTGGGCCTGATTCGCGGCAGCGACCTGGCCTTCCCGGACGGCGGTCCCGCCGATCCGCAGGCGCTGACCTTCCCCCTGGTCGTCAAGGGCAGCTATGCCGGGGTGCTCGAGGTACGCCGCCCGGTCGGCAGGTTCGGTGAGGCCGAGCTGGCCCTGCTGCGCTCGTTCGCCGATCGGACCTCGGTCATGCTGGAGAACGCACGCCTGTATCAGCAGCTCGACGGGCTGTTCCGGTCCTATATGTCGCCCGCGGTGGCGACCGCGCTGATCGCCGACCCGTCCCAGGCCGGATTGGGCGGCCGCCGGGCGGAGGTCAGCGTGCTCATGGCGGATCTGTCGGGTTTCACGCCGTTCTCGGAATCCGCGACCCCGGAGGCGGTCGTGCAGATGCTCAATACCTACTACGGCGTGATCGTGCCGGAGATCCTGAATTGCGGTGGGACGGTCGTGCAGTTCGTCGGGGACGCGGTGATGGCGGTCTTCAATGCACCGACCCGCCAGCCGGACCACGCCCTGCGCGCGGCGAGCGCCGGGCTGGCCCTGCAGCGTGTCGTCGCCGAAACCGGTGCGCGGCATCCCGATTGGCCGCGGTTCCGGGTCGGGGTCAACACCGGTCCGGCCCTGGTCGGCAATGTCGGCGCCGCGCAGATGCGTAACTACACCGCGATCGGCGATACGACGAATCTCGCTGCGCGGCTGGAGAGTCTGGCCGAGCCGGGAACGGTGCTCATCGGCTCGCTGACCTATGAGCAGCTGGGCTCGCGCGCGCAGGTGCGTAGCCGCGGCACGGTGACCGTGAAAGGCCGGAATGAGCCGGTGACCTGCTATGTGCTGGATGGGCTGCGGTGACAACCGATTTCGAAATGCTGCGCGGATTGAGCGAACCGGAACGGCGCGACATTCTTGCCTCGTGCACGCCGCGGCGGTTCAAGCGCCGGGAAATCGTCTGTCACGAGGGCGATCTCGGCGATACGCTGCATCTGATCAAGTCCGGCCGCATGATCGTGCGGGTCGCCACCCCGTTCGGGAACACCGCAACCCTGACCATGCTCGGCCCCGGCTACTCGTTCGGCGAATTGGCCCTCACCGATGCCAGATCCCGGCGCACCGCGACGGTCGAGGCCATGGAGAATGTCGAGACGCTCTCGTTGAGCCGCGCCCAACTGGCGGCCCTACGCGAGAAGTACCCGCAGATCGACCAGGTCATCATCGGCACGCTGGCCGCCCAGGTGCGCAGGCTCTCCGCACAGGTGCTCGAGGCGCTGTACCTGCCGGTGGAGGACCGGCTGGTGCGGCGGCTGGTCGACCTCGCCCGGATCTACGGCGGTTCGAGTCCGATCGCCGAGATCAGGCTCAACCAGGACGACCTGGCGTCCATGGCGGGCACCACGCGGGTCACGGCGAACAAGGTGCTGCGCGAATTACAGCAGCGCGAGATCGTCTCTCTGACCCGCGGCCGGATCACCGTTGTCGACCGGCCGGCGTTGCTGCGCGCGGCCGGCTGAACTGTTACCCGCCGACCCAGTGATCGTGGGCTCGCCGGGCCGGTGTGCCGCCCGTCGGAGAGATTCGGGTTCTGCCGAGCACGCGGCGCCGCGTCGATGCCGACCGGTACGGCGGCGCTGTCACACGGTCGCCGGTGCCAGCGAATTCCCCTGCGGCACGGTGGCACAGTTGTCCGGGGCTGGTGCGCCGGCGAAACGCTGTGCCAGATAGGGCAATCCGGCGGCCAGAGTGAGTCCACCGGCGACGAAATGGTCCGCGCCCGGGAACTCGTGGAAATCCACCGGAACCCCACGCCCGCAATAGCTGTGAGCCAGCGCCTGCTCATCCTTGGCGATCATGACGCCATCGCCCGTGCCGTCGCTGTTGCCGATGCCGATCATGATAGGAAACCGGGGTGTGCCGGAGGTGCCCATGATCAGCTTGTTGCTGATGTCCACGAGCGGCCGGATTTTGTGGTAATCGGCATATTCGGGCTTCAGTAGATCCCTGGTCCGGATCACCGGCAGAGCATTCTGATCCGCGTTGCAGACGCCCACGGACCGGACCTTGCTCATGATCTGAATTCCGAAGGGGTTCAGATACGGGGTGAAGTCGATGTGGAACCCGCGACTCGCCCCGGTGAGCACGAGGGGCAGCACCTTCGACCAGTCCGGGCTGCCGTCGATGTAGTCGATGGTGTGCAGGAAGTCCACCGGCAGCCCGCCCTCGACCGCGCCCACGATATGCAGGTCCGGTGCGTAGGCGGCAGCGAGCTCGGTCGCGAATTCGGTGGCGATACCGCCGCCGGAGAAGCCGATCATCGCCGCTGGCGTGGCGGCCGGATCGGCCTTGACGAGGTTTTCGGCGGCGCGGATGCCGTCGAGCGTGCCGTAACCGCTCTCCTGGCCCGCACCGTAGTCCAGGGTCTCGCCCTCGTAATCCGCTGTCACGACGGTGTATCCGGCCGCCAGGGCCGCCGCCATCGGTGCCTGGTCCGACTGGCCGAGGGTGCCGTTCACCGCGGTGTAGGACGGATCGCATTGCGCGCCAAGCGAATCGTAGGCCTCTTGATATGAGACGATCCGTGGTGTGCCCGACGCGCCGTTCGGCCGCACCACCAGCGCCGCGGTGACCGACGGCCGCTGCAGCTGATCCGTGGTGCGGTAGAGCACCTGGGTCGCGGTGCCGGGCAGGGGCGTGCTCATCTGGCGGCTTCGCAGCACGGTGCCGGGCGCGACACCGGGCAGCGAACCGCTGTAATGATAGAAGGGGTCCGCGGTCGGCAAAGGGAGTCCGGCGCTAGCAACCGGTGCCGGGGCTGCCACCGCTGTTGCGGCGCTCGCCGATAGTGCCGTTAGTACCAGGCCGATCAAGAGCTTACGCACAGCTACTGATTCTCCTTGTTCGTGCAACGGGTCGGTACTGCTCTTCGATCGCGTTGCCGACACGGACTAGCGGTGAACAAGTGCCGGCGGGCACGGCGGGGCCGGGTTTCCGGATCCGCCATTGGAGTTGCGCGACAATTGCCGAGTACATCACGCAGACCATTCCGCCGTAGTCCCCCACACGGGGGATATTTGTGACTACCTTGCCAGGGCCTTGCCGCCGGTGGGGCCGACCGCGAACCAGGTGCCGCCCACGCCCTGCCCGAGCAGATCGCCCGGCTTCATATCTTTCGAGAAGTAGTACACCGGCCAGCCGCCGATGGTGATCTGGCATGAGCCGTCCGGGAGCTCGATGAATCCGGTCAGCTGGGGGTTGATGCCGTCCACATACAGGGCTTGGCCGCTGTGGACGAGTAGTGGCGGCCAGGTGGTGGCGCAGGCACCGGTGCAGTTCGAGTGCGACGGCTTCGCTGTGTCCTTGTCGAATCGGTAGAGCGAGCGGCCGTTGGCGTCGGTCACGCGCATCCCGACGGTGGGGTCGATGACAACCCGCAGCTCGACCCCGTTGGTCCCCTGGGGCGCTGACCCGTTGTAGATCTTCAGCCACCCCTGGGTTTTCGCGAGCACCGGGACCGACTGCGTCGGCGCGGCCGGGGCCGCTGGATCCGCGGTCGCGGCCGGAGCGACGGACAGGGCCAGCACCGCGGCCGTGGCGAGCGCGGCGGCGGCCGTGCTGATCAGCGTGGTGGCTTTCGACATGGGATCCTCCGAAGTGCTGTGCGTTGTCGGTGCGCACAATTCTTCGGTTTCGGCCGCGAATGTTCTATTCACGCAGCGACGTTCGTTGTGTATCCGTGCCGACATACAGACTCCGGCTACGCAGGTGTACTAACTCAGCAGCGCGCGGGCGTACCAGTCGTTCTTATCGGCCACACCCGGCAGTGCGAAGAAATAGCCGCCGCCGAAGGGCTGCACATAATCGATCAGCGGCTCGCCGATCAGCCGGGTCTGAATGGCCTCGAACTGGCGCACCACATCCTGCTGGAAGCAGGTGAAGATGTGCCCGGCCGCCATATTGCCGTTCGGGTCCAGCCCCAGGTCGTAGTTGTAGGAGCGCCGGATCAGCTGCTGGCGCGCGGTGTCCGGGGTGCGCGGATTGGCCAGGCGGATGTGCGCATCCATCGGGATGACCGAACCCTTCGGGTCCGCGGCGTAATTCGGCGTATCGAATTCCTGATTGCCGTCCAGCGGTGCGCCCGAATCGCGGCGCCGGCCGAACATGTTCTCCTGCTCGTTGATTCCGACCCGGTCCCAGAATTCCACCAGCATGCGGATCAGTCGCACCACCTGATAGCTGCCCCCGCGCGTCCAGGCCGGCTCGTCCGCGCCGTCGGTCCAGATCAGCGATTCGGCGTCCGTGCCGGTCGGATTGCCGGTGCCGTCCTTGAAGCCCAGCAGGTTTCGCCCCGTCCCCGAGGGGCGCGGCGGGGAGTTGTAGCCCTCGATCTTCCAGCGCAGCTGCATCGCACCGCGGGTCGCACGGGTGATGTCGCGGATGGTGTGATGGATCGTGTCGGGGTGGTGCGCGCACAGCTGTAGCAGCAGATCGCCGTGCATCCACGCCGGATCGGGGGAGTCGTTGGGGAAGATCCGCATCGGGCCCAGCTTGGCCGGTTTGAGGTTCGTCAGGCCGAATCGGTCGTCGAACAGGCTAGCGCCGACACCGGTGGTGACTGTGAGCCCGTCGGCGGGGATATCCGTGCCTAGCACCGCGCTGTCCGAGGGTGGTTGTCCCACACCGAGATCCGGTGCGGTGCCGCCCGCGGTCAGGAAGCGGGCGCGCCCGGTGAGCGTCTTGAACAGCTCGGCGAGCTCGGCGCGGTTGGCGGCGGTGACGTCGAAGGCCGCGTAGCACGCGGCGTTCTGCTTATCCGACGGGCCCGGGGTCAGGATGCCCGACTGGTGGGTGCCGTGGAACGGATACGACGCGGCCGCGGTGGGCAGGCCGGTCGTGGACGCGTCCACCCGCGCACCCTCGGCGAGCACGCCGGCGGTCAGCGCGGTTCCGGCCGCACCCGCGACGGCGCCGGAAAAGAATCTGCGGCGACTGACATCCATCGTTCGGTCCTACTTACGTCTCGTGGTGGGCGGGTTTCAGTGCTGGATAGGGACTTCGAGCAGCCGCGGCACCCGGGCCAGCTCCTCGAGCGCCCCGCCGAGCGCGGCCAGCACGGCCTGACGCTGAGCCTGCGGGGTTTGTGCGGGCGAACGCCAGTGGCCGCCGTCCTGGGTGGCCAGCAGCGCGGCGTGCAGGGTGTCCAGCCGGGCGGTGAGGACTCCGCGCAGCTGCGGGGCACGCTCGTCGAGCAGCGGGCCCAGCTGGTCCAGGACCGTGCGGGTGATGTCGATATCGGCGTCGGTCAGCGCGTAAGCCGAACCGGCACCGTGCTCGTCGATGCCCGAAACATGATCGCGCAGCGCGTCTTCCAGGATTTCGTGGGCGCGGATCGGCAGATTCGTCGGATCCCCGGCCAGGTCGTCGCTGCCCAGATTCTTCTGGACGCCGGCGATATCGGCGTCGAGCTTGTCCAGCACCGGCAGCAGCTGCTCGGGGCCCTGGCCGTGCCAGAGACCGTATTCGAGGCGGTGCAGTCCGGTGAAGCTCGGATCGTTCACCCCGCCCGGCAGTCCGTCGGGCAGTCCGTCAACGGCGGTACCCGCATCGCCGAAGCTGTCGTAGGAGGCGCCGACGCGCTCCCACTCCTGCTGCGCTGCGAGCCAATCGGCCTGTGCGGCAGGGATATTGCCGGACCCCAGATCGTTGCGGACGGCGCCGAGGGCGCCGGTCAGGCGGGTGAGCGCCTGCGCGGCGGAGGCCTGGTAGGCGTTGTTCGCCGGGGTGAGATCGTCCGCGGTGACCGGCGTGACGGCCGTGGGCGCATCCCCGCTTGCGCCGCTGACCTGTACCGCCGCGGAGGTCGTCTTCGGCAGCCCGGACATCAGACAGGCGATGGTGTAGCTGCCATTGCTCAGCGTCGCGGTCATATCGGCGGTGGTGGCCGGGCCGATCGTCTCGATCTCGCCGACGATCGCGCCGCCGGAGTTGAGCAGGGTTATCTCGCCCGCCTTACCGGTCTTGTTCTGTACCGCGAAGGTATGGGTGCCGGAGCGCCCGGACTTCCATTCCTTCGCGCAGGAGGTTTCGGTGATCGATATCGCCTGCACCGATGCGGTGCTGCTGGAGGGCAGCAGCGCGATCGCGACGCCCGCGGCCACCACCGGAACCACCACCAGCGCCGTGGCGACCACCGGCAGGCGCGGGCCCGCCACACGCTCCCACCAGTCGGGGATGTGCTCCGCGGGGGCGGTCGCTGCGGCGTCGGCTGCGGTGACAGGGGCGGCGACGGCGGCAGGCGCAGCGGCCGTGCTTGCCGGGCGGCCCGCCCGCACGAACATCGGGATCACCACGGCCAGGTACACCACCCACGCGACGACCTGCAGCACCGTCATCTTGGGGGCGAGCTCGGTGACGCCGGAGATGATCGAGACCCACCACGAGTTCGGATCCACGTGCGCGGTGAGATCGAAGGCGAGCCACTTCGAGCCGGGCAGCAGATTCGCATCCTGCAGATCGCCCAGGCCGTATGACAGCACGCCCGCGGCGATGACGATCAGCAGCAGCGCCGTCCGATTGAAGAACACGCCGAGGTTGAATCGCACGCTCTGGCGATACAGCAGCCAGCACAGCGCAACCGCGATGATCATGCCCAGTGCGGCGCCGATCAGCGGGGCGACGGTGGTGCCAGAGGCCTTGACGGCCGTCCAGACGAACAGGGTGGTTTCCAGGCCCTCGCGGCCGACGGCCAGGAATGCGGTCAGCGCCAGCGCGCCCGCGCCCAGTGCAGCGGCGCGCGCCACCTCGCCGCGGAGCTGTTTGGAGAGCGAGGCCGCGGTGCGGCGCATCCAGAAGATCATCGCGGTGACCATGATCACGGCCAGCACGCTCAGAATGCCGCCGACCGCCTGCTGTGCGCTGCTGGACAGCACGCTGGTCGAATATGTCAGCACCGCCGCGAAGCTGCCCGCCACCGAGACCGCGCCGAGCAGTCCGAGCCAGATCGGCGCCGTCGACGCGGGCCGCGCGGCCGTCGCTGCCTTGCGCACGGCCGCCAGCAGGATGGTCACCACGAGGCCAGCCTCGAGACCTTCCCGCAGGCAGATCAGAAGGTTCGGTACCGCCTCAGCCCAATTCACAAATGCCAAGGTAAGGCATACCTATATCGCAGGTCCAATCCTCCGCGAAATTACCTTGCGCATCGGCCACTCAGTGAGATAGGCCGAGGTCCCATGGCGCAGGGGCGGGCGGGGAGGCTGCCTGTCGTTTGCCGGACGTCGTCGTGCGCCGAGGGCGCGGCGAAATCAGGCCGAGGTGCGCAGGGCGGTGCCCGCGAGATCGACGACGAGTTCGCCGATCAGATCGCGGGTGCTGCGGGCGCGGGCCAGGGCCGGGTCGCGGGGATCGGCGTCGAGCTGGTCGATCAGATCGTTCATCGAGCCGAAGATGGCGACGAGACGCCGAACCGCTGCGCGCCGATCGGTCGGCGTCAGGGGAAATGCAATGGTGCTCACAATTGCTGTTATCGCGTCGGCGCGCCGGATGTTTCACCGCAGCGATCGCAGGATTCCGGCCAGCGGTCTGCGATCGGGTACTTCGGGCCGATGTGCCTGTGCGGGAGGGGGTCCCGTGTCGGAGCCTCAGCCGCAGTGCGCACTCACCCGGAACATGGCGACCCCGTGCGCCGCGACGGCGTGGCCGGTGACTTCTCCGGTGCTGGTGGCCGACGTGTGTGACCACAGATCCCGCACGGTGTAGCAGGAGGCGCCGGGCAGGCCCGCCGCCGTCGCCGTGGTCGCGATATCGGCCGGGGCGGCCCCGCGATTGACCAGCGCCACCGCCACCGAACCGTCGGCCAGGCGCTTGGTCATGACCCGGTCGTCGGCGGGCAGGAAGCCGCCCTGTGCCGATGCCGGATCCTGGTCGACCGCAATGACATCGCGGTTGGTCAGGAGGTCTCGGGTCTGCGCGGACATGGTGCGCGCATCGTTGCCCGCGATGAGCGGGGCGGCGAGCATCGCCCACAGCGAGAAGTGGGTGCGCTGCTCGGCGACGGTCAGGCTGTGCTGCGGACCATTCAGCGCCGCCAGCTGTTGCGAGGACAGCGTCAGTGGTTTGGTGAGCTGCTTCACCACTGCCTTGCCGGCGAGCTGCTGCTGCAGGTTCAGCGGGAGCGTCTTGAGCAGGACGCCGGGCCCCGTACCCAGATGGGCCCCGAGGAATTCGGCCAGCTGGGTGCCCACGACCAGCATGTCCGGATCGTTCCAGTATCCGGGCCGGCTGCGCGGGGCCAGCGGCGCCGCGGCGGCCGCCTGGTCGACGACGCCGAGAAATTGCTGGGAGGCAAAGTCGTTGATCGTCACGGGAGGTACGGGGTTGTGCCAGAAGGGAAACAGGTCATGGGCATTGCGGGTCATATCCGCGATCCGTGACCAGTCGTACGCGCCGGACATATCACGGCTGGAGCTGTTGGGGTTGATGCTGTAGAAAATGTGACGTCCGCTGGCGTGCAGCGCATCTCGCATCGCGGTGAACTTCTGCACTTGATCGGTCAGATCTGCGGTGTCTCGACACCAGTCGTATTTGAGATAGTCCACACCCCAGGCGGCGAATGTCCTCGCGTCCTGCATCTCGTGTCCGGCACTGGCATTGGTCAGCGTCTGGCCGCAGGTCTCGTTGTACGGGCTGGAGTACAGGCCCAGCAGCATGCCGCGGTCGTGTGCATAGCGGGCCAGGGCGGCGATTCCGTGTGGGAACTCGGTCGGGTCGGCCTGCAGGTTGCCGTCCGCGTCGCGGGTGGCGGCGGCCCAGCCGGCGTCGAGATCCACATACCGGTATCCGGCATCGCGCATGCCCGAGGCGACCATCGCGTCGACGGTCTCCTCGATATTCTGCTCGTTCAACGCAATTCCCGAATTCCAGGAATTCCAGCCCATCGGGGGACCGGTTGGCGCCGGGGCTGCCGAGCCGGGCTGCACGGGCAGCACGCACAATGCGGCGATCACGCCGGCGAGTACGCTCGCCCATCGAGGTGTTCGAGTCACGTTGTCTCCTGGATATCGCGCGTCCTGCACGGCGTGCGTGATAACCGTATGTGAATCGCCGCAATACCGTCGCCCGCGGTGGTGATTCGCGCGCAAGAGGTCCGGTGCCGCGCGATGGGTCGCAACCTCGCATTTTGCTGTTTTGGCAAAGATACTTGCCGAAATCGACTGGCATGGGGATCGTGGTGGATGACAAGGAGGTGGTCAAGGTGGCCGAGCAAGTGCCGGACGAATACGACGTGATTGTGGTGGGAGGTGGCGCCGCGGGGCTGAACGGGGCCCTCATGCTGGGGCGTTCGCGGCGGTCGGTGGCGGTGATCGATGCCGGCGCCCCGCGTAACGCGCCCGCCGAGGGGGTGCATGGTTTGCTGGCCCGTGAGGGGATGCCGCCGGGCGAGCTGCTCGATCGCGGTCGTGCGGAGGTGACCGCATACGGCGGCACGATCGTTCCGGGTGAGGTCGTCGCCGCGGCGCGTGACGGTGCGGGATTCGCGGTCGCTCTCGCCGACGGCAGGTCTGTGCGGGGGCGTCGGCTGCTGGTCACGACCGGAGTGGTCGACGAGCTCCCGGATATCGCCGGACTGCGTGAACGGTGGGGACGCGACGTCGTGCACTGCCCGTACTGCCATGGCTGGGAGGTCCGCGACCAGGCCATCGGCGTGGTCGCCACGGGGCCCATGTCGATGCATCAGGTGCAGATGTTCCGCCAGCTCAGCGACGATGTCGTGTACTTCACCCACACCGCCGAGGCGCCGAGCCCGCAACAGGCCGCGGAACTGGAGGCGCGCGGCATCCGGGTGGTCGACGGCGCGGTGGCGTCGCTCGAGATCGCCGGGGACCGCATCACCGGCGTGCGGCTGCAGGACGGCACCGTCGTCCCGCGCGCGGCCGTCGCCGTCGGCACTCGAATGGTGGCGCAGGCCGGATTCCTGCACGACATCGGCCTGCACCTGATCGAACACCCCAGTGGCGCAGGCGAATACATCCCTTCCGACGCCATGGGTCGCGCCGAGGTCCCCGGAGTCTGGCTCGCGGGCAACGTCACCAACCCCTTTGCGCAGGTCGGCGCCGCCGCGGCCGAGGGCGCCATGGCCGGGGCCCAGATCAATGCGGACCTGATTGCCGAGGAGGTCGAGATCGCGGTCGCTGCGCAGCGAGAGCCCTTCTCCGCCAAGGATGAAGCCGAGGTCGCGGCATTGGTCGGCGGCGACCGTGGGTTGTAGTCGGCGGCCGGACGTAGCCGAGGGTGCGGGGGAGCCCGCCGCGGGAGCGTGCAGCGCCGGGCACGATGCGCTGTGACACAGCAGGATTGGATCGACTACCGCAGAGATTGGTGCGCGTCGGCGGCTCGCTGAGCTTGGCGTCGTACTGTCTCTCGCTTCGCGGATCTCGGTGGTCGGTCCGGTCGCCGCATGGTCGACCAGATCCAATACGCTTGGCCGAATGGACCAGATTGCTCCCGATGTGCTGCGGGTCGGATATGTGCCGGGCGTGACCGTGTCCAAATGGGCGCGGGTCTGGGCCGAGCGCTATCCGGACGACGTGCTCGAGCTGATCGCGGTGCCGCAGGCCGAACAGGAGGCCGCGCTACGCGACGGGCGGGCCGAGATGTGCTTCGTGCGGTTGCCGATCGAGCGCGAGGGCCTGCACGCGATCCCGCTGTATCGGGAACTGCCCGTGGTTGTGGTGCCCAAGGATCATCCGATCGCGGTGTTCGAGCAGGTCAGCACCGCCGAGCTGGCCGACGAGCGGATGCAGGACGCCACCGATATCGATGCGCTGGCCGATACCGTCGAGCTCGTCGCGGCCGTCGGCGGGGCGGCGATCATGCCGCATTCGCTGGCCCGGCTGCATCACCGCAAGGATCTGGTCTACCGCACGGTCATGGGCGTGCCGGAGACGCAGATCGCGCTGGCCTGGCCGGTGGATCTGGAGCGCGACGACGTCGAGGACTTCATCGGCGTCGTGCGCGGGCGCAGCACGCAGAGCACACGGGGCAGGCGGGCCGATGGCAAGAATTCGGGCGGCGCGGGCGGTGGGGGGAAGCCGCGAACCGCAAAGAAATCAGTCGGCAAGACCGGAACCGCCAAGTCCGGAACCGGTCGGGGGGCGGGCGCGAAGTCCGGACGCGCATCCGGCGGGAAATCGACCGGCAAACCGAAGCCCCAGCGGCGCGGTCGACGCTGACCGCGCGCCCGCAGCCCCCACTACACAGCAGAGGCCGCCCGGGGCCGACTCTCTTCGCCCGGGCGGCCTCGAGGGCCTGCTCTAGCGTTGCTTGTTCTTCATGACCGAATCCCGGATGAGGATCCCGGCGAGGCCGATTGCGAAGAGCACGCAGAAGATGTATCCGATATTGCCCGACCCCGACGAGCTACCCTGCTGGTTCTCGAACAGGTAGGCCAGCAGAATCACCACGACGACCCAGCCGGCCACCTTGAAGGTGCGCCGGGACTCACCGCTCCAACCCCAGGCGGCGGACGGAACCTCGGCAGGATCGACCTTGGTGACGACACCGGTGCTCTCGGCGGGTTCCAATTCCGTGGCGGCCACTTCTCGCTCCCATCGGTTACAGGCTAGGACTATTCGTCACAATGGTGGCATACGACCGCCCGTCGTAGCCAGTGGGGTTGTGAACTGGATCGGCGGGTGGCGTCGTCCTACAAACACTCACGTTTCGGGTAACGGTGTTGTGCGGATCGGTTGTTGGATACTGAGGGTGTGTCCGACATTGTGAGAGTCCTGCTCCTAGGCAGCACCGGTTCGATTGGCACCCAGGCCCTGGAGGTGATCGCGGACAATCCCGATCGATTCCAGGTCGTTGGACTGGCCGCGCGCGGCGGCAACACCGACCTACTCGCGCAGCAGATCCGGGACACCGGCACCACCGAGGTCGCCGTCGCCGATCCGGCCGCGGCCGCGAAACTGGGTGTGTCCCTTGCCGGTCCGGACGCGGCGACCGAACTCGTGCGCCGCACCGAGGCGGATGTCGTGCTCAACGCCCTGGTCGGCTCGCTCGGCCTGGGGCCAACCCTGGCCACCCTGGAATCGGGACGCCGCCTGGCCCTGGCGAACAAGGAATCGCTCGTCGCGGGCGGCTCACTGGTGACGCGCGCGGCCAAACCCGGCCAGATCGTGCCGGTCGATTCCGAGCATTCGGCCATGGCCCAGTGCCTGCGCGGGGGCCGCGCACAGGAGGTGGACCGCTTCGTGCTCACCGCCTCGGGGGGCCCGTTCCGCGGCTGGACCACCGAGATGCTCGAATCGGTGAACCCGGACGAGGCCAAGGCCCACCCCACCTGGTCGATGGGCCTGATGAATACGCTCAATTCGGCGACCCTGGTGAACAAGGGGCTCGAGCTGATCGAGGCGCACATGCTGTTCGGTATTCCGTACGACCGCATCGATGTCACCGTGCACCCGCAGTCGATCGTGCATTCGATGGTCACCTTCGCCGACGGCTCGACGATCGCCCAGGCCAGCCCGCCCGATATGAAACTGCCGATCGCGCTGGCCCTGGGCTGGCCCGACCGGGTGCCCGGCGTGCTCGCGCCCCTGGACTTCACGAGGTCCTTCGCCTGGGAATTCGAGCCGGTCGACACCGCGGTGTTCCCGGCGGTCGAGCTGGCCCGCCGGGCCGGGCAGACCGGGGGATGTGTGACGGCGGTCTACAACGCCGCGAACGAGATCGCGGTGCAGGCATTCCTCGACGGCCGGATCCGCTTCCCCGGTATCGTGCGCACGGTGGCGGCCGTGGTCGACTCGGCCGACCAGTGGCGCGCCGAACCCAGTACCTTGGACGAGGTGCTCGCGGCGGATACGTGGGCGCGCCAGCGTGCCCGCACGCTCGCAGCTACGTAACTGACGCAGGAAGGCTCCATACCGCATGGCGTTCGCGATCGGGTTCATACTGTTCGCCCTCGGTATCACCGCATCGGTGGCGCTGCACGAGTGCGGGCATATGTGGGCCGCGCAGGCCACCGGAATGAAGGTGCGGCGGTACTTCATCGGATTCGGCCCGAAGGTGTTCTCGTTCCAGCGCGGCGAAACCGAGTACGGTCTCAAGGCGCTGCCGCTGGGCGGCTTCTGCGATATCGCCGGAATGACCGCGCTGGACGAGATCGATCCGGAGGATCTGGACCGCGCGATGTACCGGCAGGCCACCTGGAAGCGCCTGGTGGTGATGTTCGGCGGCATCGCGATGAACTTCGTGCTCGGCTTCCTGCTGATCATGGTGCTGGCGCTCGGATGGGGGCTGCCGCGGCTGGATTCGCCGCCGGACAACCAGATCGCGGTCGCGAATGTGTGCTCCGACAATGCCGATGGCAGCCATCCGACCTGCCCCGGCGAGGGGCCCGCGCAGAAGGCTGGGATGCAGCGCGGCGACAAGGTCGTCGCGGTGAACGGCGTGGCCGTCAAGAACATCAGCCAGATCGCGGACCGCACCAAGAATCAGACCGGGCCCATCGACTACACCGTCGAGCGCGACGGTAAGACCCTGCACATCGCGGTCGTCCCGGAACCGGTGAAGACCTATCCGATCGACCCGAAGACGAACAAGACCGCGCTGAATCCGGTCATCGCCGATAAGGTCGGCGTCAGCCAGGACTACTACGATACGACGCACTACAACGTGCTCTCGGCCATACCCGGCTCGATCGTGTTCACCGGGCAGATGTTCGACAGAACCTTCGAATCGCTGGCCCAGATGCCCACCAAGGTCGTGAACCTGTGGCATGCGGTCACCGGCGGCGTGCGCGACCCGAATACCCCGGTCAGTGTCTACGGGGCGAGCAAGATCGGCGGCGAGACCGCCGAGCACGGGCTGTGGAACGTATTCATTCTGGTGCTGGCGAGCCTGAACTTCTTCCTGGGCGCCTTCAACCTGCTGCCGCTGCTGCCGCTGGACGGCGGGCATATCGCGGTGGTCCTGTACGAGAAGATCCGCAATATGCTGCGCGGGCGGCGCGGGCTGGACGCGGGCGGCCCCGTCGACTACATGAAGCTGCTACCGGCGACATATGTGGTGGTGGTGATCGGCGGCGCGTACATGGTCCTGGTGCTGGTCGCCGATATCGTGAACCCGATCAAGCTGTTCAATTAGCGGTTCGCCCGCCAGGTGATGCGGGTGCCCGCGATCCCGCGTAGCGTCGCTGTTCGCGGACTCGCGAAAGGCGAACGGTCATGACGAAAAAGGCGGCGGCCGAGGCCGTGCTGGCGGCGAAGCAACGTCTGGGAATCACCTGGGCCCTTCTGTCCGAGGCAATCGCGCGGCCACCGGCGTGGACGGTCGCGGCCCTGCTCGGACAGCATCCGGTTCCGGCCGAGCTGGCCAAAACCGTTGCGGCGCTACTGGAACTCGACGGCGAGACCGAACTGGCGCTGCAGGCCCAGCCGACCCGCGGCGCCCTCGACGCGCCGGTGCCCACCGATCCGACGATCTACCGCTTCTACGAGGTGCTGCAGGTCTACGGCCCGGCAATCAAGGAGCTCATCCACGAGGAATTCGGGGACGGGATCATGAGCGCGATCAACTTCCGGCTCGACGTACGGCGGGTGGAGGATCCGGCGGGTGACCGTGTGGTGGTCACACTGGACGGGAAGTTCCTGCCGTACCAGTGGTAAGCCGGAGTCGGCTCCGTGATCGACTGGGGCGCACCGTGATCGACACGCCGGAATCCTTGACAGTGTTGTCCGGGCGGGCGCACCATCATCAGCATTGGCGGTCGGAGTGCGAAGGAGCATGCCGTGACCGACGACCATCAGCGATTCTTCGACGGCCTCGACTGGTTCGACGCGCAGCACTGTGCCCGCCTGGACGATGAACTACGGTGGGCGCGTTCGCATTGCCCCGTGGTGCACACCGGCTTCGGCGGCGGGATGTATGTCGTGACGCGCTATGCGGATCTGGTCACGATGGCGGCGCATCCCGAGGTGTTCAGCTCGACGATGCCCGGCCTGGCCTCGGTGCCGGTTGCGCTGCCACCGATCGACGTGGATCCACCGCTGCACGCGGACTTCCGGGCTTTTTTGAACCGGTCGTTCTCCCGGGAGGCGCTCGAGCGCTACGGTCCCGTGCTCGAGCGACAGGCCGACGAGCTGATCGAGGCCTTCCTCGACGACGGGCGGGTGGAGTTCGTCGGGGCGTTCGCGATCCCGTTCACCGCCGGTGCGCTGGCCAAGGTCGTGCTCGACGACGACAACCCCGAGCGGCTGGCTCGCGCCGTCGACGCGGTCACCGCGGTATCGGTGCAGAACACGCCCGAGAGTTTCGCCGCGGTCGCGGCGCTGGCCGCGGAACTCATGGCCGAACGCGAGGCGGAACCCCGCGACGACTTCCTGCAGACGCTCGTCACCGCGACGGTCGACGGGCGGCCGCTGACCCAGGAGCAGCGCCTGGGTGTGGTCACCGTGCTGCTGCTGGGCGGGCTGGATACCACCCGCGGCGCGCTGGCGTATATCGCCCGGTTCCTCGCCGAGGACCCGGATATGGAAAGTCGTCTGCGCCAGCCGGACTGGCCCCTGCACGACATGGACGAGCTGCTGCGGTTCACCTCGACGGTGAGCGTCATGGGCCGAGTCGTCGTGCAGGACAACGACCTGCTAGGCACCCCGCTGGCCAAGGGGGATCGTGTTGCCGTGCACTGGCGCTCCGGCAACCGCGATGCCGACCAATTCGCAGATCCGGACCGGCTCGATTTCGGTCGATACCGTAACCCGCATATCGCCTTCGGCATCGGCATCCATCGGTGCCTGGGCCGGCACTTTGCGCGAATGCAGCTGGCGATCGCGGTGGACCGCCTGCTCGCCCGCGTGACCAATCTGCGCATAGCGCCGGCCACCACGGTCCGGCCGGCCGTCGGTATCAGCGTCGGCGCGCCGGAGGAGCTTCACCTGGAGTTCGACGTCGTCGGGCGGTGAGCGGGCCGAGAGTAATTCGCTCGCGTCGCGAGTGCTGAGCCTCGGCGCGTCGATTCTGCATGCCGCCGGTCGTGGTCTGTGATGGAATAGGTAACGCGGTCTGTTCTGAGTGTGTGCAGCGATCCACCCACGTCAAGCAGGAGGAATGACGAAGATGGTGACCATGAGGAAGCATCGGCACATCGTTCGCCTGACAACCGTCGCAGGGGCGGTGGGTGCGGCCCTGGTGCTCGCCGCCGGCCCCGCATTCGCGGCCAACAGCGTCAATATCACCGGCGTAGGCCCGAGCAATGTCAAGGTGAACTACAGCTGCGATAACGGGGCCGGGGTGGCCGCCATCGCGGTGATGGTCGGCGCACCCGAGGCCAGCGCGCCGTCGGCCACGGGCCGCAACAGCTCCGTCGTCTGCGACAGCGCCCAGCACGAAACGGTCGTCACCCTCAACGGCCAGCCGCTGTCCCGAGGCCAGCAGGTGCAGGTGCGAGCCGCACTGGTGAACTCCGGCGAGACGGTCGTCCAGGGCACGGCGAACGTATTCACCCTCGGCTGATCCGGCCCGGCCGTCGGGGCCGTCACTGAACCGTGGATCTCATCCGCTCAGTGACGGCTCGGCGCGCGCACCGGGGCCGGGGGCGGCGGTGACCTCGGTGATATCCGGTGTGTGACCGCAACTTTCGCATTCGGCGACGGGGCGCACCGGCCCGCCGCACGCACCGTGCTCGAATCGGATCGGCGGGCCGTCGGGGGCCGCCCAGCGGTCGCCCCACGCGGTCAGTGCCATCACCACCAGCCCCAGTTCGTGCCCCTTGCGGGTCAGGATGTACTCGGTGCCGGGCGATCCGTCGGCCGCCGCGCGCAGCTCCATCAGCCCGTCGGCAACGAAGCCGTCCAGGCGCTTGGCCAGGACGTTCGAGGCGATGCCGAGGCGGCGCTCGAACTCCGAGAACCGCGTCATCCCGGCGAAGGCGGCATTGCGGATGATCAGCAGGCTCCAGCGTTCGCCGACCACCTCGAGGGCGCGTGCCGCCGAGCAATTCTCCCGCTCGTACATACGTCCTAACACGAATCCACCTTAACTATCTAGGGCTTGCATGATGCAAGTGCTGAGACCTATCCTACTTGCATCATGCAAGCCTTGGACGAATCGAGAATTCGATGACATTGCCGCAGATAGTGACTCCCGAGGAATGGCTGGCCGCGCGGAAGGACCTGCTGGTTCGTGAGAAGGAGTTCAATCGCGCGCGCGATGCGCTCAGCGCCGAACGGCGGCGGCTGCCGATGACGAGCATCGGCAAGAACTACCGCTTCACCGGACCGGACGGTGAGGTGGAGCTGCTCGACCTGTTCGACGGCCACCATCAGCTTGTGCTGCAGCACTTCATGTTCGACCCCGCGTGGGAGGAGGGTTGCCGGAGCTGTACCGCGATGGCGGAGGCGATCAGCGACGGTGTCCGCGGGCATATGGCCAAGCGCCACACCGCATTTGCCGCCGTATCGCGGGCTCCGTACCCGAAACTGCGGACCGTGCGGGAGCGGGCCGGTTGGACGTTCCCGTGGTTCTCATCCCATGGGAGCGAGTTCAACTATGACTTCCATGTCTCGCTGGACCCGTCCCGCATCGCGGCAAACTACAACTACCGGGACGCGGCCGAACTGGCCGCCACCGGCTTCGAGTGGCTGCTGGACTACACCGGCGAACAACCGGGCGTCAGTTGCTTGCTGCGCGATGGCGACGACATCTTCCATACCTACTCCACCTTCGGGCGCGGCGTCGAGGTGATGATGACCGGCTACCAGCTGCTCGACCTCACCGCACTTGGTCGTCAGGAAGTCTGGGAGGAACCGAAAAACCGCGCACCGGTCGCCTACTCCACGGCCCCGAACGCCTACGGCACCCAGGTCGGCTGAACCGCCGAATATGGCGCCGGCGCGAACCACCACGCCGATTGGCGGCCTGCGACGAATAACCTGTGCACGGCGAAGACTCCTACGAGCAGCATGTGTCGGCCTACTCACACAGCGGCCGATAATCTCGCAGCACTAGACTCGGCTCCGGACCCGGTGGAGCAGGATACGAAAGTAGGCAGCTGAACGTGACTAGTGGCATCGCATTGGGGATGCCCGCCGCACCCGCGGCGGTGCTTGCACCGCGTCGTAAGACGCGTCAGCTCAGGGTCGGCACCGTGGGGGTGGGCAGCGATCACCCCATCTCGGTGCAGTCCATGACCACCACCAAGACCCACGACATCAACGCGACGCTGCAGCAGATCGCGGAGCTCACCGCCTCGGGCTGCGATATCGTGCGCGTGGCCTGCCCCCGGCAGGAGGATGCCGACGCGCTGGCTACGATCGCCCGCAAGTCGCAGATTCCGGTGATCGCCGATATCCACTTCCAGCCGCGCTACATCTTTGCCGCCATCGACGCGGGATGTGCTGCGGTGCGGGTGAATCCGGGCAATATCAAGGAGTTCGACGGCCGCGTCGGGGAGGTCGCCAAGGCGGCCGCGGCCGCGGGCATTCCGATCCGCATCGGCGTCAACGCCGGTTCGCTGGATAAGCGAATGATGGAGAAGTACGGCAAGGCCACCCCGGAGGCGCTGGTCGAGTCGGCGCTGTGGGAGGCGGGCCTGTTCGAGGAGCACGGCTTCGGCGATATCAAGATCTCGGTCAAGCACAACGACCCGGTGGTCATGGTCGAGGCCTACCGGCAGCTGGCCGCGCAGAGCGACTATCCGCTGCACCTGGGCGTCACCGAGGCCGGGCCCGCGTTCCAGGGCACCATCAAGTCGGCGGTGGCGTTCGGGGCACTGCTGAGCGAGGGCATCGGCGACACCATCCGCGTGTCGCTGTCCGCTCCGCCGGCCGAGGAGGTCAAGGTCGGCGACCAGATCCTGCAGTCGCTGAACCTGCGCCCGCGCAAGCTCGAGATCGTGTCCTGCCCGTCCTGCGGGCGCGCGCAGGTCGACGTCTACACCCTCGCCAACGAGGTCAGCGCCGGGCTCGAGGGCCTGGAGGTGCCGCTGCGGGTGGCCGTGATGGGCTGCGTGGTGAACGGTCCCGGCGAGGCGCGCGAGGCCGATCTGGGTGTGGCCTCGGGCAACGGCAGGGGCCAGATCTTCGTCAAGGGCGAGGTCATCAAGACCGTGCCGGAACATCAGATCGTGGAAACCCTCATCGAGGAGGCGATGCGTATCGCCGAGCAGATGGGCGAGGTATCCGGTTCGGGTGAGCCGGTCGTGACCGTCAGCTAGCGATGAGCGACCCGGGACGCCATGGCGGCAATGCCGGGACTATTGCGTCACCGTCGGGTAGCGACGTCGGCAAACCTCCGCATGGCGCGCCGCTTCATGGCAGGCTGTGACAGTGCGGAGTGTGCTGGAACCGACTCGTCGGGCGCGGCTGTCCGGTGCGCGCCAACTCGCGAATCGCGATCTGGCACGGGTGTTGCAGATATTGGATACCGATCCGGTGGCCGGTTGTATGGTCGCCGCGCGGTTGCAGGAACACGGCATCGAGACCCGCAACGGCGGCGTCGGCGAGGTGTGGAGCCGCGGCGGCCCTGGCGAATCGCTGTGCTTCTCGGGTGCCAACCTGGTCCCCCTGCGCGGTAGCCGCGACGATCTGCGGGCCTTCGCCGATCGTGCGGTGCGCTGGCCGCGGGTGTGTTCGTCGGTGGTGGGCCGTGCGGAGCTCACGCTGCCGCTGTGGGAGTTGCTGACGCAGCGCTGGGGGCCGCCGCGCGAGCTGCGGCCCGAGCAGCCGCTGCTGGCCCTCGACGGGCCCGCAATGGTGCCCGCGGATCCGCGAGTGCGCCGCGTGCGCGCCGACGAACTCGACCGCTATCTGGTGGCCGCGGTGGCCATGTTCACCGAGGAGATCGGCGTCGACCCGCGCGCGGGCGATGGCGGGCGCGGCTACCGGCGCCGGGTGTCGAATCTGATCCAATCCGGCCGCGCCTGGGCGCGTTTCGAGGACGGCCGGGTCGTCTTCAAGGCCGAGGTGGGCGCGATGTCCCGGCGCACCGGCCAGATCCAGGGCGTGTGGGTGCATCCCGAGCGCCGCGGACTGGGGCTGGGCACCGCGGGCACCGCCGCGGTGGCCAATGCGGTGGTCGCGTCCGGGCGCACCGCAAGCCTGTACGTGAACTGCTACAACGAGGTCGCCCGCCGCGCCTACGCGAGGATCGGCTTCCGTCAGATCGCCACGTTCTCCACGGTTCTGGTGGACTGAACGGATCGTTCTACGGGGTCAGGTCGCCTCGAACTGTCTGCCGGATCACCCTGTGCCACCGCGGTTCCGCAGTGTGTCACCCGGTTAGCGGACTATTTTCTGGATACCATCCGTTGCGATGGTGAAAATGCGAACCACCCTGTCCAGTCGTTGCGACGGCCGCACCCGCGGTGTGCTGGCCCTCATGCTGGCGGCCGCGATCGTGGCGGCGGCGAGTGGTTGTTCGGGCGGACGACAGGGGCCGGTGGTCGTGGCGGACGACTTCGTCACCGCCTTCGCCCGCCACGACGTACAGGCCGCCGCGAACCTGACTAACCTACCGGATCCGGCCCGCGCCGCGCTCGCCGCGGCCTGGGACAATCTGGGCGCGCAGCAGATGTCCGCGCATACCGGATCGGCGCGCGTCGACGGCGACACCGCCTCCGTCGACTACACCTACGAGTGGCAGCTGCCGAAGAATCGCGTCTGGACCTACAGCGGCGCGATCCAGATGGGCCGCACGGACGGCCGCTGGCAGGTGCGCTGGACCGCCTCGGATATCCAGCCCAAACTCGGTGACACCCAGACCATGGCGCTGCGGGAGGTCGCCGCGCCGCGTGCCCGCGTCAACGAACGCTCCGGCACCGATGTACTGATTCCCGGTGTGGTGCACCGGATCACGCTCACCCTCGCGACCGCCACCGATCAGCAATACACCGCCAATGCGCTGGCCGCGGCGCTGAATCAGTTCGACGACACGCTCACCCCGGCCGGCATCCTCGGCGCCGCCGGCAAGGCCGGCGGCACCGATACCGTTGCGCAGCTGACCGATTGGGAGTTCGACCAGGTCGGTGACGCGCTGCTGGGATTGCCCGGGGTCACCACCACCAAGGAGTGGGATATGGTGCCCACGGACCGCGACTTCGCGCCCGATCTGATGACCCAGGTGCGCAAGACCGTGATCGATGAGGTGGACGGCAAATCCGGCTGGGATGTGGTCACAGTCAACGCCAACGGCGTGGACACCGACATACTGAAAGAGGTTCCGCCGCAACCGGCCCCGTCCTTCGCACTGAGCCTGGACCGCACTGTGCAGAACGCCGCGCAGCGCGCCGTGGACGCCCGCACCGAGAAGGCGATGATGGTGGTGGTTCAGCCCTCCACCGGCGCGATACTCGCTGTGGCACAGAACAAACAGGCCGACGCAGACGGGCCGGTCGCGACCTCTGGCCTGTATCCGCCGGGGTCGACGTTCAAGACCGTGACCGCGGCCGCGGCGATGTCGGCCGGGCTCGACACCCCCGACACCACGGTGCCGTGTCCGAGCGAGATCGTGATCGGGCAGCGCACGATCCCCAATTTCGACGGATTCGCCCTCGGCGACGTGTCGATGGCCACGGCCTACGCCCGCTCCTGCAATACCGCCTTCGCCAAGATCGCCAGCGGTTTATCCGGTGACGCACTCACCACCACCGCCGCGAAATTCGGTGTGGGCCCGGACTATTCGATCGCCGGGTTGCCGACCTCGTCCGGCTCGGTGCCGCGCACCGACGATCAGACTCAGCGCACCGAGAATGGGATCGGGCAGGGCAAGGTGCTGGCGAGTCCGTTCGGGATGGCGCTGGTCGCGGCGACCGTGGCGCACGGCTCCGCGCCGGTGCCGTATCTGCTGTCCGGGCATCCGACGACGGTGTCCGGGGCCGGACCCGCGCCGTCACCGCAGATCATCGCGGGGCTGCGGTTGATGATGCGCAAGGTGGTGCTGGACGGCACAGCCGATCGGATCGCCGATCAGGGCGAGGTGTACGGCAAGACCGGTGAGGCCGAGGTGGATGGCGGGTCCCATGCGTGGTTCATCGGCTACCGCGGCGATATGGCGTGGGCGACGCTGCTGGTCGATGGCGGTAGTTCCGATAACGCGGTCGCCGTGACCCGGGATATGCTGCTCGGGCTGCCCCCGGGAGCCTGAGATGCGGAGCGGCAGTACGGTGTTGCCGTGATCAGCGTTCGTGCGCGGGCTTCAGTTCGCCGTGAGCGATGACGGGCGCTCTCTCTCGGGCGGGAGCGGTATTGCTGACCGAATAATCGCCGAGGATTTCCACGGCGCCGGCTCCCGCGAGGATCATGCCCGCTGTGAAGAGCGTGAGTGCCGACCGCTTCATAGTCTTCTCCCTGTGGGTCAGTCTTATCCCGTATGGGGTGAGCGAAAGCGAAAGGTTCGAACCTTGATCGCCAGGTGTTAGCTGGTCCGAAAACGGTAAAACGGCGCGCCACACAAGGGCAACCCCCCGTGATCCCGGCTGCCACGAAAACGGCACAATCGTGCACGTCAGCGGATGGGTCACAATGTTGTCTCGGTTCGACCGCTACTCCGCGCGTCGCAGGCTGGCGGCCAGGTGATGCTGTTCTGGCTGCCCGACCGCGGCCATCCGCAGCGAATAGTCGATCGTGTCGCCCACCAGGCGGAAGGTGCGGCCCAGCGCGGTGACGAGCTTGGCGGTGGTGGTGCGGCCGATATGGGTGGCGCCCATATCCAGGCGCAGGCCGTCGTCGTTCACGTCGAGGGTGCCCTCGCAGATCTCGGTGATCCCGGTCGGGTGCGCCAGGATCAGCTCGATCCGATCCGGGCCCGCGCAGCGCAGGTAGCCGGTTTCGGCGTGCAGGGAGCGGCCGTCGCCGGCGTGCCGGGTGCGCTGCCGGTAGGTGAGGAACGGGCGGCCGACGTGCCCGAAGTGTATTTCCTCGTGGTAGTCGAACGATTCGATCGTCGGATATTCGCCGTGACCGGAGCCGCGCCAGGTGCCCAGCAGCGGGGCGAGATGGGCGATATCGGGGTGGGGCGCCACGGGAGGTTGCGGTTCGAGCACGGCGGTCAGCATAGTGCGCGAACGAGTGCCAGGTGCGGAGTCGACGCGCTGAGTTGTCACAAGGGTCATTCGGGGGGCTTGACAAGGAAGTCCTTCTTGCCCACCCCTGCCGGAAATGCGCCACGTCCGGCATCGCGTCTGCTGAGATGGACACGACCGACAGGACGGAGCGTGTACGGATGGACGGGCATACCGCGGTCGCCGACCACGGGGATGGTGAGTCGGCGGAGCTTGCGGAGCCGGCGGGGTGGGTCAACACTGCCGGTCCGAGATCGGTCGTGTTGCCGATCCGGCAATGGTGGGTGCTCACGCTGCGCATAGTGCGGCCCTCGATCCGCAACGGCGAGGTGCTGACCGCGCTGCTCGCGCCGAGCGTCTTCACCGTTGGGTTCTATGTGCCGCTGAATCGGGTGATGACCCTGTTCGGCTACGGCCTGAGCAGTTATGCCCAATTCCTCATGCCGATGATCGTGATGCAGGCCATTTCGTTCTGCGCGAGCACGGCGGCGATGCGGGCGGCCATCGACATCCGCGACGGGCTCGACGAGCGATTCGCCGCCCTGCCGATGCCGACCGCCACACCGCTGGTCGCCCGCACCGCGGCCACGCTGTACCGGGTCGTGATCGCGGTCTGCGCGGCGGTGGTCTGCGGCCATATCATCGGCTTCCGCTTCTACGGAGGCTGGTGGAACACAGTGGGTTTCGCTGTGTTCGCGATGCTGGTCGGGCTGGCGCTCGGGCTGGGCGGCGATCTGATCGGGGCGCTGTCTCGCAACCCGGAGGCGACCACGCAGGCGCTGGTGCTGCCCCAGCTGATCCTGGGCATGGTATCCACCGGATTTGCCCCGGCCGCCCAATTCCCCAGCTGGATCCGGGGTTTCGCGCGGGATCAGCCGGTCTCGCAGTTCGTCGACGTGATGCGGGTGCTGGCGGGGGACCGTTCGGGGCGTGCGGGCGCGGTGAGCTGGCAGGTGCTCGGTCCGGGAATCGGCTGGCTGCTGGTCGCATTGGTGCTATTCGGCGCGGCCTCGGGGCTGGTCGCCCGTAGGAGGCATCGATGAGCGCGCGGTTGCCGGAGGTGTCGGGGCGCACCGAGGGCTGGCGGAAGCTCCTGCCGCAGACCATTATTCAGACTAAGAGGCTGCTTATTCGGTCGCGGCGTGATCCGCTGACGGCGGTGCAGTCGCTGGGGTTCCCGGCGCTCCTGTTGGTTATGCTCAATACCGTTTTAGGTCACCAGATTTCGGCGTTCTCCGGGGCGAGCGCGCTGTATGGGTCGGTGCCGATGGTGACGCTGGTGGCGGTGATGGCCGGGTCCCTGGCGGGCGCTGTCACCCTCGGGCGCGAACGGGATGCGGGACTGCTGGCCCGATTCTGGGTGCTGCCGGTGCATCGCGCGTCCGGACTGCTGGCGCGGATAGTGGCCGAAGCGGTGCGGATCGTGGTCTGCACGCTGGTGCTGTTCGGGGTCGGGGTAATGCTGGGATTCCGTTTCCACCAGGGTGTTGCGGCCGCGGTGGCGCTGCTGGGTGTGCCGGTGCTGTACGGGCTCGGATTCGCCGCCCTGGTCACCACGGTCGCGGTATTCAGCGCCAAGGCCGCTCTGGTGGAGGCGATTTCGCTGGGCTCATCGCTGCTGATGTTCTTCTCCACCGGATTTGTACCACTGGTCGCGTATCCGGCGTGGGCCCGGCCCGTGGTCGCGCATCAGCCGATGTCGTATGCGATCGACGCGATGCGCGGCCTCTCGCTCGGCGGACCGGTGCGCGGGCCGCTACTGGCCACCCTGGCCTGGTCGGTGGGGACACTTGTGGTCTTCGCGGTGCCCGCCGTCGTCGGCTACACCCGCGCCAGCCGTGCCTGAGTGTGCGACCCGCTCACCGCAGTTTGTAGGCCACATCGGCGATCAGGGCGGCCGAATCGCGCGGGCTCAGCGCCATGGCGCGCAACTGGTCGAACATCACCCCGAAACGGCGGATCTCGTTGTGGCCCTCCACGATATCGTCGCCAGCGATACCCTCGACATAGACGAGTTCGGGATCGGCCGGGTTCGGGAAGTCCAGCACCACGAACGATCCGACCATCGCCGGATGTGCGCCGGAGTCGAACGGCAGCACCTGCAGGATCACATTGCGCTTATCGCACTCTACCGTCAGCCGATCGAGCTGTTCGCGCATCACGTCCGGGCCGCCGACCACGCGGCGGATCGCCGCCTCGTCCAGCACCACCCACAGTTCGAGGGGGCCCTCGGCCCGCGCGAGGACCTTCGCGCGCTCGACGCGGGCCCGCAGGCGCTGCTCGATCACCGACGATTCCACCTTCGGCATCGCCGTATCCAGCACCGCCCACGCATACCGTTCGGTCTGCAGCAGGCCCGGAATGAACGAGGTCTGGAACAGCCGCGCCGAGAGCGCCTCGGTCTCGAAGTTGATATACGCGGCGTAGACCTCGGAGACGGCCGCCTCGAACGGGCGCGACATGCCGGGCTTCTGCGCCTCCTGCAGCAGTTTCAGCGCATCGGCGCGGCGCTCGGAGTCGACGCCGTACAGATCGAGCATCGCCATCAGGGTGCGCCGCTGCGGGCGGGCCTGCGCGGTCTCGATCCGGTACAGCGTGGTGACATTGATACCGGTGCGTGCGCTGACCGCCTCCTTGCTGACCTCGGCCTCTTCCCGCAGTTGTTGGAGCAGTACTGCCAGCCGCCTGAGCTGGACTGTCAGCACAGTGCGCTTACCTGCCATCGCGCGCCATCTCCTTTGCGCGGCGCATTCCCGGGGGATGCGCTCGTGCGTTCTCATTGGTATCGGTGCCTGCTCGCTGCGGCGTATTCCGTGCCTACCGCTGGTATTCCAGGTTGTGCCCGCCGCCGCGCCCATGCAACCGGTGGGCGGCGATGGGGGGTCCGAGCATACCGCCTGCGATCTCGCAGTGGACGGTTGTTTCGCGTCCCCCGGGCGAGGTATTTGCCGGTAGCTGTTTGATATGGCCGAAAATGCGTACCTATTGGTTTTGTCGTGATTATGCGTACCGGTGTCGAAAAACATGACGATCGGTGTGCTTCTCGAGCGTAACCCGCTGCGGCCCAGAATGATCCACGCCCAGGTAGAGGGTAACCATGGTTGACGAAAAGCGGGCGGACGCAATCTTGCGTTCTTGCATTTGTAAGAGCATGATCCGAGTTAGCCTAGGTGTGACCCACCGATCCAATGACCGGTACAACTGAATCCGGAGACCGATTATGTTGGTGCAAATAGTGGTTCAATCCACAGTTTTCGGGGCGTGGCGATGACCACGTCGATAGCTGGCGTGCTGCCGACCGCGCCGCAGTTGTTGTGTGCATTCCAGGGCCGTCGTTTCGACGACCAGACGCTGCTGCGCTCGGCCCATACGCTGGCCGAGATGCACGCCCGGCGCGCTGAGCTGCGAGATCCGAGCATGATCGCCGAGATCGACTGCCGCCGCGGTGAACTCGTCGACGATATCAACGACTGGGTGGAACAGGAGCTGCCGCAGCACCGCAACGGCGCCTCCCTGCACACCGAAAGCCTCGGCGCGGTGGTCGATCGCATGGCCCGCAGCTGGGTCGATGCGAATCAGGCCATCGATCGCGACGGCCCGCGCAGTGATAACACCCATAAACACTGGTACCACCTTGCCGAACTCGTCGACGGCTACACTGATCTCGTGATCGACGTGGCCGGTGGCCGTCGCCGATTGCCCGAGCAGTGACCGCCGGGATTCGGTGACAGGCAAGGCTATTGCTCGGTTGGTGACGTCATCTTCAGCGGTGGCGTTGCCCGCCTATGACGGCGGGCGCAACGGGGCGCCCCGCCCGGCGTGCCGCGTGGTCGACTGGCGCGGCACGCCCGCCAATTTTAGTTGGCGTCCGCTGTCGGCATCCGCTCGCGAAGCCCCTCCAGGGTCACCGCAGTGCCGCCCGCCCGCGCACCCGTCCCAGCATCAGCAGCACCACGAGCGTCACCCCGACCAGCAGTGTGGTGCTCGCGGCCGCATCGAAGACCTGACCGCGGTCCGTGGCGGCGAAGATGGTGATCGGCAACGTCTTCCAGGTCGCGGGATACACCATGATGGTGGCGCCCAGCTCGCCCATCGACAGCGCGATCGCCAGGCCCGCCGCCGCCCCCAGCGCGGGCAGCAGCAGCGGCAACGTGATTCGCGCCAGCACCCGCACCGGGCCCGCGCCGAGCGATTCGGCGGCCTGGCGGTATGCGGGGTCGAGCCGATCCAGCGCGGCGGCCACAGCGCTGAATGCATACGCCAGCACCAGTACCGAATGCGCCACGATGACAATCCATTTCGTGCCGCCCAGCAGCAACGGTCGCTGGTTGAACGCGATCAGCACGCCCAGCCCGATCGCCACCGACGGCACCGCGACCGGCAGATGGAATACCGCATCGGTGACCCGGCGCCACCAGCCCGGCGCCTCTCGCGCGGCGAGCGCGGCCCAGGTCCCCAGCACCAGCGAGATCGCGCCCGCCAGCAGCGCGGTCTGCAGGCTCACCGACAGGCTCGCGGCCTGCTCGCCGGACAGCGCCCGCGAGAAATTCCCGAACCCCAGGCGCGAGGGCAGCGCGCCGGTCCACCGGCCCGCCAGGGCGGCGGCGACCACGGTCGCGATCGGGGCGGCGAACACCACCAGCACTATCAGCGCGAAGGCCGCGAGGACCATCGCGCGCCCGCGTCGAGTCCACACCAGCATTACTCAGCCCTCCTGTTTCGTGCGGGATCCGGTGACGCGAGCGAAGATCAGCCGGTACCCGATGTACAGCGTGAGCGACAGCACCACCTGCACCGTGGCCAGCACCGCGGCGCCAGGCAGATCGAAGGTGACGATGCCGCGGGTGTAGATCAGTGCGGGCAGGGTTATGACGCCCTTTGCGCCCGTGAACAGGACGATGCCGAACTCGTTGAGGGTCAACAGCAATACCAGGCTGCCGCCCGCCGCGAGCGCGGGCCACGCCTCCGGGAGCACCACCCCTCGCAGCACCCGCCACGGCGAGGCGCCCAGGCTTGCGGCCACATCCAGCTGCTCGCGCGGCATTTGAGCGAACGCGGCCAGCAGCGGCCGCACCACGAACGGCGTGAAGTAGGTGATCTCGGCAAGGATCACACCGGTGGGGGTGCTCAGGAAATTCAGTGCGGGGGAGTGATTCCCGGTCAGCTGGGTGATCAGCGCATTGACCGCGCCCACGGTGCCGTATAGGAAGGTGAACGCCAGCGTGATCAGGAACGACGGCAGCGTGAGCACCGTGTCGATGAGCCGCCCGACCAGGCCCGACCCCGGGAACGGCACGAACGCCAGCACCACCGCGAGGAACGTACCCAGCACCAGACATCCGGCGGTCGAGCAGGCCGCGATGGATACCGTGCGCCACAGCGCATCCCGGAACGACGCCGACCCCAGCACCTGCGACCACGCACCCGGCGTCCCGGCGGATTCGGTGAGCACCCGCACGATCGGATAGACGGCGATCAGCAACACCACCAGGAGCGGCGGGACCGACCAGGCGATCGGTCGCCAATTACGCCGCGGGGCAGGGGAGTCGGGGGCCGGGGCAATGGTCGGCTCCAAAACCATGGACGTGCTCATACGATCCTCCCCGCCGGGTCCCCGTGTGGCGGAGTTGCTACGAGTCGCACGGTCGACATCCGATCATCCTCATGGATCAGATGTGCGGCCGTTCGAACTCGCAGATCGGCACCGCCACTCCGGGACGGTTGGCCGTCGTCATTCCGGCATGTTCTCGGCCGGAATCTACTGGTGCGTAGCGGATCACCGCAGATCCCGGCCAGAAGCGCGCCGGGATGACTTGGAGACCTCGGTGCGCCGGGAGGACTGGATGAGGTCGGCGTGCGCAAGCCCAGGATTGGCGTGGTGATCATACGTGCTTCTCCGAAGCCAGTGTGGTGGAAACGGTTTCGGAGCCGACCGGCGCAGGTATCAGCACCCCCGCCGGGTCGGGGAGTTTCACCCCGACGACCGCGCCGACGGCGGTGTCCACGTGGCCGGGGACGTCGGCGGTCAGTTCCGCCGGCAGGCCGGTGACGTCCAGGGTCAGCCGGGTCGTCGACCCACGCCAGACATTGGACGTGATGGTCGCCAGCACCGCATCGCGCTCGTTGGTGGAGCAGATCCGCACGGTGTGCGGGCGCACACACAGCAGGCCGTCGTCGTCGGGCGCCCATTCGAGTTGGCCCACGCCCGGTTTCGGGGCATCGGCGCGCAGCGTGTGGTCGCCGGTCTGTACCAGGGCCGCTGCGCCGGAGAGGTGTTTCACCGTGCAGGGCAGGAGGTTCGCGCCGCCCAGGAAGGCGGCGGTGAACGAGCTCGGCGGGCGCTGCCACAGGCTTTCGGCTGTGTCGATATCCACCAGCCGGGCGTCGCGCATCACCGCGATTCGGTCCGCCAGCGCCAGCGCCTCGGACTGATCGTGGGTGACGTACAGCATCGCGGTGTCCGGCAGGGCCTTTCGGAGCTGCTGTAGTTCGGCGAGCATCGATTGACGCAGTTGGGCATCCAATGCGGCGAGCGGCTCGTCGAGCAGCAGCACCGCGGGCCGGATCGCCAGCGCGCGGGCGATCGCCACCCGCTGCTGCTGCCCGCCGGACAGCTCGCGCGGCAGCCGCTGGTCGTAGTCGGCCATGCCGACCATCGCCAGCGCCTCGCGCACCCGCTCGCCGATCTCCCTGCGCGGCACCCGATGCGACCTCAGTCCGAAGGCGACGTTCTCGGCGACCCGCATATGCGGGAACAGCGCATAGGACTGCACCACGACGCCGATGCCGCGCTTGGCGGGGGACAGATCGGTGACATCGCGTCCGGCCAGGCGCACCGAGCCGGCCGTGGGCCGGACGAATCCGGCCAGCGCCTTGAGCGCGGTGGATTTCCCGGAACCACTGGGCCCCAGGAGTGCAACGGTCTCACCGGCGGCCACCCGCAGCGAGAAGTCGGCCAGCGCGACCGTGGACTTCCGCCCGCGCCCGTAGCTGACGCCGACACGGTCGAACACGATCGCGGGCTCGGCGTCGGCGGTGCCGGTGGCCGCGGTCTTGCTGCGCGTTGGTGCTGACATGGTTGCGCTCCTGGGGTCGGGAATCACTGCTGGCCGGTGGCCTTGTTGTAGGCGGCGACATCGGCGTCCAGGTCACCGTTGACCTTGGTCCAATCCGGTTGTACGACGGTCACTCCCGCGATGGTCGCCGACGGTGACGGGCCGGAGCCGGCGGCGGTCAGGTTCGCCAGATCGGTGCGAACCGGTACCGCATAGGCGTCCGGGCCGAGGGTCTTCTGTACGTCGGCGGTGAGCAGGAAGTTCATCAGCTGGACCGCCGCGGCCTTATGCGGGGCGCCCTTGGCCAGGCCCATCGAATAGGGCAGCGAGACAGTGCTGCGCTTACCGTCGGGGGTGGCGGGGAAGAATAGGTTGAACTTGACGCCGCTGTCCTTGATGTCCTGCAGGTTCATCTGCACATCGCCGTTGGCGACCTGCAGCTCACCCTTGTCGACCTTGGCCTGCAGCTTGCCTGTCGAGGACGACGGGCCGAGGTTGTTGGCCTGCAGCTTGGCTAGGTAGTCCAGCGCTCCCTGCTTGCCCATGAGCTGCTGCAGCAGCACCAGTACGGCGGTGCCGTCGCCGGCCTGGCCCGGGGTGGAGTACTGGATCTTGCCCTTGTACTTGGGATCGAGCAGGTCGTTCCAGGTGATCTTCGAGGTGTCGACCGACGGGTTGGCGATGAAGGTCAGGTAGTTATCGGCCAGGTTGACGTACTTGCCGTCGGCGGCCTTGTCGGGGGCGGCGACCATGCTGGTGTCCACGCCGCTGTCCTGCAGCAGGCCCTGCTTGTCGGCCTTCTGGATGAACGGCGGCAGCGTCACCATGACATCGGCCTGTGGATTGGACTGCTCCTTGTCGACGCGGTTCACCACCTCGCCCGAGCCGGCCTCGACGTAGTTGACCGAAATGCCGGTCTGCTGGGTAAATTTGGTGAACTCGGCCTTGTACCAGTCGCCCATGCCGTCGGCGGAGTACACGGTGACGGTCTTGCCGCCGCTGGCGTTCGTGCCTGTGCCGCCGCAGGCCGCGGCGGCGAAGGTGACGGCGGCGGCGGAGCCGAGGATCAGCGCGGTGCGTGCGAGGCGGGGGGTCGAAATGCGCACGATGACTGCAACTTTCGTTCAAAGGGAGGGGGAGTCGAAGGGACGGGGTCTCGTCATCCCGGCATGCTTGTGGCCGGGATCTGGATCAGGTGTGTTCGGCCAGCAGCAGATCGGCGAATTCGACCACCGACGGCACGATGTGGGTGGCACCGGCGCCGCGCAGCTGGTCCTCGTTGTGCGCGCCGGTGAGCGTGCCCGCGACGATCCGCGCGCCCGCGGCCAGCCCGGTGCCGATATCGCTGCTCGTATCGCCCAGGACCGCAACGCGGTCCACGGCGTCGATCTGCAGGCGCAGCAGGGCGGTGAGCACCAGATCCGGATATGGCCGCCCGCGTCCGGCCTCGGCGGGGGACAGCGTCAGATCGGCGATGTCGTGCCAGTCCAGCGCGTCCAGCAGCTTGTCCTGGGTGCCGCGGCTGAATCCGGTGGTCAGCGCGACCTTGATACCAGCTTCGCGCAGCCGCGTGATCGCCTCGGCCGCACCGGGAATCGGTGTCGCCTCGGTGGTGAATTCGTTGTAGGCGGCCTCGAACGTGCGGTTGGCCAGCTGGGCGCGCTCCTCGTCGCCGAGCAGCGCGCGGAAGACAGTGATCTTCGACTGGCCCATCGTCTGCACCACGTACTGGGTGGCCGCGGCCCGATCGGGTCCGTCGGCCGGAATTCCGGCGGCAGTGGCGGCGGCGTCGAAGGCGCGCAGCACGAGCCCGCCGTCGGCCACCGTGGTTCCGGCCATGTCGAGTACGGCGAGCTCGATCTGCCCGGGGGCGGGGTGGGTAAGCGCTGCGGACAACGTGATTCCCTTCACAGGTTGAGTAGGTCGGCGGTCTCTTCGCCGACGACGGGGCCCAGGGTCATGCCGCGCCCGCCGGGGCCGGTGATCACCCAGACGTTGTCGGCGGCCTGCGCGCGGGTGACGATGGCGCCGGGGTCGATGCTCTGGCTGTAGACCCCGGCCCAGCGGCGCACGATCGGGGGCAGCTTGCGGCCCAGCAGTTCCTCCGCGACGCCGGTGAGGTGCTCGTAGGGCGCCTCGTCGACATCGAACGCGAAAGGCTCGTCGTACTCGTGGGTGTCGCCGATGGTGAGCCCGCCGTGCAGGCGCTGCACACACAGCAGCTGCATCTTGTGCTGGGCCGCGGTGAACGCCTGAGATTCCTCGCGGGTCAGGCGGTCCAGCTCGGGCCCGGCGAAGCCGGGGTAGTAGCGGAAGCTGTCGCCGTCGGCGACGGCGGTGGTCAGCGGCTCGCCCAGTGGTGCGGTCTGCATCATCTGCAACCGCACGCGTCGAACGGGGATGTCTCCCACCAGTTCCCGGGTCAGCCCCGAATGTGCGGCGCCCGGGCAGACCAGCACCAGATCGGCCTCGAAGCGGCGGCCGCGGTCGTCGGTCACGGTGCCTCCGCGCACGGTGCGGGCCTCGGTTCCGGCGTAGAAGGTGTACCGGTCGGTGGCCTCCATATATGCGCGCAGGGCCGGCATGGCCTGGCGTGACTCCACCGCCGCATCGGTCGAACAGTGCAGTCCGGCAAGGAATTTGCCACGCAGTGCCGGGTTGATCTCGCGCACCCCGGCCGGGTCCAGAAGTTCGAATCCGCGCTCGGCGGCGGTCGGCGCGGCGACGGCGGCCTCGGCGACCGCGAGTTCGGCCTCGGTGCGGACCAGCGTGATGGATCCGGCGGGGCGGAATCCGACGCCCGCGACCCGGCCGCCGATCTCCTCCCACAGCCGCCGCGAGCGCAGGGTGATCTCCAATTCGCTTGCACTGCGGCCCGATACCCAGACCAGGCCGAAGTTGCGGACCGTGGCGCCGCGAGCCTGCGTCTCCCGCTCCAGCTGCACGACCGAATGTCCGCGGCCCACCGCGGCCAGGGCGTGCGCGGTGCCGAGGATCCCGCCGCCGATGATGACCAATCGCATGTCAAGCATCATGCGCAATGGTCTAGACCGTCGGGTGTTTCCAGTGCTAACGCTAGGTTAACAATTGGTATAGACCAATTGTTGGTACGCTGCGGGCATGGACGCGACGGACGTGACGGTTCCGAAGGTGGCCGAAATGCCCCGTGTGGGAGGGGCGATCGCCGAGCGGATGCCCAAGGCCTACCGGGTGCGCACCGAACTCGAGGCGATTCTGGACCGGCTCGAGGAGGGGGATACGGTCCCGCCCGAACGCGAGCTGGCAGCCCGATTCGAGGTGGCGCGTGAGACGGTGCGGCAGGCATTGCGGGAATTGCTGGTGCAGGGCAGGATTCGGCGGCAGGGCCGTGGCACGGTGGTATCGCGCCCGAAAATCGTGCAGCCCTTGTCGTTACGTTCCTACACCGAGGGCGCGATCAGTCTGGGCCGCAAGCCTGGCCGGATACTCGTCGGCTGGACCGATGTGGACGCAGACCCGGCCACCGCCGCGGTACTCGATATCCCGCCCGGGGCCGCGGTCATGCACCTGGAACGCATCCTGCTCGCCGACGGCGAACGGGTAGGCCTGGAGAGCACCTTCCTGACTCTCGAACGCTTCGGCGCCCTGCGTGCGACCTACGACCCGACGACCTCGCTCTACAGCGCCATGCGCGCCGCGGGGGTCGTGTTCGGCTCGGCGACCGAGCGCATCGAGACGGTCCTGCCCTCCCCGCGCGAGGCGACCCTGCTCGAATGCACCACGGCCCTGCCGATGATCCTGTTGCATCGCCGCACCGTTGATGCACAGGACTGCCCCATCGAACGCGTTCGCTCTCTGTATCGCGGCGATCGCATGGCGTTCGAGACTCACCTGCGCGAGTACGCGTGGATTGTGTGATCGTCTCGAAATTGTTATTCGGCGGTCGTTATTTCGTAAGGCATTGCGGTGCAAGCACAATCAGGCGTAGCGTAATGAGCTGTCAGAATGCATTGTCGCACAGGGACTCTCGCTGGCGAACGCCCCCGTTCCCGTTTGTGGCATGTCGACGGGCGAGGCTGTGTGCACCACTATCGTGAGACAGGGATGACGCATGTCAATTGAAACGCCCGCTCCGACCGAGAATCAAACGCAGAAGAGCCTCGATACCAGGGCCGCCCGGAATCTGGCCTCCACCACCAAATCCGAGCCTCAGATGCAGGGCATCACCTCTCGGTGGTTGACCCGAATGCTGCCTTGGGTCGATGTGCATGGTGGTGTGTACCGGGTGAACCGGCGGCTGACCTATACCCTCGGCAACGGCGAGATCGAGTTCTTCGACGAAGGCGGCAAGACCAAGGTAATTCCGCAGGAGTTGCGTGAATTGCCCGCTTTGCGCCAATTTGATGACGAGGATGTGCTGTACGGGCTGGCTCAGCAATTCGAGTCGCATGAGTACGGGCCGGGCGAGGTGGTCGCCGAGTTCGGCAACCCGGTCGATCAGGTAGTACTCATCGTGCACGGCAAGCTGAACAAGATAGGCACCAGCGAATACGGCGACCAGCAGATCGTCGGGATACTCGCCGGTGGCGATTACATCGGCGCGGAGGCGCTCACCCAGTCCTCGGCGATATGGCCGGTCACCGTGAAGACGATCACCGCGACCACGGTGCTGACGTTGTCGCGAAGCGACCTGAGTCAGGTGCTCGAGCGTGTCCCGGCGCTGCGCGGGCACCTCGAGGAATATGCCGCCGCGCCGACCCTTCCACAGAATAAGCACGGTGAGGCATCGATCGACGTGCAGTCGGGCCATTCCGGCGAACCGCAGCTGCCGGGCACCTTCGTCGACTACGAACTGCGACCCCGCGAATACGAGCTGAGCGTCGCGCAGTCGGTCCTGCGGGTTCACTCCCGGGTCGCGGACCTGTTCAACGAACCGATGAACCAGATTGAGCAGCAATTGCGGCTGACGGTCGAGGCCCTGCGCGAACGCCAGGAACATGACCTGGTCAACAGCCCCGATTTCGGGTTGCTGAACAACGCCGACCACAAATATCGCATCGACACCCACAGCGGCCCGCCCACCCCGGACGACCTGGACGAGCTGCTGAGCATGCGCCGCGGCACCCGATTGCTGCTGGCGCATCCGAAGGCGATCGCCGCGTTCGGCCGCCAATGCAACGCCCGTGGCCTGTATCCGAACTCGGTCGATATCGATGGCCAGGGCGTACCGGCGTGGCGGGGCGTGCCGATCTTCCCGTGCGGCAAGATCCCGATCAGCGATTCCAACACCACCTCCATCCTCGCGATGCGCACCGGCGAGAAGGATCAGGGCGTGATCGGGCTGCACCCGTTGGGAATTCCGGACGAATACCAGCCCGGTCTGAATGTCCGATTCAAGGGTATCGACGACCAATCCATCATCTCGTATCTGGTCACCGCCTATTATTCGGCCGCAGTGCTGGTACCCGACGCGCTGGGCGTTCTGGACAACGTCCAGATCGCACGGATCGAAGACTGAGCCGAGCGGCCCGGCCATGCAGCCATTCGAACTCCCCGAGTTCTATATGCCCTATCCGGCAAGGCTGAATCCGCACGTGGAGACCGCGCGGGAACATACCCGCGGCTGGGCCGCCGAGATGGGTTTCTTCGAACCGCAGCAGGGATACCACATTTGGGACGAATCGGACCTGGAACATCACGATTACGGGCTGCTCTGTGCCTATACGCATCCCGAATGCGATGCCCCCGAACTGAACCTGATCACCGACTGGTACGTCTGGGTGTTCTACTTCGACGACCATTTCCTCGAGCTGTTCAAGCGCACCCAGGACATCGCCGGTGCGCGGGAATACCTGCACCGGCTGCGTGATTTCATGCCGATCCAGGACGCACCGATGCCGGGGCCGACCAATCCGGTCGAGCGCGGCCTGGCCGATCTCTGGCCGCGCACGGTGCCGGGGATGTCGATCGCGTGGCGCCGCCGATTCGCCGCCACGACGCAGGCACTGCTGGAGGAATCACGATGGGAGCTGGCCAATATCGCCGAGGGCCGGATCGCCAACCCGATCGAATATATCGAGATGCGGCGCAAGGTCGGCGGCGCGCCGTGGTCGGCGAACCTGGTGGAGCACGCCGTGCACGCGGAGGTGCCCGCCGACCTCGCCGGAACCCGCCCGCTGCGGGTGCTGCGCGACACCTTCGCCGACGCAGTGCACCTGCGCAACGACATCTTCTCCTATCAGCGTGAGGTGCAGCAGGAGGGGGAGAACGCCAACGGAATCCTGGTTGTGGAGCGGTTTTTAGGCTGTGCCACCCAGGCGGCAGCGGATGTCGTGAACGAGCTGCTGACCTCGCGCCTGCAGCAGTTCGAGAACACCGCATTGACCGAATTACCCTTGCTGTTCGCGGAATTCGGCGTCGGCCCGCAGGAGCAGGCCGATGTGTCGGCCTATGCCAAGGGGTTGCAGGACTGGCAGTCCGGCGGTCACGAATGGCATCTGCGCTCGAGTCGCTACATGAACGGGGGACAGCGGGGCGATCCCCTGGCGGCGGTGCTCGCGCCGACCGGTCTGGGGATGTCCGCGCTGCGCATTGTGCGCACCCCAACCGCCCTGGGACTCACCAGAATCAAGAACTTCCTGCATGTCCCCTACGAGGAGGTCGGCCCTACACCACTGCCCGAGATCTATATGCCGTTCACCGTCCGGCTGAATCCGTTGCTGGACATCGCGCGCGAGAATGCGGTCGACTGGGCCGTGCGGATGGGCATGCTCGGTCCGGTTCCGGGCCGGGAGCCGAGTCTGTGGCGCGAGGCGGATCTGCGGGAATTCGACTTCCCGCTGTGTGCCGCGGGATTGGACCCGGACGCCACCCAATCCGAACTGGATCTGTCGTCGGCCTGGCTGACGTGGGGCACCTACCTCGACGACTATTACCCGGTGGCGTTCTTCCCTGGCAGAAATGTGCCGGCCGCGAAACTCCAGGGGCGGCGGTTCGCGGAATTCATGCCGATCGACGAGGACGGCGGCGCGGTCGCCGGCAATCCGCTGGAGCTGGGCCTTTCCGATCTGTGGAGCCGGACGACCGCGGCCATGGAAGCCGACCGGAAACGCGAGTTCCGCACTGCCGTCGCACAGTTCATCGCCGCCTGCGAATGGGAGATGATCAACCACACCCTGGGCCGGATCCCGGATCCGATCGACTATGTAGAGATGCGCCGCAACACCTTCGGCTCGGATCTCACCATGGCGCTCTCGCGCCTCGCGCACGGCAATCCTGTTCCGCCGCAGGTCTATCGGACGCAGACGTACGCGAACCTGGAGAATACCGCCGCCGACTTCGCGGTCATGCTGAACGATCTGTTCTCCTATCAGAAGGAGACGCAGTTCGAGGGGGAGTTCCACAACTCCGTCCGGGTCATGCAGAACTTCTTCGGTTGCGACCGGGACCGAGCCGTCACGATCGTCCACGATCTGATGACCGCCCGCCTGCACCAGTTCGAGCGCGTGGTCGCTCAGGAGCTACCCATCCTGTATGAGGAATACGAGCTGGACGCCGCTGCGCGCCAGGCACTGGACAGGCGTGCCGCCGAACTTCAGGATTGGATGGCGGGCATTCTGCATTGGCACCTCACCTGCGGACGCTATAAGGAACCGCAGCTCATCGAGCGCTACCGGCGCGGGCCTGCGCCCTCGGCGGTACCTGCCCCCGGGACGCGACCCTCGTTGCTGCGCCCGACCGGCCTGGGTACTGCTGCGGCCCGCCTCGGTGAATTGCGCCGCACTGCACCGTGATTCGATAGCGTGGAGCCCAATCATGACCATCGAGCCCGAAATCGGACAACTCCCGCCTGCCTCCGCGCCGGACCGCGCGGTTGCGGCGGATCACGCCCGGGCAATTCTGGCGAGCGCCCGGGTGCGCTGCGAACCGGTGTTACACGCATCGGTCGATTCACTGCCGGATCCGTTGCGTCGCATGGCCGGCTACCACTTCGGCTGGTGGGATCCGAACGGCACACCGTGGCGGACCCAGTCGGGTAAGGCATTGCGCCCGGCCCTGGCGATGAGTACGGCGGCCGCTGTCAGTGCGGTCATCCCGGACGTGGTTGGCGCGGCCGCCGCCGTCGAACTGGTCCACAACTTCAGCCTCATCCATGACGATGTGATCGACGGCGACCGCACGCGGCACGGGCGGGCCACGGTGTGGGCGGTGTGGGGGAAGGCCGATGCCGTGCTGCTCGGCGACGCACTGCACGCGCTGGCGGGCCGGGTACTGGTCCAGTACGTCCGCGCGGCGGCGGTGGGCGCGGCGATCGACCGGCTGGAATCCGCGGTGATCGAGATGTGCCACGGCCAGTACGACGACTGCCGCCTGGACGAGTACTCGGCCGCGGGTGTCGGCGACTACGAGCGGATGGCGATGGGTAAGACCGGCGCCCTGATGGGGTGCGCCTGCGCGCTGGGGGCGCTGTGCGCCGGGGCAGGGGAGGCCACGGTGGCTGCGATGGATCGGTTCGGCCGGGAACTGGGCTTAGCGTTTCAGTACACCGACGACTTGATCGGTATCTGGGGCGACCCACAGGTGACCGGAAAGCCCATCAGCGACCTGGTGCGCCACAAGAAGTCGCTACCGGTCGTCGTGGCGCTGCGCTCGGGAACTGCCGCCGCGCGCGAACTTACCCAGCTGTACGAGTCGGACGTCCCGATGACCGCCGGCACCGCGGTCGTCACCGCCACCCTGATCGAGGCCGCGGGCGGTCGGCGGATCACCCAGGACCACGCCGACCAGCGGGTCGACGCCGCGATCGCCGCACTGCCCGACCGCTCGGCGGCGACCGATCTGATCGCCCTGGCCCGCCTTGTCGCGCACCGGGATCGGTGAAGGCGGCGCGACGCAATCTGTCGTATCTTCTCGCTCAGCGCACTTGCGGTGCCACCTTCTCACCGAGCAGGTCGATGGCGTGCAGAACCTTCTCGTGCGGGAGGGTGCCGACGCTGGGGTGCAGCATGAAGCGGGACAGGCCCAGGGTGTCGCGGATGTCGGCGATCTTCTCCGCGACCCGGTCCGGCGCGCCGACCAGCAGTGATCCGCCGGGGCTGCGCAGCGCCTCGAACTGGGCGGGTGTCATTGCGCCCCAGCCGCGTTCGCGCCCCAGGCCGCTCATTGCCGCGGCGTAGGGCTCGTAGAAGTCGGCCACGGCCTGCTCGTCGGTATCGGCAATATAGCCGTGTGCGTGGACCGCGATCGGCTGCGGCCCGTGTCCACCCTCCTCCAGGGCTCGGTGGTACAGATCGACCAGCGGGCGGAAGCGGGCGGGCTGACCGCCGATGATGGCGATCGCCAGGGGCAGCCCGAGCAGTCCGGCGCGCACCACCGATTCCGGGCTGCCGCCGACCGCGATCCATACCGGCAGTGGGCGGTCGGTGCGGGGATAGACGGTCATATCGCGCAGCGCCGGGCGGAACCGGCCGGACCACGTGACCGGATCCTCGCCGCGCAGGCGCAGCAGCAGGCCCAGCTTCTCGTCGAAGAGGTCGTCGTAGTCGGACAGGTCGTAGCCGAACAGCGGGAACGACTCGGTGAAGGACCCACGCCCGGCCATGAGCTCGGCGCGGCCGTTCGAGATCAGGTCCAGCGTCGCGAACTCCTGGTACAGCCGTACCGGATCGGCGGAGCTGAGCACGCTCACCGCGCTGGAGAGTTGAATACGCTCGGTGCGCCCCGCGATACCCGCCAGCACCACCGCCGGTGCCGAGGCTGCGAAGTCCTGCCGGTGATGCTCGCCCACGGCGTACACGTCCAGTCCGGCGCGCTCGGCGGCCACCGCCTCCTCGACCACCTGGCGCAGTCGCTCGCCCGCGCTGGGAGCCGGGCGGTCGCCTACTGCGTGTCGTTCGGCGAAGGTCGTCAGTCCAAGTTCCATTGTTCGTCCTCCCGTGGTGTGAGTACTGACAGCCTAAACGGACCGCGGTCCGGATAAATTCCGCAGGGCGCGGAATGCGGGCCGTACGGAGGTGACGGATAGTCTGGTCAGATGGCAGTGCGCACCCGTCAGCCGCTAGCACCCGGCGTTCAGTCCCCGATCCGTGAGGTCCCGCGTTCGATCGAACGCCCGGAGTACGTCTGGAAGAAGACCGCGAACGAGGGTCACGAGCCCTGGGTGCAGACGCCCGAGACGATCGAGAAGATGCGCCTCGCGAGCAAGATCGCCGCGCAGGCGCTGCAGGAGGCCGGCAAGGCCGTCGCGCCCGGCGTCACCACCGACGAGCTCGACCGCATCGCGCACGAGTACATGTGCGATCACGGCGCGTACCCGTCGACGCTGGGCTACAAGGGATTCCCCAAGTCCTGCTGCACCTCGCTGAACGAGGTGATCTGCCACGGCATTCCGGACTCGACGGTCATCGAGGACGGCGACATCGTCAATATCGACGTCACCGCCTATATCGATGGCGTGCACGGTGACACCAACGCCACCTTCCTGGCCGGCGATGTGGACCCCGAGGTGCAGCTGCTGGTCGAGCGCACCCACGAGGCCACCATGCGCGCCATCAAGGCCGTGCGGCCCGGCCGGGCGCTGAATGTGATCGGCCGCGTCATCGAGTCCTACGCCAATCGCTTCGGCTACGGCGTGGTGCGCGACTTCACCGGCCACGGCGTCGGCCCCACCTTCCATAGCGGCCTGGTGATCCTGCACTACGACCAGCCCGCCGTCGATGCGGTCATCGAGCCCGGCATGACGTTCACCATCGAGCCGATGATCAACCTCGGCGGCATCGACTACGAGATCTGGAAGGACGGCTGGACGGTCGTCACCAAGGACCGCAAATGGACCGCCCAGTTCGAGCACACCCTGGTCGTAACAGACACCGGCGCGGAAATCCTGACCCTCCCGTGAGGGATCCCTCCGTCATTCCGGCGTGCTTTTGGCCGGAATCTACCGATGGATCCCGGCCAAAAGCGTGCTGGGATGACGGGGGGCGGCGCCGGGATGACGGGGGAGTCCGGTGCTGAAGGGCGCCCTGCTGGTTGCCGGGACGACCTCCGACGCGGGGAAAAGTGTTGTGGTGGCGGGGATGTGCCGGATGCTGGCGAGGAGGGGGGTCAGGGTCGCGCCGTTCAAGGCACAGAATATGTCCAATAATTCCGTGGTCGCGCTCGACGGCGGGGAGATCGGGCGGGCGCAGGCGCTGCAGGCGCGGGCGTGCGGGCTCGAGCCGAGCGTGCGATTCAATCCGGTGCTGCTCAAGCCCGGCAGCGATCGGCGGTCGCAGCTGGTGGTGCGGGGGCGCGCGGTGGATACCGTTGGCGCCAAGGATTATTTCCGGCACCGGCAGCACCTGCGCGCGGTGGTGGCCGATGAATTGGCCTCGCTGCGCGCCGAATTCGATGTGGTGATCTGCGAGGGCGCCGGGTCGCCCGCCGAAATCAACCTGCGGGCAACGGATCTGGCGAACATGGGGCTGGCTCGTGCGGCCGGCCTGCCGGTGCTGCTGGTCGGCGACATCGATCGCGGCGGGGTGCTCGCGCACCTGTTCGGCACCGTGGCGATCCTGGAACCCGAAGACCAGCGGCTGATCTCCGGATTCATTGTCAACAAGTTCCGTGGCGATGTGGACCTGCTGCGCCCCGGGCTGGATCAGCTCACCGCGCTCACCGGCCGCCCGACCCTGGGGGTGCTGCCCTTCGCCGAACAGCTGTGGATCGACGCCGAGGACTCGCTCGGCATCGTCGCCGATGCCCCGGTCGGCCGATCCCGCGCTCGGTTGGGCGAGGAATGGCTGACCGTCGCCGCGATCCGCCTGCCGCGGATCTCCAACTCCACCGACGTCGAGGCCCTGGCCTGTGAGCCGGGCGTCAGCGTGCGCTGGGTGGATGGTCCCTCCCGCCTGGCCGACGCCGACCTGGTTGTCATCCCCGGCAGCAAATCCACCGTGAGCGACCTGGAATGGTTGCGCCGCACCGGAATCGCCGAAGCCCTCCGCGCCCGTGCCGCGGCCGCCCGGCCGATCCTGGGCATCTGCGGCGGATATCAGATGCTGGCGCAACGTATCCTCGACGAGGTCGAATCCACCTCCGGAGAGGTCGCAGGCCTGGGCTTGCTGGACCTGGATATCGAATTTGTTGAACCAAAGGTCTTGCGCCACACCGTCGGTCGCGGTGCAACGCCCGGGGAAATCCCGCTGTACGGCTACGAGATTCACTACGGTCGCGCCCGGCGTAGCGGCGACCCGGCCTGGCTGGAGCTGGCCGACGGCCGCGCCGAAGGTAGTGTGCGCGGTGCGATCTGGGGTACTCACCTGCACGGTCTGATGGAATCCGACGACTTCCGCCGCGCCTGGCTGCGCGAGGTCGCCGCCCACGCCGGGCGCACGGGTTTCCGCGTGGCCGAGGATATTTCGGTCGCCGCCGAACGCGAATCCCAGCTGGACCTGCTCGCCGACCTGATCGAGAAGCACCTCGATACGGCCGCACTGGAACGGCTGATCACGACCGGAGCCACGCCGGATCTCCCCACGCTCACCGTGGGGCGCTGAGCGCGGCCGGTGCCGATCCGGCCGGTAACACCTGTCACGGACGATCGAGACGGCCCCTGCATGGTCAGCGACACGCGGTCCGACCGGCGGTCGCCGTGTAGCGTGGAGCGTCATGGAAACTCGGCGGATCGCGGTTGGTGACCGCGCGTGGACCGTCCGAATCGGCGGCGACCAGTTTCGGCACACCGTTGTGCTGTTACCGGACGACCAGGCGCCGGTAGACGTCTACGACTCGGTGTGCGCCCGGCTGCAGACATCCGATCTGCGCACGGTCGCGTTCGAAAGCATCGACGGGCTGGACGCGCCCGCGATGTACGCCGTTCTCGACGAACTCGGCGTGCCGTGGGCGAACCTCGTCGGTTGCGGCGCGGGCGCGGATCTGGGCTGGCAGTTGGCCGCGCGCGGCTTCGGCCGGTTCATGGGCCTGGTCGCCGCCGGGCGTGGGCATCCGGCCGCCGCGGGCGCGGACGGCACCGTCGCCGACTCGGGCTGCCCCGCAGTGGAGATCCCCACCACCGTCATCGCCACCAAGCAGCTGCCGCGCGCGATCGCCGAGACCGCGGGACGGCACGTCTACGGCGAGTTCCGGGTGGCGCAGGTCGACGTCGCCGACCCCGCCACCGAGGCCGCGCAGGAATTGGCCACCGAGATCGTGCTGCGCAGCGGGCAATGGTGAATTAGCTCGCCACCCACCGCAGCCAGGAGTCCAGCTCGCCGAAAGCCTGCTCCCGCACCGGCTCGGAGGACAGGAATACGTCGTGCCGCGCGCCCTCGATCGGCACGATGTTGGTGCGACCGCCCAGGCAACCCGACCAGCGCTGGATCTGCCGCACATCGAGCACCACATCGGACACGTCGGCGGCCGGGCCGTAGGCGCGCATGAACTTGGTCACCTTGGAGCGCAGGATCAGCGCCGGAACCCCGATATCCAGGCCGCGCTGCAGCCGCGCATGCCCGTGCCGGATCGCTCGCAGCCAGCCGAAATGCACCGGGAATCCGGTCAGCGGCTTCCAGTCCAGGTTGTAGTCCCATTCGCCCGCCACGCTGTGGTGCAGGCTGTCGCCGTAGGTGCTCAGCTCGGCGCCGGGGAGCCGGGTCATCGCCCGCAGGCGGCCCAGGCCGTCGATCAGCGGTGTGCCGATGGTCCGGTAGTAGGCCGGCCCCTGTAGGTCGAACCACGGGCTGTTCAGCACCAGGCCGGTGATGCCGTGTCCGGCCGCCCCGTCGGCGCGGCGCAGCCGGTCCAACCACAGCGAGGTGACCAGCCCGCCAGTGGAATGGGCCATCACCAGGACCGGTAGTCCGGTCTCCTCCCGCACGATGCGCAGCGCCTCGTTCAGTTCGGCGTCGTAGAGCGCCAGATCGCTCACGTAATGGGCGGTCTGGCCCGGCAGCCGCGAGCGGCCACACTTGCGCAGATCCAGCGCGTAGAAGCGGTACTGCTGCCCGGCCATATGCTCGGCCAGATGCTGCTGGAAGAAGTAGTCGGTGAATCCGTGCACGTACAGCACCGTCCCGGCGGGAGCGGGAGCGACGGGCCCGGAGGCGGTAGCTACGGGCGCGGTGTAGCGGACCAGGGTGGCCTCCACCGCGCCCTCGCCGTCCGGGTCCATGCCGAGCGGGATGCGCCGCTGTTCGTACCCGTCGCCGAGCACATCGGGCTGCCATGAGTCGGTCCGTGGTTGCGCCACCGGCGTTTGTTTGGTCACAGCTCCACGATATTCGACCCGCATTCGACCCGCTCAGCGGCGTGCGGTGCGCCCGCTGCCCGGTCAGAGCAGGTGTTGGCGTTTGGAAAAACGGGCATGACAAGGGGCAGAATTAGGTTGAAGTGAACGGCGGGTAACCTCCAGTTCGCCGCACCTGCCGGAATTCCGGTGACAGACAACACAATGACCAGAGTTGGTCCGCCTGGGGGCGACCGCGCACAGGGACAAGGGAGTCGAAGTACCGTGCCGAACGCTGCGATGACTGAAAAGACCGATGTAGTCCTCATCGGTGCCGGCATCATGAGTGCCACCCTCGGCGCGCTGCTTCGCCAGCTGCAGCCCGACTGGTCGATCACGATGTTCGAGCGCCTGGACGCCGCCGCCCCGGAGAGCAGTGATCCGTGGAACAACGCGGGCACCGGCCATTCCGCCCTGTGCGAGCTGAATTACACCCCCAGAGCCGCCGATGGCTCGGTCGACATCTCCAAGGCCGTCGACATCAACGAGCGTTTCCAGGTGTCGCGGCAGTTCTGGTCCTATGCCGTCGAGAACGGGGTGCTGGGCAGCCCGTCGGAGTTCATCAACCCGATCCCGCACGTGAGCTTCACCCACGGCGCCGACGGCGTGGACTATCTGCGCAAGCGGTACGAGGCCCTGGCCCGGCATCCGCTGTTCGCGGGCATGGAATTCATCGACTCCCCCGACGAATTCGCCGCCCGTCTGCCGCTGATGGCCAAGGGCCGCGACTTCTCCGATCCGGTCGCGCTGAACTGGAGCACCAAGGGCACCGATATCGACTTCGGCTCGCTCACCAAGCAACTGCTGGCCTATCTGGCCCGCTCGGGCGTAGACACCGCCTTCGGCACCGAGGTGCGCAACCTCACCAAACAGTCCGACGGCAGCTGGAATATCAAGGTGCGCAACAACCGTAACGGATCCACCCGCACGGTGAACGCGAAGTTCGTCTTCGTCGGCGCGGGTGGTTATGCGCTGCCGCTGCTGCAGCACTCCGGGATCAAGGAGATCGCGGGCTTCGCCGGATTCCCGGTCAGCGGCCAATTCCTGCGGTGCACCAATCCGGAGCTGATCACCCGTCACGAGGCCAAGGTGTACGGCGCGGCCGCGGTGGGTGCGCCGCCGATGTCGGTGCCGCACCTGGACACTCGCGTGATCGGCGGCAAGCGGGGCCTGCTGTTCGGGCCGTACGCGGGCTGGACGCCGAAATTCCTCAAGGACGGCAAGTACGCCGACCTGTTCAAGTCGATTCGTCCCGGCAATCTCACGCCCATGCTCGGCGTCGGCGTTACCGAGCTCGGCCTGGTCAAATACCTGGTCAGCGAGCTGCTCAAGTCCCCGGCGGGCAAGGTGCACGCGATGGAGGAGTTCGTCCCGCGCGCCGCCGGGCACGACTGGGAGCTGATCACCGCGGGCCAGCGCGTGCAGATCATCCGGCGCAAGGGTGCGGGCGGTGTGCTGGAACTGGGCACCGCCGTCATCACCGCGGCCGACGGCTCGATCGGGGGCCTGCTCGGTGCCTCGCCGGGCGCGTCCACCTGCGTCAGTGCGATGCTGGACGTGCTGCAGCGCTGCTTCCCGCGTGAATACGCCGACTGGACACCGCAACTCAAGGCAATGGTGCCCTCGCTGGGCGTCAAGCTGTCGGAGAATCAGGGTCTGTACCACGAGATCTGGGATTGGTCGTCCAAGACTTTGGGCCTGACCGCGAACACTCCGAAGGCAGAACTCGCGCAAAACGGAACTATGTGATAGCAAGACGCGATGATGTCAACGGTTACTCTCAAACGGTCCTGGGCCGCGGATCTCGACACCGCCACCCTGTACAAGCTGTTGAAGCTTCGTGTCGCAGTATTCGTCGTCGAGCAGAAATGCGCGTATCCGGAGCTGGACGGCCTGGACCTGGGGCCGGAGACGCGGCATCTGTGGCTCGACGACGAGGGTGAGGCCATCAGCACCCTGCGGCTGCTCGAGGAGCACGAGGACGGGGTGAAGTCGTTCCGCATCGGACGCCTGTGCACCACACCGGGCGCACGCGGGCACGGCTACACCACCCGGCTGCTGAATGCGGCGCTGGCCGAAACCGGTTCGGCCACAGTGCGTCTGAACGCGCAGACCTACCTCATCGATATGTACACCAAGCACGGCTTCGTCGTCGATGGCGAGGAGTACATCGAGGACGGCATCCCGCACATTCCGATGCGACGCGGCTAATGTAGTGGTCCCGCAATCGAGAACGGTTGCGGGACCGTCTATTTCGACAGTGTCAGTAGCGGGCGGAAGCCGGGGTGGTACGGCACACCTCGCGGGTGAGCATGGTGGCGCCCGCGACAGCCCCCGGCATCAGGAATACCGCGACGAACGGCACCAAGAATGCCGCGGCGAGCGGAATTCCGAAGCCCCACACCAGCATCCGGCGTGAGCGCAGCAGCCTCAACTGCCGCTGCAGATCGATGCCGCGGCGCTGCATCGACACCGTGGTCAGCTCCTGGACGAGGAAGAATCCGGTGACGCCGATGCCGGCCACCGGGACGACCGTCTGACCGATCACCGGCAGGAATCCGGCCACGAGCAGCACCACGCCCCAGACCGCCGCCCGCAGCACGAGCAGAATTCCGTCCCCGATCAGCCGCCCGGCCGACAGCTTCGTCTCGGGCACCATCACTTCGGGGTCCAGCGACCGCTCGACCTGCCCGGACAGCGTCTCATAGAACGGCTGCCCCAGCGCGAGGGTCAGCGCGGTGAACGTGATCACCGCCAGGAACAGGCACAGCACCATCAACAGCACATCCAGGAAGCCGCGCAGCAGCCCCGGCCACGGCGAGGCCCAGTGATCGGCGAACGGCGTTGCCCAGCCGACGATGTCGCCGACGAAGAATCCCAGGGCGACGATGGCGGCCAGATACAGCACCAGCGCAATCAGCCCGGGCGTCAAGCCGAACCCCAACTGACGCCGATGCGCCCCCACCCATCGCTGTCCCTGCAGCAGATATCCGAATCCCGTTGCTATATCGCGCACGCGCGCAGCATATGCGGTGCGCGGGCCTTCGCCCTCGACGCCCCGAGGAGTGTGTAGCTACTGAGACTCGTGCCGCGATGTCGCCACCGATGACTCCCCGTCATTCCGGCATGTTCTTGGCCGGAATCGTGAGGTGCACAGTAAATCCCGGCCGAAAGCATGCCGGGATGACGGGCGACATGGCGCAGTGACGCCTCCGCAGGCGCCCAGCGAGGCGGCGAAAGCGATTGGTGCAGCAGGTATTCCGACCAGAATTCCGGGCGCATCGGAACGGCGGGTGCCCGGCCGGATTCGTGGGCAAGCCGACCGGTCTCCGGATGCTTGATGTGCGGGGCAATAGCCCTGTTCAGCTGAATGGTAGGACTCGGTACGTCGGATTGCCGGTGCGAAGGGTTGTGTGGGTGGGGTTACTCACGTGAGGGCGGCGGGGGCGCGGCAGGCCGGCGGCAATAGAGTTGGGGGTGTGACCGAGTCCTTAGCTGATATCTCCGTGGGTTCCGGCGCCGCGTCCGGCGAGGCCGGGTTCCCGTTCTCGGCCGTGGTGGGGCAGGAGCGGCTGCAGCTGGCGCTGATCCTGTGTGCGGTGCATCCCGGGATCGGTGGCGTGCTGGTGCGAGGGGAGAAGGGGACCGCGAAGTCGACCGTGGTGCGGGCGCTGGCGCAACTGCTGCCTCCGGTGGCCGACGAGCGCGGCGAGCGGCCCGCGCGGCTGGTGGAGCTGCCGGTGGGCGCGACCGAGGACCGGGTGGTCGGCTCGCTGGATTTGCAGCGGGTGCTGCGCGACGGGGAACAGGCGTTCCGGCCTGGGCTGCTGGCGGCCGCGCATCACGGCGTGCTGTACGTCGACGAGGTGAACCTGCTGCACGACCATCTGGTCGACGTGCTGCTCGACGCCGCGGCCATGGGCCGGGTGCATATCGAGCGCGACGGGGTCTCGCATTCGCATCCCGCGCGGTTCGTGCTGGTCGGGACGATGAATCCGGAGGAGGGCGAGCTGCGCCCGCAGCTGCTTGACCGGTTCGGGCTCACCGTGGAGGTGGCCGCGTCCCGCGAGGTGGACGTGCGCATGGCGGTGGTCCGCCGCCGCCTGGACTACGAGGCCGATCCGGACGGATTCGCCGCCAGTTACGTCGATGCCGATCGCGAGATCGCCGATCGGATCCTGCTGGCCCGCGACGTGGTCGGCGAGGTGAGCCTGGACGATGTGGAGTTGCGCCGCATCGCGGCCCTCTGCGCGGCCTTCGATGTCGACGGCATGCGCGCGGATCTGGTCGTCGCGCGCACCGCGACCGCCCATGCCGCCTGGCGCGGCAGCCCCGCGGTGACCGAGGACGATGTGCGGATCGCCGCGGAACTCGCCCTGCCGCACCGGCGCCGGCGCGATCCCTTCGACGAACCGGGTATCAGCCAGGATCAGCTCGACGACGCGATGCAGCAGGCGGGCCGGGAAGCTACTCGCGGGGCACAGGGCGATGCAGGAGATGACGGCCTGGGAAAAGGTGAGGCGGTCCCGCCGAACGATGGTGCGGGACCGCTGGATCCGGCTGCAACCCAGCAGGATTCGCCCGGTGACGGGGATCCTGCTGGGCGCCGATCAAACTCATCCGATGACCCGAATTCACCCGGCGATGGTCCGAATTCCCCGGACGGTGGTCCGGAAACGCCGGATGACGGCCCCGACTCGCCTGGCGGCGGTCGTGATTCGCCGAATGGAGTTACCGAGCCCGGCGCCAGTGGCCAGGATCAGCGCGAATCGAACGGCCGCCCCGCCCGCGAGGGCAGCGTCGCCGCGCCGACCGGAATGGTTGCCCGCCCGCCGCACTGGGAGATTCCCGGTATCGGCGAGGGCGCACCGGGGCGCCGTTCGCGTGCCCGGACCCGGCACGGCCGTGTCGTGCGCGCCATCGATGACACCTCCGCCGGGCTGAACCTGCTCGGCACCGTCTTCGTCGCCGCGCTGCACCAGCATGCACGCGGCCGGTTCTCCGGCCCGCTGGCCCTCGAACCCGCCGACCTGCGCGGCGCGTATCGCGAAGGGCGCGAAGGCAATCTGGTGATCTTCGTCGTCGACGCCTCGGGCTCGATGGCCGCCCGCGACCGCCTCTCTGCGGTCACGGGCGCCATCGTGGCCCTGTTGCGCGACGCCTACCAGCGCCGCGACAAGGTCGCCGTGATCACCGTCCGCGGCAGCGAGGCCGAGCTGGTCCTCCCGCCCACCTCCTCGATCGACATCGCGGTCCGGCGCCTCGCGGACCTGCGCACCGGCGGCAAAACCCCACTGGCCCAAGGCCTGCACAAGGCCCGCGAGGTAGTCCACCGCGAGCGCGTCCGCGACCCCCAGCGCCGCCCCATGGTTGTCCTGCTCACCGACGGCCGCGCCACCGGCGGTGCCGCCCCGGTCCCGCGCGCCCGCGCGGCGGCGCGCACCCTGTCCCGAGACGGCATCACCGGCGTCGTCGTGGACTGCGAGCGCGGCATGATCCGCCTCGGCCTGGCCGCCGACCTGGCCCGCGAACTCCGCGCCACCTACATTCAATTATCGGAGATCACAGGGGATTCCGTCGCGGGCGTGGTGCGCGCCGGAGTAACGGCCACCCGCGCCGCGTGAGGAGTCGATCAGAACATGGCCCCGTTGGCGCGCACGGTCTGACCGGACACCCAGCCCGCCCCGTATTTCCAGTGGTGAGAGGCCGAACCAGCCCCTATCGGATCGATGGTTGCTTATGCTGCGACGGGTGTGAGCGTGGCGGCCAGGGTGGTGAGGAGTTCCGAGCAGCCGGTGTCGAGGGTGAGGGTGGCCAGGGTGTCGCCTCGGGTCCGGCCTCGGTTGAGGATGATGACGGGGCGGGCGGACTTGGCGGCGTGGCGGACGAAGCGCAGGCCGGACATGACCGTGAGGGACGAGCCGGCGGCCAGGAGGACATCGGCGGAGTCGACCAGGTCGTATGCGTCGGCCACCCGCGGCTTGGGTACGTTCTCGCCGAAATAGACGATGTCGGGCTTGAGCATGCCGCCGCAGCGTTCGCAGTCGACCATCCGGAATCCGGCGGTGTCGGCGACGACGGCATCGGCGTCGGGGGCGACCTCCAGGCCGTCGGTGACAGATTCGGTGAATCCGGGATTCGCGGCCTCGAGCCGGTCCGCGAGGGACATGCGGGAGATCAGCGCCTCGCAGGCCAGGCAGCACACCCGGGCGTAGGTGCCGTGCAGGTCGATCACCCGGCGGCTGCCTGCCTTGGTGTGCAGCAGATCCACATTCTGGGTGATGACTCCGTTGACCACGCCCGCCCGTTCCAGCCGGGCCAGCGCGCGGTGCCCGGGATTTGGCCGTGCGGCATCCATCCGCCGCCAGCCGACATGATTGCGGGCCCAATAGCGCTGCCGGAACTCCGGATCGCCCACGAACTGCTGGTAGGTCATGGGATTGCGAGGCGGCGAGCTCGGCCCGCGATAGTCGGGTATCCCGCTGTCGGTCGATATCCCCGCGCCGGTCAGCACCGTCACCCGACGCCCCGCGATCAGCTCGAGCACCCGCTCGGCGGCGGTTTCGAATTCCGGCATGAGTCCAGCGTACGACCGGTGTCCGCGGCGCTTCGTCCGACCGGTTGCGGAGCCCGTCATCGAGCCCGTTGCGTCCCGGCAGGGCGGGCTCGGGTGACCGACGCCCGATATGGCAACGTGGTCTTCCAGTTCAGGTACGGAAGGAGCGGAGTCGATGCCGAAGGGTATTCCCGAGACGGTTCCCGAGGATGGGTTGACCACGCGGCAGCGGCGGAATCAGCCGGTGCTGGCCGTGCATACCGGGCCGGGCAAGGGGAAGTCGACCGCGGCGTTCGGGATGGCGCTGCGGGCCTGGAATCAGGGGTTCGACGTCGCGGTGTTCCAGTTCGTGAAGAGCGCGAAATGGAAGGTCGGGGAGGAGGCCGCATTCCGTGCGCTCGGTCGGTTACACGAGGAAACCGGCGCGGGTGGCGCGGTCGAATGGCACAAGATGGGGGAGGGCTGGTCCTGGACTCGTAAGCAGGGCAGCCAGGAGGATCACGCGGCCGCCGCGCTGGCCGGATGGCAGGAGATCGCCCGGCGACTGGCTGCCGAACAGCATCGGTTCTATGTGCTCGACGAATTCACCTACCCGCTGAAGTGGGGCTGGGTCGATCTGGACGAGGTAGTCGAAACCCTGCGCACCCGTCCCGGCAACCAGCACGTGGTGATCACCGGCCGCGACGCACCGCAGGCGCTGATCGATGCCGCCGACCTGGTCACCGAGATGACCAAGACCAAGCATCCGATGGATGCGGGCCGTAAGGGCCAGCGCGGTATCGAATGGTGAATACGCCCGCGGTGGTCATCGCGGCGCCCGCCTCTGGAAGCGGGAAGACCACTCTCGCAACGGGTTTGATCGGGGCGCTGCGGCGGGCCGGGCATACGGTAGCGCCGTTCAAGGTGGGGCCGGACTATATCGATCCCGGATATCACGGGCTCGCGGCAGGGCGCCCGGGCCGGAACCTGGATCCGGTGCTGGTCGGCACGGAGCGGGTGGTGCCGCTGTACCGGCACGGGACGCGCGGTTGTGATCTCGCGGTGGTCGAGGGGGTGATGGGGCTGTTCGACGGCCGCATCGACGAGAACGATGCCGCACCCGTCGCGGAGGGATCGACCGCGCAGGTGGCCGGGTTGCTGGGCGCGCCCGTCGTGCTGGTCGTGGATACGCGCGGGCACAGCCAGAGCCTGGCCGCCCTGCTGCACGGATTCGCCACCTACGACAGCGAGATCGCGCTCGGCGGAGTGATTCTCAACCGGGTGGGCAGTGAACGGCACGAGCAGGTGCTGCGCGCCGCCTGCGAGCGTGTCGGCCTGCCGGTGCTGGGCGCGTTGCCGAGAATGACCGAATTATCGGTTCCCTCAAGACATCTGGGCCTCATCCCGGCCGTCGAGCATGGGGCCGCGGCGCAGGCCGCGGTCGATGCGATGACCGAACTCGTTGCGGCGCACGTGGATCTGGCGGCGATCGCGGGCTTGGCTGCGTGCCGGGTGGATGCGCCGCCATGGGATCCCGCAGACGAGGTCGAGGCGATCACGCGCCACGCGGATCCCGGTCCGGTGATCGCGGTCGCGGGCGGTGTGGCGTTCACGTTCGGGTATGCCGAGCATCGCGAACTGCTGGCGGCGGCGGGTGCGCGGGTGGTGGTGTTCGACCCGCTGCGTGACGGGTTGCCCACCGGCACCGCGGGTGTGGTGCTTCCGGGTGGCTTCCCGGAGGAGCATGCGGCCGACCTGGCCGCCAACGAGGGCCTGCTCGGCGCGGTGCGCGAGGCGTGCCTGGCCGGTATGCCGGTACATGCCGAATGCGCGGGACTGTTGTATCTGACCCGTAGCCTCGACGGCCATCGCATGGCCGGAGTCCTCGATGCCGCCGCCGAATTCGGCCCGCGCCTGACGCTCGGCTACCGGGATGCGGTGGCGCTGAACGACTCCCCGCTCTGGACGTCCGGGCAACGGGTGCGCGGTCATGAATTCCATCGCACCCGCCTGACCGCCGCCGGTCCCGATACCGCCGCTTGGGCCTGGCGCGCACCCACCGGCGAGACGGTTCGCGAGGGTGCGCTGGTCCATCGCGTGCACGCGTCCTACCTGCACACCCATCCCGCCGGAAATCCGGCCGCGGTAACCCGGTTCGTGGCCTCGGCCGCCGAATATGCCGCGGCCCGCGCCGATGCGTGAACTCGTCGTCGGCGTCGGGTTCCGGCCGGGCACGACGGCCGAGACTATCCTGCGTGCGGTGCGAGAGGTGTTGGGGGACAGCCGGATACTATGCCTCGCCACGGTCGACCGGCGTGCGGTGGAGCCGGGTTTTCTGGCGGCCGCACACGAGTTGCGGGTGCCGACGGCGGCATTCAACCCGGCCGAGCTTGCCGAGGTCCAGGTTCCGAATCCGGCACAGCGCACCACCGCGGCCATCGCCACCGCCAGCGTCGCGGAGGCGGCCGCCCTGCTCGCCTGCGGCACAGGGCATCTCGTCATTGCCAAGACGGTCGTCGGATCGGTCACGATCGCCGCTGCACGCCACAACTGACGCTACCCTCGCCAGGAGTCCAGTACCCGATCGCCGCCGGCACCGCGGGCGGGACCATCGAACGTCCGCCCGCGGCTGGAGCGGCTACAGGCAGGCGCCGGGGAACGGGAGCACCGTGATCATGGTGGACCCGGCGACGGGCTGCACGCCCGCCCCGTCGTTGTAGTAGATGGCACTGATGACGTGCTCGCCGGCGCGGTCGGGGGCCCACGCGACGCTGGCGGTGCCGTTCGATATCGGCGCGGTGGCGACCAGGTTGCCGCTCAGGCCGCTGAGGTGGCTGAAGAAATCGACGCTACCCTGCGATACGGGGCTGCCGTCCGGATTCCGCACCGTGGCCCGGGCGGTCTGCCGACATCCGACGGTACCGGTGTTGAGCCCGCTGAGGGCCGAGCCCGCCATCGATACCGAGATGCCCGATTCGGACGCGGCGGATGCCGGCGGCGTCAGCAGGGCCGGTGCGGTCACCGTTACCGCAGCGAGCACGCCGCCGGCCGCGACACGCGAGATTACCGATGCTCTCATGGTGCTTCGCCTTTCGCTGTGCCGTCCCGGACACCAGCGGCCCGGGCTTGTGAACGCTGGCAGGTTACCTGAGACGTGGGTCACATCGACGCAGGCGCGGCGGGCACACGGGGATGGTGAGCCGGCGGAGCTTGCGGAGCCGGTGGGGTGGGTAGGCGCAGCGGGATGGTGAGCCGGCGGACTCAGCGCGCGACGGAGGTCCAATCGGCGAAGCCGGTCGGGTCGTGGCGGCCCAGGCTGGCATGTTCGAACAGGCCCCAGCCCTCGGCGTCGCCGCAGCGGGCGTGGGCCACATGGTCGATGACGCCCCACGGAATGCGCCCCGCGACGGCGGGGTCGGTGAGGTCGTAGCCGATCGAAGAAGACCAATCGGTTCCTTTCCAGGCGCCGTGCTGCCAGTCCGGATCGCCGCCGTACCCGCAGCCGATATGCAGCGGAACGAACGTCTGCGGGCGGACCTCCACCTCCACCGGCTTACCGTCGGCTGCGGTCAATTCCAGCCGCGCGGAGACGGGAATCCTGGTGCCGGAACGGTATTCGATATGCACCCGGGGCCAGCCCAGCTGTTCGACGCGGCCGTCGGCCCAGATCCGGGTGGCATCGTTGAGGGTTCGGAATCCGTCCGGATTCTCCTGCACGATAACGATGATCGCGAAATCGTCGAACTGCAGCGGCACGTACAGCCACCAGAATCCGCCCGCCCCCTGCGCGGCCGCCCGGCCCGCCGGCTCGGTCTCGCCGACCGGGCGGATACCCCAGGAGCGGTCCCGGCTGCCCATCCAGACTTGCGGGTCCACGGTCAGATCGTCGCCCTCGACGCTCAGCGTGCCCTCCCACGAGCCCAGCTGGGCGAAGCGGGTGGCGTCGATGATCGGGCGGTTCTGGGCCAGGATCAGGTGCGGCTGCTCCATGACGGCGGGGGATGAGCCGGTCCAGGTGAGATCGAAGCCGAGATCCTCGTGCTCGCAGATGACCCGGATGCGCTGCAGCGGTTCGACCACCTCGACCCGGTAGCCGCCGACCCGCAGGTCCAGGCCACGACCGGTGAGTTCGGTCGAAAAGCGCACGGCGCGCTGGGTATCGCCGCGGCGAACGCACGCATACGCATCGGTAACCCCCAGATTGGGGTAGACGCCGACGCCGGTCACCAGGAAGGTGCCGCCGGTGCGGTCGTGGGCATTGAAATAGCTGCGGTCGTAGAAGTTCCGGTCGCTGCTGCCGACGCGGGCCATCGACAGCGGGGTCTGATGGATCGGATATTCGTCCAGCGGGGCGGGGCCTTCGGGCATGATCTCAATCCCAATCGTAGGTGCCGTCGAGCAGCTGCTCGAGCAAGGTGCGGTGCATGACGTAGTCGTCGCGGTCCGGGGTGTCGGTGTCCTCGCCGAAGTGGATCATTCGCCGCTTGACCCGGGCCATGATCACCCCGTGCTGCAGCGCGGCATAGGTGAGGTAGAAGTCCAGGTCCCGCAGTCGATACCCGGTGATCTTCTCGTAGTGCGCCACCACGTCCTCGCGGCGCGAGAAGTCCGGCAGGCCGGGTTGATCGAACCGGACGGCGATGTCCTGGAAGAAGCGGTGCAGGAAGATCATCCATGTCACATCGAGTTCGCGCGGTCCCAGCGCGGCCATCTCCCAGTCCAGCACCGCGATCGGGTCGAATTCGTCGTAGATGATGTTGCCCGGGCGCGAGTCGCCCCAGCTCAGGACGTCCGGGCCTGGATCGGCCGGCCAATGCTGCTCGAGCCAGTCGAAGGCGCGCTCGAGCAACGGAATCGCGTAGCCGTCGTCCGCCAGGGCCCAGTTGTACCAGGCGCGGGTGGCATCGACGTGGGCCCGCAGCGCCGCTCCGGATCCGGCCAGTATCGGGAACTTCGTGACGGGATCGGCGATGTCGTGAATCTTGGCGATGATCTCGATAGTGTTGTGGGTCAGCTGCAGTCGCTGTTCTGGCGTGGCGTCGTGCAGCCAGCCGACGAATACGTATGGCGGATTGTCCTCGGGAACACGGCCATCCACTCGGCCCATCACGAAAAATGGTGTGCCGAGCACCGATTCGTCCTGCTCGATCCAGCACAGCTCGGGGATCGGCACATCGGTCTGTTCGGCAACCGTCTGCATGATCGTGAATTGCTTTGCCAGATCGTAGGTTTCGAATGCGGGGAAGGACTGCTGCTCCGGCGCCATGCGCGCGACGAACGAGCCGCCGCCGGGCTTGCCGTCCACCTCCCAGCTCGCGTCGAACAGGACCGACGAGGAGGACATGCCACCGGCCTGCGGGCGGGCGAGGTGGGTGACCTCCGGGGCGCCGTCGCAGTCGACTTTCGTGCTCAGCCAGCGCGTCAGGCGTGTCGCGAGGTCGTCCAGGTCGCGGTTGCTGACGGTCAGCTGCCAGCGCTGTTCGGGATCGTGGTCGGAATCAACCGACATGTTCGGACCTCCTGAGCGGGAGAATGCTTGCGCGCCACAGGGGGTGTCCGCAGGTGCGGGCGGTGTCGCGATGGAGGGAATGTAACGCGTTCTACTCGATGCCGGTGGCGAATCCGGGGTCGATTTCGGCGAGTTCCGCTCACCGGGACGGACCGTTGCCCGGAAGGATCGAGCAAGGGGTGCGGGTTGGCTCGTGAGATGCCGGGGTGTCGGTGGCTTGGTGTATCAAGGATTAAGCAGCCGGGGATGTCCATGGCGGCGGTCTCGTCGAATCGGTCGTCAGTTTCAACGGAGAAGGGGGCGTGTGTGAGTACGGTTGCGGCAACGGAGAATCCGCCCGAAGCGCAGGCGAATGCCGGCGGTGCGGGCGAAGTGCGGTGGAATCCACTCACCCGCATCGTGTTCCGGTTCTGCTTCGTATATTTCGGGTTGTTCTGCCTGGCGATTCCACAGATCCCGTTGCAATACGTCGGGTGGTTCGAGACTTGGCTGCCGCCGCGGGCCGGCCTATGGGAGATGCAGCAACTCGAGCCGGCACTCGGGTGGGTGGGGCGCACGGTGTTCGGTGTGAATCCGCGGGTGAACGGAGGCGGCAGCGGCGACCAGGCGATCTTCTGGGTGCTGTTGTTCTGTGTGCTGGTGATCGCCGTGCTCGCGACCGCGGCGTGGACGCTGCTGGATCGGCGGCGGTCCGACTATCGCCCGCTGGCCGGATGGTTCCTGCTGTTCGTCCGGCTGTGCCTGGGCGGGCAGATGTTCACGTACGGCTTCGCGAAGCTGATTCCGACACAGATGACGCAGCCGCTGTGGACCCTGGTCGAACCGTACGGGAATTTCAGCCTGATGTCGGTGCTGTGGAATCAGGTCGGTGCATCCCAGCCGTACGAGATGCTGCTGGGCGTGGCCGAGGTGCTGGCCGGGGTCATGCTGTTCATCCCGCGCACCGCGCTGGTGGGCGCGATGCTGGCCCTGGTCGATTTGGCCCAGGTTTTCGTGCTGAATATGACCTTCGACGTGCCGGTCAAGCTCCTTTCCAGCCACCTGCTGCTGCTGAGCCTGCTGCTGCTGGCCCCCGAGGCGCGCCGCCTGGTCACCGTGTTGGTGCTCGGGCGCGACGGCGGGCCGTCGACCGCGCCGTACCCCTTCCGCACCCCCCGGTCTCGGCGCATCGGGGCGCTCGCGCAGGTGGTGGCCGGCCTGTGGTTGCTGGTGGGGAACGTGCATACGCACCTGTGGGAGTGGCACGAGATCGGCTCGGCCCGGGCCAAGCCGCCGCTGTACGGCGTCTGGACGGTCTCGCAATTCACCCGCGACGGACAAGAGCTGCCGCCGTTGCTGACCGACCAGACTCGCTGGCGCAGGGTGGTATTCGATTATCCGGGCCTGCTCACCTATCAGCGCATGGACGACACGTTGGTGAACGTGCTGGATACCGTGGACCCGCGGGCGCACCGGATGGTGCTCACCACCGCAACCCCGCCGCCGAAACCCGTGGGCGCGCTGACCTTCCAGCAGCCCGCGCCGGATAAGGCGGTATTGACCGGCGAGCTCGACGGCCATCGGGTGACCATGTCACTCGAGCGCGACGACATCGACCGGCTACCGCTGCGCAGCACCGGATTCCATTGGGTCCAGGAGGTCCCGCACAGATAGCGGGCGATCCGCCTCATCGGGCGATCGAGCCGATCTGGTTGGACCAGTCCGGATTCGGCCGATAGAACTCGCCCGATCCCGGGGTGAAGGCCGCGCGGGCCGTCTCGTCGCCCTGCAGCTGCGCCATCATCCAGGCGGTGGGATAACCGAGATAGCCGTAGACGCCGGTCGTGCAGGGGAACGAGGCGCCCGCACAGTCGGGCTGGCCTTGAATATCGTTGTGGTTCGAGCCGTTCAGCGTGCCCCAGGCCCTGGTGACCGAGGCTGGGGTCGCGTTGTAATACTGCCGATCCGATTGCAGCCCGGGCAGCGCCGCGAGCAACGGATCGGACGGGGAGATGAACACGTCGTTCGACCCGTTGACGAAGAAGACCGACCCCGAGCGGAGTTTCCCGGTGTCCGCGCAGCGCACGGCATCGAAACACAGTGCCTGTATGGGCAATTCGATCGGAATCGCCGTCTTGATCACACCGCCGGAATTCATCATCGCGTTCAGCACACCGGTCGCGCCCTGGGAATGCCCCATCGCGCCGATCGCGTCGGTGTTCAGCCGGTTGTGGAAGATGCTGGCCGGGTCGGCGGCACGATCGATGAGATACTTTGCGGCCCCGGCGATATCGGCGCCCGAACCGGTGTTCTGATTCTCTGTCGCGATCACCACGAATCCCCAGGACGCCAGATGTTGCAGCAGATAGTTGTACTGGTGGGGCACCGCGGAGGTGCCATCGCCCCAGGTGATGATCGGATGCCGGACCGCGCCCAGATCCGTCGGATACCAGATGTCGTACTTGGCGCCGGTGCTGTCGCAGCAGCCGAAGCCCAGCTGAGAGCTCACCGCCGACGGCCCGGGCTGGGCATACTTCGCCTCGATCGCGCCCGCCGGGTGATAGGGCGAATCCGCGTGCGCGGCGGCCGGGGCCAGCGTGCAGAGCAGGGCGGCGAGCACCGCCACGAGCCGGAGGGCGTAGGTGCGCATCCGCGCAGCCTAGGTCGGCGGTTGCGGATTTGTATAGGACGGCGGGCCGCGTTTCCGCGCGGACGGGAATGCGGGAGCGGCGCATCGGGTTCGCACCCGATATGACAGTCGAACTCTCCGATGGCCTGAAGAAACACATCGACAACATCCCGGTCTATGCGACGCTGGCCACGGTAGGCCGCGACGGGCACCCGCATCTCACCGTCATCTGGATCGAGCGCGACGGTGAGGAGCTGGTGTACTCCACGACCGTGAATCGGCAGCAGTATCGGGACATCGTGCGTGACCCGCGCGTCACCGTGATGATCCTGCCGCCGGACAGCCCGTTCACCTACGCGGAGGTCCGCGGCACCGTCACCATCACCCCCGATCTGAGCAAGGAACTGCCCGACCGCCTATCACTCAAGTACACGGGCAAGCCGTATCTCGAGTTCAACCCGAGCTCGGTCAATGATGCCGACCGCGTGATCGTGCGCATCACCCCGGAAAAGGTTCGCGGGCTGCTGTGACGGTTCGCCCGTCCAGTTCGATCGGCGTCTGAGGGCCGGTCGGCTGGATCGTTTCGGGTTCGCCGATTCGGCGGGTGCGTTCGAGCGTGGGGGGTTGCGGGTGCTGCCGAGGTGGCCCGTAGGCTCGAAGCTTGTGCCGAACACGCAAGACGATCAGCAAGCAGGTGACCCGAACTACCTGGTCGGGCTCGATCTGGCCGGGCGCCGTGTCGTCGTAGTCGGGGGCGGCACGGTTGCCCAGCGCCGGCTGGGCCTGCTCATCGCGTCCGATGCCGACGTGCATGTGATCAGCCGCATCGTGACCCCGGCCGTGGAGGCGATGGCGGCATCCGGGCAGATCACCGTCGAGTTGCGCGAGTACGCCGACGGTGATCTCGACGGCGCCTGGTATGCGATCGCCTGCACCGACGAGCCGGACACCAATGCCGCGGTCGTGGCCGAGGCCGAGAGTCGGCGCATCTTCTGCGTGCGCGCGGACAATGCCCGCCGCGGCACCGCGGTTACCCCCGCCACCGCGCGGTACGACGGCATGACGCTCGGCGTGCTGGCCGGCGGGCGCCATCGGCGCTCGGCCGCCGTGCGCAATGCGGTGCTGGAGGCGCTGCAGTCCGGGGTGGTGACCGACGATTCCGAGCCCGCCGCGCCCGGGGTCGCGCTCGTCGGCGGGGGCCCCGGCGACCCGGATCTGATCACCGTGCGCGGTCGCCGGTTGCTGGCGCGCGCGAATCTCGTTGTCGCGGACCGGCTCGCGCCGCCAGAACTGCTCGCCGAACTCTCGCCCGAGGTGGAGGTCGTCGACGCCGCGAAGATCCCGTACGGGCGGGCGATGGCGCAGGAGGACATTAATGCTGTGCTCATCAGGGGGGCCAGGGCGGGCAAATTCGTGGTGCGGCTCAAGGGCGGCGACCCGTATGTCTTCGGGCGCGGCTACGAGGAACTCGAGGCGTGCGTGGCCGCGGGCGTCCCGGTGACCGTGGTACCCGGTGTGACCAGCGCCATCTCGGTGCCCGCGCTGGCCGGGATTCCGGTCACCCATCGCGGCGTCACCCATGAGTTCGTCGTGGTCAGCGGCCATATTGCCCCCGACCATCCGGACTCGCTGGTGGATTGGCCCGCGCTGGCCCGCCTGCGCGGCACCCTGGTGCTGCTCATGGCGGTCGAGCGGATCGACAAGTTCGCCGCCGCGCTCCTGGAAGGCGGCCGCCCCGCCGACACCCCCGTCACCGTCGTGCAGGAGGGCAGCCTGCGCACCGAGCGTGTGCTGCGCGCGGACCTGTCGACCGTCGCCGAACGCGTCCGCAGCGAGGGCATCCGCCCGCCAGCGATCATCGTTATCGGCCCCACCGCGGGCTTCACCGCGGGCGCCCGAGAGAACGCCGATTCCGCCGCGTCCTCGCGTTGACCCCGCGAACAGGATTGTTCGTAGCAGAGAAGCTATCGGTTACAGTGGCTGACTGTGCCCGATAATCCCGCTGTGACGATGGAGTATCCGATGACCCAGCGGGCCTTCGGGCTGCCGATTCTGGTGCTCAGCGGTCTGAACCTGATGGTCGTGCTGGACGGCACCGTGGTCATCTTCGCGATTCCGCGGCTGCAGGAGCAGATGGGCCTGTCCAGCGCCGCCAGCGCATGGACCGTGACCGCATACGGTCTGCCGCTGGCCGGACTGATGCTGCTGGGTGGACGCCTGGGCGACGTGTTCGGCCGCAAGCGGATGCTGCTGGTGGGAGTGTCGCTGTTCACGGTCGCATCGGCGTTATGCGGTAGTGCGCAGACCGATTGGATGCTGCTCGCTGCGCGCGCCCTGCAGGGCACCGGTGCCGCGATCGCCGCGCCCACCGCAATGGCTCTGGTGGTCAGCACCTTTGCGCCGGGGACGGCGCGTAACCAGGCGGTCGCGATCTTCGGTTCGATGATGGCGCTGGGCTCGGTCGGCGGACTTGTCGTCGGCGGGGCGCTGACCCAGTTGAGCTGGCGCTGGATCTTCTGGGTCAACGTTCCGATCGGCATTTTCATCATCCTGGGTGCCATCTTCCGGCTGCGCGAAACCGAGCACCACCGGATCACGCTCGATGTGCGGGGCGCGGTGCTGGGGACGCTCGGCGCGGTGGGGATCGTCTTTGGTGCCACCGAGGGCCCGGCGATGGGCTGGACCAATCCGTTCATCATCGGATCGATCGCCGCCGGACTGCTGCTGCTGGCCGTGTTCGTCCTGGCCGAGCGGAATGCCGAGAATCCGCTGCTGCCGTTGTCGCTGTTCGGAAACCGTGACCAGGTGGCGACCTTCGTGGCGATCGTGCTAGCGGGCGGCGCGATGGGCGCGATGACCTTCTACGTCGCGCAGTTCCTGCAGAACGTGCTGGGCTACAGCACCTTGGCCGCGGGCATTGCCTCGATCCCGTTTACCGTCGGTATCGGCGTCGGCGGTGCGTTGTCATCCAAGCTGGCGACGCTGGTGCAGCCCCGATGGATTCTCAGCAGTTCCGCCGTGGTGCTGGCCGCGGCACTGTTCTACGGGTCCACGCTCGATCGGACGGTGAGTTATTTCCCGACATTGCTGATCCTGTTGCCGCTCATCGGCTTCGGTATCGGCATCGTGATGGTCGTGGTGCCGCTGTGCCTACTGGTCGACGTTCCGGCCTCGAATATCGGGCCGCTGACCGCGATCGGGCAGATGGCGTTCAACCTGGGCGGGCCCATCGCCATCGGATTGCTGAGCCCGATCGCCCTGTCTCGCACGTTGTCCCTAGGCGGGCGTAACGGCACGAGCGGCCATCTGACCCTGACCCAGATCGATGCCCTGAGCAGCGGATACACCCTGGTCCTGTTCATCTGCGCGATCGTCGCGCTGATCATCGCCCTGATCGTGGTCACCCTGACCTACACCCCCCAGCAACTGGCCCAGGCCCAGCAGGCAGAGCACGACGCTCAGCAGTCCTGAGCCTCGAATTCCTGCACCCTGTGCCGAGATCCGCGCCCATTCCAGCGGAGTGTCGGGAGCTTTGCAAGCGTCCCCGACTGAGCAGCCCGTCAGGCCGGTGTTCTGCGCGATCAACGCGCTGTCATGGACTGCCGGTAGCGGGTGTTCGCACAGGTTCCGCTGCGCCCTCATGACCTGCCGTTGTCATTGCCCTGAGACGGTCGTATCCAACCACTCTGCGAGCGTGGCGAAGTCGCTGTGTCGCAGTCCTTTCCGCGGTTCGACGCGGTACAGGAGAGCTCGGCTTCCATAGTTGGCCGACACCCATTCCCGGTCCCGGTCGCTGATCTCGTCGTCGATCCAGATGGATGGTCGCCCCGCGGCCCATTCGACCAATGTGCGAGTCTTCCAGTGCAATCCGAACCATTCATCAACCCGATTGTCGGGTTCATCGGGCCACTCCACGACTGCGAGCGTGGGCAAGCCCAGCCGCGGACTAATGGACCGATTGGCCTCGTGCGTCCAGGTCGTAGCCCACACCACCTCGCACGCAAGGGCCGACAGCAACGGTCCGGCGCCAGGATCGAGCCGATCCGCAAGCGGGTTCCCCTGACCGACATCGCCAGGCACAAGTGGTGAAGGGAATTGCCTGTCCGGTAGATCACCGAACGGTATCAGCGGTCCGTCAACATCTAGGAACAACAGCGGACGGTTCAGGGCCTTCATCACGTTCACAGGGTAGCCCTCGGATCTATCCGGGATGTCTACGTCGAACACACTCAATTGCCGCTTTTCGAGCGATCGCCCGGAGGTCAGCGCGCGGTGGCGCGGTTCGCGCGGGATGGCGGCGAGGCTGATACTCGTTCGGTTCGCGGAGTATGTCCGGTTGTACGGCGGTGGAGGATCGGGTTTGCCGGGACAGGGTGCGGATGTGGGGTAGAGCTGGGGTTTTGAGGTTGAGAGGGTTAGCGTGGGGACGGATCGGGGGTTGGGGATGCTCCCGCAGTGGGGAAGGTGGGGTCAATGGTTGCGAAGCTGGTCGAGCAGGTGTGCGATGCGCGCCGAGGGTTTACCTACGAGCAGGTTGCGCGGCGGGAGTTGCCGTTTGACTGGGAGCTGATCGACGGGCGGATAATTGCGCGAGGGCGAATCGGATACTGGCACAGGTCTATTCGTGAGAGCTTGGTGAACGGGCTGGAGCGGACGCGACGTGCGCCGTATGCGATGTTCGCTGATCGCTGCCTGCTCGCCGGCGAATCCAATGCCACACGGCCGGATATCGTGGTCGTAGACGAATCGCGGGCCGATACGTATGCGACGGAGTATTTACCCACCGCCGCAGCGGTGCTGGTTGTCGAGATTGTCTCCACCGTCACCCAGAGCGACGACTGGTTCCGCAAGCCGCAGCTCTATGCCGCCGCCGGCATCGCCAACTTCTGGCGCGTCGAGCGTAGTGAGGACGACCGCCCAATCGTCTACCAGTACTGGCTCGACCATGAATCGGCCAGTTACGTCCCGGCCCCGGCGAACGTCCATACCGGAACCCTCACCACCGCAGTCCCGTACCCGGTCCGCATCGATCTATCAGGCGCTCGTATCTGCGCACCGCCACTCGGCGGGGACTCGGCGCGGTTGGCCTACCGAACCGGCGGCGCCCGCTCGATGAGGTCGCATCGCCGCTGCCCCGAATGCGGCCGCGGATGAGGCCGAAGCGTAGCGGCTCCGGTGGGGATCTGGTTGTCGCCCGGCCGCCAGCCCCACCGCCAATGTTGCTCGGGGACAACGGTGAACAGTTCGGCGAACGCGGTTACCCGGCGAGGGGTGCCATCGAGGTGATCGAGTGAATAGGTGATGACCCCGACCGCATCGAATCGCCGCAGGGCCGCTAGCACTCGTTCCATGTGATCGCCGTCCTCAACACCGAGCGCCAATACGGTGCTGATCCTGTATCCGATTTGCGCTGCCCTGCAGCGGATTGCGTCCTCGCCCGCATTCGGCCTCGAACCCGAGACAGTCTTGTACAGATACCCGACGGCAAAGTTCTGCCTCACTCCTGCTCCTTCCTGGGATGCGACGCCCGGTATCGGGCGATCACGCCGTCGATCTCGATTTGCGTGGCCGTCGAATAGTGCTGTTGGCCACGCAGTTCCGCGATGATCTGCCTCATGGTTTGGGCGTCCGCGCGGCTCGCCTCCCGCAGGATGGACTCAACCTCCGTCAGGTGTGCCACGTCGAGCCTGTCGGTGGGGCAGCATGCGCTGCAGTGCTTTACGCATGACAGTGGATCTCAGAATCGGACGACGCATCGTTCTTTCCCCATGTCCGAGACACCCCGACCATCGTCATCTGTGATTTCGAAGTTAAACACGCCGACGTCATCGGCTACCTCACCCGCCAGTTACGGGTGAAATATCCGAAAGCCGAACTGTACTTGGCGGTATTCGGAGCCATGACCAAGAGCCGCGACCTGAAAGTCGAGAGCTTCGACGACCTGACTGGTGCGAAAATCATGCGTGCCGCCAACCTCGAGGCCATCTTCATTGCTGCGACAATGGACTACGGTCTGTCTTCGATTACCGACATCGGCGCCGCTATGAACAGGCGTCAGAAATTCAAGGGGGCGTAGCCGGAGGTGAGACCTTTCGCGGTGGTGATGATATCGGGCTGGTAACCGTACTTCCTTGCCCCGAAATCGAATCCGAGACGCCCGAAGGCGCAGATCACCTCGTCGGAGACCAGCAGCACATCGTGGCGATCGCAGATCTCACGCACCCGCTGGAAGTAGCTGGGCGGCGGGACGAAGCAGCCGCCCGTGTTCTCGCGGGCATCGCCGGACTCAATGCCGCGCTGACCCTGGCGGACAAGGGCATTCGCGCCACCGTCTACGAGGCATCCGATCGGGTGGGCGGCCGGATGTTCTCCGAGTCCCGGTACTGGGAGGGTGGTCAGGTCAGCGAATACGGCGGCGAGGCCATCGACTCCGATCACACGGCCATGCGGGATCTGTGTACGCGGATGGGCCTGCCGCTGGTCGACGTGGTGGCGGCCGCGCCGTCCGGGAGTTCGGATGTGCTGTACTTCGAGGGCGCCTATGTTTCCGAGAGCAAGTATGCAGCGGATTTCCAGCCGGTTTTCCAGGCGCTGCAGGCCGATCTTGCGGCCGTCCCGAACAGCCCCACCTGGAACGATTCCACCCCAGCGGGTGTGGCGCTGAGCAATATGACCCTGACCGAATGGATCGCCACCCGGGTCCCCGGCGGCTATTCGAATTGGATCGCCCGCTTCCTCGACGATGCCTACGTCGTCGAATACGGACTGCCGACCGTGATGCAGACCGCGCTGAACGTCGTAGAGCTGATGGGCCCGCAGGACGCGCCGGGCCGTCCGAGCGTATGGGGCGCCTCCGACGAGCGATTCCAGATCAAGGGCGGCAATCAGCTGCTGCCGCAGTCGATTGCGGCAACACTGTCCCCGGGCGCCCTGCAGCACAACTACCGGCTCGAGGCGATCGCCCGCAATGCCGACGGCTCGCAGACCCTGACCTTCGACGAGGGCGGAACCCGCCGCACCGTGCGGGCCGATCACACCATCCTCACCGTCCCGGTCGGCGTGCTGAAGCATATCGATTACGGTGCAGCGGGATTCGACGATCGGATGCGGGGCGCGATCGAGGCACTGCCGATGGGATCGTGCACCAAACTGAATATGCAGTTCAACGCGCGCCCCTGGGTGGGACGCGGCCCGTGGCCGGGTCAGTCCACCGGAATGAGCTTCACCGATGTCGGCTATCAGCAGATCTGGGACGCGACCGCGGGCCAGCCCGGCGCGCGCGGTATCGCGCTGCAGTACGGCGGCGGCCTGCGTGCATGGCGGTTCGAGCCGCCCTCGGCCTTTCTCACCTCCGAGGATGCCTCGGTCCGCGGCTATGTCCGGTCCGTGCTGCCGCAGTTCGAGCGGGTCGTGCCGGGCGTCGGTGCGCAGTGGAACGGCCGGGCCACACTATCGGCCTGGCATCTGAACCCGCTGGCCAACGGGGCCTACAGCGCTTATCCGGTGGGCTACTGTCACCGCTTCGCCGGATACGAGGGCACCAGGCAGGGCAGCATTCACATTGCCGGGGAACATACTTCACTCGATTCCGCGGGCTATATGAACGGCGGCGCGGAGTCGGGCGCTCGGGCGGCGGGCGAGATCCTGTCCGACCTCGGACGCTGACCGGATGGCGCGACCGCCGTCCCGGAACCGGGTCAGGTTGGGAGCTGGACTACCGCGATGGCGGGGGCGGCGAGGCTGCCGAGGTATAGCGTGCCGTCCTGTTCGGCGACGCCGGTGACCAGGGCGTAGTGGTCGCCCTCGCGCTGCAGGTCGTGGACCGGCGCGCCGTCGAACGAGTACGCCTGCACCCAGGCGGTGCGCGCGGGTTTGGGCTGCAGCGAGGCGGGGGTGGCCCACACGATTCGGCGCAGGATGCCGGGCAGTGGAAGGAGCATGTCCAGCAATGGATTTCGCGGCGTGACCAGGGTGATCCAGACCAGACCGTCGCTGCCGAGGCCCATATTGTCGGGGAAGCCGGGCAGGTTCTCGATCAGGTAGTCGCTGGTCCCGGCCCGGGGGCCGGACAGATGGTATCGGGCGACCCGATAGGCCGCGGTCTCGGCGACCAGGACGCACGAGCGGTCCGGTGCGAGCACCACGCCGTTGGCGAATTGCAGCCCGTCCAACAGGGTTTCGACGCGGCCGTCGGGCGTGCGGCGGAATAGCCGGCCGGTGCCGGAATGCTCGTAGAAATCACCCATGTAGTTGTCGAAGGAGTACCGCCGCGTGGAGGCCGAGAAGTAGAGGGTGCCGTCCCCATTGGCGACCACGTTACTGGTGAAATTGAGCCGTTGGCCGTCGACCTCGTCGACGAGGACCTCCAGCTCGCCGTGCGGCTTGTCCAGCCGCAGCAGCCCACGCTCGGAGTCGCAGATGAGCAGCGAACCGTCGGGATCGGCGTGCAGACCCAGCGGTCGCCCGCCGGTGTGGGCGATCTGCTCGACCGCACCGTCGCGCGGATCGACGGCCAGCACCGGCCCGCCGCTGATACCGGTGACGACCCGGCCGTCGGCCGCCAGCACCACGTCCTCGGGACTGTGCCCGGGCAGCGGGAGCAGCCGCGGTACCGGCATCGGCGGCGAGCTGTGAGTTTCGCGGGCGCGCGCGGGCGCCTTCGGCGGCGTCCAACGCTCGGGTTGTAGCGGCATAACGGAACCGTACCGCCGTCACGTTCGGTGGCGGCCTACTTTGCCCGCACGAATCATCGGCGGCACGAAACGGCCGATCCGGATACCTTCACCGGGCCAGAACCGGTGTGCCATGTCACGGCAGGCTGCGCTCGTGCAGTGCCATGGACGCCGCGTCTCCACCTGGCGTTTCGCCCCGGATCGCCTACCGTGCCGGATCCACGGGTCGTGCTCAGTCGCCGCGGAAGATCAAGTCGTGCCATGACTTTCGAGTATCGCCGGTGATCTCCGTCATCACGTGCTTGATGTTCGTGTACTCCTCGAACGAATACGGCGACATATCCTTGCCGAACCCGGACGCCTTGAACCCGCCGTGCGGCATCTCGCTCACGATCGGGATGTGGTCGTTGATCCACACACAGCCGGAACGGATTTCGCGTGCCGCGCGCTGGGTGCGCAGGACGCTGCTCGACCATGCCGAGGCCGCCAGCCCGTAGGGGGTGTCGTTGGCCAGCGCGATCGCCTCGTCGTCGGTATCGAACGGCAGGCACACCAGCACCGGCCCGAACACCTCGTGCTGCACGATCTCGGAATCCTGTGCGGCGTCCACGATGAGGGTCGGCTCGTAATATGCACCCGCCGCCGGGACATGCTCCGGAATGCGCCCGCCGCGAACAACTTTCGCGCCCGCCGCGCCAGCCCGGTCCACCATTGCGGCGACCCGGTCGCGATGAGTGCAGGAGATCAGCGACCCCAGGTCGGTGTCCGGATCCGCGACGGGACCGATGCGGACCTGATCCATGAGTTCAGCCACCCGCTGCACGAACTCGTCATAGCGCGGACGCTGCACGTAGGCGCGGGTGGCGGCGGTGCAGTCCTGCCCGCCGTTGATCAGCGCGCCGGCCACCGCACCGCGCGCGGCGGCCTCCAGATCGGCGTCGTCGAACACCACGAACGGCGCCTTACCACCGAGTTCCAGATGCACCCGCTTCACCGCGCCCGCCGCGGCGGCGGCCACCTGCCGCCCGACCCCGGTGGACCCGGTGAACGACACCATCGCCACCCGTGGATGCGACACCAGCGCCTGCCCGGCGACCGCGCCGAGCCCGGTCACCACGTTGATCACACCGGCGGGAATCCCCGCCTCGGCCGCCGCCTCCGCGAACAGTAGCGAGGTCAGCGGCGTCAGCTCCGACGGCTTGAGCACGATGGTGTTGCCCGCCGCGACCGCGGGCAGAATCTTCCACCCCGCCATCTGCAGCGGATAGTTCCACGGCGCGATCGATCCCACCACGCCGATCGGTTCGCGCCGGATCATCGAGGTGTGGTCGGCGGAGTACTCACCCGCCGCCATGCCCTGGAGGTGGCGGGCGGCCCCGGCGAAGTACGCCACATTGTCGATCGTGCCCGGAACGTCGAAGCCCTCGGCCAGCTTGATGGGCTTGCCGCCGTTACGCGATTCCAGTGCCGCGAACTCCTCCGCGCGCCCGCGCAGGACCTCCGCCCAGCGATGCATCGCCTCCGAGCGCTCGCCCGGTGTGCGCCCCGCCCACTCCGGAAACGCCCCTGCGGCGGCCTCGACGGCGGCGTCGACGTCCGCGGCCGTCGCCAGCGTTCCGGTGGTGATCTCCAGGCCGGTGGCGGGTTCGAGGATCGAGAACGACTCCCCGGACCCGTCGCGCCGCTCACCCGCGATGAATTGCAACTGTGTCTGATTCACGAAACTCCTCGGGGTATAGCGAGACCGCGGCCACTGGCCGGGGCACACGACGGTGGGTACCAAGGTGGTCATTGCGAGTATGTAGTTGTCGACCGAACGTACCGCCGACGCTGGTGCCCCGTCGTCTCCGCGAAAGCCGGGATCCACGGGGCGTCACGGCCGGGCGGCCGAGGTGGCGTGTACGACCGCCCGAGTGTATGGATCCCGGCTTTCGCGGAGACGACGGAGCATGCCGGGTGTGTTCAGTGCACGGTGTGCTTATCCGCGAGGGTCAGGGCCTCGTCGAGGATCGCCAGGCCCTGCTTCGCGTCGGCGTCGCCGATCGTGCACGGCGGCACAATATGCAGCCGGTTGAAGTTCACGAACACCAGCAGCCCGGCCGCCCTGCAGGCCGCAACCACCTCGCCCATGGCCGGGCTGGTGCCACCGTAGGGCGCCAGCGGCTCCCGGGTCTCGCGGTCGCGGACCAGCTCCAGGGCCCAGAACACGCCCAGGCCGCGCACCTCGCCGATACTCGGATGCCGCTGTGCCAGCTCGCGCAGGCCCGGACCGAGCACTCGTTCGCCGATATCCGCGGCGTTCTCGACGATGCGCTCCTGCGTCATGGCGTTGATGGTCGCCACGGCGGCAGCGGCCGCCAGCGGATGACCAGAATAGGTCAGCCCGCCCGGGTAGGCCCGATCGTCGAAGGTGGCCGCGATATGCGGGGCGATTGCGACGCCGCCGAGCGGCACGTACCCGGAGTTGACGCCCTTGGCGAAGGTGATCAGATCCGGGACCACCCCGAAATGGTCTATGGCGAACCATTGTCCGGTGCGCCCGAACCCGGCCATCACCTCGTCGGCGATGAACACGATGCCGTACCGGTCGCACAGCTCGCGCACCCCGGCCAGGTAGCCCGGCGGCGGCACCATGATGCCGGCGGTGCCGGGCACCGACTCCAGCAGGATCGCCGCGATGGTGTCGGGCCCCTCGAGGGCGATGGTCTGCTCCAGATGCCGCAGTGCCCGATCGCATTCCTGCGCTTGCGTTTCCGCGTAGAACTGCGAGCGATACAGGAACGGCCCGTGGAAATGCACCACACCGCTGACGCCGCGATCATTGGCCCAGCGGCGAGGGTCGCCGGTCAGGTTGATCGCCAGATCGGATCCGCCGTGGTACGAGCGATACCTGGTCAGCACCTTCGTGCGCCCAGTGTGCAGCCGCGCCATCCGCACCGCATGCTCGTTGGCATCCGCGCCGCCGGCGGTGAAGAAGATCCGGTTCAGCTCGCCCGGGGTGCGCTCGGCGATGAGCCGGGCCGCCTCCGAGCGCGCCGCATTCACGTGCTGCGGCGCGATCGTGCACAGCTTGGCGGCCTGTTCCTGAATTGCCGCAATGACTTTCGGATGCTGGTGGCCGATATTGGTGTACACCAGCTGCGAGGAGAAGTCCAGCAGCCGGGTGCCCTCGCCGTCCCATACGTGGCAGCCCGCGGCGGCGGTCACCGTCATCGGGGCGATCTGCTTCTGCGCCGACCAGGAGTGAAAGACATGCTCGCGGTCCAGCTCGTACGCGTGCGCGGCCTCGGCGCGGGCCGCCGCCGTGCTCAGCCCATTGGGCAGGGCCGGGTCCTCGAGGAGGGTGGAATCCGCCGTCATCGGATCACCTTTCTTCGTTGGTTCGAATGGTCAGTTATTCTGTGGGAAGCCGAGATTCAGCCCGCCGTGGCTGGGATCGAGCCAGCGGGCGGTGATCGCCTTGGTGCGGGTGAAGTACTGCACGCCGTCCATGCCGTGCGCGTGGGAGTCGCCGAACAGCGATGCCTTCCAGCCGCCGAAGCTGTAGTAGGCCATGGGAACCGGGATCGGCACATTGATGCCGACCATGCCGACCTCGACCTCGTTCTGGAAGCGCCGGGCCGCGCCGCCGTCGTTGGTGAAGATCGCGGTGCCGTTGCCGTACGGGTTGGCATTGATCAAAGCCAGTGCCTCGTCGTAGCTTTCGACGCGAACCACCGACAGCACCGGGCCGAAGATCTCGTCGGTATACACGCTCATCGACGGGTCGACATGGTCGAGCAGGGTCGGGCCCAGCCAGAATCCGTCGTCCCCGCCCGCGGGCCGCACCGAGCGGCCGTCGAGAACCACGGTGGCGCCCTCGGATTCGCCCGCCGCGATATACCCGGCGACCTTGTCGCGGTGCGCGCGGGTCACCAGCGGGCCCATATCGGCGTCGCCGGTGCCATCGCCGGTCTTGATGGTGGCCGCGCGCTGATCGATCCTGGCGACCAGTGCGTCGGCGATCTCGCCGACGGCGACCACCACGCTGATCGCCATGCAGCGCTCGCCGGCCGAGCCGAATCCCGCATTGATCGCGGCATCGGCGGCCAGGTCCAGGTCGGCGTCCGGCAGCACCACCATGTGGTTCTTAGCCCCGCCCAGGGCCTGCACCCGCTTACCGGCGGCGGTGCCGCGCTGGTAGACGTAACGGGCGATCGGGGTCGAGCCCACGAACGACACCGCCCTGATCGCGGGGTTGTCGAGCAGTTCGTCGACGGCGACCTTATCGCCCTGCACCACGTTGAACACCCCGTCGGGCAGGCCCGCCTCGGTCCACAGCGCGGCCATCCACAGCGCCGCGGAGGGATCCTTCTCACTCGGCTTGAGCACGACCGTATTGCCCGCGGCGATGGCGACAGGGAAGAACCACATCGGCACCATGGCCGGGAAGTTGAACGGGGAGATGATCGCCACCGGGCCCACGGGCTGGCGGACGGAGTAGACGTCGACGCGCGTCGAGGCGTTCTCGGTGAAGCCACCCTTGAGCAGATGCGGTATCCCGCAGGCGAATTCGACGACCTCGAGCCCGCGGGTCACCTCGCCCAGGGCATCGGAGAGCACCTTGCCGTGCTCGGCGGTGATGAGCGCGGCCAGCTCCGGCTTGCGCTCGTTGAGCAGTTCGCGGAAGCGGAACAGCACCTGCGTGCGCCGGGTGAGCGAGGCGTCGCGCCATGCCGGGAACGCCGCGGCGGCCGCCTCGATCGCCACCCGCACATCGGCCGCGTCGGCGAGGGCGACCTCGCCGCTGACCGCACCGGTGGCCGGATTGGTGACCGGCGCGGTCGCCTCGCTGGTCCCGCTGAACGACTTGCCGTGTACCCAGTGCGCGATGGTGTGCATGCTTCCACTCTCTCGTGCCGGGTCTCGGGGACGTGCCGACGAAATGTCGGATGTAGATCGGCGTGTATTACGATTCGTCGGTGTTGCCCAGCGTCGCCGAAGTGCTCGATATGCCCGTGGTCCGTGCCGGGGATCCCGACGTGGTGGGCGGCGCGCAGGGCCTGACCCGGACGGTGCGCTGGGTCCATGTCAGCGAGCTGACCGAGGTGGCCACCATGCTCTCGGGTCGCGAGCTGATCCTGACGACCGGCCAGCCCCTGGCCTACGGTGCACCGGCGAGCACCGCCTATCTGGAAGCCCTCGCGGCGGCCGGGGTCTCCGGCCTGGTGGTGGAGCTGGGCAGCTACGTCGCCGACCTGCCGCCGTTCGTCGCGGCCACCGCCGACCGGCTCGGGCTGCCGGTGATCGCGCTACGGCGCGTCACCCGGTTCGTCGAGGTCACCGAGGCGGTGCACCGGGTGATCGTGGCCGATCAGTACGCCGAGCTCGAGTTCGCGCAGTCGGTGCACGAGACGTTCACCGACCTGAGTGTGCGGCGGGCCTCGCTCGCCGAGATCGTGAAAACCGCGGCGACCCTGCTGGATTCGTCGGTGGTACTGGAGGATCTGGCGCATCGGGTGCTGGCGCTGACCGCCCGGCACACCTCGGCGGCGACGCTGCTGGAGAACTGGGAGACCACCTCGCGGATGCTCTCGGAGGACTGGAGCGTGGTGCCGGTCGGCCCGCACACCGAGCGCTGGGGCCGGCTGATCCTGCGCTCGCATCACATTCCCAGCGCCCGGGCCCGGATGGTACTCGACCGCGCCGCGCAGACGCTCACCCTGCACCGCATGATCGAGAAGGATCGGTTCGGGCTGCATCGGCAGGCGCAGACGGGGCTCATCGACGATATGGTCGCCGGTCGCGTGGTCGACGAGCAGGAGGCGGTGGGCCGCGCGGCGACCCTGGGCCTGGCCCGGCGCGCCCGCTATGTTCCGGTGGTCGTGCACGTCGCGACGGTGACCGAGGCGGATCCCGTTGCGCGGCAGCGGCGCGCGGCGGCGCTGCTCGACGCGGCCATGCACGGTGTCGCGCTGAGCCGGGCCACGGCCCTGGGCGCGGCCGACGATCGGCAGATCACGCTGGTCCTGGGGCTGGGCCGCGGCGGCGAACTGGACCGCCGCCTGGGGGAGGTGTGCGTGGCCGTCGCCGCTGAGGTGCGTCGCACCGACGGGGTGCACCGGGTGGCGGCCGGGGTGGGTGCGGATTCGGAGTCGCTGCTCGATGCGGCGCGCGAGCTCGCGCACGCCGCACACGTCGCGGAGGTCGCGTTGGCGCTGGAATCGACCGTGCCGCGGCCGTTCTACCGCAGCGGCGATGTGCGGCTGCGCGGGCTGCTGTCGCTGATCCGCAACGAACCCGGCGTGCAGCGTTTCGCGGAGACCGAGCTCAGTGCGCTGCTGCGCCACGATATTCGCCACCGCGGCGACCTCACCCGCACCCTGCGGCGATTCCTGGACCTGGCCGGCAACAAGACCGAACTCGCGCGGCGGATGAATATCTCTCGCCCCACCCTCTACGATCGGCTCGCCCGCATCGAACGCATCCTCGGGGTGGATCTGGACGACGGCGAGATGCGCACCTCCCTGCACGCCGCATTGTTGATCCGCGATCTCTGCACGCCCGCCGACGATTCGTAAGGCAACTGGACGGGAGACGATCACAACGTCGCATATGTGGCCGTAGTCACACTCTTGGTTGTCGTAAGTAACGCCGTTTCATACCCCGGAAACATCCGCTCACCCACAATCGCTATCAGGTGGCTGGACCATGTGATGAGGAGTTGTATGGATACGACGACGGCGAAGGTCGATACGGGAGCGGGCGCCGGATCGACCTTCGATCGGCTCAAGGCCAATCAGGTCGGGCTGCTGGGTGTGGTGTTCATGGCGATCGCCACGGCCGCGCCGATCACCGCGATGACCGGCAACGTGCCCTTCATGATCGCCTCGGGCAGCGGAATCGGCACGCCCGCGGCATTTCTCATCGCGATGGTGGTGCTGGCCATCTTTGCGGTCGGCTTCACCACGATGTCCAAGCACATCACCGCGACGGGGGCCTTCTACGGCTTCATCTCCTACGGCCTCGGCCGCACCGTCGGTCTTGCCTCGGGGTTGCTGGCCGCATTCGCATACATGGTGTTCGAGCCGTCAATTGTCGGCATCTTCGCCAGCTTCTCCACCAACACCTTCACCGATCAGGTGGGCGTGCATATCCCCTGGTGGATCTTCGCCATCGCGATGCTGGCGATCAATGCGGTCGGCACCTGGTTCGGCGTGGCCGTTGCGGAGAAGCTGCTCGTGGGCCTGCTGGCCACCGAGGTGACGGTCCTGGCGATCATGGCGGTCTCGGTCGCCCTGCACGGCGGCGGCCCGCACGGCTTCGAGACCGCGCCGCTCAACCCGGTCAACGTCTTCCACGGGGCCTCGGCGGGCCTTGGCCTGTTCTTTGCCTTCTGGTCCTGGGTCGGATTCGAATCGACCGCGATGTACGGCGAGGAGTCCAAGAATCCGAAGAAGATCATTCCCCGGGCGACCATGATCGCGGTGCTCGGCGTGGGCGTGTTCTACGTGTTCGTGTCCTGGATGGCGATCAGCGGCAACGGATCCGGCGCGTCGATGAAGCTGGCGTCGGGCGATAACCCGATGAATGTCTTCTTCAACCCGACCACCCGCTACGTCGGGCATTGGGCCGTGGACGTGATGCAGTGGCTGATGATGACCGGCTCGTTGGCCTGCGGCATGGCCTTCCATAACTGCGCCGCCCGCTACATGTACGCGCTGGGGCGTGAGGGCGTGCTGCCCTCGCTCAAGCGCACCATCGGGCGCACCCATCCCAAGCACGGCTCCCCGCACGTCGCGGGCCTGGTGCAGAGTGTGGTCGCCGCGGTGATCGTGCTGGCGATGGGCCTGGCCGGGAAGGATCCCTACAACGGCATCTATACGTTGCTGGCCATCCTGGGCACCATGGCGATCCTGATCGTGCAGGCGGTGTGCTCGTTCGCGGTGCTGAACTACTTCCGCAAGAACCACCCCGAGACCAGGCACTGGTTCAAGACGTTCGTCGCCCCGCTGATCGGCGGAATCGCGATGCTCGGCGTGGTGGTGCTGCTGGTGGTCAACATGGGCAATGCGGCTGGGACCGAGGCGCATTCGGCGATCCTCAAGGCCACGCCGTGGCTGGTGGCCGCGGTCGCGGTGCTGGGCCTGGGCTATGCGACGTATCTCAAGCGCCGCGATCCCGAGCGATACCAGTTGCTGGGACGCAGCGTGCTCGAGGAGAGTCATGAGCGTCAGTAGGGCAGCATGACCGTCATGATCACCGCGGAACTACTGCTGGATACGGCCATCGAGGAGGCCCGGCTCGGACTGTCGGAGGGCGGCATCCCGATCGGGGCGGCGCTGTTCGACGCGAACGGAAACCTGTTGGGCCGCGGGCACAATCGACGCGTGCAGGCCGGTGATCCGAGCCTGCACGCGGAGACCGACGCCTTCCGCAACGCCGGGCGCCGCCGTGACTACCGCGACACGATCATGGTCACCACGCTGTCGCCGTGCTGGTACTGCAGCGGGCTGGTGCGGCAGTTCGGCATCGGCGCGGTGATCGTGGGGGAGTCGCGGACCTTCACCGGCGGTCACGACTGGCTCGCCGAGCACGGGGTATCGATCACCGTGCTCGACGATCCGCGTTGCGTGGACATGATGACGAGCTTCATCGCCGAGCGGCCGGAACTCTGGTACGAGGACATCGGGGTCGCCGAGTAGCGCTGCAAGGGCCGGCCGGATTGCCGAGCTGGGGCTGGAGGTCCGTGAGGGGAACCTTCAGTCGAACAGCTCCAGCAGGCCGGTCTTGCCGAACATGGTCGCCGAATCCCGTGCCGACGGGGTTCCGGCGTCCGGGTCGGCGCCCGCGTCCAGCAGCTTGCGCAGGATCTCGTCCTCACCCTTGAATACCGCGCCGGCGGCGGGGGTCTGCCCCTTGTCGTTGGCGCGGTCGGGGTCGGCGTGATGATCCAGCAGGACGGTCACCGCGTCCAAATGTCCGTGGTATGCGGCCAGCATGAGCAGGGTGTCGCCGCGATCGTTGGTCAGATTCACCGGCACCCCGGCGTCGAGATAGGCGCCCAGCGCCGCCGCGTCGCCCGTGCGTGCGAGGTCGAAGATCCTGCTCGCCAGCTCGATCAGCTCCGGATCCATCCCATCGGTATCCACCGCTCACTTTTACCATCCGGTGGCGACAGAACCCGGTTGGCTCAACTCCGGGACGTCGAACCAAGCGCTTGCTACGCTCACCGGATGATCCCCACGATCGTCTGGGGCACTGGCAATGTCGGCCGCGCGGCCATCCGTGCCGTCGAGATCAGCGCGTGGCCGTCGGGATCATCGCGTGGCCGTCGGGATCATCGCGTGGCCGTCGGGATCATCGCCGCTACCGGTCCACGCCTGTCCGAACTGACCCCGTCGCCGTGGTACCCGGCGTGCCGGGTGTGATGAGATCAGTTGTAGGCCTTTGCGACCCCGTCGAGCAGGTGCTCGAGAGTGTCGTAGGCGGGGGTATCGACGACGTCGACGACCGCGGGGGAGACCGGGACGTTGTGCTGGGTGGTGACCGCGGTGAACTGGGTCGGATCGCCGGTGCGGAAGCCGTGTTCGGCGGCGAGGCGCTGCAGGTCCGGGTCGGTGGTCAGCATCTTGCCGATCCGATCGCCCGCGGGATTCAGTGGAATCAGCGTGTGCCGCGAGAGCACCGTCGGCGACGGGTACATCAGCTCCATATCGGGAGTGATCTTGCCCTGCACCGCGGCGTCAACGTACTGGGCCTCGTAGATCAGCACCATCGGCGTCGGGCCCATGCCCGACGACAGATACTGATCGAACGGTCCCTGGCTGGAGTTATCCGAATAGCCTTGGCCGACAAAGAGTTTGGATACCCTCTGCACAGCGTTGTCCTCGGCGGTCGCGCCGCGCACGATCGTGTCGTCGTTGGCGACGTAGCTAGCGATCGCTACATACATATCCGCCGAATTGGACGTGCGCGGATCGGTGGTGGACACCAGGATGTTCTTGGCCACCGGGTAGGTGGTGTTGCCGGGTAGTTGATTCCACTGCTGGCCGGTGCTCACCAGGTCCATATAGCGATTCATGTCCAGGGTCGGCACCGGTCCCGGCCGCACGACGCCCGCCGCGGTCAGCAGGTCCACGATCGGCTTGAACGTCGCGATCGCCATCGGCGAGGAGAACGGCGTGTACTTCGTGGTCAGATTGTGCTGGCGCAGAATCGTTTCCGCGGCGGGCTCGCTCGACGGGAAGGCGAAGTCGTACCTGCCCAGATCGATCGAGGTGGCGATCTGGCGTGAACCGGCCGGATCCACCTGCACGCGAACCCCCTTGCGGGCCAGCGCGGCGATCACCTTCGGATCGGTGAAGAAGGGTATCTTCTCCGATCCGACCACGCCGTGCACCGTTGTTACGGGACCCGCTGCGGCAGCGGCAGTTTGGTGCGATTTACCGGAGCCGTGCGGGATCGAGAACACGAGGATCACCACGATCGCCACCAGTGCGGTCACCAGGATCTTGCCGCCGGTCAACGGCGGACCGACGAGAGCCATTGCGCCGGAACGTAATTTGCCGGCGATGCCGACGGGCTCCGGTCTGGTTGCGCCTGGCTTGGTGGTGTTCGGCTCGGTCGCGCCCGGACCGGTGGTGTCTGGCTCGGTTACGCCTGGCGCGGCCGTGTCCGGCTCGGGCGTGCTCGCCGCGGTTGTCCCCGGCTCGGCTGTGCCGGGCTCGGTCGTACCCAGATCCGCGGCATTCGGATCTGCCGTGCCCGAACTGTTGGCGTCCGCCTCGGATACGCCCGGCTCGATCATCCCCGGCTCGCCCGCGCCCTCGGCGCCAACGAGCTCGCTCTCCTCGGGTCGGCCCTCCAGCTCATTGCGGGCGATCCGCTCCACCAGAATCGGGACGAAATCGCGGATCGCGTGCCCGTCGAAACGGCTCAGCGCCGTGCGGATGGCGTCCCGGACCTGCTCGGCCGGAAGGGTGTCCGTGTAATCGTCGATCAGTCGATCGGTCAACTCCCGCAAGGCCTTGTCCTCGCGTGCGGCCATGTCTTCATACTGGGTATCGACACCCACGTCGAGCTCCTCGACATCACAGGAATGAACGCACGGCATATTCCGATGCGCGCCGCCGACCTTACGGCACGACGCCCAGCAGTCCCAAGTGCGGCAATATGTTATGAGTCATTTTCTGTGGAAATACCTGCACACTATCGTATTTCGAGAATAATGTTGCCGTCGCGACAATGTCCGTTCAATTCCGCGCCACCGGTAATTCATCTCACCGTGGCCGTATGTCAGGTCAGCACAAGCAGTTCCGTGGAGGATGCGATTTCCGCCCGCAGCCCCGCCTTCTCCGCGATCCGCGCCAGTCCGGCGATATCCGAGGGCTCGGAGCGGCTCAGGACCAGGGCGCGCGCCAGCAGTCCCTTGTGATGCTTGTTGAAATGGCTGACCACCGTGCGGGTGCCGTCCGGACGCTCGGTGAGCACGGTCGCGGTGACCGCCCCCGGGATCCGGCCCAGCTGCGCGTAGGTGCCCGAGCGCAGGTCCACGGTCAGCTGCCCGGCGGTCTCCTCGCGCAGCGCGGGGGCCAGCACCGGCTTCCACAGCGCGGACAGGGTCGAGCAGCCGGGCAGTTTCGACCCGCCCGAGAGGCGGTAGGCCGGGATCGGGTCGCCCGCGCGCACCACGCCGAACAGCGCGGAGCCGATGGCCAGGCGGGCGTGGGCCTTGGCGCGCTGGGCCGCGGTGAACGATCCGGCGTCCAGCGCGTCGTAGAGCACTCCGGTGTAGCGCTCGAGCGCGGGCCGGGTGGCCGAGGTGCGCAGCGCGGCGTTGCGGGCGATCTCGGGGTCGGCCCCCTTGCCGAGGCCCAGCGCCGCGCGCGAGGCGTCCGGATCGGCGGCCAGCTCGATCAGCACGGTGACCAGCTTGTCGCGCACCGCGGTGAGCTGCGGCAACGACAGCGCGTCCAGGTCGAGCCGACCGAGGTCGCCGCCGTCGGACTTGGTCTCGGAGGGAGGAAGGATCACCAGCACGAGCCGATACGGTACCGCCGCGAGGGCGTGAGGTCTCGCAAGGCGGTGGCCTGCACAGCCGTGGCCCGGGCACGGGATAGTCTGTGCACCCGTGATCACCCGTCTCTCGCACCTGTTCCTGCGCACCCTGCGTGACGACCCCGCCGACGCCGAGGTGCCCAGCCACAAGCTTCTCGTCCGCGCCGGATACGTCCGCCGGATCGCGCCGGGCGTGTATTCCTGGCTGCCGCTGGGCCTGCGGGTGCTGCGCCGGGTCGAGGAGGTGGTGCGCCAGGAGATGAACGCGATCGGCGCCCAGGAGATCTCGCTGCCCTCGCTGTTGCCGCGCGAACCGTACGAGACCACCAACCGGTGGACCGAATACGGCGACGCGCTGTTCCGGCTGCAGGACCGCAAGAAGGCCGACTACCTGCTGGGCCCCACGCACGAAGAGCTGTTCGCGCTGACGGTGAAGGGCGAATACAACTCGTATAAGGATCTGCCGGTCACGCTCTACCAGATCCAGACCAAGTACCGCGACGAGGAGCGCCCGCGCGCGGGCATCCTGCGCGGCCGCGAGTTCATCATGAAGGATTCGTACTCCTTCGATCTGAACGAGGATGGGCTGAAGGCGAGCTACAACGCCCACCGCGAGGCCTATCAGCGCATCTTCGACCGGCTGGGCGTGTCCTACGTGATCGTCGCGGCCACCTCGGGCGCGATGGGCGGCAGCGCCTCGGAGGAGTTCCTGGCGGACAGCCCCGTCGGCGAGGACACCTACGTGACCTGCCGCGAATCGGGATACGCCGCGAATGTCGAGGCCGTGATCACCCCCGCGCCGCCGGCGATCCCGATCGAGGGCCTCCCCGGGGCGGTCGTCCACGACACACCGCACGCCCCGACCATCGCGACGCTGGTCGACTGGGCCAACGGCGCCGGCATCGCCGAACAGCTCGGCCGCCCCGTCGCCGCCGCGGACACGCTCAAGAACGTCATGGTCAAGCTGCGTTACCCCGATGGCAAGACCGAGATCCTCGGCATCGGCGTGCCCGGCGACCGGGAGGTGGACGATAAGCGCCTGGGCGCCTCGCTGGAGCCGGCCGAGGTGGAATTGCTCGACGAGGCCGACTTCAAGGCCAATCCGTTCCTGGTGAAGGGCTACATCGGCCCGAAGGGGCTGCAGGAGAACGGCGTCCGTTACCTGGTAGATCCCCGCATCGTCACCGGCACCGCCTGGATCACCGGCGCGGACGCCCCCGGCAAGCATGTCGTGGGCCTGGTCGCGGGTCGCGATTTCACCCCAGACGGCACCATCGAGGCCGCCGAGGTCCGCGACGGCGATCCCTCGCCGGACGGGCAAGGGGTGCTCGCGGCCGCGCGCGGCATCGAGATCGGCCACATCTTCCAGCTCGGCTACAAGTACACCGACGCCTTCGAGGTGGACGTGCTCGGCGAGAACGGCAAGCCGGTGCGCCTGACCATGGGTTCCTACGGCGTCGGCGTCTCGCGAATGGTTGCGGTGCTGGCCGAGCAGATGCACGACGACAAGGGCCTGCGCTGGCCGCGCGAGGTCGCACCCTACGACGTGCACGTCGTCATCGCCAACAAGGATGCCGGCGCCCGCGAGGGCGCGGAACAGGTTGCCGCACAACTGGATTCCCAGGGCATCGAGGTCCTGCTCGACGACCGTACCGCGTCCCCCGGCGTGAAGTTCAAGGACGCCGAACTGCTCGGCATGCCCCTGGTCCTGGTTGTGGGCCGCGGCTGGGCCGAGGGCAAGGTCGAACTGCGCGACCGCTTCGCGGGCACCAGCGATGAGATCCCGGCCGATGGTGCGGTGGCCGCGGTGCTGGCCAAGGTTCGCGGCTGACCGTCCTGCCGCCGTAGCCCGGCGTGCCGCAGTGGGGCGGCACGCCGTTCCGGGCCGCTTCGCGTGATCGCCACCGCTTAGTCCGACGAGGTGAGCAGCCTGCCCCATCGCTGTGACAGCCCGGCCGCCCCTACTAGCCGCAGGCATCGCCACAGCGTGACGGCGACCGAGTCCACCACTGCAATACCGGTGGCCGACTCGACGTCGGCCACGATCGGCGCGCCATACATATTCGTGCACAGGTACGCCAGGGCATCGGGACGGGCGGCGGCCAGCTCCGTCGATGGGGCGAGCAGCCGGCCGGGTTCGATGCGGGCGAAGGATTCGTTATCGCTCAGCCCCAGACCGCGGTGATCGGTGATGTCGATGCCCTCGGCGGCGTAGCAGGCGACGATCCGTGCGTTCACATCGTCGGTGTAGGGCGTGAGTAGTCCGAGGGTAGTGACGTGGAAGGTCTCGAAGGCATCCAGGTAGGCCAGTGTCGATGTGGTGGCGGGAATTCCGGTCGTCGCTGTGATGCCGGCGACGATGCCGCGATCGTGGTCGGGGCCGAGCCAGGATCCCGAGGTGCCGTTCCAGGCGATGACGTCCACCCCGGCCGTGGCTAGCAGGTCGGCGGCCCGGCGCATCGCCCCGATATCGAACTGCCGATCCGAGTCCGCGTCCAGGGAGATCCGTGTGACGGGTATGCGGGTGGCGTGGACCGTGACGTCCGTGCGGCCGCGGAGCATCCGGTAGGTCATCGGCTCCAGGCAGGTATTCGACGACGGGACGATCATCCCGATCCGCCGCGGGCGTTCGAGCATCACCGCTGCGCTCCGCTCGATGCAGGTACCGCGCCGAACTCCCGGTAGCCCCGGCGCCGCAGGAATCGGCCCACCGGACCGGGATCGTGGAATCGTCCGTCCTGCAGCACGATTCGACCGCCGCTGACCACGACCTGCGGCCATCCGCGTAACAGGCGGCCGTCGAACGGCGAGAAGTCCGTGCCCTGATGCAGCGCCGCCGCGGCGACCCGTCGCGTCTGTGCCGGATCGAAGACGACGAGGTCGGCATCGTATCCGGGGGCCAGCACGCCCTTGCCGGGTATTGCGTTGATCCGGGCGGGCCGCGCGGCAAAGACCTCCGTGAATCGCCGCAGCACCCGCGGATCCCACGGGTCACCGAGGATGTCGGCCAATGCCGTGAAGGCCACCGGCATTCGTGTCTCGACCCCGGGCAGTCCGTGCGGCATCTGCCGGATATCGTTGCTGTGCAGCCGCTTCTGTGTCATGTCGTAGCAGGAGTGGTCGCTGGCGATGGTATCGATCGGCCCGCCGGCAAAGCGCTCGTTCAGCGCCGCCACGGTGGCCGCCGACCGCATCGGCGGACAGCAGGCGAACCATTCGGGAAACCGGGAGGCATACACGCCGTCGTCGAGCACGAGGTAGTGCGGACAGGTCTCGGAATGGGCGGCAACACCGCGGGCTCGGGCGGCCTGGACGAGATCGACCGCCCCGGGGGTCGATTGATGGACGAAATATACCGGCGCACCGATGTATTCGGCCATCCCGAGCACCTCGCGAACCGAGGTCTCCTCGGCCAGTTCGGGGCGGGTGCGATGCAGATGCCCGATGCCGATCCGTCCGGCGGCGGCGTGAGTGTCGGTGCAGTCGGCGATGATCGCGTCGTGTTCGGCGTGTACATAGGTCAATCCGTCGAGCCGCGCCATCTCCCGTAGCACCCTCAGCACGGTGTCCCCGTCGGCCATCGTCGTGCCGCGGTTGGTCATATACAGCTTCACCGATCGCACGCCGAGTTCCGCCATGGTCTCCAATTGGGCGGGAACTGTTGAGTCCCAGGCGATGACCGAACCGTGCAGCCCGACATCGCAGCGCGACGCACGGGCGAGCTCGATCTTGTTCTCTGCGGCCTCGAGCGGGGTCTGTGTGGCGTCGCGGGGTATGCCGAAGTCCAGAAGCGTGGTGGTTCCGCCCCACAGCGCGGCGACCGAGGTGATCGCGAAGTCGTCGAGTGTGCGGTAGGGCCCGGTGATCTGGGCGACGTGGCAGTGACCGTCGACGCCGCCGGGGACGACGACGCGGCCGGTGGCATCGACCATGCGGGCCGCCGGGGGTACGGGCTCGTGCGCATCGACGATATCGGTGATCCGCCCCTCGTCGACGACGATATGCGCGGCGATGTCGCGTGTCTCGCCGATCACGAATCCGTGGGCGATGACCAGATCCGCCATCAGTGCTCCTCCCGTGTGGTGCTCGGGTATTGATCGCGGTATTTGCCTACGTGGTGGGCGGATTGGGCGGCCGCGCGTCCGGGATCGCCGCTGGCTATCGCCTCGACGAGCGCACGATGTTCGTCCACGAGTTCGGCCATGTCGCTCACATGCCGGAACAGCCAGTGCATTCGGCCCTGTAGCGGCTCGAGTGCGGTGCGCAGGAACGGATTTCCGGCGATCGAGGTGATCTCGTCGTGAAGTTCGCTGTTCGCCCGGTGCGCGGCGGCGATATCGCCGCGAGCCAGGGCCCGGGCCGCCGTGTCGATCAGGTCGCGCAGTGTCGCGATATCTGCGGGCGTGGCCCGCTGCGCGGCCAGCCGGGAGGCCAGCACTTCCAGCGCGGAGCGGACGTCGAACAGGTGATGCGCCTGCTGCTCGGTCAGATCGGCGACGATCGCGCCGCGGGTGGACCGCTCGGCGAGCAAACCCTCCTGGACGAGCATGCGGACGGCCTCGCGGACCGGCAGCCGGGAAACGCCGAACTCGGCCGCGAGGTCACGTTCGATCAGCCGGGTGCCGACGGGGTAGTACCCCTCGAAGATCCTGGTCCGCAACGTATCTCGAATCGCCATGCGCAACGGAACGCCCGGCGGCGGTCGATGGGGCGACGGTGTCACGATATCCCTCCGCTCAGACCGCCACGATGGCGGCGATCGGGGCGCGCCCTGGCGGGGTCTGATGCTCGGTGCCGCCCGAGACGAAGATGCGTGCGTCACCGGTCTGGCTTGCGATGACGGCGCCGACCGCGGCGCGCGCATGCCGCTCGTAGTTGATGTCCGCATCCGAGAGCATCGTGGTCCGGTGCCCGCGCAGCGCCCCGCCTACGGGCGCCTCCGCCTTGGCGAACACCGCCGCGATCCGAGATCGGTCGGAATCGGCAGGATCGCAGCCGAATTCGAGTCCGGCATCTCGCAGGGCCGATCGGACGCCGTCGATGTCGATCGCGTCGGCCAGGGTGGCGTGCCCGATCCGGAACGGGCTCGACGCGCGGATCGAATTGGCCAGCACCACCACCTCGGCGGCGACCAGCTCCCCGCCCGCCGAGGTCGAGGCCACCGCCGAGTAGAGGGTCATATCGTTCGCGATCACGTCGTCGGTGATCGATTCTGCCGCAACCTCGTTCAGTGCCAGGGCGACACCGAGCGCGGTGGCGCCCCGCGCGTAGGCCTTGGAGCGGTTCGGATCGGTCGTGACCACCCGTGCACCGCGCCCGTGCGCGTCGGCGATGCCCGACGGCGTCAACAGCGGGCCCTTGACCTGGACGTAGTGGACGTCCTCGGGTTCGCAACCGAGCTCGGCGAGCGCTCGCCGCACCGCCTCGGCCACCTCGTGCACCGTAGCGATGCGGCCGACCTCCTCGGGCGCCAGGTCCCGTGTCCGTTGCACCGAAATCGCCAGCCGCCCCGAACCGTCCGGGGACTCCGATGCGACGGAAACATCTCGGGTGAACACGGTCACGTGCGGCGACAGCACGCCCTCGCAGCCGCCGGACCAGACAAACGCCACCTCCGTCTCGACCTCCTGCGTGGTCTGCTTGCGAACCGTCGCCAGGTATTGTGCGAAGCTGCTCGTGGCGAATGCCCGCGTGAAATCATTGGCGCCGCCATTGCCTTCGGTCTTCCCGATCGTCGCCACGATCGCGGACGGATCGATCTCCCCGGATTCGACCAGCGCCCGCAGCGCGCTGACATCGCCCGGATGGGCCATCGAGAGCCGGTGTACACCTACACGCATGATGGGGTCTCCCTTTCCTTGACCGGGTTGGCGAGGCTGCCGATTCCGGTGGCGCGGCACTCCACGATGTCACCGTCCCGCAGGAACGCCGTCGGCGTGAGCTGGTACCCGCAGCCGCCGGGCGTGCCCAGCGTGATGATGTCGCCGGGCTCGAGGGTGATCCCCTGGGATAGCCAGCTGATCACCGAGGCGGGGGAGAACAGCATATTTCCCGCCGATTCCTGTTGCCGCACCTCGCCATTGACCAGGAGTTCGACGGTCACACCGGCGAGGTCACCGACCTCATCGGGGGTGCCGATCGCCGGTCCGATCGGGCAGTACGAGTCCTGGCCCTTGCCGTAGAGGAACTGGCTGGTCCGGAACTGCAGATCGCGGGCGGATACGTCGTTCGCGAGGGTGTAGCCGAAAATATGGTCCGGGGCATCGGATTCGCTGATCCAGGTGCCGCCGCGGCCGATGACGATCGTCAATTCGACCTCGTAGTCCAGCTTGGCCGTCAGGCGCGGGTCCAGGACGATCGGTGCGCCCGGTCCCACCACCGCCGTGACCGGTTTGGAGAAGAACAGCGGGATCTCGGGTATCTCGATCGGCAATCCCAGTGCGCGCGCATTCATTTCGACGTGGGAGACGTAGTTCAGACCGACGCAGAACACATTCTTGCGGGGTCGGGGTATGGGGGCGAGCAACTCGACATCGTCGAGACGGTGAATATCGGCGATGACGGCATCGTCGCGGGCGGCTGGATCGGCCCATTCGCGTGCCTGTTTCAGCGCCTCGGGGCCGTGGTCGATCAGCGCGAGCATCGACTCGAAGGCCGGGTCGCCACCGGAAACACCGGTGAGGTCCAGGATCTCGTGCGCGGTGCGGTGCACGCCGAGGCGGGCGCCCGCGCCGTGGGTGAATGTCACGAACTTCATGGGCTTACTTCCTCTGTGCGACATGCGGTGTGGTCGGATCGGATTCGGTGGCTAGACGGGCACCGCGGAGTCCTCCGCCGGCTTGGGCGCCCCGCGCCGCCGCCCGAGTTTCAGCTCGTTCAGCAGGAGATTGAGCACGATGGCCGTGATCGCGCCGGAGGCGATGCCGGAGCCGAAGACGGTCTGAACCCAGGACGGGAAGTGCGCGTAGAAGTTCGGCGCCGCGATCGGCAGGATCCCCATCGTCAGCGTCGCCGCGACGATCAGCGCGTTCACCGCGCCCTGCTCCTCATCGTGAAAGTCCACCCGCGCCAGGGTCTGTAGGCCGTTGACCGCGACCAGGCCGAAGATGGCGACGCCCGCGCCACCGAGCACCGGCAGCGGCACGATGGCCGCGATCGCGGCGACGATGGGGAACAGCGCCAGGGCGATCAGGATCAGTCCGCTCGCGGCGACCGCGAAGCGGCTCTTGACCCGGCTCAGCACCAGCAGCCCGATATTCTGGCCGTAGGCACTGGCCTGAAATCCGTTGAGCCCGCCGCTGATAACCGATCCCAGGCAGTCCGCACGCAGGCCGTTGGCGATATCGGCAGGCGTGAGCGGGCGGTCGACGATCTGCCCGATCGCGAGCATGTCGGCGGTCGTCTCGGTCATGATGACCAGCATCACGATCGTCATCGAGACGATGGCTGCCGGTTCGAAGCGGGGCATGCCGAAGTGGAACAGCCCGGGCACGGCGAATATCCGGGCGGCGCCGAGCTTACCGAAGTCGACCAGGCCGAGCGGGATCGATATCAGGGTCCCCAGCACCATGGCCACCAGCATGCCGACCCGTCGGGTGAACCCCGGTACATATTTGGTGATGAACAGCGTCAGCAGCAGCGTCACGATTCCCACGACAACGTTGGTCGCGGAACCGAATTGCGGGCTGCCCTGGCTGCCCTGCAGCCAGCCGATCGAGATGGGGATCAGGCTGATCCCGATCACCGTCACCACCGCGCCCATGACCAGCGGGGGAAAGAATCGCAACAGCTTGCTGTAGAGCGGCGCGGCGAAGAACATCAGGGCCGCGGCCACGATGACCGCACCGACGATGACCTGCATCGTCGCCGCGCCCGACGCATGCCCCTTGCCGATCGCGATCATCGAGGCGATTCCCGAGAATGAAACCCCCTGCACCAGTGGCAGCTTGACACCGATCTTCCAGATTCCGACGGTCTGCAGCAGGGTCGTCAGGCCCGATGCCAGCAGGCTGGCGCTGATGAGAAAGATCAGATCGGCGGTGGACAGGTGCAGCGCCGTGCCGATGATGAACGGCGGCGCGATGATTCCGGCATAGGCCGCGAGCATGTGCTGGGTGCCCAGGGCCAGCAGCTTGCCGACGGGGAGCAGCTCGTCGACCGGATGCTCGCTGTTCGTCGGTCGGATGCGCAGTGAACGTCTGAGTGTGTGCATGGGCTTACCTGGTTCTGCCGAACGATTTTGGGATCCCAAGCTTCTCGAAGACGTATTACCCGCGGATTTCGTCGGTCTTTCGTGCAGTAGCCACTGTGAGACGATCGGGTTTCGCGCCCGCGATCAGGCCTTGCCCGGAAGTGCCGTGGTCGCCGGATTCGTGCCCAGGATCTGCTGCCAGGTGGCAAGGCGCACAGCGCATTCGGCGAGCGCCTCGACGCCGGTGCGGCGAATGGCGGGGGTGTCGGCGCGCTCGACCAGCGAACGCCAGGCGATCGCGGTGTCGGTCTCGACGGTGACGGCGAATTTCGCCGCCGGAATCGGATTGTTGACCGGGGATGGCGGTGGGTAGGCGGGCGCGGGGCCCGGCACCGCCCCGCCGGCCGCCTTCAGGGCATTGATGGTGGCATCGCGCCGGGCGCGATGGGCCGCGGTGAAATCGATGATGATCTTGTTGCGGTCGGCGGCGGCATAGGCCGAGATCACGCCGTAGGCGTATACCGCGGCGTATTCGGCGTTCAAGGCGTCGGTCAAAGCCTGCTGATCGGCGGAACTCATGCGAGTAGAACCTCCACATGGCTGGCGCAGCAGGCGCTGATCGAGGCCAGCAGCCCGGCGCGGAAGGCAGAATTGGTGTCCGCGGCGTCCGCGGCAGATCGGCAGGCGGCGGAGAGCCGATCGCGAACGGCGGCGACGGTCGGGGGTGGTGCCGGCGCGGGCGGGGGTACCACCAGCGGGGTGGGCGACTTGGGGAGGGTGCCGTCGCCGTAAACCCCGATGGCCCGGTTGATCTCGGCGCGCAGCGCATCGGCGTGCGCGATGCGCTGGGTGGCGATCACGGTCAGCGCGGCGGCGCTGTCCGGCGCGGTGGCCGCCGCGGCCTGCGCCCACACCGCATCGGTGCGTGCCGAAACCTCCTGTGGCAACAGCGCATCCGGCTGGGGAGGCGGGCTCTTGGTGCATGCCGCGGCGCTCAGCGTCGCGACCGCTAACGCGCCGCCGCCCGCGACCCGCAGCAGCGAACGGCGGTCGAGCGCGGGGCTCGCGCCGGAGGATGTGTCCCCAGGACTGGGAGGGCGGGAACTGCCCGGGGGCAGTACGCGATGACGGGTCGGCACGCGTACATCGTGCCAGGCATTGTCGCGTACGGGGACGGCGGGCGCGCCGAGGGCCGATGTGCGGGGCCGGAGCCGATGTACCGGGCGGGCTGAGCATGGGAAACTGGAGATCGTTGGCTGGTCCTTTACACTCTTGCAGCGCGTTACGCTAGATCTTCGGCGGAGTATTCCGCCCGCAACCGTGCCGACCATGCCCGACCAGGACCAATACCGACAACTACACCGCGACACAACTGAACCAGGAGCCGCCCCACATGCCGATGCCGACCGAGGAAAGGGTGAGCCAGCTCGTTGCTGCGCTCGTCGAGAGCCGAGGATTCGACCTCGAGGGCGTGGCTGTGTCTGCCGCGAGCAAGGATCAGGCACGGGTGGTGATCGCCGTGGACAGCGACGTCACGGCCGATCTGGACGCGGTTGCGGACCTGAGTGGGATTATCTCCGAAATCCTCGACGACGCGGGTGATTTCGGCGAGACTCCCTACCTGCTGGAGGTCACCACCCCGGGCGTGGAGCGGCCACTGACCCTGCCGAGGCACTGGCAGCGGGCCCGGGGCCGCAAGGTGAGCATCCGGATGCGCCCGGAGGCCTCCGCCCCCGAGGGCACGGCGACATTCGATGCCCGCGTCGGCGAGGCAACCGATACCGAGGTGGCCCTGGTGCTGGGCGGCAAACGAAATCCGCACCGGGTGCGCGTGCCGCTCGCCGACATCGACAGCGCCGTGGTCCAGGTGGAATTCTCCACGCCCGGCCCCGCGGAGATGGAATTGGCCGGGGGAGTCGCCCCCGGTCGACCGGCCCCGGGGGCGGCGGCGGTCGACGTTCAGGGAGAAAACCAATCAGCAGCAGCTTCGACCGAAGGGACCGTGGCATGAACATCGAAATCGAAGCCCTGCGGGCGATCGTCGCCGATAAGGGCATCGCGATGGAGACTGTGATCTCCGCGATCGAGTCGGCGCTGCTGACCGCCTATCGGCATACCGACGGTCACGAGCCCAACGCCTACATCGATATCAATCAGAAGACGGGCGTGGTGCGGGTGATGGCCCGCGAGGTCGACGCCGACGGCAACACCATCTCCGAATGGGACGACACCCCCGAGGGTTTCGGCCGCATCGCCGCCACCACGGCCCGGCAGGTGGTGCTGCAGCGGCTGCGCGATGCGGAGAACGAGAAGTCCTTCGGCGAATTCGCCACCCACGAGGGCGAAATCGCGAGCGGCGTGGTGCAGCGCGATGCCCGGATGAATGCCCGCGGCACCGTGGTGGTGCGCATCGGTAGCGAGGCGAGCGGCACGGAGGGTGTGATTCCCCCCGCCGAGCAGGTGCCGGGCGAAACCTATGAGCACGGCGATCGCATCAAGTGCTATGTGGTGGGCGTCTCGCGTGGCCCGCGTGGCCCGCAGATCACGCTCTCGCGCACCCACCCGAATCTGGTGCGCCGGCTGTTCGCCCTGGAGGTGCCCGAGATCGCCGACGGCTCGGTGGAGATCGTCGCGGTGGCCCGCGAGGCCGGGCACCGCTCCAAGATCGCCGTGCGCACGACCGTCTCGGGCGTGAACGCCAAGGGCGCGTGCATCGGCCCGATGGGCCAGCGGGTGCGCAACGTGATGAGCGAGCTGGCCGGGGAGAAGATCGACATCATCGATTACGCCGAGGATCCGGCCACCTTCGTCGGGAATGCGCTGTCCCCGTCGAAGGTTGTCTCCGTCACAGTCGTCGATGCCGACGCCCGGGCCGCGCGAGTCGTGGTCCCGGATTTCCAGCTGTCGCTGGCGATCGGCAAGGAGGGGCAGAATGCCCGCCTGGCCGCGCGCCTGACCGGCTGGCGCATCGATATTCGCAGCGACGCGGCCTCGGACGCGACCGGTTCGGAGCGCTCGGAGGCGAGCCGCGGTTGAACCTCCCTGTCATCCCGGCGTGCTTGTGGCCGGGATCTCACGGTGGATTCCGGCCACAAGCACGCCGGAATGACGAGGGCGGGGTGACGGGTTCGTAACTAACAACGGGGCTGGATGCGAGGTTCGGGACATGACAGCGGTAGAGTGGACGCAGGCTCAGCGCGAGTCTTCGAGATCACTACCGTCCGGCCCCGTCCGGACATGTATCGGATGTCGGAAACGCGAGCTGGCCGCCGCTCTGTTGCGGATCGTGGCGCAGACGTCCAGCCCGGACAGCGTTGCAATCGTTCCCGATTCGCGGCACAGACTTCCCGGAAGGGGTGCGTGGTTGCACCCCACTTCGGCTTGTCTGAGCACCGCAGAGCGGCGCCGATCCTTCGGCAGAGCACTACGAGTGTCCGGAAAACTGGATATCTCAGCCCTGGAGCACTACGTCGAGAACAGGCACGAGCACTCATGAGCACACCGTGAAGTACCAGCGATGAACGTCCGTCGGAGATAACCCGAGGTCGTGCGGGCCACCCGTTCCTTAAACGGGATGCCGCGCTCGACCTCTCAGTGAGGAGAGCAGTGGCAGGCAAGGCCCGCGTGCACGAGTTGGCCAAAGAACTCGGTGTCACGAGCAAAGAATTACTCGCAAAGCTCAAGGAGCAGGGCGAGTTTGTGAAGTCGGCGAGCTCGACGGTGGAGGCCCCCGTCGCGCGTCGCCTGCGGGAATCGGTGAGCGCCAAATCGGCCCCCGCCAACGGCACCGCGAAATCGGCTGCGAAGCCCAACCCCGGCCAGACCGCGCGTCCGGCCGCCAAGCCCGCGTCGGGTGCGACCCCGGGTCCCCGTCCGGGCCCGCGCACCCCCGCCCCGGCACCGGCCCAGCCGGTGGCCCCGGCCGCGCAGGCCCCGGCTCCCGCGCCGGCCAACGGCGGCACGGTCCGTCCGGGTCCCGCGGTCAAGCCCGGTCCGGCCGCCAAGCCGGCCCCGCAGGAGCAGTCGGCCCGCCCCGCGGCGCAGCATGACGCCCCGGCCCAGCAGGCCCCGGCCGCGCCCGCGGCGCAGAACGACACTTCGCAGTCCGCCGATTCGCGTCCGGCCTCCGGTGGCCCGCGGCCCGGCCAGCAGCAACAGCAGCGTCCGGCCCCGGCGCAGGGCGGCCCGCGTCCGGGTGGTCCCAAGCCCGGCCCGAAAACGCCTCGGGTGGGCAACAATCCGTTCTCTTCGGCGCCGGAACGTCCCGCGCCGCGTCCGGCCCCCGGTCCGGGTGGCCCGCGTCCGGGTCCGGCTCAGGGCGGTCCCCGTCCGGCCCCCGGCCAGCGGCCCGGCGGCCAGGGTGGCCAGCGTCCGGCCGCCGCACAGGGCGGCGGCCAGGGTGGCCCGCGTCCGGGTGGGCCGCGGCCCAACCCCGGCTCGATGCCGCCCCGGCCCAATCCGGGTGCCATGCCGCAGCGCGCGGCGCGCCCAGGTCCGGCGGGTGCCGGTCGTCCGGGTCGTCCCGGCGGTGGCCAGGGTGGTCCGCGTCCCGGTGGTGGCGGCGGCGGTGGTGGTTTCCGCGGCGGCGGTGGCGGCGGCGGGACCGGTGCTCCCGGTGCCGGTGCGGGTGCTCCCGCGGCCGGTGGTTTCCGCGGTCGTCCCGGTGGTGGCGGCGGTCGTCCCGGTGGTCCGGGTGGTCGCGGCGGCGCCGCGGGTGCCTTCGGCCGTCCGGGTGGTGCGCCTCGCCGTGGCCGCAAGTCCAAGCGGCAGAAGCGGCAAGAGTACGACTCGATGCAGGCGCCCGCCGTCGGCGGCGTGCGGCTGCCGCGCGGCAACGGCGAGATCATCCGTCTCGCTCGTGGCGCGTCGCTGTCGGACTTCGCCGAGAAGATCAACGCCAACCCGGCCTCGCTGGTGCAGGCGCTGTTCAACCTCGGTGAGATGGTCACCGCGACCCAGTCGGTGAACGACGAGACCCTCGAGCTGCTCGGCGGCGAGATGAACTACGTCGTGCACGTGGTCTCCCCGGAGGACGAGGACCGCGAGCTGCTGGAGAGCTTCGACCTCACCTACGGCGAGGACGAGGGCGGCGAGGACGACCTGGTGGTCCGTCCGCCGGTGGTCACCGTCATGGGCCACGTCGACCACGGTAAGACCCGACTGCTGGACACCATCCGTAAGACCAACGTCCGCGAGGGCGAGGCCGGCGGTATCACCCAGCACATCGGTGCCTACCAGGTGCTGACGCATCTCAACGACGCAGACCGGCTGATCACCTTCATCGACACCCCGGGCCATGAGGCGTTCACCGCCATGCGTGCCCGCGGTGCGAAGGCGACAGATATCGCGATCATTGTGGTCGCCGCCGACGACGGCGTCATGCCGCAGACGGTGGAGGCCATCAACCACGCGCAGGCCGCGGATGTGCCGATCGTGGTGGCGGTCAACAAGATCGACAAGGAGGGCGCGAACCCGGACAAGATCCGGCAGCAGCTCACCGAATACAACCTGGTGGCCGAGGAATACGGCGGCGACACGATGTTCGTCGACATCTCCGCCAGGGAGAACATCAACATCGAGGCGCTGCTGGAGGCGGTGCTGCTGACCGCGGACGCGTCGCTGGACCTGCGGGCGAACCCAGATATGGACGCTCAGGGTGTGGCCATCGAGGCGCATCTCGACCGCGGCCGTGGCCCGGTGGCGACGGTGCTCATCCAGCGCGGCACGCTGCGTGTCGGTGACTCGATCGTGGCCGGCGACGCCTACGGTCGCGTCCGTCGCATGGTCGACGAACACGGTGAGGATGTCGTCGCGGCGTTGCCGTCGGCACCGGTGCAGGTCATCGGCTTCACGTCGGTGCCGGGCGCCGGTGACAACCTGCTCGTCGTCGACGAGGACCGGATCGCCCGCCAGATCGCCGACCGGCGCAATGCGCGCAAGCGCAACGCGCTGGCCGCTCGCAGCCGCAAGCGGATCAGCCTGGAAGATCTGGATGCCGCTCTGAAGGAGACCTCGGAGCTGAACCTGATCCTCAAGGGCGACAACTCGGGTACCGTCGAGGCGCTCGAGGAGGCCCTGCTGGGCATCGACATCGGCGACGAGGTGCGCCTGCGCGTCATCGACCGCGGTGTCGGTGGCGTCACCGAGACCAACGTCAACCTGGCCTCGGCCTCGAACGCGATCATCATCGGGTTCAACGTGCGTGCGGAGGGCAAGGCCACCGAGCTGGCCAACCGCGAGGGCGTGGATATCCGGTACTACTCGGTGATCTATCAGGCCATCGACGAGATCGAGAAGGCCCTCAAGGGCATGCTCAAGCCGATCTACGAAGAGGTCGAGCTGGGTCGCGCCGAGATTCGGGCGATCTTCCGGTCCTCGAAGTTCGGCAATATCGCCGGCTGCATGGTCACCTCCGGGACGGTCAAGCGCAACGCCAAGGTGCGCCTGCTCCGCGACAACGTGGTGGTCGCCGAGACCTCGCTGCAGTCGCTGCGCCGGGAGAAGGACGATGTCGCGGAGGCTCGCGAGGGCTTCGAATGCGGTATCACCTTGAGTTACAACGACATCAAGGAAGGCGACATCATCGAGGCCTTCGAGCTTCGAGAGAAGCCGCGGGACTGAGAAGAGCGTTCTCTTCGTCATCCCGGCAACGCTTTTGGCCGGATCCAGCAATGGATTCCGGCCAAAAGCGCGCCGGAATGACGAGGGGCGCGGTCACAAACACAAAGAGGTGAGCCCTTGTTCGTCGGAGCGCTCGAGTTCGACATCTTGCTCGGTGATGTGCATTCGCTGAAGCAGAAGCGCTCGGTGATCCGCCCGATCGTGGCTGAGTTGCAGCGCTTCGGTGTCTGCGCGGCCGAGGGTGGAGAACAGGACAAACATCGCCGCACGTTGCTCGGCGTCGCCATGGTCAGCTCCGAGGTGGGTCATCTCACCGACGTGCTGGACAAGTGTGAACGCCACGTCGCGGCCCGTCCGGAGTTAGAGTTGCTGGCAGTACGCCGCAGGATCTTCGGACCCGAAGACTAATCCAGGAGGACGCCATGGTGGACCAGGCCAGGGCACGCCGACTCGCGAAGCGGATCGTCACGATCGTCGGCACCGCGATCGAACACGAAATCAAGGATCCGCGGCTGAGTTTCGTCACCATCACCGATGCAAAAGTGACCGGTGACCTGCGCGAAGCGACCGTCTACTACACGGTGCTCGGGGAGAACCTGAACACCGAACCCGACTACACCGGCGCGGCCGCGGGTCTCGAGAAGGCCAAGGGCGTGCTGCGCTCCAAGGTCGGTGCCGCGACCGGCATCAAATTCACTCCCTCGCTGGCATTCATTCTGGACACCGTGCCCGATGCGGCGCGGGAGATGGAGGAGCTGCTGGCCCGGGCCAGGGCCGTCGACGAGCGGGTGGCGCAGGTCGCGGCCACCGCGACGCACGCCGGTGACGCCGACCCCTACAAGATCGAGCCGGAGCGGGAAGACTGACCGCGCACGCGGTTGATGGGTAAGTTATGACAGCAGTAACGCCGGCCGTCGATCTGGCCGCGGCAGTGCAGGTTCTCGATGCCGCGCAGTCGGTGACCGTGCTGTGCCACGTGCAGCCCGATGCCGATACCCTCGGCAGCGGGCTGGCGCTGGCGCAGGTGTTCCATCGGCGCGGGATTCCGGTCCGGGTGTCCTTCGCCGCGCCGGCCGAGCTGCCCGTCTCGATGCGGTCGATGCCGGGCACCGAATATCTGGTTGCGCCCGAGCAGGTGCCGCAGCACGTGGATGTGCTGGTCGCGGTCGACTGCGGCAGCGCCGGGCGGCTGGGCGCGCTGGCCGACCGGATCGCCGGCGCGGCAACGACCCTGGTGCTGGACCATCATCGCTCCAACACCTGCTTCGGCACCGTGAACGTGGTGGATCCGACCGCGGAATCGACCACGGCGCTGCTGGCGCGGATATTCGACGCGTGGGGGGTGCCGATCGATCGCGATATCGCCCACTGCCTGTTCGCCGGACTGGTCACCGATACCGGATCGTTCAAATGGGCGGGTCCTGGAACACATAGACTTGCTGAACGATTGCTAGCCACCGGCATAGACGGCACCGGCATCACCCGCACGCTCATGGACACCCATCCGTTCGGTTGGCTGCGCATGCTCTCGCGGGTGCTGCACACCGCGCAGGTCGACCCGGCCGCCGCCGGTGGTGCGGGCCTGGTCTCGGTCTTCGTGCGCCGCGAGGACATCGGCGAGGTGCACTCGGAGGAGATCGAGAGCGTCATCGACGTCATCCGCACCACCGCCGAGGCCGCGATCGCCGTCGTCTTCAAGGAATCGCGCACCACCCCCGAGCTCTGGACGGTCTCACTCCGCTCCCGCGACAGCGCCATCGGAACGGACGACGGCGTCGACGTCGCCGCTGTCGCCACCCGCCTCGGCGGCGGGGGCCACCGCTACGCCGCGGGCTATACGACTACCGGGTCCCCGGACGACTTACTGGCGACCCTGATTGCCACGCTCGATACGCCCTGAGAGGTCGCATGCCGGAATGACAGTGAGGGGTGCGCCAGGCCCTCGGTGCCGCGGTATTCGGGGCGGTGTCGGTGGTTGTTCGTATGCTGTGCGCCATGGCAGGTGATGGGGCTTCGGTGGATGCGCGGGTGGCCGCGGTCGATTCGACTGCGGTGGGGCCTGGGCGGATTCTGCGGATCGCGGTTCCGACGCTGGGGGTGCTGGTTGCCGAGCCGGTCTATCTGCTGTTCGATATGGCGGTGGTCGGGCGGTTGGGGGCGCTGACTTTGGCCGGGCTTGCCGTGGGTGGGTTGATTCTAGGGTTGGTCAGCACCCAGCTGACATTTTTGAGTTATGGCACCACGGCGCGGGCCGCGCGGCGGTACGGGGCGGGTGATGCCCGCGGGGCGGTGGAGGAGGGGGTGCAGGCCAGCTGGCTGGCGATCGGGGTGGGGCTGGCGATCGTCGCGGTGGTGGAGGTGTTTGCCGGGCCGATCACACATGCGGTCGCGGGCAGCGCCGATATTGCGGATCAGGCGCTGCGCTGGGTGCGGATCGCCACGTTCGGGGTGCCGCTCATTCTGCTCGCCAATGCGGGCAACGGGTGGATGCGCGGGGTACAGCAGCCGCGGCGGCCGCTGATCTATGTGATCGGCGGATTCACCGTGTCGGGGGTGCTGTGCCTGCTGCTGGTGCACGGGCTGCTCGGCGCACCGCGGCTCGGGCTGGCCGGGTCGGCGGTGGCAAATCTGACCGGACAGCTGGTTGCGGGCGCGCTGTTCGTGAGTGCGCTTGTGCGCCAGCGTGTTCCGCTGCTGCCGCAGCCGTCGGTGATGCGCGATCAGCTGCGGCTGGGGCGCGATCTGATCCTGCGCAGCTTCGCCTTTCAGGCCTGCTTCGTCTCCGCCGGCGCGGTCGCTGCCCGGTTCGGCGCCGCCTCGGTGGCCGCGCATCAGCTGGTGCTACAGCTATGGAATTTCCTGGGCCTGACCCTCGATTCGCTGGCGATCGCGGCACAGACGCTGGTGGGTGCCGCCCTCGGCGCGGGCGATGCGGCCGGGGCGCGGCGGCTGGCGCGGCGTATCACCGTCTGGTCGACCGTCTTCGCCCTGGTTCTGGCGGTGCTGTTCGCCGCGGGCGGGACCCTGATTCCGAAGCTGTTCACCGGCGACCCGCAGGTGCTCGAGCGCGTCCACGTCGTCTGGTGGTTCTTCGTGCCCCTCATCCCGATCGCCGGGGTGGTGTTCGCCCTGGACGGGGTGCTGCTGGGCGCGGGCGATGCCCCCTACCTGCGCACCACCACCATGGCCGCGGGGCTGCTGGGCTTCCTTCCGGTGATCTGGCTGTCGCTGGTGTGCGGCTGGGGCGTCGCCGGAATCTGGGCCGGGCTGACGACCTTCATCGTCGCCCGGCTGTTCGCGGTGGGCTGGCGCGCGCTATCCGGGCGCTGGGCCCGGGTCGGCGCGGAACTGCCCCCGTAGGGTGTGGGCACGCAGGTGCCCGAATGGCTGGGGGTGGCCGCGGCATGGGAATGTGGAGGGTGGTCGCCGCGGTTGCGGCGTGGCGCGCGCAGGCGAGCAGAGAGGTTGTGTCGGGTGGTTCCGAAGCTGACGGCGGTGAGCGATATCCATGTCGGTCATCAAGGCAATAAGCCCGTGGTCGAGGCGATCCGCGCCGATTCCCCCGAGGATTGGCTGATCGTGGCCGGTGATGTGGGGGAGAAGACCGACGACATCCGGTGGGCGCTGCAGACCCTGCGGGAGCGGTTCGCGAAGGTGATCTGGGTGCCCGGAAATCACGAATTGTGGACCACCGTCAAGGATCCGGTGCAGATGCACGGCGCGGCCCGCTACGACTACCTGGTGTCGCTGTGCCGGGATCTGGACGTGCTCACGCCCGAGGATCCGTATCCGGTGTGGGAGGGTGCGGGCGCGGAGGCGCACGGCGGGGCGGTGACGCTGGCGCCGCTGTTCGTGCTCTACGACTACTCGTGGATGCCCGACGGGACGAGCACCAAGACCGAGGCGCTGGCCGTGGCCCGCGATCGCAATGTGGTGGCGACGGACGAATTTCTGCTCGCGTCCGATCCGTACCTCACGCGCGATGCCTGGTGCCATGCCCGCGTGCAGTACACCGAGCGGCGTCTTGATGCCCTCGGGCCCGGCACCCCGGTGGTGCTGATCAACCATTTCCCGCTCACCCGCGAGCCCACCCGGATGCTGTTCTATCCGGAATTCGCGCTGTGGTGCGGCACCGACCTGACCGAGGACTGGCACATCCGGTACAACACGGTCTGCTCGGTCTACGGCCACCTGCACATCCCGCGCACCACTTTCTATGAGGGCGTGCGCCACGAGGAGGTGTCGCTGGGCTACCCGCGCGAGTGGCGCCGCCGCGGCCTGCCCGACAAGCTGCTGCGTCAGATCCTGCCCGCCCCGGAGTACGGCCCCGACGACCTGAACGCATGGGGCGGGCACTTCAAGATCACTCCTGAGATGGAGGCCGCGGCGGTCGAGATGCGCGAACAGGCCGAACGGCGCCGCGGCCTGCGCTGAACGAGCGAGATATCGAGTGTGGCAATCCAATACGGCCGCCTGCAGGCATGCGCGAACATGTGTACGGTCACCCGCGGGTCGTCTACCATCAGCGCATGCGTGGCTCCAAGATCTTGATCACCGGTCCGACCGGACAGGTTGCTACTCCCATTGCTCGGGCCCTTGCGGTCGATAACGAGGTGTGGGGGATCGCCCGGTTCACCAACGCCGAGGCTCGTGCGGGCCTTGAGCAGGCGGGGGTGCGGTGCGAGACGGTTGACCTGGCCACGGGAGACTTCGCCGGACTCCCTGCCGATTTCGACTACGTCCTGAACTTGGCTGTGGCCAAAAGCGGCGACTGGGACAAGGATCTGGGGGCCAACGCGGAGTCCGTCGGCCTGCTCATGGCGCACTGCCGTGGCGCAAAAGCCTTCCTGCACTGTTCGTCTGCGGCCGTCTACGACCCGCCGGGCGATGAACCCCGGACCGAGCGCGCCGCTCTTGGTGACAACCACAAGCCGATGTTCCCGACCTACTCCATATCCAAGATCGCCGGGGAGGTCGTTGCCCGCACGATGGCGCGGACGTTGGGCTTGCCCACCACCATTGCCCGGCTCAACGTCCCGTATGGCGACCACGGTGGGTGGCCGTTCTACCACATGGAGATGATCCTGGCCGGCATCCCGATTCCGGTTCCGGTCGGCGGTCCGGCCCGCTACAACCCGATCCACGAGGACGACATCATCGCGACCATCCCGAAGCTGCTCGGGGCGGCGTCGGTGCCGGCAACGACGACCAACTGGTGCAGCGACCAGACCGTCAGCCTGCAGGAGTGGTGTGGATATCTCGGTTCGCTGGTCGGCAAGGAACCGGTATTCGAGGAGAGCACCCAGGCGCTGCGCGGTAATCCGACCGACGTGACGCAGCTGCGCAAACTGATCGGCGACACGACGGTCGACTGGCGCGACGGGATCAGCCGGATGGTGGCGAAGTTCCACCCGGACCTGGTCGGGTCGTGAAATATTATGTGAGAGGGCAATAACGTTGGTCAGGCCTTGCGCTGGGCCGCGGACCGTGCCGGGTTCGCTTGACCGGCAGCCTTGGGATCCCTCTCATCCTGTTTCGCGCGGACCCCGGCCTCGACGCGATCGCCGAGGCCCTTGTCGACGTTGCGCCAGTATTCGAAGGCCCGCGTCAGCACCGGTTCGGTCACGCCGTTGAGCAGATGCCCGACGATGTTGTCCACCAGTCGATTCCGCGCCGCATCGTCGAGAACATCGCGGACCATGGTTTGGGCTTGGCCCCAGTCGTCGTCATCGCGCCGTAGCGTGTACGCCTCGCGTACCATCTCGCCGTTGTCGTGCCAGCCCGCAGCGGGCCCGACCGCAGCGGGATCGGCGTGCGGCCCGCCCTTAGAGTTCGGCACGTACACCGGATCGCCCGGGTTGTGGTGTCGCATGTGGCCATCCTTGCTGTACGACCGGGATGTCGTGCCACGCGCCGAATTCACCGGCAGCTCTTTGTAGTTGGCGCCGATGCGATACCGGTGCGCGTCCGGGTAGGAGAACCAGCGCCCCAGCAGCATCTTGTCCGGGCTGGGCCCGGTGCCCGGTACCGCGTTGCTCGGTTCGAACGCCGCCTGTTCGATCTCGGTGTGATAGTCGGCGGGGTTGCGATTCAACGTCATCCGGCCCACCTCGAGCAGCGGATAGTCCCCGTGCGGCCAGGCCTTCGTGAGATCGAAGGGATTGAACCGGTAGGTCTTCGCATCCTCGAACGGCATGATCTGCATGAATAAGGTCCAGCTCGGGTAGTCGCCGTGCTCGATCGCCTCCCACAGATCCCGGGTGTGGTAATCGGTGTCCATCGACGCCATCTGGTCACCCTCGTCCTGCGTGAAGAACTCGATGCCCTGATCGGTCTTGAAATGGTATTTCACCCAGAACTTGTCACCGTCACCGTTCACCCACTGATACGTGTGGCTGGAATAACCGTTCATATGCCGCCACGTGCGCGGAATACCGCGATCTCCCATCAGCCAGGTGACCTGGTGTGCGGATTCGGGCGAGAGGGTCCAGAAGTCCCACTGCATGTCGTGGTCGCGAAGGTTGTTGTCTGCGCGCCGCTTCTGCGACCGGATGAAGTCCTGGAATTTCATCGGATCACGCACGAAGAACACCGGCGTATTGTTACCGACCATGTCGAAATTGCCCTGTGCGGTATAGAATTTCAGCGCGAATCCGCGCGGATCACGCCAGGTGTCCGGGCTGCCGCGCTCGCCGGCCACGGTGGAGAACCGGGCGAGCATCTGCGTCTTGCGACCGGGCTGGAAGACATCCGCATAGGTGTAGGCGCTGACGTCCCCGGTGACCTCGAATTCCCCGAATGCCCCGCCGCCCTTGGCATGCGGCTGCCGTTCGGGTACGCGCTCGCGGTTGAATGCCGCCATCTTCTCGATCAGATAGGCATCGTGCAGCAGGATAGGCCCGTCCGGGCCCACGGTCAGGGAATGCTCGTCGCTGGGCACCGGTATGCCGGCGTCGTCGGTGGTGAAATTCTCCGCCATAATCGCTCCTTCCGCTGGGGTACTACCCGGGATAACGCGATCCAATCGACTCGATGCACTAGATCTTTACACCTCGACGCGGCCGAAACCACATCACGTTATGAATTCGAGCTCGGCGAGTTTACGTTCCAGTACTGCCCGCTCACGCCCGTTGCCACATAGTCGGGCGGCGTTCTCCAGTTCGGTGCGCGCCTCGCGGGTGCGGCCCAGGCGGATGAGCAGTTCCCCCCGAACGCTCGGCAGCAGGTGTGAGTTCGACAGGGCGCCGGCGGCCATCAGCTCGTCCACGATCGGCAACGCGGCAGCCGGTCCCTGGGCCATCGACACCGCTACCGCTCGGTTGAGGTCGACCACCGGTGACGGCGCGAGCCGGCCCAGCGCCTCGTACAGGAGCACGATGCGCCCCCAGTCGGTCGCCTCGACCGACGGTGCGATCGCATGGCATTCGGCGATCGCCGCCTGCAACCCATAGGCGCCCAGACCCCGGCCGATCCCCGCGCGGACCAGGGCCGCCCGCCCGCGGCGGATCGCGGCGCGGTCCCAGCGGCGGCGGTCCTGATGTTCGAGCAGCACCGGCTCGCCGTCGGGCCGCACGCGCGCGGGAAACCGCGCCGCGGTCAGCTCGAGCAGCGCCAGCAGGCCCTGCACCTCGGTCTCGTCCGGCAGCAGCCGGGTCAGCATCCGCGCGAGACGCTGTGCCTCCCCCGCGAGGTCGAGCCGGATCAGATCTCCGCCGGAACTGGCCGAGGAACCCTCGGTGAAAATCAGATAGACAACGCTGAGCACCGAGCCCAGGCGCTCGTGCCGCTCCCGGGGCGCCGGCACCTCGAACGGCACCCGGGCCGCGGCCAGGGTCTTCTTCGCCCGGGTGATCCGGGCCTGCACGGTCGCGGTCGGCACGAGAAAAGCCTTCGCGATCTCGTCACTGGTCAGGCCGCCGACCACCCGCAGGGTGAGCGCTACCCTCGCCTCGCGCGACAGCACGGGATGGCAGGAGATGAACGTCAACGCCAGGACATCGTCGTCGATCAGGTCCGGATCCCACAGCATGTCGTCGGCGGCCGGAGCCGTGGGCGCCCCCGAGAGGGCGTCGCCCTCGCTCAGGTGGTGAGCGAGGGCGACGTACCTCTCGTCCAGGGCCGAGCGCCGCCGGAACGCGTCGATCGCGCGGCGCCGGCCGACGGTCAGCAACCATCCCGCCGGGTTCCGGGGCGCGCCCTCACGGGGCCACGTCACCAGCGCCTCGGCCAGGGCCTCCTGGGCGAGATCCTCGGCCAGCGCGAAATCGCCGGTGTAGCGGGCCAGCGCACCGATGATCCGTGCGGACTCGATCCGCCACACGGCGGCCACGGCCTCACGGCCGGTCGGATCTGCCATCGCCTGCCGATCCGCTCAGAGCTGACCGGTGGCCTCGCGCCACGCCCGCTCCTTCTGAATCCACGTGTTGTCCTGCGGGAATTCGTCGATCGTGGTGACGCGGCGGATCTCGGTTTTGAAGCCCGGGCCGCTGATCGGCGAGCGTTTGGCCCATTCGACGGCCTCCTCCTTGGAGGCGACGTTGAGGATGTAGAACCCGCCGAACAGCTCCTTGGTCTCGCCGTACGGCCCGTCGGTGACCAGGGGGGTTTCGCCGGAGAAGTCCACGACGACACCCTCGGCAGCCTCGTCGAGTCCCTCCGCCGCGACCAGTACGCCGGCCCGGATCATCTCGTCGTTGTATTTGCCTATGGTCTCGAGCATCTCGGTGAAGTCGGTGTTCACCATTCCCGCGAAGGCCTCGTCGGTGGCGCGCATGATCAGCATGTACTTCATGTGTCGGTCTCCCTTGCCGGCGGGTCCCGTTCGGACCCTCTCGCTACTAGGTCGAACCGGCAACATCGTAGATCGACATTCCCCGGATAGTTTATTTCGGGATCTCTACATCGAGCCAGCCGTGCGTGTCGGGGAGGCGGCCCCGAACCAGGGCGGTGAAGCGCTCCTGGATCGCCGAAGTGACGGGACCGATCGCGCCGGCGCCGATCTTGTGCCCGTCGATCTCCGGGATGTGCAGTAGCTCGGAGGCCGTGCCCGTGGTGAAGACCTCGTCGGCTCGGTACAGGTCCTCGACCGTGAGGTCCCGCTCGGCCACAGGAAGGCCCAGGTCACCGGCGATCCGCAGGACAGTCTCGCGCGTGATGCCCATGAGGATGGGGCGGGCCGGGGGCGGCGTGCAGGCGACACCGTCGATGACGGCGAAGACGTTCTCGCCGGTCGACTCGGCGACCAGGCCGTTCTCGTCGCAGAAGATCGCCTGGCCGTATCCGCGCCGGTGCGCGTCGCTGTATGCCGCCACCGACAGGACGTAGTGCCCGCACGCCTTCGCCTTGTAGAACGAGGCGAGGGCCGCGGGACGCGGGTAGGGGGAGATCGTCGCGGTGGTTCCGGCCCCGCGGTCGCGGTCGGAATAGCCGGTCCAGGCGAACGCGATCATCGCGACGTGGGTGTCGTTGAGCCAGTGCGCGAAGATGACGTTGGGCTCGCCCGAGTAGACGAGCGGACGCAGATAGGCGTGGGTGAGCCCGTTGGCCCGGATCGCCTCGGCCCCGGCAGCGGTGAGCTGGGCCTGGGCGACCTTGCCGGCGTCGGGTTCGATCGAGACCCGCAGGGCATCCTCACCCCGGCAAGGCCATATGACGGCAGGGTGTGTGGAACGGACCGCTGCGTCGGACCCCCGCTCGGGGCGCTCGGCTACCCTCGTCAGGCAGGTAGGTGTCGATTCAGGAGGCGGTCATCGAGGAGCGGGCGAGCGCGGTGGGTTCGGCGCGCATGCTGGGCAGGATTCTTCCGGCGGGGGTGGCCGCAGCGGAGATGGTGCAGTATCCGGAGGGGCTGGCACCACATCCCGGCGAGGAACACCTCATCGAGAAGTCGGTGGAGAAGCGGCGACGGGACTTCATCGGCGCGCGGCACTGTGCCCGGCAGGCGCTGGTGCAGCTGGGGGAGCCGCAGGTGGCGATCGGCAAGGGGGAGCGGGGGATGCCGCTGTTCCCGCGCGGGGTCGTGGGCAGCCTCACGCACTGCGACGGGTATCGGGCCGCGGCGCTGGCGCATCGACTGCGCTGGCGGTCGGTCGGGATCGACGCCGAACCCCATGCCGCGCTGCCCGAGGGCGTCCTGGATTCGGTGAGCCTGCCCGCCGAACGGAACTGGCTGACCGGTGCGCTGCCCGCGACCGGCCTGCACCTGGATCGGTTGCTGTTCTGCGCCAAGGAGGCCACCTACAAGGCGTGGTTTCCCCTGACGTTGCGCTGGCTCGGATTCGAGGACGCGCACATCACCTTCACCCTCGGCGAGGACGGCGAATCGGGCACCTTCCGCAGCGAGCTGCTGGTGCCCGGCCCGGTCAACGACGGCGGCGCGCCGCTGCAAACCTTCGACGGTCGCTGGCTGATCACCGACGGGCTGATCCTGACCGCGATCGTGGCCGGCTGATGGGGCGCGAACCGTCGCTGGTGGACGCCCTGGGCGGGCTGCTGGTCGTGGATAAGGACGGCGGCATGACCAGCCACGATGTGGTGTCGCGCTGCCGGAAAATCCTGTGCACCCGCAAGATCGGGCATGCCGGGACGCTGGACCCGATGGCGACCGGCGTGCTGGTGCTGGGCGTGGAGCGCGCGACGAAGATGCTCGGCCTGCTGAGCCTGACCACCAAGTCGTACACCGCGACGATCCGGCTCGGTCAGGCCACCGTCACCGACGACGCCGAGGGCGAGGTCGTTACCACCACCGCCGCCGCGCACGTCAGCGACACCGAAATCGCTTCCCGCGTAGCCGAATTGACCGGCGACATCCAGCAGGTTCCGGCCACCGTCAGTGCGATCAAGGTCGACGGCGAACGCGCCTACGCCCGCGCCCGTGCGGGCGAGGATGTACAGCTGGCCGCCCGCCCGGTCACCGTCTCCCGCTTCGAGGTGCTGGCCCGCCGCGATATAGACACCGGCACAACCACATTCGTGGACCTGGATGTCGAGGTGGACTGCTCCTCGGGCACCTACATCCGCGCCCTGGCCCGCGACCTGGGCGAAAGCCTAGGCGTCGGAGGCCATCTCACCGCCCTGCGCCGCACCCGGGTGGGCCCGTTCACCCTGGAGCATGCTCGCACTCTCGAGTCCCTGGCCGAAGACCCCACTCTCAACCTGGACATCGATTCCGCTGCCCGCCTGGCCTTCCCGCACCGCACGATCACCGATTCCGAGGCCGATTCGTTGCGCGACGGCCGTTGGCTGGACCCGATCGGTATCTCTGGCGTGCATGCCGCACTCACCGATGACGGCAAAGCCATTGCACTGCTGGAGGAAAAGGGAAAGCGCTCCGCACCGGTCATGGTGGTCCGCCCCCGCGGCCTGATCGACTAAACCCCCGACTTCCGGTTACCGTCGGTAGATATCGCGACGGTGCCCCGTGTCGACAACCAGGATGATCAGGCGACCGTCGTCGATGCGGTAGATCGCGCGGTAGTTTGCGTGGCGCAACCGGTAGCAGCCGGTGTAGACGTCTCCTGTCATCGGCCTGATGTTTGGATTCGGTGCGTGCGGGTCGTTTCCCAGGGCAGTTATTGCGCGGAGCAATCCGATTGCGTCTGCTTGCGGAATGGCTCGGATCGCTCGTTGTGCGGCCGGTGTGAACTCGAATCCGTACTTCACGCGGCGCCGTGCCTCGGTTCGTCGAGAACCTCGGCCATCATATCGGTGAGACTGATTCGCTTGCCGGGCTCACGCTCGGCCTCCTCGGCCATTCGGGTGAGCTGCTCGTCTTCCCACTGTTCGAGCTTTTCGAGCATGTACATGGGGACGATGGCGGCAACCGGCTGGCCGTCGCGGGTGATGGTCGTCGACTCGCCTGCGACGGCTTTATCGACCGTGGCGGCGAGGCTGGCACGTAGCTGCCGAATGCTGATCGTGTCGTCGTCCATGAACGTGAGTGTACTCGGTCTTGTGTACACGCTCCAGGTTCTGGGGCGATCAACCCCCGTGGTCTCGTGTCCGGCGTCGGTCCGACCTCTCAGTCGCCCCGCTGGATGGTGTTCGTCTTCGGGATGAACGTTGCGCGGCTCTTCCACATCATGATGAATCACGAACCATGTCCTACCACACACTTCGCAAGAGCGTGGCGCGTGGGGGTGGGCCAATAGATCCAAATATCCACTTGCAGAACGGAATACCTCAGAATGGTCTTCTCTGGAATCGTCGTTGTCTAGAGATGCATCTCTATGTATGTTGTGCTGCAACGATATTCGATCAGCTGACGTCGGACCGGGGGCTCTCCGTGGGCTGCTGAGTGCGCAAGCGGTTGACTGCGTCGTGCATGTGCTCGACCAGTAACTTGCGGGCGCGCGCGGGTGGTCCGTCGCCGATGGCGTCGCGCAGGTCGACGTGCTCGCGGGCCTGATCTCGGACGTCGGGATAGGCCGATTGCAGTGCGCCCAGGCACATCCGGGTCTCGATCAGCAGGGTGCGGGCGGCGCGGGTGAGGCGGGGGCTGGCGGCGCTGTCGACCAGGGCCTCGTGGAATTCCTGGTCGGCGGCGGAGACTCCGGCGGCGTCGCCGCGCTCGGCGCAGGCCAGCATCTGCGCCACGCTCGGCGCCAGCACCTCGTAGGCGACCGCGCGGCGGCCGTCCAGGATGAGTTCCAGCGCACCGCCCTCGATGGCGGTGCGTGCCCGGTATACGTCGATGACGTCGTCGTAGGTCAGCTCGATGACGAAGATGCCGCGATGCCGGATGCTGTGCAGCAGCCCCTCGGAGACCAAGCGCTGCATGGCCTCTCGCACCGGGCCCCGCGACACGTCGAACTGCGCGGCCAGATCGGCCTCGACCAATTGCGCGCCGGGGGCGAGGGTGCCGTGCATGATGGCCGCGCGCAGCCGGTCGGCGATCATCTCCGCGGTCGACTGCCGGTTGACCGGCTCGAACTCAATCACTGCCATGGATCGGACTTTCGGGTGAAGAGGGGATGGTGAGTCGGCGGAGCTGCGGAGCCGACGAGGTGGGTGCGAACAGCCGCCCTAGGCTCGACGCGGTGGGAGCATACCCGGCCAGTTGCAACCCCTCCCAGATGGTGACCTGGTTGGCGGTCAGCACCGGTTTGCCCAGTGCCGCCTCGAGTTTCGGCAGCACCTCGATGGTGTGCATGGCGGTGTCGGGTATCAGCAGCGCCTGCGCCTCGGGGTGATCGTTGGCCACGGCGAGCTCGAGCACCCGATCGGCGGACAGCGTGCCGACCTCGGCGGCGGTATCGATGCCTGAACTCGACATCGATACAACCCGGATCCCTTCGGCCGCAAGGAACTCCACGAACAGTCTCGCGATCTCATCCGGGTAGCTGGCCCACACCGCCACCCGCGCCACGCCGATCGTCCGCGCCGCGTTGACGAAGGCGAAGCTGGTGCTGGACGCGGGCACCCCGGCCGCCTCCGCAAGCCCGCGTACCTGCTCGCGCGCCCCCTCGGGACCGTAGACGAAGCTGCCCGAGGTGCAGGCCCATACGACGGCGGCGGGGTCGTGTTCGGCCAGCAGTTGCGCCCCGTCCCGCATCCGGTCCGGGCTGCCCAGGTCCAGCAGTTCGGGCACCGCATGCAGGTCGGTGCCGTAGATGTGGGCGACGCGCAGATCCGCATCCAGCAGCTCACCCGCGCGGGGGTAGTCGTCCTCGGCGGCGTGGTCCGGGTAGATGAAGCCGATCGTCGGTGTCACAGGTCTCCCTTCAAAAGACATTCTGGAGCCATTTTCCAGGCCCCATCATGGGCAGTTTCATGCGGCCGAGACAGGCCCACATCGTCAGCTGGTTCGCGGTCAGGACCGGTTTGCCCAGTGCCTGCTCGAGTGGTTCGACCAGATCGTAGGTGGGCAGATTGGTGCAGCTGACGAAGATGGCCTGGGCCTGCGGGTCGTCGGCGTTGATGATGCGCTCGGCGATGGTGCGGTAGCTGACCTTCCAGATGCCGCCGCCCAGGCCGAGATGGTTGGACCGGATGACCTCGCACCCGGCCTCGTTGAGGAATTCGTGCAGTTTGCCGGTCAGTGCCTCGTCGTACGGCGTGATCACCGACATGCGGGTGATATCGAGCTTGCGGACCGCCTCGATCAGCGCCCCGGAGGTGGTGACCGCATCGGCGGCCCCGGCGCGGCAGATGGCCTCGACCAGCGATCGCTCGTAGGCCAGGCCCTTGATGAAACTGCCCGAGGTGCACAGATACGCGATCACCTCGGGATCGACGTGCAGCACGTTGCGGGTGGCGGCGGTCAGGTGCACGGCATCGGAGACCAGTTCGGCCATCTCCACCGATACCGGCACCGGTTCGTAGGGGGTGCGCGCGAGGTGCAGGCTCACCTCGAGCGGCGCCCAACGCCAGAGCTCGCGCTCCAGCGCAAGGTCGAACGGCGCGATAATGCCGATCCCGCGCTGGGCCACCGGCCCATCAATCTCGGGAAAATTCAGTTCCACGAGGGCCCCTCTCGCGTCCAGCCTGGTGGTCCTCCGCACACGATCGGATTGTTGACAATCATACGATGTGTTTCTAGTCTGTCAATGTGAAAGAGGGCCCCAAAGTCACCGTATTACACGATGGCGCCAGGCCCGACGCGCAGCTGATGCGACCGGTCGCGATGCGGGCCGAGGTTCGCTACACGGTCGCTGATGGGCTCGCCGAGGCGCTGCGTGGTGCCGACGTGCTGTTCGTCGACGACTTCCGCACCACGGCGATCCCGGACGCCTGGTCCGCCGCGGACCGATTGTCCTGGCTGCACGTGGGCGGCACCGGCGTGGATGCCGTGCTGTTCGACGAGCTGATCGCGAGCGACGTGATCGTCACCAATACCCGCGGCATATTCGACACCGCCATCGCCGAATACGTGCTGGCCCAGATTCTCAACTTCGCCAAGGATCTGCCCGAATCGCTACGCCTGCAACGCGAGCACACCTGGCGGCATCGGGAGTCTCAGCGCCTGTGCGACGCAACGGTGCTGATCGTGGGCACCGGATCCATCGGCCGGGCCACGGCCCGGATGTTGCGGGCGGTCGGGATGCAGGTGCGTGGGCTGGGACGGCGCGCGCGGGAAGACGATCCGGACTTCGGCACCGTCACCACCGATCTGTACGCCGAACTCCCCGGCGCGGACTACGTGGTGGCGCTCGCGCCGCTGACCCCGCGGACCCGCAATATGTTCGACGCCGCGGCCTTTACGAATTTCAAACCGCATGCTCGTTTTATCAATGTCGGTCGTGGGGAACTAGTACTGACAGACGATCTCGTCGCCGCACTGCGCGCAGGCACGCTGGCCGGTGCGGCCCTCGATGTCGTCGATCCCGAGCCGCTGCCACCCGGCCACGCGCTGTGGGATCTGCCGAATGTTCACCTCACGCCCCACAATTCCGGAGATTTCGCCGGGTGGCGTCGCGAGATCACCGCGGCGTTCGCCGGAAATTTCCGGAAGTGGATCGATGGCCGGCCACTGGACAACGTGGTCGACAAGAGGCTGGGATACGTCCCCGCCTGAAGGGAGTCAGCTATGGCCCACCCCGATATCGGCATCCCCACCGAGCCCGCCGCCATGACAGCGGTGGAGCTGGTCACCGCCTATTCGGCCGGTGCGCTGTCCCCGGTGGAAGCGACACAGGCCGTGCTCGACGCGATCGCCGAGCGTGACGGCGCGCTGAACGCGTTCTGCCTGGTCGATCCGGAGCGGGCGCTGGTGCAGGCCAAGGAATCCGAGGCGCGCTGGCATTCCGGCCATGTGCAGGGTCTGCTGGACGGCGTGCCGATGTCCATCAAGGACACCTACCTCACCGAGGGCTGGCCCACGCGCCGCGGCTCCACCTCGATCCAGGCGGATATGCCCTGGCCGGTGGACAGCCCGGCCACCGCGCGGCTGCGCCAGGACGGACTGGTCTTCCTCGGTAAGACCACCACGCCCGAGCTGGCGTGGAAGGCGGTCACCGACAGCCCGTTGACGGGGATCACCCGCAATCCGGTCGATCCCGCCAAGACCTCCGGAGGTTCGTCCGGCGGCAGTGCGGCGGCGGTCGCGGCGGGGATGGGCCCGCTGTCGATCGGCAGCGATGGCGGTGGGAGCGTGCGGATTCCGGCCTCGTTCTGCGGCGTCGTCGGATTCAAGCCGACGCATGGGCGCATTCCGATGTATCCGGCGAGCCCGTTCGGGCCGCTGGCGCACGGCGGTCCGCTCGCCCGCACGGTCGAGGACGCGGCGTTGCTGATGGATATTCTGTCGCTGCCCGATCCGCGCGACCCCACCCAGTTGGCCCCCACCCTGACCACCTTCCGGAGTCAGCTGACCCGGGACGTGCGCGGCTGCACCGTCGCGTATTCGCCCACATTGGGCTTTGCCGATGTCGAGCCCGGGGTCGCGGCGATCGTCGACGACGCGGTGCGCAGACTCGACGAGGCGGGCCTGCGGGTGGTGCCGGCCGAACCCGGATTCACCGATCCGCTGGGTGCATTCGAGGTGCTGTGGGCGACCGGTGCCGCGGCGATGCTCTCGAGATTCCCCGAGGGCAGCCGCGAGCGGGTTGATCCCGGACTGCGCGCGGTGTGGGAGGAGGGCGAAAACTACAGTGCCGTCGATTATCTCGACGCGCGCGCGGTCGCCGCCGAGATCGGCATCGTGATGGGCGCCTTCCACACCGCATACGATCTGCTGATCACCCCGACCATGCCGATCACCGCCTTCGACGCGGGCCACGACGTTCCGCCGGGCAGCGACCTGCGCAGCTGGCCGCAGTGGACCCCGTTCACCTACCCGTTCAACATGACTCAGCAGCCCGCGATCAGCATTCCGGCGGGTATGAGCGCCGACGGGCTGCCGGTGGGCCTGCAGATCGTGGGGCCGCGGCATTCGGACGACCTGGTGCTGGCCGCGGCCCGCTTCGCCGAGACCGTCCTGGCCTCCTGAGGCCCGTGCACCTGCAGAAAGCCCGGCCCGCCAACGCTGTTGGCGGGCCGGGCTTTTCGGTCGAATCAGGCTATGCGGCCGACTCGGATTGCGGCTGGTTCAGCTTCGAATTGCGGTAGCCGAAGCCCCAATACAGCGCCAGGCCGAGCACCAGCGAGACGACGAAGCGCAGCCAGGTGACCCAGGTGAGCTCGGTGATCAGCCAGATCGAGAAGGCGATCCCGACCAGCGGCACCACCGGCACCCACGGGGTGCGGAATGCGCGATCGGCATCGGGGCGGGTGCGGCGCAAACGCATCACACCGATGGCAACGACGATGAACGCCATGAGGATTCCGATATTGGTGAGCTCGGCGGCGGCGCGGATCGGGAGGAAGCCGGCGATGAGGGCCGAGACGACGCCGACAGGCCAGATCACCCGGCTGGGCACCTTGCGGGTGGGATGGTTCTTACCGAAGTAGGTCGGCAACAGGCCGTCGCGGCTCATGGCGAAACCCACCCGGGTCACGGCGAGCATGTTCGCGAACGCGGACGTGGTGACGCCGACGACCGCCCCGACCGCGATGATCAGACCCAGTACTCCCATTCCGATCGAATCGAACGCACTGGAGAACGGCGAGGAGACGTTGATGTGGCATAACACAGGCCCGCCGCCCCGGAGGCGATGATCGCGATCAGGAAGGATACGAGCACGCCCGGACCGGCCACGTCGTGGGCTACCACCCCGGCGAGCGAGAACACCCCGGCCCCGACGAGACCGCCGAGGCTGAGCGCGACCAACTGCCACAGGCCCATGCTCTTGGTGAAATCGCCGGTATCCGCGACGGTCACGGGCATTCGTCGCATCACCCCGCTCACGGTCATGGGCATGCGGGTACGGCGAGTGACGACAGACATTGTCGTGCCTTTCGGGGGTATTGACGTGAAACTGGGTGATGAGGTGTGTGGTGGCCCGAGATCCGGTGCGTTAGAAGATGAATCCCTCAGGGAACGGGTCCGACGGGTCGAGTAGATAGTTCGCGGTGCCGGTGAGCCAGGCGCGGCCGGTAATCGCGGGCACGATCGCAGGGCGGCCGCCGACGGTGGTGGGCTCCACCGCCTGCGCGTAGAAGGTGGTTCCGATGAACGAATCACTCTGCAGCACTTGATCATCAGTGATCAGGCCGCGAGCATGCTGGCGGGCGAGCAGCGCGGAGGTCCCGGTCCCACACGGGGAACGGTCGAACCAGCCGGGATGGATGGCCATGGCATTTCGGGTGTGTGCCGGTTCGGAGGCCGGATCGAGGAACATGACATGCTTACATCCGGCGATCCGATCGTCCTCGAGATGTACGGGCCGGCGGACCTCGTTGATGGCCTCCATGATTCGCAGCCCGGCGTCCAGAATGCGGTCCTGCTGCGCTCGGTCGAACGGCAGCCCGAGCTTGCCGAGGTCGACGATGGCGTAGAAGTTGCCGCCGTAGGCCATGTCGTAACGGACCGTGCCCAGGCCCGGCACATCGACATCGTTGTCGAGGCTGTCGCAGTACGACGGGACATTGCGCAGGGTCACCGAATCGGCATGGCCCGCCGTGACATTCACCGAGGCGACCACGCGTCCGGCGGGGGTATCCAGGCGAATCTCGGTGACCGGCTCGGTGATCGGCACCATACCGGCCTCGACCAGCGCGGTCGCCACCCCGATGGTGCCGTGCCCGCACATCGGCAGCAGCCCGCTGACCTCGATGAACAGCACTCCGTACTGTCCGTCGGGGGTGGTGGCGGGCTGCAGGATCGCCCCGCTCATCGACGCATGCCCGCGCGGCTCGTTGACCAGCAGCTTGCGCAACCCGTCCAGGTGCTCGATGAAATGGACCCGCCGCGCCGCCATGGTATCGCCGGGGATCGTGCCCACCCCGCCGGTGATCACCCTGGTCGGCATGCCCTCGGTATGGGTGTCGATCGCGGAAATGATTCTGCTGCTGTGCATCAGGACTGTCCTTCACTGTCGAGGTCGGCAAGTTCGCGCAGTCGGATGGGGGCGGCCAGCGGGCGCCAGGCCGCGGAGGCCGCCGCCAGGCCCATCGGTGTGTAGTCCGATGCACCGCGGCGGTCGTCGGTGGAAGCGGGCCCGGGGTGCGCGGCCGCCTGTGCTCGCAGGGCATCGATATTGGCGGCGCAGATCCGGCCCTGGCACGGGCCGAGACCGGCGCGGGTGGCCAGCTTGGTCGACCGGTAGCTCTCGCCCGCGGTGCGGGCCCAGGCGGCGGTCAGGTCGCCGCGTGTGGTCCCCTCGCATCGGCAGACGACGGTGTCGGCCTGCGACCAGGTCAGTACGCCCGGGTGAATCGGGTGTGCGGCGGCGAGGCGGGCGACGAACTGTTCGGCGGTGCGGTGACGGGCGCGCAGGGCACGATCGGCGGCCGGGTCGCCGCCCGCGGCCGCGATCCCGGCGACGGCGCCCTCGACGGCGGCGACCTGCGCGCCGCCGATGCCGGTGATTTCGCCTGCGGCCCAGACCGATTCGGCCGTGGTCCGCTGGTTCTCATCGACCCGCACGAAGCCCTGCGCGGTGAGCGCCGCACCCGCGGCGACCGCGAGTTCATGCTGCGGGGTGAACCCATGCGAGACCGCGACCGCATCCACCACGACGGTGGTGTGGCTGCCCGGAATCGGCGTCCAGTTCTCGTCGAGGCGGGCGACGGTCGCCTCCTGCACCCGGCCCTCGCCCGCGACCGCCACCACCGCGGCCGAGGTGCGCAGCGGAATCCGGTATCGCGCAAGGCAACCGGCGTATTCGAATAATTCCTTCGCCTTGCCTGCGCTGTGCCGCAACTGCCACGGCCGGGCGGCCCAGTGCCGCAGGATCTCCCCGCGCGGATTGGCCTCGAGCACCGCGATGACCCGCGCGCCGCCGGCGGCGAGCGACTGGGCGACCGGCAGCAGGAACGGGCCGGTGCCCGACAGCAGCACGGACCGCCCGATCAGCACGCGCTGGGTTTTCGCGAGAGTCTGTGCGGCACCGGCGGTGTAGACGCCCGGGAGGTCCCATCCGGGGAAGGGACACACCCGGTCGTACGCCCCGGTCGCGACGATCAGGGCGTCGCCCTGCACCACCCGGTGTGTCCGCTGGTCGCCCTCGACGCCCACCAGCAATCGCACCGCGGGACAACCGCCGTCCAGGTGCCGTTCGATCTGATAGACCGCGGCCCAGGGGAGATATTCGCAGCGGGGATGCTCCACCAGCCCGCGCGCCCGGCGCGCCGCGGCCCGATAACCGTGGCCGATATCGAGCGGGCGCCGGACTCCGTACGCGGCCGGGATGCGCCGGTTGTACTGGCCGCCCAGCGCCTCATTCGAATCGATCAGCGTCACGGTCGCACCGTGGCGCAGCGCCGCCTCGGCCGCGGCCGTCCCCGCCGGTCCACCGCCGATCACCACGACATGTCTATTCATGCGGTGTCTATGGGGCATGAGCGGGGGGCCTGCGTGGTTACGCTCCGCTGCCGCCTCCGGCCCTGACCCGCTCATGCCTCCGCCTCGCTCGTGCCAGGAGCCTGCACCAGCGACAGCCCGGCCGTTCGGTCCTCCTGCGGTGCCCGGCTCTGCAGCGTGACCGTGTCGCCGTCCCGCGCCGGTCGGCGGCACAAACGGATATCCGGGATGCCGTTGACGGTCGCGACACAGTCGAAACAGATCCCGATGCCGCAGAACACCCCGCGCGCACCGCCTGTCGGCGCGATCCGCCAGTGCGATCTGTCATCGCACAGCAGCACCGAAGCGAGCGTCTGTCCATGCACACCCGGCACCTCGACACCGTCGACGACGACGGTCAACGGTCGATCGGCACGCCCGACGCCGTCCTCGTCCGGGGGAATCATGCTGGGGCTCATAGTGATACAGCCTTGCTGTCGGGATGATGAGAACTGAGATTCTCGTCATGGGGAGTCGTGCCGCGGCTCATCGGGACGCCTTCGCTGTCGTTGGCTGGTTCGAGCGAGCGCCGATGACGGCCGGGCGGTCGACGGCGAAGGCCGTGATATCGACCTCGTCCGTCTCACCGGCGAGGGCGGAGGCAACCAGCTGTGCGGTGCCGACCGACAGGCCGATCCCCGCGCCCTCATGGCCGGTTGCATGCCACAGGCCGGGTAGCCGTGGGTCGGGCCCGATCACCGGGAGGTGGTCGTCGACGTACGGGCGAAAGCCGCCGTAGGCGCGCATGACGGCGACGTCGGCGAGCACCGGGTACAGCCGCAGCGCCTTGCGGGCGATGGCGGCGAGGCTGTCGGGGCGGATCCGGTCGTCGAAACCGCATTGGCGGCGCGAGGATCCGAGCAGCAGCGGACCGCCGCGAGTGGACTCGACCACCGCCGAGGACTGCAGCGCGGCGTCCGAACTGCCCACCGCGCCGACATAATCCGCGTCATACACCTTGTGGAATACGGTCGGCGGCAGGGGAGCGGTGATGAGTACGTCGCCGCGCCGCGGCTTGACCGCGATCGGGGCGCCGAGCAGGTCCGACACCGGACCCGACCACGGCCCGGCCGCATTGATCACGATATCGGCGTACCGAGGTCCACGGGTGGTCCGCACGCCGATCAGCCGACCGGCACTGACGAGGGGTTCGATGACGGCACACCGCGTTTCGACGACCGCGCCCGCCCCCGCGGCGGCGGCGAGGAGTGCGCCGGCGGCGCCGATCGGTTGTACCTGGGCGTCGTCGGGGTAGTAGACCGACGCGGCCACCTCCCTGGTCAGTGCGGGCTCGGCGGTGGCGAGCCGGTCCGCATCGAGGCTCTCGCAGCGCACTCCGGCGGCGCGCTGCCCCCGGGCGAAATCGGCCAGCGCCTGCGCGCCCGCCTCGGTGGTGGCAACGACGATGCCGCCCTTGGGTTCCCATTCGACGACGGCGACCTCCTCGGGCAGCCGTTCGGCGAGGCGGGCCAGGACCTCCGGCCACAGGCGGCGCGAGAACTGCGCCAGCGCCAGCTCCGGGCCGGGGCCCTTATCGGAGACCAGGACGTTGCCCTCGCCGTGTGCCGTTGTGCCGGAAGCGGCGTCGCCTGCCTCGCAGAGCCGTACCGACGCACCGGTGAGCGCGAGCCGGTCCGCGATCGCGCATCCGATCACGCCGCCGCCGATGATCAGCACATCGGTCCCCCGCGCGGAGGATGTGCCTGCCGTGTCGAGAGTCATTGTGCACGCTGCCCATTCATCGAGCGGGGGACCGACAGCGGGTTCTCGGTGCGCAGCGCCTCCGGCAGCAACTCCTCCGGCACCGACTGGAACACCACCGGACGCAGGAACCGGGCGACCGCCGCCGTGCCGACGGAGGTCGTCGTCGGTGCGGTGGAGGCCGGGTACGGCCCGCCGTGGTGCTGCGCGTAGGTCACCGAAAGCCCGGTGGGCCAGCTGTTCCAGAGCACCCGGCCGGCGGCGGCCGCTCCGGCGCCGAGCAGCGCGCGGGCGGTGTCGTCGGCGGTGTCGCCGAAGACCGACACGGTCAGCTCGCCGTGCAGCGAACGGGCGAGTTCGAGTAGTTCGGCGGTGTCCCGGTAGGTCGCCACCAGCGTTGCGGGGCCGAACATCTCGCGCATCAGGGCCGCGCGGTCGGCCAGGACCGAGCGCGCGGTGGTGGTCAGCACCAGCGCCTGCCCCGGACCGCCGCCGGTCAGCACCCGCACCTCCGGATGCGCCCGGACCTGCTCGACGGCCGCGGAGAATCCGGCCGCGATGGCCTCATTGAGCAGTTCGCCGGTCGGCACGGGGCCGGTGTGGATCAGCTCGGCGAGCACCGCCGATTCCTGCGGCACCGCAACCAGTCCGGGCTTGGTGCACAGCTGGCCGGCGCTCGAGCTCACCGCGCCCAGCAGGCCGGCCGCGATCTCCGGGGCCCGCGAATGCGCCGCCGCGGCGGTGACGAATACCGGATTGATCGAACCCAGCTCCCCGTAGAAGGGAATCGGCACTTCACGCGCGCAGGCCAGGTTGTACAGCGCTCGACCGCCCGCGATGGACCCGGTGAAGGCCGCGGCGGCGACCAGCGGGTGGGTGAGCGCCCGCACACCGGCATCACGGCCGAAGAGCATGCCGAAAGTGCCTGCGGGGGCGTTGCTTTCGGTCAGCACCCCGGTGATGATCTCGCCGACCGCGCGGGACAGGGCCGGGTGGCCCGGATTCGCCTTGACGACGACCGGGCATCCGGCGGCGAGCGCGGAGGCGGTATCGCCGCCCGCGACGGAGAAGGCGAACGGGAAGTTGCTGGCCGCGAAGTTGACGACCGGGCCGAGTGCAATATTCATGCGGCGCAGGTCCGGCCGGGCCGCACCCATCGGCCATTCGGCGTCCGCAGTGTCGATGCGCACGTCCAGCATGCCGCCGTCGAGCACCGTCCGGGCGAACAGGCGCAGCTGAAAGCTGGTGCGCCGCAACTCGCCTGTCAGCCGGGCCTCAGTGAGGTGTGTTTCCCGGGCGGCCAGGGCAATCAGCTCGCCGGCATGCTCGTCGAGCCCATCGGCGATGCCGGTCAGCACCGCTGCCCGGTCTGCCGGAGCCGTCGCCGCCCACGCTCCCGCGGCCGCCGCCGCGGCCCCGACTATCGAATCGACCTCGTCCGCAGTCGTATTGCGGAGGGGCTCCACCGCCGTTCCGGTCATCGGACAGTCCTCACTTCCGTAATCGCCGGTGGCCGGTTTCGGCTACCGGTATCCCTTGGCCAGTACTGCCTGGGTGGCGTCGGTGATCCTGGCGACCAGCTCCGGTGCGAGCGGGATGCGGGGCGGGCGGCACGCGCCGCCGCGTCGCCCGGCGAGATCCATCGACATCTTGATCGCGTGCACGAACTCGGTTTTCGAATCCCACCGCAGCAGCGGGTGCAGGTCCCGGTACAGCGGAAGTGCCTTGTCCAGGTCGCGATTCACCGAGGCGTTGTACAGCTCGAGGGTTGCCTGCGGGATCGCGTTCGTGTACCCGGCCACCCAGCCCACCGCGCCCGCGATGCCGAGCTCGAGCACGACGTCGTCGGAGCCGATGAGCACGTCGAGGTCGGGGGCGAGTTCCTTGATCTCATAGAACCGGCGGACGTCGCCGCTGAACTCCTTGACCCCGACGATCAACCCCTCGGCGTGCAGTTCGGCCAGGATCTGCGGGGTCAGGTCGATGCGGGTATCGATCGGGTTGTTGTAGGCCACGATCGGCAGGCCGACCGCGGCGACGGTGCGGTAGTGATCGAGGATGACGTCCCGGCCGCCGCGATAGGTGTTGGGCGGCAACAGCATGACCGCCTGCGCGCCGGCCTCGGCGGCCTGTTCGGCCCACCTGCGCGCCTGGAGCGCGCCGTAGGCCGCGATCCCCGGCATCACCGTGAAGCCCCCCGGCGCCGCCTCGATCGCGGTGGTCACCACGCGGGCGCGCTCCCGGTCGTCGAGGGTCTGGTATTCGCCCAGCGAACCGTTGGGGCTCACGCCGTGGCAACCGCTGGCCGCGAGCCACCGCACGTGCTCGGCGTAGGCGTCGTAATCGACCGAGAGGTCCTCGGTGAACGGCAGGGTCGTCGCGACCAGTACCCCGTGCCAGGGCTTGGTCGTGGTCGACGTGGTCGTTTCGGACATGCGGGCCTCCATCTGCGTGAGAGTCCGGGATAGCGCCCGGCCGCCCCTGTCACGTTGTGCTGTGTGACATTGCACTGACCGTAACGGGTTCGGCTAGGTCTATGCAACCATTTGTGCAACGTGACATGGCATAGAATGGGCGGGAAGCGACCTGAATCAGCAGATCACGGGCAGGGGAACGATCACGTGAGTATCGACCATTTCACCCAGATGGAGAAGGTCAGCCTCCGCGACAAGGTCTCGCGGGAGCTGCGCGCCGCCATCATCGCGGGGGAGATGGAGCCCGGTGCGGTGTATTCCGCGCCGTCGCTGGGTGCTCGATTCGGTGTATCCGCCACGCCGGTGCGCGAGGCGATGCAGGATCTGGCCCGCGAGAACCTGATCGTGATCGTGCCGAACAAGGGTTTCCGCGTGACCGAGGTCGCCGAGAAGGACCTCGACGACATCACCCGGATCCGCCTGCTGTTGGAGCCCCCGATCGTCCGCGAGGTGACGCCCCTGATTCCCGCCGAGGACTTCCCCCGGCTGCGCGAGCTGGCGGCGAAGATCGTCGAGGGCGCGGAGCGCGGTGACCTGGTGGAATACACCGCGGCGGACCAGGTCTTCCATCTGACGCTGCTGGGTTACGCCGACAACCCGCGCCTATGCACGCTGGTCTCCGATCTCCGCGATCACACGCGTCTGTTCGGCCTCGCCTCACTCGCCAAGAAGGGCGAACTCGTCGACGTCGCCCGCGAGCACCTCACCATCGTCGACATCATCGAATCCAGGGATGAGGAAGCCGTCGAACGGTATCTGCGCCAACACATCCAGCAGGCCCGCGGCCGCTGGGCCAAGCCGGCGGACTGATCACCCCGACCACTCGATGCTCGGCCGTCTCAACGACGGGTGATCGGCCTGGGCGGGCCCGCGAGTCGTGCCTGTTCCTCGGGTGACCGACGCTCGTGGCAGATGGTGTGCTGCAATCGTGGCATGTCTGTGGACGAGCTTCGCCACCTGCTGCAACGGCATGTGCGTCCCGATGGAACCACTGCCGTCGACGGCGTCCGGATCTGCAAGGTAGACCAGATTGCCTCGCCGGAGTCCGCGATGTCGGGCACCGTGCTGGCGGTCGTCGCTCAGGGACGCAAGCGACTTGCACTGGGAGACCATGTCTACGACTACGGCGCCGGCCAGTACCTCGTCGCCTCGGTCGACCTGCCCGTGACGGGGCACGCCATCGACGCCGCCCCGGGGCGCCCCACGCTCGGATTCGGGATGACTCTCGAGCCCGCCGCGGTCGCGGAGCTGCTGCTGCAGGCCGAGCCGGGGGATCTGCCGCGGTCCCCTGGCTCCGCACGCCCGGGCATCGCGGTCAGTGACGCCCCGGACGAGTTGCTCGACGCGGTCGTGCGGCTGCTGCGCCTGCTGGACCGGCCACGGGACCGCAAGGCACTGGTCCCGCTGGTCAAGCGCGAGATTCTCTGGTGGTTGATGACCGGGGAACAGGGTGACGCGGTGCGTCAACTCGGGCTGGCCGACAGTAGCCTGACGCACGTCAGAGGCGCCGTGCGGTGGATCCGGGAGAACTACACCCGGCCGTTCCGGGTCGAGGAACTGGCGCAACTGTCGGGGATGAGCGTCTCCGCGTTCCACCGGAACTTCCATGTGGTCACCACGATGACCCCGATCCAGTTCCAGAAGCACATCCGGTTGCAGGCGGCGAGATTGCTGCTGGCGAATCACCCGAACGACGTCACCGGCGTCGGCCATCGCGTCGGATACGACAGTGCGGCCCAGTTCAGCCGGGAGTATCGGCGCCAGTTCGGCGCTCCGCCCAGCATCGATGCGGTGCGTATGCGTGACCGAACCGGCCCCGCCGCTGCCGCGCTGCCGTGAAAAACCCCCGGCGAAGAGGATTGTGCAAGCACGCGAGAGGATCCTGCTGGCCCGGCGTCCGCGGCGTTGTTTGTATGGAGGTATGAAATACCGCACGCTGGGCCGGACCGGAATCCAGGTCAGCCCCTATTGCTTGGGCGCCATGATGTTCGGGGCCATGGGAAATGCCGACCACGACGACTCGATCCGGATCGTGCACCGGGCCCTGGACGCGGGGATCAACTTCGTCGACACCGCCGACGTGTACTCCGGGGGCGAATCCGAGGTAATCGTCGGCAAGGCACTGCGGGGCCGCCGCGACGACGTCGTGCTCGCCAGCAAATTCCATTACCCGATGGGCGATGATCCGAACCATCAAGGCAATTCGCGGCGCTGGATCGTCACCGCGGTCGAGAATTCCCTGCGCCGCCTGCAGACCGATCACCTCGATCTCTACCAGGTCCACCGTCCCGACCCGACCGTGGACATCGAGGAGACGCTGTCGGCGCTGTCCGACCTGATCCACAGCGGCAAGGTGCGCGCGATCGGTGGGTCGAGCTTCCCCGCCTCGGAGATCGTCGAGGCGCAATGGGTCGCGCAGCGGCGCGGACTCGAGCGCTTGCGGACCGAGCAGCCGCCGTATTCGATCATCAACCGCGGCATCGAACGCGAGGTGCTGCCGGTCTGTCAGCGCTACGGGATGGGCACGCTGGTGTGGAGCCCGCTCGGCCAGGGCCTGCTCACGGGCCGCCACCGCAAGGGCAAGCAGGCCGATACCCACCGATCCGGCGGCATGCCGCAGCACTTCGGCGACGAGCGCAAGCTCGACGTGGTCGAGCAGCTCGTGCCGCTCGCCGAGAAGGCCGGGCTACCGATGACCCACCTCGCTATGGCGTTCGCGATCGCCCATCCGGGCGTGAGCTCGGCGATCATCGGACCGCGCACCATGACACAGCTCGACGACCTGCTGGCCGGTGCCGAGGTCACCCTGGACGACGAGGTCCTCGACCGGATCGATGAGATCGCTCCGCCCGGTACCGACGCCGGCCCGAACGACGTGGCCTACACGCCGCCATCCGTCTCGACTGTGAGCCTGCGTCGCCGCCCGGTCGGCGAGCGCTCCGCCGCCTGAACGACAGGAGCGCCCGGGATGGTCGCCGACCGCCGTCATCGGGCCTCCCCGCCGGTCCAAGCCGCCGCCGTGCGCCGGGCGAAGGCAGCGAAATGCTGTGGAGGCGTGGCGGCACGACGAATTACTGAAATCCACTGAGCCCGTTCATGGTCGGTGAGGCCCGACCGCGATCCGCATCTATCGGGTCAGGACGATCACCGTTCCCTGGTGAAGGCCAGGGTTTCGCCCTCCACGCCGCGCAACCACAGGTTGTTGCAGGCGGTGGCGAGGTCGGGCAGGCCCTCCTCGATGGTGGCGAAGACGCTTCCCGGGACCCAGCCCATATCGCCGTTGATCAGTAAGTTGTTGCGGCCGTAGAAGAGTGCGAGATCCGTGGCGCCCTGGGCGTGGTGGGCCTCGGCGCCGGGCTCGTAGCCGTAGGCGGGGTTTCCGATTTCCCACGGTTCGAAGTCGAACAGGCAGACATCGCCGGGAATCGGTGTGACCGTTGGATTTTCGCGATGCGGGGCGGCGGTGATGCGGGGGACCAGGGTGTAGACCTCGTTGCGAGCGTACTTGGCGTGGAAGGCGTCGCCCTCTTGCGGCAGTGCATCCCACACTGCGGCGCAGGTGCGCGGGGCCTCGTCGTCGAGCAGTCGTGCGCGGCAGGTGATCCCGGCCTTGGTCAGGGTGATGGTGATATAGCGGGCCATCGGGGAGCTCCTTACGTAGGGGATGGCAAGTCGGCGGAGCTTGCGGAGCCGGCGGGGCGGGTGAACTCAAGCCTCGTCGAGTACGGCGGACCAGATCTCGAGTGCGTCGTCGACCTGGCTCTCGGACACGATCAGCGGCGGGATCATCCGCACGACATTGCTGTACGCGCCACAGGTCAGCAGCAGCAGGCCCTTCTCGCCGGCCAGGCGCTGCGCGGCGGCCGCGGCGGCGGTATCGGGTTCGCCTGCGGCGGTGGTGAATTCCGAGCCCACCAGCAGGCCCAGGCCGCGCACGTCGCCGACCGCGGCGGTGGCGGACTTGCGCGCGCCCTCGACCAGCTGGGTACCCCGCGCGGCGGCATTGCCGACCAGACCCTCGGATTCGATGACGTCCAGGGTCGCCACGGCCGCGGCGCAGGCTACCGCGTTGCCGCCGTAGGTGCCGCCCTGCGAGCCGGGCCACGCCCTGGCCATCAGCTCGGCCGAGGCGGCGATGCCCGAGAGCGGGAATCCGCTCGCCAGCCCCTTCGCGATGGTGATGACATCGGGCCGCACGCCGAAGTGCTGGTGCCCGAAGAACTTTCCGGTGCGGCCGAAGCCGGTCTGGATCTCATCGATCACCAGCAGGATGCCGTGCCGGTCGGCGCGCTCGCGCAGGCCCTGGAAGAATGCGGTATTCCCGGGGATGTAACCGCCCTCGCCGAGCACCGGCTCGACGAAGAACGCCGCGGTCTCCGCGGGCGAGCTCAGCGTCTGGAAGAGGTAGTCCAGTTCGCGCAGTGCGAATTCGGTGGCCTGCTCCTCGCTCCAGCCGTAGCGGTAGGCGGTCGGGAACGGCGCGACGTGCACCCCGCCCATCAGCGGGCTGAAGCCGGCCGAGAACCGGGTGCCCGAGGTGGTCATGGTGGCCGCGGCGACGGTGCGACCGTGGAAACCGCCCTGGAACACAATCACATTCGGCCGCGCGGTGGCCTGGCGGACCAGGCGCAGCGCGGCCTCGATCGCCTCGCTGCCGGAGTTGGCGAAGAACAGCGAGTCCAGGCCCGGCGGCAGCACGGTACCCAGCTTCTCGATGAGCTCGAGCATCGGCCGGTGCATGACGGTCGTGTACTGGCCGTGAATGAGGCTGCCGACCTGCGCGCGGGCGGCCTCGACGACCCGCGGGTGGCAGTGGCCGGTGCTGGTGACCCCGATGCCGGCGGTGAAGTCGAGATACCGGCGGCCGTCGGTGCCGTAGAGGTAGCACCCCTCGCCGTGGTCGACGGTGACGGGAGTGGCCTGCTTGAGGACGGGGGAGAGTTCGGTCATGGGATCCGCCTCGCTTCGCGACGAGAATTGTCTATTGTCGGATTGTTGACAATATGAATATCATGTCGAGGAGGGCGGCAGCAATGGCTGTGGGCGTCCGATTGCGAATTCGGCGAGATCGAGCGTGAGGAGCGGGCAGTGACGCAGACCGGCGTGCCCCATGGATACAGCCTGGACCAGGCCGAACGGGACGCTGTCGCCAGCGTGCCCACGGGACTGTTCATCGGCGGGAGGTGGCGCCAGACCTCCGCGCGGCTGCCGGTCACCGACCCGGCGACCGGGCAGCTGCTGTGCGAGGTCGCCGATGCCGCCGCCGAGGACGGCCTGGCCGCCCTGGCCGCCGCGGCCGACGCCCAGGCCGCCTGGGCCCGCACCCCCGCCCGCGAGCGCAGCGATCTGCTCATGCGCGCGTACCGCCTGTTGCTGGCGGACACCGATCGCCTCGCGCTGATCATGACCCTCGAGATGGGTAAGCCGCTGGCCGAGGCGCGCGGCGAAATCGCCTATGCCGCGGAGTTCTTCCGCTGGTTCGCCGAGGAGGCGGTGCGCCTGGACGGCGGCTATATGCCCGCGCCCGGCGGCGGCTCGCGGTTCCTGGTGACCCGCCAGCCGGTCGGCCCCAGCCTGCTCGTCACGCCCTGGAACTTCCCGCTCGCCATGGGCACCCGCAAGATCGGCCCCGCCCTGGCCGCGGGCTGCACCTGCGTGATCAAACCCGCCGAGCAGACGCCGCTGTCGATGCTGGCGCTGGCCGAGGTGCTGGTCCGGGCCGGGCTGCCCGCGGGTGTGGTGAACGTGGTCACCACCTCGGATCCCGGCGCGGTGATGACGCCGATGATCCTGGACGAGCGCTCGCGCAAGCTCTCGTTCACCGGATCCACCGCGGTGGGCAAGATCCTGCTCGAGCAATGCGCCCGCACGGTCATGCGCACGTCGATGGAGTTGGGCGGCAATGCGCCGTTCATCGTCTTCGAGGACGCCGATCTCGACGAGGCCATCGAGGGCGCGATGGCGGCGAAGATGCGCAATATCGGGCAGGCGTGCACCGCGGCGAACCGAATTCTGGTGCAGCGCGGTGTGGTCGATGAGTTTTCCCGGCGTCTCGCCGAGCGGATGGCGGCGCTGCCGATGGGCCGGGGTACGCAGGAGGGGGTGGTGGTCGGCCCGCTCATCGATGCCGCCGCGGTGGCGAAGGTGACCGAACTGGTGGCCGATGCCCGCGAGCGAGGGGCCACGGTGCTACTCGGTGGATCGGCCGCCGATGGTCACGGAAACTTCTACCCCGCAACGGTTCTCGTTGGTACTCCCGACGATGCCGCGCTGTGCCATACCGAGATCTTCGGCCCGGTCGCCGCCATCGCGGTGTTCGATACCGAGGATGAGGTGATCGAGCGCGCCAACGCCACCCCTTACGGCCTGGTGAGCTACGTGTACACCGAGAATCTGCGGCGCGGATTACGTGTATGCGAGGCGCTGGACGCCGGTATGGTCGGGCTGAACCAGGGCGTGGTGTCGAATCCGGCCGCGCCCTTCGGTGGGGTGAAGGAGTCGGGTTTGGGCCGTGAGGGCGGATTCACCGGCATCGACGAGTTCCTGGAGACCAAGTACATCGGCGTGAAGCTGTGACGACCAACGAGGGAGATCCGTTGAGTACCTACCGAATTGCGACAATCCCCGGCGACGGGATCGGCGTGGACGTGACCGCGGAGGCGGTGCGCGTGCTGGATGCGGTGCTGCCGGGCATCGAGTGGACCGAGTTCGACTGGTCCTGTGAGCAATACCTGAAGACCGGCGCGATGATGCCGCCCGACGGCCCGGTGCGGCTGGCCGGGTTCGACGCGATCCTGCTCGGCGCGGTGGGCTTTCCCGGTGTGCCCGACCATATCTCGCTGTGGGGCCTGCTGATTCCGCTGCGCCGCGCGTTCGGGCAGTACGTGAATCTGCGCCCGGTGCGGCTGCTGCCCGGCACCGAATCCGCGCTGCGCGACCGCACCGCCGAGGACCTGGACATCCTCATCGTCCGGGAGAACTCCGAGGGCGAGTACTCCGAGATCGGCGGCATCCACAATCCCGGCCGCCCCGAGGAATTCGTGCTGCAGGAGTCGGTGTTCACCCGCGCCGGCTGCGAGCGCATCATCCGATACGCCTTCGAACGGGCCACCCAGCGCGGCGGCAAACTGTGCTCGGCGACCAAGTCCAACGGTCTGATCCATTCGATGCCCTACTGGGACAGCATCTTCGACCGTATCGCCACCGAATACCCGGCCGTGCAGACCCGGCAGATGCACGTCGATGCCCTGGCCGCCGAGATCGTCCTGCACCCGGACCGCCTCGATGTGATCGTCGGCTCGAACCTGTTCGGTGACATCCTCTCCGACCTTGCCGCCGCCGTCACCGGCGGCCTGGGCCTGGCCCCCTCGGGCAATATCAACCCCGCCCGCGAGGCCCCCTCGATGTTCGAGGCCGTCCACGGCAGCGCCCCCGACATCGCGGGCCAGGGCATCGCCAATCCGGTCGCCCAGATCCTTGCCGCCGCCATGATGCTGGAGCACCTGGGCGAGCACACCGCGGCCGCCGCGGTGGACAAGGCGGTCTGCGAGATCCTGGCCGACGGCGCAATCCGCACCCCGGATCTCGGCGGAACAAGTACCACAACCGAATTGGGCACCGCCATCGCCAAACTGGCCACCGAACTCAGCGCCTGAGCCTGTCGGCGGAACGGGAACGAGGGTCGCCTGGGTTCGGGATCTCAGCGCAATACCGCGCCTCCCTCGGAATCCCACTGTTGTTCGGCGGCAATGTTTTCGGTGCTGTCATTCGCCGTGATCGCCATGGTTTGGGTGAGGCCGGTGAGCAGGATGTCGAGGCCGCGTTCGAGCTCGAGTGCGCCGTCGTATGCGGCCAGCACCGGCGCCAGCTCTCGCAGCAGCGGGAATTCGCCGAGCGGTAGGCGCTGCAGCCCGAGCCGCAGCAGGTCGGTGACCTCTTCCGGTTGCTCGACGATTTCTTGCCGCTCGTTGAGGATATGGCCGTAGAGGAATCCGAACAGCGCCCGGTAGATGTGCAGGGCGTCGGCACTGCTGAAATCGGCCCGGGTGAGGAGTTCCAGGATGTGTTCCAGGGGCCGCAGGGTGCCCAGTGGCTGTAGTCCGAGTGGGGTGGCCAGGGGGTGGATGACAAGCAGCGGAACGACATTTGGGTGGGCCACGGACAGTCGGCGGAAGTCGCGCGCGATGACGCGGAGCTGGTGACGCCAGTCGCGGTCGCCGGTGTCGATGGTCAGTTGGTCGAGCACGATTTCGGTGACGCCGTCGAGGAGCGCGGCCTTACTGGCCGTGTGCCGGTAGAGCACCATCGGGTCGCGTCCGAGTACCTCGGCGAGGCGGCGCATCGAGAGCCGGTCGACACTGTCGCGGTCGATCATCTCGAGTGCGGCGGTCAAGATCACGGCGCGGGTCAGCGGGTTGGAGCGGGCACCGTTGGCGCGTGCGCCGGTGGCGCGGTCCGCCGGTGGGTCCGGAGTGTCGGTCGGTCCGGACCTTGTTTCACTCATCTCATTCAGCGCCCATCCTTGTCGCCGTTCCTGTCCGTCTACAAAGTTATTCTACGCCGTAGGGGGACGCTGAATCGAGATCTGGGCTGTGCTGATAACCGGCCGGAACCAGCGCGCAGAGCGAACCTACGGCGATGGCGCAGCGCGATCGGAGCATCTCAGTTGTGGGACAGCGGTCCGTTGGGCCGGATGACCGGTCCGGGCCCACCCGCGCACTGCCAGTGCCCGTCGGCATGGACGGGAATCTGCCAAGGGGTATGGCAGTGCAGGTTTGGCGGGATATCCGGGGGAAGTGGGATGGCGGCGGCGGGGCCCGCTACGCAGAGCGCGGCGAATACGCCCAGCAGGGCCGCGGCCGATCGTCGAGTTTTTCGGGTCACAGCAATTCCTTCGTTCGGACCACCGGGTTTGTTAGCGTGCCGCACCGGCGGTCGTGAGCCAGATGGCCTCCGCGGCCGGGCTGCCCAGATCCACGGTGCGCTCGCCGACGCGCACCGCGATGGTGCCCGCGAAATCGCGGCGCTCCACCACCGTGATCGGGGTGTCCAGGGCGATGCCGACCGAGTCGAAGTACCGGAGCATGGCCGGGTCGAAGTCGGAAATCCTGGCCACGCGGCCGTTTTCGCCCGCCTGGAAATTACTGAGCTGGCGCGCGGGCGGGGTGGGGACCGCGCCGTCGACCGACGGGATCGGGTCGCCGTGCGGATCGCGATCGGGGTGGCCGAGCTTGGTGTCGATGCGCTCCATCAGCGTCTCGGACACCGCATGCTCGAGGACCTCTGCCTCGTCGTGCACCTCGTCCCAGCCGTAGCCGAGCTCGTTGACCAGGAAGGTTTCGATGAGCCGATGCCGGCGCACCATCGCGATCGCGGCGCGGCTGCCGTCCGCGGTGAGCGTGATCGAGCCGTAGCGGGCGTGCTCGACCAGCCCCTGGTCGGCGAGCTTGCGGACCGCCTCGGACACCGTGGACGCCGACACGCCGATGCGTTCGGCGAGCAGCTTGGTGGACACCTTCTCCGGCGACCACTCCTGGGCGGTCCAGATGACCTTCAGGTAATCCTGGGCGACCGAGGACAGGTCCGGCGCAACGCTCCCCGCCACGCTCGGTGCGGCGGCGGATTCGTGCGGCGCGGAGGACATGACGAGCTCACGTCGGGTGGCGATATCTCGTTTTCCGGGCACACAAATGAGCTTAGCGGTGGCGACCGGCGGTTACCGCCATCGGACACAACGGTGCGAGCGTCGCCCCGTTCGCGTCCGGGGACAGGTGGCCGGGGCGTGACGAATCGCGGATCCGCGGCCTGCGCGGCTGTGAACATCCGCACCGCGTAGTGCTGGGTACGACGTACCTTGACTAGGCTGCCGAGTGTGCAGAGATGGCGAAGTCTCGAGGAAATGCCCGCGGATTGGGGCCGGTGCGTGCTCACGATCGGGGTCTTCGACGGCGTGCACCGCGGACATGCCCAGCTGATCGGCCGCGCGGTGAAGTCCGCGGCCGTGCGCGGCGTTCCCTCGGTGCTGATGACCTTCGATCCGCACCCCATGGAGGTGATACGCCCGGGTTCGCATCCGGCGCAGCTGAGCACGCTGACCCGGCGCGCGGAACTGGTCGAGGAGTTGGGCATCGACGTGTTCTGCGTGATGCCGTTCACTCAGGACTTCATGAAGCTCACCCCGTCCCGGTACGTGCACGACCTGCTGGTGGAGAAGCTGCACGTGACCGAGGTCGTGGTCGGCGACAACTTCACCTTCGGTAAGAAGGCCGCGGGGACCGTGGCGACCATGAAGGATCTGGGCACCCGCTGGGGATTCGAGGTCGACGGGGTCAAGCTGGTCGGCGAGCACGCGGTCACCTTCTCCTCCACCTACATTCGCGCCTGCGTCGATGCGGGCGATATGGCCGCCGCGGCCGATGCGCTGGGCCGCCCGCACCGCCTCGAGGGCGTCATCGTGCACGGCGACGGCCGCGGCCGCGACCTGGGTTATCCCACCGCGAACGTGGCCCCGCCGATGCATGCGGCCATCCCCGCCGACGGCGTGTACGCGGGCTGGTTCACCGTGCTGACCCCCGGACGGACCGTGGGCACCACCGTGCCGGGCGAACCGATGATGGCCGCGATCTCGGTCGGCACCAACCCGACGTTCTCCGGTCGCACCCGCACCGTCGAGGCCTTCGTGCTCGACACCGAGGCCGACCTGTACGGCCAGCATGTCGCGGTCGATTTCGTGGAGCATCTGCGCGGTATGCGCAAGTTCGACTCGATCGACGAGCTGACCGACGCGATCGCCCGCGATGTGGAGCAGACCCGCGAGATCCTGGCCGAGGGATAGTCTCACCGTCATCCGCCGGAATTACCCCGGGACGACGAGGCAGGGGAGCGTTCCGGTAGGCTGGCTCGTCGGGTTTGCTGCGGTCCGCGGTGGCACCCGCCCGGGTTCCTCCCGGTACCTCGAGCGCGGACTGAAACACCAGGAGTGAATACGTGGCTCTGACCACCGAGCAGAAGTCGGGCATCCTCAAGGAATACGGCCTGCACGAGACGGATACCGGTTCGCCGGAGGCCCAGATCGCGATGCTGTCCAAGCGGATCTCGGACCTGACCGAGCACCTGAAGGTGCACAAGCACGACCACCACACCCGGCACGGCCTGCTGGCCCTGATCGGTCGTCGTCGTCGCCTGTCGAAGTACCTGCAGGCCAAGGACATCGAGCGTTACCGTTCGCTGATCGAGCGCCTGGGTCTGCGTCGCTGACCTGAATAGCGAAACACTATTCAGAGAAACACAGCTGGCCAGATGACGTGGCAGCCGACGGGGAGGCATACAATCTCCCCGTCGGCTACTCGTGCATGCGGACCCGATGGGGGTTCTCATGTACGACGCAGCCACAAAGCCGTATGCACCCGCCCGCGTGGCGTCGGTCTTCGGTAGTGGCCTTTCGGCAGGACAACGAGTCCGCCGCTGGGCTTCGATCGTTGACCGCCTCCGCGATGCCGCTTCCTAGGGGAAACGGTCGGGTGTGCGTCGCAGCCAGGAGGGCTGCTGCGCGCCCATACGGGGTACGGCACACCCTCGGCCACGGCCGGGGAACACATAGCCGGATCGCGCTCACGTGCGCTGGATCCGGCGAAGACGAGAGGTTGAGAACAGCACATGTCAGACACAGTGACCAGCACCGCCGTAGAGGTCGAACCCGGAGTGTTCGAATCGGTGGCCCTGATCGACAACGGTGCCTACGGCACCCGCACCGTCCGCTTCGAGACCGGACGCCTGGCCAAGCAGGCCGCCGGCGCGGTCGTCGCCTACCTGGACGACGAGACCATGCTGCTGTCGGCCACCACGGCCGGTAAGCACCCCAAGGATCAGTTCGACTTCTTCCCGCTGACGGTGGACGTCGAGGAGCGCATGTACGCCGCGGGCCGCATCCCCGGCTCGTTCTTCCGCCGCGAGGGCCGCCCCTCCACCGACGCGATCCTGACCTGCCGCCTGATCGACCGGCCGCTGCGCCCGTCGTTCGTCGACGGCCTGCGTAACGAGATCCAGGTCGTCGTCACGGTCATGTCGCTGGATCCCAACGATCTGTACGACGTGGTCGCCATCAACGCGGCCTCTGCCTCCACGCAGATCTCGGGCCTGCCGTTCTCCGGTCCGGTCGGCGGCGTGCGCGTCGCGCTGATCGAGGGCCAGTGGGTCGCCTTCCCGACCGTCGAGCAGCTCGAGAGCGCCGTCTTCGACATGGTCGTCGCGGGCCGTGTCGTCGAGGGTGACGTCGCGATCATGATGGTCGAGGCCGAGGCCACCGACAAGGTCATCGCCCTGGTCGAGGCCGGCGCGCAGGCGCCGACGGAAACCGTTGTGGCAGAAGGCCTCGAGGCCGCCAAGCCGTTCATCGCCCGGCTGTGCCGCGCGCAGCAGGATCTGGCTACCCTGGCGGCCAAGCCGACCGAGGAGTTCCCGCTGTTCCCGCCGTACGGCGAGGACGTCTACACCGCCGTCGAGGGCACCGCGAAGCGGGAGCTGAACGAGGCGCTGTCCATCGCGGGCAAGCAGGAGCGCGACGAGAAGACCGACCAGATCAAGCTCGCTGTGCTCTCCAGCCTCGCCGAGGATTTCGCGGGCCGCGAGAAGGAGATCGGCGCGGCGTTCCGCTCGGTTACCAAGAAGCTTGTGCGCCAGCGCATCCTGTCCGACGGCTTCCGCATCGACGGCCGCGGCCTGGCGGATATCCGTGCGCTGTCGGCCGAGGTCGCGGTGATTCCGCGGGCGCACGGTTCGGCGCTGTTCGAGCGCGGCGAGACCCAGATCCTGGGTGTCACCACCCTCGACATGGTGAAGATGGCCCAGCAGGTCGACTCGCTCGGCCCGGAGAAGTCCAAGCGCTACATGCACCACTACAACTTCCCGCCGTTCTCCACCGGTGAGACCGGCCGCGTGGGTTCGCCCAAGCGCCGCGAGATCGGCCACGGCGCGCTCGCCGAGCGTGCGCTGGTGCCGGTGCTGCCCTCGCAGGAGGAGTTCCCGTACGCCATCCGTCAGGTCTCGGAGGCGTTGAGCTCCAACGGTTCCACCTCGATGGGCTCGGTGTGCGCCTCGACGCTGTCGTTGCTCAATGCCGGTGTGCCGCTGAAGGCTCCGGTCGCGGGCATCGCGATGGGCCTGGTGTCCGACGCCGTCACCAACGACAAGGGCGAGTCCGAGACCCGCTACGTCGCGCTGACCGATATCCTCGGCGCCGAGGATGCCTTCGGCGACATGGACTTCAAGTGCGCAGGCACCCGCGAGTTCGTCACCGCGCTGCAGCTGGACACCAAGCTCTCCGGCATCCCGTCCAAGGTGCTTGCGGGCGCGCTCAACCAGGCCCGCGACGCGCGCCTGACCATCCTGGACGTGATGGCCGAGGCCATCGCCGACCCGGACGAGATGAGCCCGTACGCGCCGCGCGTCACCGCGATCAAGATCCCGGTCGACAAGATCGGCGAGGTGATCGGGCCCAAGGGCAAGGTCATCAACCAGATCACCGAGGAGACCGGCGCCAACATCTCCATCGAGGATGACGGCACCGTGTTCGTCGGTGCGACCGACGGCCCGTCGGCGCAGGCCGCGATCGACCTGATCAACGCCATCGCCAACCCGCAGCTGCCGAAGGTCGGCGAGCGTTTCCTGGGCACGGTCGTCAAGACCACCGCCTTCGGCGCGTTCGTCTCGCTGCTGCCCGGCCGCGACGGCCTGGTGCACATCTCCAAGCTGGGCAACGGCAAGCGCGTCGGCAAGGTCGAGGACGTGGTGAACGTCGGCGACAAGCTGCGCGTGGAGATTGCCGATATCGACAACCGCGGCAAGATCTCGCTGGTTCCGGTCGAGGAAGAGGATGCGTCGAGTGATGCATCCGACAACACTGCTGCGGTCGAGGCCGTTGCCGAGTAAAGATTCTCGTGTGAAGAAGAACGTGGCATTTGCGTCAGGCCCGGAGGCGGCAGCTAGCGTAACCACGCAGAGCCCCGCAAATGCCACGATGGACACAGCGCCTACCCCCCTGCTCGCCGCTGGCGAGCAGGGGGGTTCGTCTCTCCTGAAGTCCACCGTGGACGCGCCGCTGGCCGAGGGCAGCGTGCGGCGCACGGTGCTGCCCGGTGGGCTGCGCGTGGTCACCGAACATGTGCCCGGGGTGCGCTCGGCATCCATCGGGGTGTGGGTCGGCGTCGGATCGCGCGACGAGGGGCCGACCGTGGCCGGTGCCGCGCATTTCCTGGAACACCTGCTGTTCAAGGCGACTCCGAACCGCACGGCACTGGATATCGCGCAGGCGATGGATGCGGTCGGTGGCGAGTTGAACGCCTTCACCGCCAAGGAGCAGACCTGCTACTACGCGCACGTGCTGGACGAGGATCTGCCGCTGGCGGTCGATCTGGTGTCCGATGTCGTGCTCAACGGCCTGTGCCGCGCGGAGGATGTCGCGGTCGAACGCCAGGTGGTGCTCGAGGAGATCTCGATGCGCGACGACGATCCGGAAGATATTGTCGGCGACACGTTCCTCACCGCGCTGTTCGGCGACCATCCGGTCGGGCGCCCGGTGATCGGCACGGTCGATTCCATCGAGGCCATGACCTCCGCGCAGCTGCGCGGATTCCATCTGCGCCGGTACCGTCCGGAACGCATGGTGGTCGCGGTGGCGGGCAACATAGAACATGAGCACACGGTCGAACTCGTGTACCGCGCGTTCGCCGATCGGCTCGATCCCACCAGGGATCCCGCGCCCCGGCGCGAGGGCCGCTTCCGAACCCACTCCGCGCCGCAACTGCACTGGATCGGGCGCGACAGCGAACAGGCACATCTGGTGTTCGGGGTGCGCGCCTTCGGTCGGCACGAGGGTGAAAAGCGCTGGCCGCTCTCGATTTTGAACACCGTGCTCGGCGGCGGCCTGAGTTCTCGCCTATTCCAGCGCATCCGGGAGGAACGGGGCCTGGCGTATTCGGTGTACTCGGGCGTCGACACCTTCGCCGACACCGGCGCCTTTTCGGTCTACCTCGGCTGCCAGCCCGAAAACCTGTCCCAGGTGGCGAGTTTGGCGAGCGGGGTCCTGGAAGAGGTTGCCGCGGACGGCATCACCGACGCCGAATGTGCCCGCGCCAAGGGTTCCCTGCGCGGCGGTCTGGTGCTGGGCCTGGAGGATTCGGGCTCCCGCATGAACCGCATAGGCCGCAGCGAACTCAGCTACGGCAACCACCGCAGCGTCTCGGAGACCCTGACCCGCATCGACGCGGTCACCACCGAGGAGGTCTCGGCCGTGGCCCGCCAACTGCTGTCCCGCCCGTATGCGGTGTCGGTGGCGGGCCCGTACCGGCGGACGCGGGACGTGCCGGCGTCGGTGCGGCGGATGGTGGAGTGACGCAGGGCCGGAGGTCCGGTCCTACACCTGGGCGAGGATTCCGCCGTCAACCCGGTACTGGGCTCCGGTGAGCCACTGGGCGCGGTCGGATACCAGGAATGCGATCAGTTCGGCGGCGTCCTCGGGGGTTCCGGGGCGGTTCATCGGGACGTTCAGCGTGGCGGCGAGATCGCGCTGGGCCTGTTCCAGCGTCACTCCGGCGTTGTCGGCGATTTCCTGGTGGTGCGCGATCGCCCCCGGCGTGGCGATGAAGCCCGGCAGCACGCACAGCACTCGCACGCCGGACGGGCCGACCTCTGTGGCCAGTGCGCGGCTGTAGCAGTTGAGTGCGGCCTTGGATGCCGCGTACGCGATCTGCTCGGGCCGCGCCAGGTGGCTGGCGATGGACGACACGTGCACCACGACGCCGGACCCCCGCTCCACCATGCCCGGCACCAATTCCTGGTCGAGCCGCACCGCGGACAGCAGATTGACCTCCAGGTCGGACTGCCAGGTCTGCAACGACCGGCTCAACACGCTCGCCGGGGGACTGCCGGCGCCGGCGTTGTCGATCAGGACGTCCACCCCGCCGACGGCGTCCAGCACCTGCCCGGCCAACTGCCGTGCCCCGTCCGGATCGGCCAGGTCCGCGGTGAAGAATCGCGCCGGGACGGATCCCCGCGCCGGGGCCGTGCGGGCCGTCGCGAGCACGGTCGCCCCCGCTGCCGCGAGCCGTCGCACGATGGCCGCACCGAGCCCACGGCTGCCGCCCGTGACCAGTACTCGCTTCCCGGCCAGGCCCTCGTCGAGGCGGTCGGGATTGCTCTCAGCAGCGGGTATGGTGATTGCAACGTTGTTCATCACCCCAAGATACCTGACTTACTAGTAAGGCAGTTGAGAAATGCCGGATCGAGTCGATCGCCGACGCACCGACACGCGCCGGCGCGTCCGTGCGATAGCGCTGGAGATGTTCACCGAGCAGGGTTACGAGCTGACCTCGTTGACCCGGGTCGCCGAGCAGGCGGGCATCACTCGCCAGGCCGTGCTGCATCATTTCGCGAACAAGGAGGAGCTGCTCACCAGCTCCTACGAGGAGCTGCTCCCCGCGCTCGACGCCGTCATCGAACTCGCGCGCACACAGCCCCCGCACGCGGAGACCCGGATGCGAACCCTCGAGCAATTCGATGCCCTCGTCCGCGGCGAACACGGTGCATCATTGGTGTGTGCGCAGGTCAACGAGCACGCCGTGCGCGGCTTGCCCGCCGCGCAGACCCTCCAGGCAAAGCTGAACGAGCTGACCCGCCTGCTCGCCACCGGCGATGATCCCGAGGGGCGAATGCGTGGGCGGCTCGCGGTCTCCGCCGTTGTCATGGCGGCCGTGCGCCGCCGAGAGCTGGGCGGGCGCCAGGCCCAGCGACACGATGCGGCGCTCACCGTGGGGCGGTCGCTCATTGGGCCACCGCCGCAGACCGCCGAGTAGCCATTCGTCGTGGCCGGATGACGTGACGTCCGGCAGGTGAATTCCGGCCGGGAACGGTGCGCCGGCGCCGGACTACGGGGTGAGCGGGACGTCGAGGACCGCTTTGCGGTGGCTGAAGGTCTCCATCGAGTAGCGCCCGTGATAGTTGCCCATGCCGCTCGCCCCGACGCCGCCGAAGGGGAGATCGGGGTCGCGCAGATGAGCCATCGGCAGCCCGAAATTGAGTGCGCCGGAGAATGTTTCGGTGGCCAGCCGGCGCTTGGTGACCTCGGATTCGGTGAACGCGTACAGGGCCAGCGGCGTGTCGCGGTGATTGATGAACTCGATAGCCTCGTCGAGGTCGGGAACTTCGATCAGGGGCAGGATCGGGCCGAAGATCTCCTCGGTCATCACCGGCGCGTCGGGTGCGACATCCGCGAGCACGGTGGGCGCGATGTACCGCTGTTCGGGGTCCACGACGCCGCCGGTGACGGTGCGGCCGGATCTCAGCAATCCGGACAACCGCTCGAAATGGCGTTGGTTGACGATTCGGGCGTACTCGGGCGAGGCCGCGGCGTCGGGACCGTATCGTTCGGTGATCGCGGCGGTCAGGGCGGGCTCCAGCGCGCGAGCGGTGTCGGGGTCGGTCAGCACGTAATCCGGTGCGACACAGGTCTGTCCGGCGTTGGCGAACTTGGTTCGGGCCAGCCGCGCGGCGACCTCGGCGATGTCGACGGCACGGTCGACGAACGCGGGCGACTTGCCGCCGAGCTCCAGGGTGACGGGCGTCAGGTGTTCGGCGGCGGCCTTCATGACGATGCGTGCGACGTTGCCGCCGCCGGTGAAGAAGATGTGGTCGAAGCGTTGCGCCAGCAGGGCATTGGTCTCCTCGGCGGCGCCCTCGACAACCACGAGGGTATCGGCGGTGAAATACCGGGCCAGCAGCGTGGCCAGCAGTGCCGAGGTGGCGGGTGCGAGCTCGCTCGGCTTGGCGACCACGGTGTTTCCGGCGGCGAGTGCGCCCGCGACGGGCGCCAGGAGTAGCTGGAGCGGATAGTTCCACGTGCCGATGACCAGCACGACACCGAGCGGGTCGTAGCGGGTCGCGGCGGAGGTCCCCGCCGGATATCCTTGCGCGGCAGCGGGTTCTGGTTGCAGCCACTGTTCCAGATGGGCTAGGAGGTGGTCGATCTCGCGGATCGTGAAGTCGATTTCATAGGCGAAGGACTCGGCCTCGCTCTTGTGCAGATCCGCGTACAGGGCGGCGGCGAGCTGTGGCCCGTTGTCGGCCAGCATGGCGCGCAGTTGCCCCAGCTGGTGGCTACGCCAGGCCAGCGGGCGGGTCTGGCCGGTGCGGACCGGCGTGCGCAGGCGATCGGCGAGTCCGGCGGTGCTATCGAGCGCGATAGTGGGCATTCGTTGATACCAGCCTTCCTGGGTTTTTGCTGGTCAGCCTGTCAACTATTGATCATGAAGCAATCGGAGGCGCTAGTCCAACGATCGGTGTAATCCCGGGGCCGGGGGATCGGAGCCGATGCCGACCAGGGCGATGGCGGCCCCGACCGCCGCGTCCACGAGGGTGCCGATGTCGCCGCCGTCCTCGACGGTGATGGCGATGAGTTCGCGGAAGCCGCCGAACAGGATGGTGGCCGTCTCGCGGGTGGGCCGGCGCATCCCGGCGGATTCGAAACTGGTTGAGCTGGCGAGATTTTGGATCAGGGTGATGAATGCCTCGGCGGCGTCGCGATGCAGCTGCCGGGCGAATTCCCCGAGGGCGGGGGAGTCGCGAATCCACGACAGGGTGATCCACGGATCGGCCTGGGAGTTGCCGATCCACGCCTCGATGGCCTGGCGTACCTGGGTGCGCCAGGGGGCGGCGGCGTCGACCGCGCCGGCGATATGCGCGATCATCTCGTTGTTGCGGTCCGTCATCAGGGCGACGAAACAGTCCTGTTTGCCGCTGAAGTGCTCGTAGAAGGTGCGGCGGGAGGTGCGGGCGTAGCGCACGATATCGGCGACGGTGGTGTCGGCATACCCGTTCTCGCGCACGGCCACGGCCAGGGCGTCGATCAGGCGCCGCCGGAATCCGGTATCCGGCGGCGCCTCCTCGACGGGGGGCAGCGAAGGCTCGGCGCGTGTCACAGCACCTAGATTAGTGTGCCGAGGCCGGTGAACCGGATGCCGGGCCCGGGCGGCACCGGTGATCATGGCCGGTCGGCCGGACAGCGTCTAGACGCTCGCGGCATGGCCGACTCCCTCGTCGAACCGCTGGTCGGCCGGTGTGGTGCGGCGGTGTACGACCGCGCGCCCCTTCTTGGCGGGAACCAATGCCACGCCGCGCCAATGGGTTCGCTCCTCGGGGGCCGTGGTGGGCTCGACCGTGAAATCCCGGAGCAGCGTGCGCAGGACGACATTCATCTCCATGGTCGCGAACGCGGCGCCGATGCAGCGGCGCGCACCGCCGCCGAACGGAATCCAGCTGAAGGTGCCGGGTCGCACGCCGAGGAAACGGTCCGGGTCGAAGGCGCGGGCGTTAGGGAACAGCTCCTCGTTGTCGTGCATCAGCCGGATATTGAGCGCGATGTTCTGCCCCTTCGGCAGCGTCCACCGGCCCACCTGCAGCGAATCCGCGACGACCTTGCGCGCGGTCATATCGATCACCGGGCGCACCCGCTGCACCTCGAGCAGGGTGGCCTCGAGTAATTCGGAATCGCCCTCGTCCACCTCGGCTACCAAGCGGCGCAACACCTCCGGATGGCGGCGCAGCCGTTCGACGGTCCAGGCCAGGGTGGTGGCCGTGGTCTCGTGACCGGCGGTGAGCAGGGCCAGCAGCTCGTCGGAGATCTCCCCGCGGGTCGGCGCCGAGCCGTCGTCGTAGCGGGACTGCAGCAGCATCGCCAGCACGTCATTGCGTTCGGCCAGTTGGGGATCGGCGGCGGCGCGATCGATCAGGCGGCCCACGATCTCGTCGTAGCGGCCCCGCAGAGTCGCGAACCGGGCCCAGGGGCCGAAGCGGCCCAGGAACTTTCGTGGCATCGGCAGCGCGAAGACCGCCGATCCGACCAGCACCAGTTTCGGCAGGAGTTCGCGCAGCTGGTCGAATTCCCTGCCCTCGGCGCCGAATACCGCTCGCAGGATGACATTCAGGGTGATCCGCATCATCGAGTCCATCGTCGCGAATTCCCGCCCCGAGGACCACGACGCCATCTCCCGGACGGCTTCCTGCTCGATCAGCTGCTCGTACACCCCCAGCCGGCGGCCGTGAAAGGGCGGGGCGAGCAGCTTGCGGTGGCGGCGATGCGAATCACCCGACAGCGCGAATAGTGAACCGGGGCCGAGGACTTGGCCGAGATTCACGTCCATGTTGTCGGCGGCGTCGGTGCCCGCGGTGAACACCGCCTTGACCTCCGCCGGATCGGACAGCACGACCATTCGGCCCACCCGCGGCACGGTCACGGTGAACGCGGAGCCGTAGCGCTTGTGCAGGCGACGCCATCTCTGCGTGCGCCGGGTCAAGACCTCCAGCCCCTGCACGATGCGTGGGGTCGATGGACCGGGGGGAAGTTCGATGGCGGCCATGGGCAAACTCCTCGTGGTACGTCTGTGTACCAAAGGACGGTACGCTTACGTACCGGCGGCGGCAAGGGGGCTCGCTCGGTGTGGGCCAGAGCCGGAGCGGCGGTTGATCGGAGGCAGTCCTTATGGCCGCACCCACCCTGTGTCAGCCGCCTGTGTACGCACAATCAGCCGGCGCAGCGGTGCGCGGTCCTATTCGGGCCGCTGGGCGGCAGTCGGTGCGCGCGAGTGCGTCTCGGGTAGGGATTATCTCGGCGGGTGCGGTCGTAGCCCGTCGAGGATCAGGTGGACGAGGTGGGTCGAGTGGGGGCGGCTGGTTTCGGCGTTGGCGTGGCGGATGGCGGCGAAGGCGCCGGCCACGAGTGCCAGGAGGTCGTCGGCGGTGACGTCGGGACGGATTACCCCGGCGGTGTGGGCGCGGTCGAGCAGGGCGGTGACGTGGTGGGTGAGGTCTGCCGCGACGGCGGGGGCAGCGGTGCGCAGGTCGAATTCGGCGGCGGTGAGGGCGCTCTTCACCAAGGCGTTTTCGGCGCCGTTGGCCATCATCCGGGACAGCAGCGTGAAGATTGCCGCGGGATCGTCGGTGGCGGTGAGGGTTTCGGCCTCCGCCACCAGGTGCTCGATCTGATCGGTGGCGACGGCCAGGTAGAGCGCCTCCTTGGTCGGGAAGTGCCGGTGGACGGTGCCGGGGCCGACGCCTGCGCGGCGGGCGATCTCGTCGAGCGAGACGCCCAGGCCGTCGGTCGCGAACAGGTGCTGTGCGGTCTGCAGGACGCGCGCGCGATTGCGACGGGCGTCGGCTCGAGGCTCGCGGTCGCCGGAGGGGTTCGACTGCGTGGGGGTGCGGTTGGTGAGCATATCGATATCAGCATAACCGGGGCGGCGCACCGTATAGTGTGGCAGTAAGCGGGGCGTCGCACCGCTTATCGGCTCACGAGGGAGAACAAACCCATGACCACACACGACCCACGCGCCCTGGTGCGGCGGATGCAGGAATGCTTCAACACCCGCCAATTCAACCGAGCCGACGATCTTTTCGCCCCCGATTTCTTCAGTCACGCCCTCGGCGCAACCGGTTCCGAGGCGGGGAAGAACGCCTGGCGCAGCGTGGTCGCCCAATTCCCCGATATGCGCGTCGTCGCCGAGGACATCCTGGTCGATCGCGACAGGGTGGCCATTCGGTCCCGAATCGACGGGATCCCTGACGCGCGGCCGATGCTGATTGAGATTTTCCGCGTCGAGAATGGGCGGATCGCGGAGGCGTGGGAGGTCGGCCAGGGGCTGCCATTCAGCGCGGAAACCGTCGGGAGTGTTCCCGACCCGGAGTGAAGCCGGGTCTTCTCGTGCCAACGGTCGACCCACCAGTAGTCTTGGCGGCTGCACACATGGGATCGCGGTCACATCGGTGCGACGATGTAGTTCTTCGAGTGCGCAGGAGTGTCCCGATGTTCACCTTCACCAGTAGCGACGGCTCGGTCATTCACGTCAATGAGTGGCTGCCGGCGGCTCGGGAGCCGATCGGGATCGTGCAGATCGCGCACGGAATGGGGGAATACTCCGCCCGCTATAGCCATCTCGCCGAGAAACTGGCCGATCTCGGGTATGCCGTGTACGCCGATGATCACCGCGGTCACGGTCACAGCATCTCGGGGGAGCCGGGAGACCTCGGCGACAACGGGTGGAATCTGCTGGTGGAAGACCTCGTGACCCTGACGGGACTGGTGCGCGACAAGCATCCCGGGATCCCCGTCGTCCTGTTCGGCCACAGCCTCGGGTCCTTCGCCGTCCAGCAGTACATCCTCGATCATTCGGACCTGGTCGACGACGTCGTGCTGTGCGGGACCACCGCGGTCGATCAGCTGTTCGTCCGGATCGCCGAATCCGGCGGAGACCTGCTGGGGCTGTTCAACGCTCGCTTCCAGCCCACCCGCACTAGTGCCGACTGGATCAGCCGCGACGAGGCTCAGGTCGATGCGTATATCGCCGATCCCTGGTGCGGATTCGAGGTCGACGCCGAGAATATAGGGTTGCTGGCATCGGTTGCCGCCGAACGACTCTCGAAGCCGACGGGCATCCCCGCCGATCTGCCCCTGTATGTGATGGTCGGCGATCAGGACCCGCTCAACGACGGCCTGCGGCTGAGCGAGCTGTTGATCGGCCGCTACCGCGACGCCGGACTGACCGACATCACGTACCGGGTGTACGAGGGCGGGCGGCACGAGATCCTCAAAGAGATCAACCGCGACGAGGTCGAGGACGACCTGATCGCGTGGATCACCCGCGGGATCGAGTAGGCCGCCTCGGCCACAGGGGCAGTGAGGGGTCAGATCGACACAACCTCGACGAGGTCGTCGAGTCCAACGAAGTCGTCGATGTTCCGGGTGTAGAGCCGCGCGGCGTGGGCATGGGCTGTTGCGGCAATAATGAGATCCATTGTCCTTGCGCGTGGTTGCCGTCCGACCTTCGCCACCGCTGCTGCGATCTGACCGTAACTGGCGGCGACAGCATCGTCGAACGGGAGGGCTTCGAACCGTCGTTGTAATGCCGAGAGTCGACGCAATCGCTCGGCCCGGATGGTGTCGGTTCGGGCGACGAGTACGCCGAAGTGCAACTCTGCCACGGTGGCAGCGCTGATGGTGAGCAGCCCCGGGATGGGCGTGATGCCTTCGGCGATAACGACGCTGGTGTCGAGTACTGCTCGACCTTCGTCGATCACGTCGTCCACGGATCGCGGATCTGCTGGTCGACAAGGTCGCGGTCGTGCTCCCACTCTGGGTCGGCTTTACCGGACCATAGGTCGGATACATCGTCGAATCGTCGCCACGTCTTAGGGGCGACTGGAACCAGGCGGACACTCGGCCGTCCGGCGACGGTAATGGTTACCTCCTCGCCGGATTCTGCCCGTCGCACCAGCTCGGAGGCATGTTGCCGTAGCTCACGCAGACCGAATGTACTCATGCAGCTTAGTGTAGCACTTGTGCTACACCGGCCATTGTTGCAGCATCCGGGCACGTTTCGGGCGCAGATCGAGTGCGGATTTGGCTGGTTCATGGGGTGGATGGGTGTGGATGTCAAGGGCGCCTCCTGTGGCGGGCGGAGTCGGGGGTGATGCGGCCGGCGGCCACCAGGGCGGTGAAGGCGGCGTGTTTGCGGGGGCAGTCGTGGTCTCGGTGGAGTTGCATCCAGCGGTGGGCCTGGGTGAGGGTGAACGGGTGTTCCGGTGGGGTGCAGGTCCATTCGGCGGGCCAGCGGATCGGACGGAGCTGACAGCGGGGCCGGGGGTGGGTGGTGCGATGTGGGCGGTCCATCGGCCAGAGGCAGCCGATGCCCAGGAGGCACATGGCGGCGCCGGTGAGGGTGGAGAAGATGCTCGCGCTGATATCCCAGGGAGTCATGGTTCGGTCCGTCCGGGCTCGCGCAGGTCCCGGACGAGTCGGTCCAGGCCGTCGAGGATCTGCTGAAAGGGTTGTGGTGCAGAGATATCCGGCACCCAGAGGCCGCGGTGCAGGGCGCGCTCGTGCGGGCTCGTCTCGGATGGCACGATGCGGCCGTGGTGGATCAGGGTGGTGTAGGCGACCCATTTCCAGGCACAGTGGTCGATCCGGCAGGTCCGGTGGTGTTGCATCTGGTGGTGCGCGAGGTCGAGACCGGCGTGGGTACAGATGCCGTCCGGGATGACGATCGTGTCACCGGTTCGGGTGTAGTACAGCATATTAGGCCCCTCCATAACTGAGTGATGCATTGAAGTGTCAGTCCGGCTGACCGTTGCCTGCCCAGCGCTCCTGAATGCCTGCCGCTAGAGTCTGTTTCGAAGTAGTGCGCCCGGAGTCCGGCCTATTCGTGCACTTTTCGCGAAAGCCGGGGCAATTTTGCGTGTGACAGGCGAAGAGTGCACGAATAGGCCGGGCTCCTCCAATGCGGGATCCCGTGTGCCCCAGCCAGCGTCACTGGCAGCCGGTCTCGCTCGCCTCCACGTCAACACACGCTCTAGTGGCGACTGAGCACCTTTTGACGGTGCTGAGCAATCTCCGTAGCGCTTTGTAGAGGGTGATCAGTACCGAAAAGTGGTGATCAGAACCATGTTTCGAGGCGGTTGACGCCACGGAGATTGGTGGGGGCTTTGGGGCACGTGCTACTGGGTTGGGCGCGGGGGAGTTTCGTGTGACGTTGGGGTTCGGCGAATTGGCCGCTCGCGCCCAGGTGATTGGGGGACAGACTGTTTCGATGTTTACCTCGGTGCAGGCGCGTCCGGGGTGATTGTCGACGTGGGACAGGTCGTAGATGATGAGGGTGTCTACGTTGAGGGCGGCGGCGATGCGTAGTGCGTAGGCCAGGGGATCGTCACCGTCCTCGGGTGGGTAAATGGTGTAAATGTACTGGTAGTCGAGGGTGCGGGCGTGGCGGTGGAGGGCGGCGGTGTGGCGGGGTGCGTGTGCTCCCGACAGGTCCGTGCGCAGGTAGCCGAGGGCCTTCGGTCGTTGGGCGGCGAGGTTGTCGGTGCCGGTCGCCTCCCGGAGAATCCGTTTCGGAATATCCAGAAATGGATGTCTCACTGTGTTATTCGTCGGATTGTTGGGTATCGAGGTATCGGTGAAAGATTCCTTGTCATCGGTTGCTGGTTCCTCTACCATGGCGCACAACTCCGAAAGTAACTGTGACAACGGTGGATTGGGTACGTCCGACGGCCGGGGATTGGGGCCCGCTCAGTGGATCCGAGCTGCGGTGAGCGGGAATCGTGGTCGACCCGGCCGCCGGACGCACCCCTATGACACTCCCGCAGTTGTGCATTCGCAACGCACAACTGCGGCGGTTCATAGAAAAGTCGTCGTCGTTTCAGTAGGCGACGAAACGTTGTTCGAGATCAAGCGCCCCAATGCAAACGAACCCTTTCGCAACGAGCCTGAGGAGGCCCGAGATGGCATCCGCTACCACCGATTGCAACGTCGCCCGCCGCATGCTGGGCCTGACCCTGGAGACCATGCGCACCAAACAGGGGATCAGCCGGGAGACGGCCGCGGCGGCGATCTCCCTCGCGCGGTCGACGCTATGGAAGCTGGAGACCGGGCAGCACGTGCGGCTGAATCCAGTTCTGCTGAAGCATCTTTGCGAGCTGTATGAGTCCGATCCGCAGCAGACGCAGGTGGTGCTGGAGTTGATCAAGGAGACGACGGCCAAGGGGTGGTGGCAGGCGTTCTCCGATGATGCGATCCCGAAGGAGTTCGGGTTGTTCGTGAGTCTGGAGGACGCGGCGGAACGGATCACTTCGTACCAGACGATGCTGTTGCCGGGGTTGTTGCATACGGCCGACTATCGCCGCTCGTTGATCTGGGCTGAGTTCCCAAACAAGCCCACCGAAGAGGTTGAACGGATGCTCGAGGTCGGCATGACGCGGCAACAGCGACTCACCAGCAAGGAAAAGCCGCTGACTATCGCCGCGTTCATCGACGAGTCGGTCTTGCGCAGGACCACAGGCAGTCGGAGCATCATGGAGGCGCAGTTGCTCCATCTGGCCAAAATCGTTGCGCTCGGTAACGTTTCGATCCGGGTCGTGCCCTTGTCTGTAGGGATGTACGGTGCTCTGATCGTCGGCCCGTTTGTGATCCTCGACTTCCCTCCTCACCTGAAGATCGAGCTGTCAATGCAGCCGGTTGTGTACGTACAGGGGTTTCTCGGCGATCTGTATCTTGAACAGTCAGAAGAGATTCGGCGGTATCGTGAAGTTCGTACCGAAGTTCAACGGTTGGCACTGGATGAGAACGACAGTCGTTCGCTCATCCTTCAGATCGCAAGGGAGTACGCCGCATGAACGTAGATCTGTCTGGAGCTAAGTGGTTCAAGAGCAGCCGTAGCTCAGGGTCCAAGGATTGTGTTGAGGTCGCGTTCGTCGACGGCGGGATGGTCGGCGTGCGCGACTCGAAGAACCCCACCGGTCCGGCACTGGTGTTCGCCCCGGGCGAGTGGGATGCCTTCGCCGCTGACGCCGACATGGGCAGGTTCGATCGCTAGGAGCAGCCGCGCTTCGCCGCTCGTCGACGGCCCTGCCTCGGAGTTTCGAGGTAGGGCCTTGTCGTGCCCGATGGGGCTGGTCGGCTCCAGGCGACCATCCAGCGCCTGATCGACCGCGCCCTGGACCGAGACCGCACCTCCGCCTGGCGCTGACCCACCGATCGCCCGTTAGGTCCGGGCGCCCACCCAGCTCCGCTACCGCGAGTTGCAGGCAGCCTCGTCCACCAGGCTCTCAGGCTGTTTGTCCTCGGCGGATTCCAGCACCAGGACCTGGTGGTCGCCCGATCGGCAATGCGGTAGACGAATGTGGCTGTGGCACAATCGCGTCCGCCGCCTGCGGGAGGCGAGGCTCTGCCGTCGGGCAGCCGCCAGCATGAACGAGGGGACTGCGTGCGCGAACCGGCGCTGCCAGGTGCGTTCTGCCGCCCTTACTGATTCGCGCGCCGGATGGCCCGTTGCACCAGAGTGCGGATACCCGGGAGCTGGATGGCGCGCATCATCATCTCGGCGGCCCACACCTGTGCGTTGGTCGACGGGACGAATCGGCTGATGCCCTTGCGGGCCAGGGCTTGTCGCTTGTGGACTTCGGGGCGCAGCGCGGATTCCCATTCGGCCAATGCCGCGGGGATATCGTCGTCATGGGTCGTCAGGGCGGCGCCGAGCCGGTCGGCGCCGTCTAGTGCGAGGGCCGCGCCATAGCCGGCGAATACGGTGACACACCAGGCCGCATCACCGAGCAGGACGACTCGCCCGTTGCTCCAGGTATCCACGACGACCTGGCTGACCGAATCGAAATAGGCGGCCTCAGGGCTTGTTTCGAGTTGGTGGAGCGCATCGCGCGTTCCCGGGCCCAGATCGGCGAAGGCGGCGGAGAGCGCCGATATCGGCCCAACGGCCAATTCGGCATCCGGGTCGGCGCTGCGGTAGGCGAAGAACGCCGCGGATCGTCCCGGGCCCAGGTTCATCACCGCCGCCATCCGCCCGGGCCCGATGAATGTCGTGCCCGCCCCCATCGGCACCTGCTCCGGAACCTCTTGCAGCGGAAAGGCTGCCACCAGGTGCCTCAGGTTCACCACGCAATCCGCCTCGGCGGCGAACACGAGCTCCCGGATCCGGGAGTGCAGGCCGTCGGCGCCGACGAGCAGTTCGGCGTGCACGCAGTCACCGTCGCTCAAGATGATGCGCACTTCGCCGGGGTCCTGCTCGACGGTCTGCACGGTGGTGGCGAAACGGATCGGGACCGTGGCCGCTACCGCGTCGTACAGCACCGACTCCAGATCGCCGCGAAAGACGGACAGGGCCCGACCGCCGACGGCGGCCTGCGCGACCGCGGCCGGCACGGTGAACTTCTGCCGGCCATCGGCGTGCACCAATATCGAGGTGAAGAACCCGATATCGCGCGGTGTCAGTGCCGGCAGCAGCCCCAGCCGTTCGGCGGCGTCGAATCCCGGCCCGTGCAGATTCACCAGGTAGCCGCTACTGCGACGCCCCGGTGCGCGCTCGATAACCTGTACGTTCCAGCCGTCCCGGTGCAGCCGTAGTGCGGTCGCCAGACCTGCGATACCCGCACCGACAACCAGCGCCCGTTTCGCCTGTGCCCCATGCGAATGCGGGTCGGTATCCCTGATAACTGCCACTGCCACTCCTGGTCGCTTCGAGTCGGTCGAAGCTCGTCCGGAGCATCAACCCTCCCGTCAACTAGTAGTTGACTATCACGCAATCGTCAATAGTTGGTTGACGATCGATGTCGGTGGCGCGAACGCTGGTGTGATGAGTTCGCGCGCCTGCGCGCGGGTGTGGGTGTCCGGCCAGGTCGCCACTCCGAAGCAGGAGGAGTTGTTCCTCGCCTCGGACGACTCGGATAGTCAGGCGTCGAGTTTGGGTCGACTGCCATGTGCAGCGCTGCACGTGATGAGGGGGATTGCGGGCACCATGTCGGCGAGGTCCGCGGGGTAATATCGGGAAATTCTATCCCGGACTCGAGGGGAAGTAGTGATAACAGTCGTCAGTTCTCTGCGCAATCGAGATGGAACGTTCACTCCGGTGCAGCGTGGGATGGCCTACTCGATCGCAAACAAGAATTATATAGATGGTGCAATAGTTTTAAAGGTGTACGAAAAATCGATCATCGACGAGTCGATGTGGGACCTGGTGGATCAACTTTGGTCTTATATGGAGTCTTATTCAAAACCCCATGTGATTGAGAAGAAGAATAGCCCGCGGGCGGCGTCGTATGTGTCTCGGTAGGTGTGGTGGGGGCGGCGGTAGTCGGTGTGGAGTATTCGCCATGACTTGAAATGGG
>Ga0185299_10000264_pt1 | contig 158444 bp, 149 predicted proteins | sample PaiPotPPA55metaG_FD_128002 | JGI IMG/M metagenome (GOLD analysis project Ga0185299, IMG submission 128002) | Iron sulfur acid spring bacterial and archeal communities from Banff, Canada, to study Microbial Dark Matter (Phase II) - Paint Pots PPA... ...
GGAGCGAATCCCTTAAAGTGCGTCTCGGTTCGGATTGCAGGCTGAAATTCGCCTGCATGAAGGCGGAGTTGCTAGTAATCGCGGATCAGCATTGCCGCGGTGAATACGTTCCCGGGCCTTGTACACACCGCCCGTCACACCACGGGAGTGAGCAACACCCGAAGCCGGTGGCCTAACCCGCAAGGGAGGGAGCCGTCGAAGGTGGGGCTCGTGACTGGGGTGAAGTCGTAACAAGGTAGCCGTAGCGGAAGCTGCGGCTGGATCACCTCCTTTCTAGGGAGCACTACGGTGCCCCGATCGCAACCGACGTGAGTACCCGCGCTGACACGTTCAGCGTGAGGCGCCCGCGCACCCGGACGATCGGGCCTAGCATGTCGACCGAACCTGGCAGGGCCGACCGCGGATCGGTAAGCACGTCTCCTACTTGGCGTTGCGAGCTTCCGCAGTCATCGTGGCCCGTGCATGCTGTTGAGTTTTGAGAGACCGGCGCCCGCGGGTTCAGTGCGCAGCGGCATCGACACAACGATGTCGCCGTTTGAAAGCACGAACCCGCCGGCGTAACGCCTCATCGCGGTCCTTGAAAACTGCACAGAAGCCACATCAGCCGCCAACGATAAGCGGCGGCTGAAAACGGGTATCACCGGCTCCCGTGTCGCGACCTCGCTTGCGAGCGAGCGATTACGTGAGCTAGATCACCGTCAAGATAGTAAGGGCACACGGTGGATGCCTTGGCACCAAGAGTCGATGAAGGGCGTGAACGGCTGCGAAAAGCCACGGTAAGGCGCTGAATAGCCTTTGACCCGTGGATTCCCGAATGGGGAAACCCAGCGCTGGTAATGCGGCGTTATCCCCGGTTGAACACATAGACCGGCGGAAGACAAGCGGGGGAAGTGAAACATCTCAGTACCCCGAGGAAAGTAAATCAACCGAGACTCCCTGAGTAGTGGCGAGCGAAAGGGGATCAGCCCAAACCTGCCAGATGTAAGCGGACATGCGTTGTCTGGTGGGGGTTGTAGGGCGCTCGTTCCGGGCCGTGTCCGGCCCGGCGGAAGTTACAAAGTCATGTGGTAGTCGAAGCGCGTGGAACCGCGCACCATAGAGGGCAACCGTCCCGTAGACGAAACTGCATGGCCTTCCGTCGAGCGTTCCTGAGTAAGTCCGTGCCCGTGAAACGCGGACTGAACCTGGGGGGACCACCCTCCAAGGCTAAGTACTCCTTGGTGACCGATAGCGGACAAGTACCGTGAGGGAAAGGTGAAAAGTACCCCGGAAGGGGAGTGAAATAGTACCTGAAACCGCGTGCCTACAAGCGGTGGGAGTCCCTTCGTGGGATGACCGCGTGCTTTTTGCATAACGAGCCGGCGAGTTACTCGTCTGCGGCAAGGTTAAGCGATGAGCGGAGCCGTAGCGAAAGCGAGTCCGAACAGGGCGATTTAGTCGCGGGCGGTACACCCGAAACTGAGCGAGCTACCCATGGGCAGGCTGAAGCGGGGGTAAGACCTCGTGGAGGGCCGAACCGACCTAGGTTGAAAACTGGGCGGATGACCTGTGGGTCGGAGTGAAAGGCTAATCAAGCTCAGTGATATCTGGTTCTCTCCGAAATATATTTAGGTATAGCCTCGGATAAATTGCGTAATGGCCGTAGAGCACTGTTTGGACTAGGGGCCCTACCAGGTTACCGACTTCAGGCAAACTCCGAAGACCATTACGTTTACTCCGGGAGTCAGTTGCTGGGGGATAAACTTCAGCGTCAAAAGGGAAACAGCCCAGACCGCCAGCTAAGGTCCCTAAGTACTAGCTAAGTGGGAAACGATGTTTGAGTGCATAGACAACCAGGAGGTTGGCTTAGAGGCAGCCACCCTTGAAAGAGTGCGTAACAGCTCACTGGTCAAGTGCTCGAGCGCGGACAATGTAACGGGGCTCAAGCTAGTCACCGAAGCTGCGGGTGCGTGAGGTCTACGGACCGATCGCGCGGTAGGAGAGCGTTCCCATGCCTGTAAAGCGGCGGCGTAAGCCAGCCGTGGAGGCGTGGGAAGTGAGAATGCCGGCATGAGTAACGAAAGAGGGGTGAGAATCCCCTCCGCCGATTGCCCAAGGATTCCTGAGTAAAGTTCGTCTGCTCAGGGTTAGTCGGGACCTAAGGCGAGGCCGAAAGGCGTAGTCGATGGCCAACAGGTTGATATTCCTGTACCACGTCGCTTCCGTTTGACCGATGGGGGGACGAGGAAGGCTAAGGGAACCCAGGTGATGGTTATCCTGGGGTAAGCATGTAGGGGTGGCCCTTGTCAAATGCGGGGCCGCATAACCTGAGGTGCGATGCCAGCTGGCGTTTAGCCGGCGAGTCCCTGACGCCATACCTCCAAGAAAATCCTCTAGGGAGGAAGCGCGTGCCCGTACCAAAACCGACACAGGTGGGCAAGTAGAGAATACTAAGGTGATCGAGATAACCCTCGTTAAGGAACTCGGCAAAATCGCCCCGTAACTTCGGGATAAGGGGCGCCCCGGTAGGGTGAAGCTCCTCGCGAGCGGAGCCCGAGGGGGCCGCAGTGAATTGGCTGAAGCGACTGTTTACCAAAAACACAGGTCTCTGCTAAGTCGTAAGACGACGTATAGGGGCTGACGCCTGCCCGGTGCCGGAAGGTTACGTGGAGTTGTTAGGACTTCGGTTCGAAGCAGCGAAGCTAAGCCCCGGTAAACGGCGGCCGTAACTATAACGGTCAACCTATTACAGGCTGTTACAAAATTCAGCTATATGCTGGGACATCCGAGTATCCCGCGCTACGAGTTCCGTCCCAAGTGGGCGGTACCGTGACAATGTGACGGGTGCGGACAATCAGCAGGAAAGACTGTCGAGATCGATGACGTACTCGGCAGAATCCTCAGAGGCCATACGCTGAACGCGTCGGTTGACGCGAAGAGATGGTCCGACCTCCGTGGCGACGCGGAGAGCTAGACGGAAACAGAAACGATCTAGCCGTCTCGCAAGAGACGTAACAAAGTGCCTAAGGTAGCGAAATTCCTTGTCGGGTAAGGACAACTTGCCCCGCCGCTTCGCGAGAGGCGGCCGAGAACCGGCTCATATCGGGGAAGCCCTCCTGCCGTTGGCAGTGGGTAATCCCGAGGGAAGTCCTAGTGACCCCCTAACGACTGATCCGAAAGGAGAGGCGTGTCGCCTCCTGGACATCCAGGAAATCAATGCGATGCGCAACACGCCGGCCCTCATCAGCAGCAAACGAGTGCCCAAGGCATGATCGTCCCGCCGATGAACGATCGCCGCGACAAGGCGGCAGACCGCGGTGGGAATGCCTAAAGGTGCTTGATGAGGTGAAGGGATAGTCTGCGCCCTCGGAAACGAGGGAAGAACGCGAAGTTCCGACCTGCACGAATGGCGTAACGACTTCAGCGCTGTCTCAACGAGGAGCTCGGTGAAATTGCAGTCTCGGTGAAGATGCCGAGTACCCGCGGCTAGACGGAAAGACCCCGTGAACCTTTACTACAACCTGGTATTGGAGTTCGGTGCATTTCGCTCAGGATAGGTGGGAGGCTTTGAAGCGCTGGTTGCGGCTAGCGTGGAGCCAACCTTGAGATACCACCCTTGGTGTATTGGATTTCTAACAGCGTTCCGTGAATCCGGGCGCTGGACAGTTCCAGGCGGGTAGTTTGACTGGGGCGGTCGCCTCCCAAAATGTAACGGAGGCGCACAAAGGTTCCCTCAGCACGGTCGGAAATCGTGCGTAGAGTGTAAAGGTAGTAAGGGAGCTTGACTGCGAGACTGACAAGTCGAGCAGGTGCGAAAGCAGGTCTTAGTGATCCGGCGGTAGCAAGTGGAAGTGCCGTCGCTCAACGGATAAAAGGTACTCCGGGGATAACAGGCTTATCGGGCCCAAGAGTCCACATCGACGGCCCGGTTTGGCACCTCGATGTCGGCTCGTCGCATCCTGGGGGTGAAGTAGCTCCCAAAGGTTGGGCTGTTCGCCCATTAAAGCGGTACGCGAGCTGGGTTCAGAACGTCGTGAGACAGTTCGGTCCCTATCTGCCGTGGGCGTTGGAGAATTGCGAGGATTTGTCCCTAGTACGAGAGGACCGGGATGAACGCACCTCTGGTGTATCTGTTGTCCTGCCAAGGGCATTGCAGGCTAGCTACGTGCGGATCGGATAACCGCTGAAGGCATCTAAGCGGGAAGCCGGCCTCAAGATGAGTTCTCCCATCCCCTAGAGGGAGTAAGACCCCTGGTAGACCACCAGGTTGATAGGCCGGATCTGGAAGGACGGTGACGTCCGAAGGAGACCGGTACTAATGGGTCGAGGGCTTGACGGATTTTCTTTTCGATACCCGGTGTGGCGACTGTGCAGTTTTGAGGGACCGCTGAGGCTCGGCCTCTCGACCTTTTCCGGTGGTCATAGCGAGGGGGAAACACCTCTTCCCATTCCGAACAGAGCAGTTAAGCCCCTCAGCGCCGATGGTACTTGGCTTGAAAGGGCCTGGGAGAGTAGGACGCCGCCGGTTTATCGTTGCGCGTACGGGCCACCCCGCGGGGTGGCCCGTCGTGCGTTCAAGAACACGGCATGAGCTCTCGGCGAGAGACTGCCGGACGACTGCGCGGAGGGCGCGAATGGCAACGAGCGAAGCGGACGCGAGGAAGCGGATAGACGAGCGGATCCGGGAGCTCGGCGACTGGCGCGGCGAGACGCTCGCAAGAGTGCGAGCGATCATCAACGCCGCGGACCCCGACATCGTCGAGGAATGGAAATGGGTCAAGCCCACGAATCCGGGAACGCCGGTGTGGTCGCACGACGGGGGCATCTGCACGGGCGAGGCCTACAAAAGCGTCGTCAAGCTGACGTTCTTCAAGGGCGCCGCATTGAACGATCCCTCGGGCCTCTTCAACTCGAGCCTCGAGGGCAAAGTGAGGCGCGCGATCGACATCAAGGAGAACGACGAGATCGACGCAGACGCGCTCAGGGACCTCGTCCAGGAAGCGGTCTCGGTGAATGTGAAGGGCCAGAGCTGATCTCGTAGGGCTGGTCTGGCGCCCGTCGCGCTCAGGCATCAGGCAGGCGCACGCCGCCATCGGGGGTCAGCGTCCAGTGCGGGTTGTGCGCGACCTCCCACGGGTGCCCGTCGAGATCGACGAACACACCGGAGTGGCCGCCCCAGAAGGTCTCGCCCGGCGCACGGGCGATCGTCGCCCCCGCGCTCTTCGCTTCGGCAACCACGCGATCGACGTCGGCCGCCGAATCGACGTTGTGCGCGAGGGTCACGCCGCCCCAGCCCTCGCCGGGCGACACACCGCTGTCGTTTGCGAGCTCCTCTCGTCCCCAAAGCGCGAGCACCATGTCGCCCGAGGGAAAGAACACGACGCCGAGCTCTTCGGGCGAGTCGCTTCGCCATCCGAGCGCTTCATAGAACTCGCGCGCACGACGCAGGTCGGCAACGCCGAGCGTCACGACCGTCAGCCGCGGCCTCATGCGCGCGCACGCTAGCAGAGCAGCGCGGGCGTACCAATTCAGACGCCCCACGCGTCCGCGCCGCCAAAACCTGTAACACTCGCATTCCGAAAACGGAGCGGTGCGCAGCGCCGCGGCGTCACGCCGCGAACCGGCAGCGACACGCGCGTGCCGGGCGAGTTTCACCTTTTGCGACGCGAGTAACCTCTGGTCGCGCAACTTCATTCTCTTCTCACTGTTAGGGAGGCACGCTCGGGCGGAGGGTGTTCCGAGCAGACTAACCACCGCACGTCAGAGGAGGACCCCATGGCCCGCCGGGTGAGAAGGCTCACTGCTGGGCGCGTCGTCGCGGCTGTCGCGACCGCGTGCGTCTCAGGTATCGCACTGCTCGCTGTATCCAGCTCTGCAAACGTCAACGTGAGCAAGTCCGGCTGGGCGTGGGGGAACCCGACGCCACAGGGCAGGACGCTCAATGCGATCGCGTTCGCCGGCGGCGTCGGGTACGCCGTCGGCAACGGCGGCACCGTCCTCTCCACGGCCGATGCCGGGCATACATGGAACGGCCTCACGAGTGGCACCGCCGCGAACCTCACACAGGTGCAAACGCTCGCGCCGTCGACGGTCGTCGTCGGCGGCGGCGGAGGCTGCGTGACCCGGATCTCGACGAACGGAGGGCAGCTGTTCAAGCGCATCTTCAATGTCGCCGAATCCGAATGCCCCGAACCGGTCGCCGCGTTCAGCTTCATCTCGCCGACGACCGGCTTTCTCCTGCTGGCAAACGGGTCGGTCGAGGAGACAACCGACGGTGGCGAATCGTTCTCACGCAAGACCGGCATCCCCGGCACCGCGGCATCGAGTGGCGGCGGCGGTCTCCTCGGCGCGGCGATTCACTTCCTCAGCGCCACCACTGGCCTCGCGATTGTGAACAATCCAGGCGGCGCCAGCAGCGCGTATCACACGCCCGACGGGGGCGTCTCGTGGACACCCGTGACGCTGCCCGCGGGCGCGCACGTGACGTCGCTTCACTTCGTCGACGAAAAGAACGCCTACGCGATCGGCCCGGAAACGTTCCTGAGCTCCACGGACGGGGGCGCAAGCTGGACCGCGCAGCCGGTGGGAAAAGGCAACTCGTTCCGCTCGATCGACTGCTCGTCGCCCACCACCTGCGTCCTGACCGTCGCCGCAGGTAACCAGCTCGTCGAGACGGCAGACGGCGGCGCGACGGCCGCCGTCAAGACGACATCCAGCTCGCTCATCTACGGCGCGGGGTACGCAAGCCCGCTGCAGATTGTCGCTGTCGGCGCAAGCGGGGCAACCGTGCTCTCGTCGGATGGCGGCGCTACGTTCACCCCCTCCAGCGCCGATGTCGGAGGCCAGTTCAGCAAGCTGCGTCGCGGTCCCGGCGCGATCGTCCTCGCGCCGGGTGCGAGCGGCGAGATCGCGATCTCGACGAACGACGGCCAGACGTGGCAGACGGTTGCCACGCAGACCTCGCAGGAACTCGTCGACGCCGCGTTCGCGACGGCGACGCTCGGCTATGCGTTGGACGCGAAGGGCGGCCTGCAGCGCACGACGAACGGCGGCGCGAGCTGGCAGACGCTCAATCCCGGTACCACGCAACCGGCCGACGCGGTCGCGACACCGGGAGCGAGCACCGTGCTGCTGATCGGACCGCTTGGGATCAACCGCGCGGTCGGAGGGGGCGCATTTGCGCCGATCGGCGGCGCCGTCTCGACCTCGCACCTGTCGGACTACGACATCGCGGGCTCGGCCGTATTTGCGTTCGGAGCGGGCGAACACACGCTGTTGCGCTCGACCGACGAAGGCGCGAAGTGGATCGCGCTCACGCCGCCGCTCGCAACGAAGGCCAAGCGCAAGGGCAAGCGCCGGATCCCAGCGAAACCGGGCGTGGCGATTCGCAGCGTCGCGTTCACAAGTGCGCAGGCGGGCGTCCTGCTCGACGAGCAGGGCAGGCTGTGGCTGACGCGCAGCGGCGGCAAGCGCTGGACGGAGGTCCTCTCGGCGGGCACGAGCGACGGCATCCAGCTCGCATTCGCCACGCCGCAAGACGGCTTTCTGACGGTCCGCAGCTTCGGCGGCGATTCGAGCGACGACTTCGTGCTCAGGACGACGAATGGCGGCATGACGTGGCACCCGCAGGAGATCACCAGCGGGCTCACGCCGTACGACGGCCTCGTCACGAGCGGCACGCGCGAAGCCGCGCTCCTCAACGAGGGGACGGGGACGAACGGCGAAGCGCTCGATCGCGAGCTCTTCACCACGAGCACCGGCGGCGACGTCGCGGGTACGACGGAGAAGCTCTCGCTCAGCACCGCGAGGACGTCCTACACGAAGCGCAAGCTCAAAGCCGCGCACGAGTCCGTGCGCATCACCGGGACCCTCGGGGGCGCGCTCGGCGGCGAGGAGGTGGTCGTCTCGCGCCGCAACATCGCCGGCGGCAGGTGGCAGCACCAGGTCGTCGTCGCCGGCGCGAACGGCGGCAGCTTCGCAACGACGTGGCACATCGCGAAGTCGTCGGTCTTCGTCGCGCAGTGGGCCGGCGACAGCGGCCGCCCGGGCCAGGGCTCGACGCCGCTCAAGGTGACCGTCCGCTAACGGCGGGCGATCAAGTGTTGGGCTTGCGGCCCGGCACGCATCGGGGCCGGGGCGCGAGCGATCCGCCCCGGCTTCGCTGCGTCGCGTGAGGGCGCGTCCAGCATCGCTCCGGCGCCTGCTCGCGGAGGATCGGGCACAGGCACGTTTGCGGCGCCCGCGGCGGCTCTCCTGGGCGCCGGCGTCTGGACCGCGGGTGTTTCCCCACCGAGCTCGCCCCGCGCCGCACAGACGGGCTCGGCTGCAGCTCTGCGCTCGCGCGCTCGTGCCGGCCGACCTCCCAGTCGGCGGCGGCGTGGTCCAGGCCGACGCCATCCTCGATCAGCAGGAGCGAGCGGACGACCGATCTCAGATCGGCCAGCAGCCCGGCTAGCGTGCGGCTCGCGAGGCGAGATTTGTCTCGGTAGGGGAACATGTGTTCGCACCGTAAGCGTCGCCGCGGACGGAGCGAGGCGAACAGGTGTACGCACTGCCGCTACCTGTGCGGAATCGGCTTAGCTACGCGGTTTTTCGGCAGCTCAAGCTGCAATCGCGCTTGCAGCGACGCCTCGCGGGCACGCCGCAGCGGCACGCGCAGCGCCCGCGCAAGGCCCCGCTCCCGAAGGCGCTTCCGAGGAAGGAAGTACTCTGCAAGCAGGCAGGTTCAGACCGCGCAGGCTCGAACTTGAGGGGTGATATGGCTGTTACGCTGTCCAGGCGCGAGTCGCGTGTTCCCCAGTGGGCGCGACGGCGTCGTGCGGCGCTCATGGAGAAGTTCGTGATCGACGGCGGCGTACCGCTCTCCGGAACGATGGTTCCGGCGGGCAACAAGAACGGCGCGCTGGCGATCCTGGCTGCGTCGGTGCTGACCGAGGACGAGGTGATCGTGCGCAACGTGCCTCGCATCCGCGACGTGGAGGCGATGCTGCGGATCCTCGCGTCGCTCGGCGTGGAAGTGAGCTGGCGGGGGCCGAATGAAGTTGTGCTGTGCGCGGCGGGGGCACACGACGTAGAGGTCGCGGAGGACCTCGCAGAGCTGATTCGGGCGTCGTTCCTGCTCGCGGGGCCGCTGCTCGCGCGGTTCGGGCGCGCGGCGATGTCGCCGCCGGGCGGCGACGTGATCGGCCGCCGCAGGCTTGACCCGCACCTCGACGCGTTCCGGGCGATGGGCGCGGAGATCGAGTGTGCGCGCGCGATCGTGCTGAGCGCGCCGCGGGGGCTGCGCGCGAGCGATGTGTTCATGGATGAGCCGTCGGTGATGGCGACGGAGAACGCGCTGATGGCGGCGGCGCTGGTGCCGGGAACGACGGTCATCGGCAACGCGGCGTGCGAGCCGCACGTGCAGGACCTCGCGCGGATGCTCGTGAAGATGGGCGCGGACATCCAGGGCATCGGCTCGAACCTGATCACGGTGAACGGCTCGAAGGATCTGCACGGGTGCATCCACGAAGTCGCTCCCGACCACATAGAGATCGGCAGCTTCATGGCGCTCGCGGGCGTCACCGGCGGCGAGCTCAGGATCAAGGACACGGTCCCCGGCGACCTGCGCATGATCCGCCTCGTCTTCGAACGCGTCGGCCTGTGCAGCGAGCTCGACGGCAACGACGTGCTCGTGCCGGGCGGACAGAGGCTCGTCGCGCAGTCGGACGTCGGCGACTACAAGGGCAAGATCCAGGACGGCCCCTGGCCGGCGTTCCCCGCCGACCTCACGTCGATCGCGGTGGCGCTGGCGACGCAGGCGGAGGGCTCGGTGCTGGTGCACGAGTGGATGTTCGAGAACCGCCTGATCTTCACCGACAAGCTGATCCTGATGGGCGCGGACATCGTGATGTGCGACCCGCACCGCGCGATCGTGACGGGCCCGCGGCGGCTGCGCGGCGAGCGCGTCGAGTCGCCGGACATCCGCGCGGGGATGGCGATGCTCCTCGCGGCGCTGTGCGCGGACGGCCGCAGCGAGATCGGCAACATCAGGCAGATCGACCGCGGCTACGAGCGGATCGACGAGCGCCTGCGGGAGCTCGGCGCGCGGATCGAGCGGGTCGCGACCGAGCCCGTTCACGCTTGAGGGCGTAAACGCCCGTAACACGCGCCCTCTCGGGTGAGGCCCAGCGACTAACCTCGGGTCCAATGATCCACCCGTTACCCAGCGGCACGCGCGACGTGCTGCCCGACGAGACGCGCGAGGTGCGCGCGATCACGGACACGCTGCGCCGAGTCTTCGAGCGCCACGGCTATGGCGAGGTGTACACGCCGGCGCTCGAGTACGAGTCGGTGCTCGCGCGCGCGGACATGGCGGAAGCGCAACCGGCGTACCGCGTGTTCGACGAGTCGGGCGAGGTGCTGGTGCTGCGCTCGGATATGACGGTGCCGATCGCGCGCGTCGTCGCGACGCGCTACGCGGCGAGCGAGCCGCCGCTTCGCTTCTGCTACTTCGCTCACTGCTACCGCGGCGTGCCGCCCCAGCGCGGGCAGCAGCGCGAGCTGCTGCAGGCGGGAATCGAGCTAATCGGCTCGCCGGCGCCCGATGGGACCGCGGAGGCGCTGACGGTGCTGTGCGACGCGCTCGACGCAGTCGGCTTGAAGGACTACCGCATCGGCATGGGCGACGCCTCGCTGTACCCCGCGCTGATGCGCAGCCTCGACGTGCACGAGGATGTCCAGGCGGGGCTGCACGATTCGCTCGTACGCCGCGACTTCGTGAGCGTCGAGCAGCAGCTCGCGATGTCGGGGCTGTCGCAGGACGCGGCGGCACTGCTGCTCGAGGTGCCGCAGCGGCGCGGAGGCGCGGAGATCCTCGCCGATGCGCCCGCGCCGGCGGTCGAGGCGGTGACGGGCATGCGCCGGGTGCACGAGCTGCTCCAGCCGTCGGTGGCGGCGCGCGTGATCTTCGACTTCGGCCTCGTGGGCGGCATCGGCTACTACACGGGCGCGGTGTTCGAGGTGTACGACCCCGAGCTCGGAGCGCCGATCGGCAGCGGCGGGCGCTACGACGAGCTGCTCGGCCGCTTCGGCCGCAGCCTTCCGGCGGTCGGCTTCGCGCTCGGCGTGGACAGGCTGCACATCGCGCTCGCGGGCGAGCAGCGCGGCACGGGCGTCGTGCTCGCCGGCACGGGGGCGGACGCGTGACACCCGGCAACGGGCTCACGATCGCAGTCCCGCGCGGGGCGCTCTTCGACGACACGGTCGCGCTGCTCGAGCGCCTCGGCTTCGACGTGGGCGAGCTGCGCTCGAACGAGCGCAAGCTCGTCTTCGAGGACATCGGCGTGATCACGACGCGCCCGTCGGACGTGCCGAAGTACGTAGCGGCGGGCGCGGCGGACATCGGCATCACGGGCAAGGACAACCTGCTCGAGCAGGCCCCGCAGCACCCGGCAGGCGTCGGCCGCGAGGTCTACGAGCTGCTCGATCTGGGCTACGGCCGCTGCACGATGGTGCTCGCGAGCAAGGCCGGCCCCGATCCGGCAGCGGAGGCGCTGCGGCGCCTCGGCGTGCTGCGCGTGGCGACGAAGTACCCGCGCATCGCGGCGCGCTACATGGAGGAAACGGGCAGGCAGGCGGAGATCGTCGAGGTGAAGGGCTCGGTGGAGCTCGCGCCGCTGACGGGAATGGTCGAGGCGATAGTCGACCTGACGGCGAGCGGGACGACGCTGCGCGAGAACAACCTCGTCGTGCGCGAGGAAATCGTCGTGTGCACGGCGCGGCTGATCGCGAACCCGGTCGCGCACAAGCTCAAGGCGGCGCAGATCGACGAGCTCCTCGCGCGCGTGCGCGGCGCCGCCACGGTGACGGCGGCGGGCGCGCGCTAGCGAAGATGCAGCTCCGGCGCATGACGGCCGCCGAGGTCGCGGCCGCGGGCGGCCCGGCGGGCGCGGCGGCGCAGCTGCACTCGCTCGTCCCAGACGGCGGCTCGGTCGCGCAGAGCGTGCTCGAGATCGTCGAGCGCGTGCGCGCGGACGGCGACGCGGCGGTGCTCGAGTACACGCGCCGCTTCGACACCGCGGGCACGGAGCCGCGGCAGCTCGTGGTGTCCGCGGCGGAGCTCGAGGAGGCGATCGCAGGACTCCCGCGCGAGTTGCTCGCGGGGCTCGAGGTGACGATCGCGAACGTCGCGCTGGTCGCCGACGCGGGCGTCGGCGAGGACGCTCCGGTGGAGCTTCCGCAGGGCCACCGCGTGGTGCTGCGCGAGGTCCCTGTGAGCTCGGCGGCGGTGTACGTTCCGGGCGGCCGCGCGCCGTACCCGAGCACGGTCGCGATGGGCGTCGTGACGGCGCGCGCGGCGGGTGTGGTCGACGTGACGGTGTGCGCGCCGCCGCGCGCGGACGGGCAGATCGACGCGGCGATCCTCGGCGCCTGCCGGCTCTGCGGCGTGCAGCGCGTGTACCGCATGGGGGGTGCGCAGGCGGTTGCGGCGCTCGCGTACGGGACCGAGAGCGTGACGCCCGTCGACGTGATCGTCGGCCCGGGCAACCTCTACGTGCAGGAGGCGAAGCGGCTGCTCTTCGCGACCGTGGGCATCGACAGCTTCGCCGGTCCGAGCGACCTCCTCGTCGTGCTCGGCGCGGAGACGGACGCGCGCGCGGTGCGGCTCGCGGCGCTGGACATGCTCGCGCAGGCGGAGCACGGCGAGGGGACGATCGTCGCGGCGGTCGCGTGCGCGAGCGAGACAGCGGACGCGCTCGCGCAGCAGCTCGAGCAGCTCGCCGCCGAGGAGGCCGAACCCAGCGGCACCGAAGGCGCGGTCTTCGCGGTGATCGAGCTCGGCGAGGCGCGCGAGGCGATCGCGCTAGCGAACGCGTTCGCGCCCGAGCACCTGCAGCTGATCGGCGCCGACGTCGAGGCGCGCGCGGGGATCGTGACGGCGGCGGGTTGCGTGTTCCTCGGCGCGGGGAGCGCGACGGCGTTCGGCGACTACGTCGCGGGCTCCAACCACATCCTCCCGACGGGCGGCGCGGCGCGGTTCGCGTCGGGGCTCTCGCCGCGGCACTTCCGCCGGCGCATGGCTGAGGTGCGAATCGGCGAGGACGCGGCGGCGAGCCTCGCGATGTCGGGCGCGCCGATCGCGCGCGCGGAGGGCTTCGAGTGGCACGCGCGCTCGATGGAGGCGCGCATCCGCGAGAATTAGGCGATGGCGCGCGCAGAGGCGAGACGAACGGCGGATTAGGCGATGGCGAGCACGCAGGCGAAGCGGACGGCGACGATCGAGCGGCGCACGGGGGAGACGGAGGTGAGCGTCTCGCTCGCGCTGTCGGGCGCGGGCGCGGGAACGCGATCCTCGGGCGTGGGCTTTCTCGATCACATGCTCGACCTGCTCGCGCGCCACGCGCGCATCGACCTCGACGTGAGCGCGAGCGGCGACCTGCAGACGGGCGCGCACCACACGGCGGAGGACGTAGCGATCGTGCTCGGCCAGGCGCTCGACAGCGCGCTCGGAGACCGCAGCGGGGTGATGCGCTTCGGCTCGGCGACGATCCCGATGGACGAGGCGCGAGCGAGCTGCGCGATCGACCTCTCCGGGAGGCCGTTCACGCTCTTCGTCGCGGAGCTGCCGCCGGGGTCGACGGGCGGCTTCGACCACGAGCTCACGGAGGAGTTCTTCCGCGCATTCGCGAACGCGGCGAAGCTCACGCTGCACGTGCGCATCGAAGCGGGCAGCAACGCACACCACATGATCGAGGCGGCGTACAAGGCGTTCGCGCGCGCGCTGCGCGAGGCGATCGCGATCGATCCCTCCGAGCGGGGCGTACCGAGCACGAAGGGCACGCTGACGTCGTGAGGCGGCCCGTCGAGCAGGCCGCGAGCATCGCGGTCGTCGACTACGGCATGGGCAACCGCCGCTCGGTCGAGAAGGCGCTCGAGCACGTCGGCGCGCGCGCGGCGGTGACGCAGTCGCACGAGGAGCTGCGCGCTGCGGACGGGCTCGTGATCCCGGGCGTGGGCGCGTTCCCGCGCGGGATGGAGAACCTGCGCGAGCGCGGCCTCGACGTGCTCATCCGCGAGCGCGTCGCCGCGGGCACGCCGGTGCTCGGCGTGTGCCTCGGGATGCAGCTCGCGTTCGAGCGCTCGAGCGAGCTCGGCGGCGCGGAGGGTCTCGGCGTGGTCGCGGGCGAGGTCCGGGCGCTGCAGGCGGGCGGTCTGAAGCTCCCGCACATCGGCTGGAACGAGGTGCGCTTCGGGGAGCCCTCCTCGCCGCTCACGGACGGCCTGCCGGCGAGCTGCGCGTTCTACCACGTCCACTCCTTCGCGCCCGTGCCCGCGCGCGCGGAGGACGTGCTCGGCAGGGCGACGTACGGCGAGAGCTTCGCGACGGCGGTGCAGTCGGGCTCGTTCTACGGCGTGCAGTTCCACCCCGAGAAGTCCTCGGGGGCGGGGTTGCGCCTGCTGGCGAACTTCGCGCGCATCTGCGTGCGCGACCGCACGCCGCTCGCGGCCGCGCGGCCGGCGTAGTGGAGCTGTATCCGGCGATCGACGTGCTTGGCGGCAACGCCGTACGCCTCGTGCGGGGCGACTTCGACGCGAAGACGATCTACGACGAGCGCCCGCTCGACGCTGCGCAGCGGTGGGTCGGCGCGGGGGCGAGAAACCTGCACATCGTCGATCTCGACGGGGCGCGGGCGGGCGCGCCGGTGAACATCGAGCACCTGCGCGCGATCTCGCGCGAGCTGGGCGTGCCGGTGCAGTACGGAGGCGGCCTGCGCAGCTCGGAGTCGGTCGCAGCGGCGCTCGAGGCGGGCGCGTCGCGCGCGATCGTGGGGACGGTTGCGCTCACCGATCCGGAGCTGCTCGCGCGGATCCTCGCTTCACACGGCGCGGAGCGGGTCGGCGTGTCGGTCGACGTGCGCGCGGGCCGGCCGGCGAGCGCGGGCTGGACCGAGCGAGCGCAGGAGGGACCGGAAGAGGTGTTCGCGCGCCTGCGCGCGGCGGGCGTCGAGTGGTTCGTGTACACGGACGTGGACCGCGACGGGATGCTCGAGGGCCCCGACGTGGAGCGCGTGGAGGACCTCGCCGCGCACGTCAGCGGTCAGATGATCTACTCGGGCGGGATCGGCTCGCTGGAGCACCTCGAGGCGCTCGCGCGCGCTCGCGCGCCGAGCCTCGCAGGCGTGATCGTCGGCAAGGCGCTGTACGAGGGGCGGTTCACCATCGCGCAGGCACAGAAGGCGCTCGGCGCGTGAGCCTCGCGCGCGCGTGCGCGCGCGCAGCAGCCCGATCGGGAGTGTGCGACCGACCATGACGACACGGCGACACGACGGCGGCACGGCGACATGGCGACACGGCGACACGACGGCGACATGGCGACACGGCGACACGACGGCGACATGGCGGCCGACCACGGCGACACGGCGGCCGCTACGGTGAGCGCGTGCACTACAAGCGCGTGATCCCGTGCCTGGACGTGGACGGCGGGCGCGTCGTCAAGGGGGTCGAATTCGTCGACATCCGCGACGCGGGTGACCCGGTGGAGCTGGCGGCGCACTACGACCGCGAGGGCGCGGACGAGCTCGTCTTCCTCGACATCACGGCGACGCATGAGCGGCGCGAGACGATCGCGAAGCTCGCGCGCAGGACGGCGGACGACGTGTTCGTACCGTTCACGATCGGCGGCGGAATCCGCTCGGTCGACGACGCGCAGGCGGTGCTCGACGCGGGGGCGGACAAGGTGTCGGTGAACTCGGCGGCGCTCGAACGCGCGGACCTGATCGACGAGCTGGCGGCGCAGTTCGGCGCGCAGTGCGTGGTGCTGGCGATCGACGCGAAGGCGACGGAGCACGGCGCGCAGGAGAACGGCGCGCAGGCGTGGGAGGCGTACGTCGCAGGCGGGCGCACGGCGACGGGTCGCGACGTCGTGGAGTGGGCGCGCGAGGGCGTCGAGCGCGGGGCGGGCGAGATCCTGCTGACGAGCATGGACCGCGACGGGACGAACGACGGCTACGACCTGGCGCTCACGGAGGCGGTCAGCGCGGCGGTGGGCGTGCCGGTGATCGCGTCGGGAGGCGCGGGCGAGCTCGAGCACCTCGCGCAGGCGCTGCGCGCGGGCGCGGACGCGGTGCTGTGCGCGTCGATCTTCCACTACGGGCGCTTCACGGTCGCGCAGGCGAAGGAGCACCTCGCGGCGGCGGGCATCCCGGTGCGCACGACGTGATGGACGGGACCGTCGTTGTCGAGCGCGTAGCGGAGCAACCGGGCGGGCGCGAGCTGCTCGCGGTCGCGGAAGAGCGGCCAGACGTGGCACTGGTCGGCGGCGCGGTGCGGGACCTGCTGCTCGAGCGCACGCCGCGCGAGCTCGACGTGGTCGTGAGCGGCGACGTTGCGAGCGTCGTGGCGGAGCTCGCGGCGCGCGCCGAGGGCGCGCGCACGACGGCGCACGAGCGCTTCGGCACGGCGGTCGTGCAATGGGGCGAGGACGTGCGCATCGACGTGGCCGAGCGCCGCGCGGAGAGCTACGCGCATCCGGGCGCGCTGCCCGACGTGCGCGCGGGCACGGTCGCGGAGGACCTCGCGCGCCGCGACTTCACGGTCAACGCGATCGCGGTGCCGCTGGGCGGCGCTGAGCGCGGGCTGCTGCAGGCGCCCGAGGGCGCGCTCGCGGATCTGGCCTCGCGGCGGCTGCGCGTGCTGCACCCGCTGAGCTTCGTCGACGACCCGACGCGCGTGCTGCGCCTCGCGCGCTACGGCGCGCGCCTCGCGTTCGGCGTCGAGGAGGAGACGGCGCGGCTCGCGCGGGAGGCACTGGCGTTGGGGGCGCTGGAGACGGTTTCCGGCGGGCGCATCGCGGCGGAGCTGTGGCTGGCGATCGAGGAACACACGCTCCCGTCGCTCGGAGAGCTGGGCGTGTTCGGAGCGCTCGGGCTTCCGCCGAGCTTCGACGAGATCTTGATGGAGGAGGCGGCAGCAATGCTGCCGCCTGATGGGGACGCTGGGTTGCTCGCGATGGCGGTGCTGTTTCACCCCAAGCCGCCCGCGCCCGCGGACGCGCGCGCGCGCGCAGCACTCCTCGCCGACCGCTTCGAGTTCCCGGCGCAGACGCGCGAACGGGTGCTCGCGGCGGCCTTCGACGCACCCGCGCTCGCGCACGCGATCGAGCACGCGCAGCGTCCGTCGGAGCTGCACGCGGCGCTCGCGGGGCGGCCCGTCGAGGCGATTGCGGTCGCGGGCGCGCTCGGCGCGCGGCGCTCGCGGGAGATCCGCGGCCGCGCGCAGCAGTGGCTGGGCGAGCTGCGCGCGTTGGGGCTCGAGATCGGCGGCGACGACCTGCTCGCGGCGGGCGTGCCGCAGGGTCCGGAGATCGGGCGGCGCCTGGAGCGCGCGCTCGGCAAGCGGCTCGACGGCGAGCTCGGACCGGGACGCGAGGCGGAGCTCGCGGCGGCGCTCGAGAGGGACCCGTGAGCGAGCTCGCGGCGGCGCTCGCGGGACGCATGAGCGAGTGCGTTGCGGCGCTCGAGAGGGACCCGTGAGCGAGTTCGCGGCGGCGCTCGAGGGAGATACATGAGCGAGTTCGTCTTCGACCTGCCGGGCCGCGCGCGCGTGCTATTCACGGATCGCAGCCACGGCAACCTCTCGAGCGTCGCGGGCGAGCGCTGCGAACTCGGCGAAGTCGCACGCGACAAGCTGCGCGAGCTGATCGGCGCGCGCGGACTCGCGCGCGGCTACCAGGTGCACGGGACGCGCGTGCGCTGGGTCAGCGAGCTGCCGGCGGACGACGGTCCGCTCAGGCGCCCCGAAGACGAGGCCGACGGACAGGCGACCGCGCGAACGCGCGTCGGCGCGCTCGTGCTGACCGCCGACTGCCTGCCGGTCGCGCTGGTGCGCGACGGCGCGCTCGCGATGCTGCATGCGGGCTGGCGCGGCCTCGCTGCGGGCGTGCTCGAGGAGGGCGTGAGCCTGCTGCGTGCGCAGCGGCCGGGTCCGGAGATAATCGCGGTCGTCGGCCCGGGCGCGGGCGCGTGCTGCTACGAGGTCGGCCCGGAGGTGCACGCGAGCTTCGGCGACGACCGCGGCGAGCGCGCCCACATCGACCTGCGCGCGATCGCGCACGAGCGCCTGCTTGCGGCGGGCGTGAGCGCGGTGCACGACGTCGACGCGTGCACGATCTGCGACGAGCGCTTCTTCTCGCACCGCCGCGAAGGCGAGCGCTCGGGCCGTCAGGGCGGCGTCGCCTGGCTGGAGGGGCAGGCGGCGCAGTGGCCAGAGGCAGCGAGCGCGTACCTTGGTTGAGCTCGTCTCGGGTCTTCGCGCCGAGCGCGTGCGCGACAACCTCGAGCGCATCCGCGCGCAGCTCGACGAGGCGGCCGCGCGATCGGGCCGCGCCGCGGGGGCGGTCGAGATCCTCGCGGCGACCAAGTACGTGTCGGTCGACGAGCTGCCGGTGCTCGCGCGGGGCGGCGTGCGCGTCGTCGGCGAGAACCGCGCACAGGACCTCGAGGCGAAGGTCGCCGCGCACGGCGAGCTGTTCGAGTGGGACTTCATCGGTCAGCTGCAGAGCAGGCGCGTGCGCGCGATCGTGCCGTACGTGCGCCTCATCCACTCGGTCGCCTCAGACTCGGCGCTGCGCGAGCTCGAGCGCCACCGCGAGCGCTGCCGGCCGGGCCTGCGCATCCTCGTCGAGGTCAACGTCGCCGCGGAGGAGGGCAAGGCGGGCGTGCGGCCGGACGACCTCGCGGGGTTCATCTCGCGCGCGCCCGTGCCCGTTGCGGGGTTGATGACGATGCCGCCGCTCGCGCGCGAGCCGCAGGAGAGCAGGCGCTGGTTTGCGCGCCTGCGCGAGCTCGCCCGCGAGCACGGCCTCGAGCACCTCTCGATGGGCACCTCGCAGGATTACGTCGTCGCAGCCGAGGAGGGCGCGACCATCGTGCGGATCGGCACTAGCCTGTACGAGTGACGATCGCACCGGCCCTATACGCGTGGCCGTTGCACGTGGGACCGGTCGAGTGACTAGGATTGGCAGGGAATCCGCCCGCTTTCAGCGAACCACGCTTAAGCAAATGGCTCTCCGCGACTCCTGGCACAGTGCGCTCGTCTACTTCGGCCTCGCCGAGGAGTACCACGACGACATCGACGACGCGCCCGAGGCGGACCTAGAAGACCGCTACCGCGAGCGCCCGAACGTGCGCCGGCTGCGGCGGCGGCGCGACGAGTTCGACGAAATCTTCGCCGACGAGGAGGAGGGCGGCTCGGCGCGCGGGCGCGCGACGACGCTCAAGTCGGTCGGGCGCGGCAACGGCGACGTGCGCGTGCACCTCGTGATCCCCAAGTCGTTCAACGACGCGCAGCAGATCGCGGACAAGTTCAAGGACTCGATCCCCGTGATCCTCAACCTGCAGACGGCCGAAACCGACCTCTCCAAGCGCCTCATCGACTTCGCGTCGGGCCTCACCTACGCGCTCGACGGGGGCATGCAGCGCATCGCTGACAAGGTCTTCATGCTCACGCCGCGCAACGTCGAGATCTCCGCCGAGGAGCGCGCGCGGCTGATCGAGAAGGGCTTCTTCAACCAGTCCTGACGAACGGGGATCGGCCAGCTCGCGTGCTGGACGATCGGCAGTCTCATCAGACCGATCGGTACGCGTCGCTCTCCCGCGTCCTCGCCAGCCTTGATCCTCGTCCGTCACATTCACGCGCCCGCACCGGCGGCTACGCTGCGCCCATGCAGATAGGACTCATCGGCGCGGGCAACATGGCGCGCGCGCTCGCGCGCGGGTGGGGTCGCCCGCTCGTGTGCGCGGACCCGATCGCCGGGCGCGCGCAGGCGCTCGCCGCGGAGGTCGGCGGCGAGGCGCTCGCGAGCAACGTCGCCGTCGCCGAACGAGCCGACGTCGTCGTCCTCTGCCACAAGCCCGCGCAGCTGCGCGAGGTCGCCGGCGAACTGCACGCGCACGCGCGCGCGGTCGCGTCGATCCTCGCCGCCGTGCCGCTCGCCAAGCTCCAGGCCGCCTATCCGGACACGCCCGTGTACCGGTTCATCCCCTCACTGCCCGTGGAGGTGCGTGAGGGCGCGGTCGTGCAGGCCGCGGGGGCCACAGACGACGCGTCCCTCGATGCTCGCGTAAGCGAGCTCTTCTCAGAACTCGGAACGCTCGTCGTGCTCGACGACTCGCTCGTCGACGTCGCGATGGGCCTGATGTCGTGCTCGCCCGCGTACGTCGCGCTCGTCGCCGAGGCGCAGGTCGACGCCGGCGTCCGCCGCGGCATTCCCGCCGCGGCCGGCGCGGAGCTCGTCGTGCAGACGCTCGCCGGGACCGCCGAGCTCCTGCGCGCGCGCGGCTACGACACCGTCGCCGTCCGGCGAGAGGTCACCTCGCCCGGAGGGATCACCGCGCGCGGGCTCGCCGCGCTCGAGCGCGCGGGCGTGCGTGCAGCCTTCAGCGACGCGCTCGACGCGGTGCTCGAGGAGCGCGCGTGATCGGCGCGCTCACAAGCCTCGTGCTCGCGAGCACGCGCACGCAGATCGCCGAATACCTCTCGACCGTCATCTACGTCTACTCGATTCTGATCTTCGTCTTCATCGTCATCCAGCTGCTGTTCGCCGCCGGGCTGCGGCCGCCGTACTCGCGCGCGCTCGACACCCTGCTCTCGTTCCTGCGCGACGTCGTCGAACCGTACCTGCGCATCTTCCGCGGCATCCTCCCCTCGTTCGGCGGGCTCGACTTCAGCCCGATCATCGCGATCATCGCGCTGCAGATCTTCAACGTCATCGTCGTCCAGACGCTGATTCACGGCTGACGGGCGATGCGCGCGATCGCTCGCGCGGCGCTCGTGGTCGTCCTCGTCGTCGCCTTGGACCAGCTCTCCAAGCACGCCGTCGAACACTCGATCGTCCCCGGCGAAGAAGAAAAGGTGCTGCCCGGGATATCGCTCGTCTACTCGCGCAACCGCGGCGTCGCGTTCGGCCTGCAGCCCGGCAGCAACGTCGCCGTCACCGCGATCATCGCGATCGCGCTCCTCGCGCTGCTCGTGTACTTCGTGCGCCATCGCGCCGACCCGTGGATGTGGCTGCCGACGGGCATGCTCTTGGGCGGCGCGATCGGCAACCTCATCGACCGCATCCGCGTCGGGAGCGTCGTCGACTTCATCAAGCTCCCGCTCGGCTGGCCGCCCTTCAACATCGCCGACGCGTCGATCACGCTGGGCGTCCTGATCCTGTTCCTGCTCATCGACCATCGCCGCCACGCGACCGCGTGAGCGCGTTCGCCGTCGCCTATTCCGACGAGCACCTGCTCGTCGTCGACAAGGGCCCGGGCGTCGTCGTGCACCCCGGGCGCGGGCACGCGCACGACACGCTCGCGCAACTCCTCGCCGGCTCTGCCGCCGGCGGCGACCCCGAGCGCGCGGGCATCGTCCACCGCCTCGACCGCGACACGTCCGGGCTGCTCGTCGTCGCGCGCTCCGAGGAGGCCCACCGCCGCCTCCAGGCCGCGATCGCGCGGCGCGCGATCGAGCGCGAGTACCTCGCGCTCGTCAACGGCGTCCCGCCCGCGCGCACCGGGACGATCGACGCGCCCGTCGGGCGCGACGCGCGCGTGCGCACGCGCATGACCGTCGGCGGCGCGCACGCGCGCGAGGCGCGCACGCACTTCACGCTCGAGTGCGCGCTCGGCCGCGTCGCGCTCCTGCGCCTGCGCCTCGAGACCGGGCGCACGCACCAGATCCGCGTGCACCTGCTCGCGATCGGCCACCCCGTGTGCGGCGACCCCGAGTACGGCACCGTCGGGCAGTTCGGTCTCGAGCGCCAGTTCCTGCACTCCGCGCGGCTCGCCTTCGACCACCCGTTCACCGGCGCGCGCGTCGACGTTTCCTCGCCGCTTCCGCCGGACCTGCGGCGCGCGCTCGAGCGCGCCGAGGAGCTATCCTGAGCGGCCGAGAAAGAAACCAACCCGCGCGGCATCCGCTAGCGGCCCTGCCCGGCACGGCGACTCCGACTTCGCCCCCAACGCCGGGTCCGCTTTCAAGACAGCGCGGCGATACACCGACATAAGGGAGCAACCGTGGCTCAAGTAGGCATAACCGAGCTGCTGGAGGCCGGCGTTCACTTCGGCCACCAGACGCGACGTTGGAACCCCAAGATGCGCCGGTTCATCTTCGGCGAGCGCAACGGGATCTACATCATCGATCTCGTCAAGACCGCCGCGCTGCTCGCCGCCGCGCAGGACTTCGTCGACGCGCTCGCGCATCGCGGCGGCACCGTGCTGTTCGTCGGCACGAAGAAGCAGGCCCGCGACACGATCCGCGACGTCGCCGGCGCGGCGGACATGCCGTTCGTCAACCACCGTTGGCTCGGCGGCCTCTTGACCAACTTCCAGACCATCAACCAGCGCATCCGCCGCCTGCACGACCTCGAACGCTACGAGTCCGAGGGTCAGCTCGAGCTGCTGCCCACGCGCGAGCGCATGTCCGCGCAGGCCGACCTCGCGAAGCTGCGCGCGAACCTCGGCGGCGTCAAGGACATGCAGCGCGTTCCCGACGCGGTGTTCGTTATCGACCTCAAAACGGAGGCCATCGCCGTCAAAGAGGCCCAGCGCTTGCGCATCCCGATCATCGGGCTCGTCGACACCAACTGCGACCCCGACGGCATCGACTACGTCATTCCCGGCAACGACGACGCGATCCGCTCGTGCGCCCTGATCACGCGCGCGATCGGCGACGTCGTCGCCACCGGCCACGCCGTCTTCCGCGCAGAGGAGGAGAAGGCGCGCGCCGAAGCCGCCGAGCGCGCGCGCCTCGAGGCCGAGGCGCGAGCCCGCCGCGAGGCTGAGGAACAGGCCGCGCGCGAGGCCGCGGAACAGGCCGCGCGCGAGGCCGAGGCAGCCGCCGCCGCGAAAGAGGCAGGCGACGCGCAGGCCGCCGCCGCGGCCGCCGCACCCCCCGCTTCGGCGCCACCCGCCGCCGCGCCCGCGCCCCCGGCGCCCGCGCCGCCGGCGCCCGCGCCCCCGGCGCCCGCGCCCGCACCCGCAGCGCCGGAGGCGTCTGCGCCGCCCGCTGCTTCGACGGAGCCCGAGCAGGCGCCCCCCGCGGAGACGGAGCCCGAGCAGGCGCCCACGGCGGAGAGCGAGCCGCCCGCGCCGGCGGAGGCCGAGAAGGCCGCGGAGGCCGAGCCCGCGCAGCCGGCGGAAGCGCAGGCGCAGACGCCCGAGCCCGCGGCGGCGCAGGCACAGGACGAGCCTGCCGCGGCGCCGGCCGCCGAGGACACGGCCGGGGCTCAGGCCGCGGCGCAGGCGACGGAGGTGAGCGAGTCGTGAGTTCCACGGAGATCAAGGCGAGCGACGTGAAGGCGCTGCGCGAGCGCACCGGCGCGGGGATGATGGACTGCAAGAAGGCGCTCACGGAGGCGGGCGGCGACATCGAGCAGGCGATCGAGATCCTGCGCGTGCGCCAGGGCAAGAAGATCCAGGACCTCGGCGAGCGAACCGCGTCCGAGGGGACCGTGCAGGCGTACATCCACGCGGGCGCGAAGGTCGGCGTGCTCGTCGAGGTCGACTGCAACACCGACTTCGTCGCCAAGAACGACGACTTCATCGCCTTCGCGCGCGACGTCGCGCTCCAGATCGCGGCCTCACCGACGGTCAAGTACGTCAGCCGCGAGGACGTCCCCGACGATGTGCGCGAGGCGGAGGCGCGGATCTACGAGCAGGAAGCCGCCGACAAGCCCGAGAACGTGCGCGAGAAAATCGTCTCCGGCAAGCTCGACTCGTGGTATCAGACGATCGTCGCCCTCGAGCAGGAGATGCACAACCCGAAGTTCGATGGCAAGACCGTTCAGCAGCTGCGCGACGAGCTCGCGGCGACGACCGGCGAGAACGTGGTCATCCGCCGCTTCGCGCGCTTCGCCGTCGGGCAGTAGCCACGGCGGCCGAAGCCTCGGAGATAGGCTTTCGACGCGATGGCCCCCGCCTTCAAGCGGATCCTCTTGAAGCTCTCGGGCGAGGCGCTCATGGGCTCGCTCGACTACGGCACCGACCCCGAGCGGGTTGCCGACGTCGCTCGGCAGGTCACCGCCGTCCACGACCAGGGCGTCGAGGTCGCGATCGTCGTCGGCGCGGGCAACATCTACCGGGGCATGACCGGCATCGCCGCGGGCATGGACCGCTCGACGGCCGACTACATGGGCATGCTCGCGACGCTGCTCAACGCGCTCCCGCTCCAGGACGCCCTCGAGAAGATGGGCACCGACACGCGCGTGCAGTCAGCGCTCGGCGTCGCGGAGGTCGCCGAGCCGTACATCCGCCGCCGCGCGATGCGCCATCTCGAGAAGGCGCGCGTAGTGATCTTCGCCGCCGGCACCGGCAACCCGTTCTTCACCACCGACACCGCCGCCGCGCTGCGCGCCGCGGAGATTCACGCCGAGATCATCCTGATGGCGAAGAACGGCGTCGAGGGGGTGTACAGCGCGGATCCCGCTCTCGACCCGAACGCGGAATTCATTCCCGAGATCACGCACATGGAGGCGCTCGAGCGGCGGCTGCGCGTGATGGACTCCACGGCGCTCGCGCTGTGCATGGAGAACGGCATGCCCCTGAACGTCTTCAACATGGACGACGAGGAGGCGCTCGCAAAGATAATCTCAGGCGTGCGCGTGGGGACACTGGTGTCGAGCGCGAAGGGTGACGGCGATGGCCACTGAAAACCTGATCGAGGAACTGCTCAAGGACGCGCGCGAGCGGATGGTCAAGTCCGCGGACGCCGCGCAGCACGAGTTCTCGACCGTGCGCACCGGCCGCGCGAGCCCCGCGCTGCTGGAGCGCGTGGTGGTCGACTACTACGGCGCGTCGACGCCGCTGAACCAGCTCGCGACGATCTCCGTTCCGGAAGCGCGGCTCATAACCGTGCAGCCGTACGACAAGTCGTCGATCAAGTCGATCGAGAAGGCGATCAACGAGTCCGACGTCGGGCTCAACCCGTCCAACGACGGCAGCATCATCCGCCTCGTCGTCCCCGAGCTGACGGAGGAGCGGCGCCGCGAGCTCGTGAAGGTCGTGCGCCACCTCGCCGAGGAGGGACGCGTAGCGATCCGCAACGTGCGGCGCGACACGATGCACCAGCTGCGCGAGCTGAAGAGCGAAGGCGAGGCTTCCTCCGACGACGAGCACCGCGCGGAGGTCGAGCTGCAGAAGCTCACCGACACGCGCGTGAGTGACCTCGACAACGTGCTCAAGACGAAGGAAAAGGAAATCCTCGAAGTCTGATGGCCGCCCGCGGGGAACGGGCGCCGGCCGCCGACGAGGGCTCCCACCCGGGGCCCGCCTCCGAACCCGAGCACACGGCGCGCTACGTCGCGATCATCACCGACGGCAACGGACGCTGGGCTCGCGCGCACGGCGTGCCGGTGACCGAGGGGCACAGCGCGGGCGCCGATACCGTCAAGGCGCGCCTGCGCGACGCGGCGGAGTTCGGCGTGCGCGAGCTGACCGTGTACTCGTTCTCGACCGAGAACTGGTCGCGCCCTGCGGAGGAGGTGCAGGGGTTGATGGAGATGTTCTCGCGACGAATTGCCTCGGAAACGCCCGAGCTTCACGACGAGGGCGTTCGCATGCGCTTCATCGGCCGGCGCGAGGGCGTGCCCGCCGAGCTCGTGCGCCAGATGAGCTGGGCGGAAGAGCTGACCGGCGCGAACACCCGCATCACGCTGTTCGTCGCCTTCAACTACGGCGGCCGGGCGGAGATCCTCGACGCCGCGCGGCGCTTCGCCGGCGGGGACGAGGAGGAGTTCCGTGCGTGCCTGTACGCGCCCGAGATGCACGACCCCGACCTCATCATCCGCACGAGCGGCGAGCAGCGCCTGTCCAACTACCTGCTCTGGCAGTCCGCGTATTCGGAGCTCGTCTTCCGCGACGAGCTGTGGCCCGACTTCGGCCGCGAGGCCTTCGAAGCGTCGCTCGCCGAGTTCGCGCACCGCCGCCGGCGTTTCGGGCGGCGATGAGCTCCGGCCCGGCGAGGAGCCGCCGGCGAGCGCCCGCGCGGCGGCGCGCGCCCGGCGAATCCGACCTCCTCGCGCGGATCGCCGCGGCGATCCCCGCAATCGCGATCGCGCTGATCCTGATCATCGAGGGCGGGGTCATCTTCGCGCTCGGCATGTTCGTCTTCGGCTGCATCTGCATGCACGAGCTGTTCGCGATGTACTCGCGCACGCACCCCGTGCGCCTCGGCGGGTTCGTCGCGCTCGCCGGCCTGCTCGCCGCGGCGCTGTACGGCGACCAGTTCCAGGTGATGCTCGTGCTCGTCGCCTCGCTGCCGCTGCTGTTCGCGCTCACGGTGCTGAGCCCGTACCCGAGCGCGGGCGGGCTCGGGCTGACGCTGCTCGCGGTCGTCTGGATCGGCCTCGCGCTCGCACACGCGGTCCTGCTGCGCGGGCTGGCGCACGGCACGGGGATCGTCATCGACGTGTGCGTCGGCACGTTCCTCGGCGACACCGCCGCCTACCTGGGCGGGCGGTTGTTCGGCAAACGCCCGCTCGCGCCTCACATCTCGCCCGGCAAGACCGTCGAGGGCCTGCTCATCGGGATGGCGTTCGCCGTTTTCACCGTGTGGATCGCCAGCCGCTATCAGGAATGGCTCCCCGGCAGGCACGCGCTCGTGCTCGGGCTCGCGATCGCCGTCGCGGGCCCCGTCGGAGACCTGTTCGAGTCGTTCATCAAGCGCGAGGCGCGCACGAAGGACTCCGGTGGCGTCTTCGGTGCGCACGGCGGCGCGCTCGACCGGCTCGATGCCGTGCTATTCACCGCGGTCATCTCGTATTACGTGTGGGCCGCGTACGTGTGAGCCGAGTTACCCTGCGGGCCGGGCGCGCCGGCGGCGCTCCCGCGCCCGGTGTCGCCGGCATGGCCGCGTCGGCGGCTGCTTGCAGGTAGGGTCATCGGCGCATGGTGACGGAGCTTCGGCAATGACCCGCGAGCACGTCCGCGACGAACCGGGTGAGGGCGTCGAGCCGCTTCCCGAGGAGGACGAAGAGGCGGGCATCGAGCCGCTCGATCCCGAGGATCTCGAAGCGGCTCCCGAGGAACTCGAGGAGGAGTGGGAGGACGAAGAGGCTCAGGGAGCCTGAGGCGCGTCGACCCTGCTGGGGCGACTGCGAAGCGCGAGACGCGCACCCAGGCTACGGGCGGCATCTTCGGCGAGCACTGCCTCGGGACACGCGTCGTTCGGTCCGGACCGCGTAGCGACGCCGGCCTCGACGCCGCTCACAGCGCCGACGGTCGCGGCGCAGCGCTCGAGCTCATAGGCGAGATCGCACAGGCGCTCGAGCTCGAGATCGAGTTCCTGCCCGAGATCACCGCCCGGCGTCTCCTCGCTGTAGCGCGCGAGAATCATCTCGCCGGCGGCAGCAAAGAGCGCGCCCCGAGCGAGCGTCATGCCATCGATTGCGCGAACGAGTCTCGCGTCACTCATCCGCGCTTGCAGATACCCACCTGGGGCGCGAATCAAGCACGCGATTGCATCTACGCCCCGCTACCCACTCCCTAGCGTCCGCCATGTGCCCCACCCCCGGCGCTTACCCGCCACGGGCGCCTGCGAGCTCGTCGAGATGCGCGGCGCAGCGGCCGAGCTCATGCGCGAGCCCGCACACGCGCTCGACCTCGACGTTCAGCTCCTCGACCGTGCCCGCCGGCGGCAGCTCGCCGCGCCGCCGGGCGACCGCGAGGTCCCCCGCCGCGGCGGAGAGGGCGCTGCACGCGAGCGTGATGCGCTCGACCGCACGGATCAGTCCGGAATCTCTCATCCCAATTGAAGGCGTACCCGGCTCGGGCCGCGGTCATGCGTGCCTGCCCCAGGATCCGCCACATGGAGGAGTGCCGCTGCTGTACTGTCGACTCCAGCAACTGACGGTGCGCCGGTGCTCGGACGAGCTCGAGATGCGCGCCGCACCGGGACTGGAGGTCACGGATATGACACTGGGGAGGCTCTGCCGGCGGATGCCCGCTCGGCTGACCGGCGCCGTTGTGCTCGCGAGCGTCGCACTTGCGGCCGCGATCGCGGCGCCCGCCGCGATCGCGGCGCCCGCCGCGAGCGCGAGGCTCGCGGCGACTGAATCGACGTGCTCGACGGCGGTCGGCGAAGCCACCGTGGGCGAAAAAACCGAAAAACAGAGGCTTAAAAACATCCTTCACACGAACCTCAGCGAACCACAGAGGCTGAACTTCTCGTGGGAAGGCGGCAAACAGCGCTTCCACATGCAGCTGTTGGTGCGCGCGGTGTGTCGCGTCGGCCGCCGCGGCGACACCTTCTCGGGACGTGCGCTTGGGACGCTGAACAAAATAGCCGGCTACTCGATGTCGTTCTCGATCAAGATCACCGCCGAAGGCGAAACGTTCTTGAAGGCGAAAATCAAACACGGCACCGAACTGATCGAAGAATTCGAAGAGCAACTCGAAGAATCGACGGAGGAAATCTCCTGAGCGCACGCGAGGAGTCGCCGCACGACGCGTGCCTCGTGCACGCGTAACCGGCGGAAGGCGTAGACGAAGGCCCGCGCGAGCGCGGGCCTTCGCGCTGTGAGCGCGCGATCAGCGCCGTAGGCGTTTGACCAGCGACGTAAGCGTTTGACCAGTTTGTTGACGCTTGCAGGCCTTTAGGGTAGAAACCGGCGTGCACGCAGGGACGAGGCAGCGCAGGGAGGGCGCTACGACTGCGGAGCGCCGTCGCCCAGCTCGCCGACACGGAGGTTGAAGCATGCGACGCAACCCACATCTAGGGCGACGCGCGGCGGTCGTTGCCTCGACGTTCGCCGCGCTCGCGACGGCAGCAAGCGCGCAGGCGGGCAGCGTCAGCGTCCAGGACCTCAGTCACGGCCCCACGGCGACGGGGCTCGCCGAATCGCTCGCCGGCGCTGGCGTCAGCGTGTCGAACGTCACCTACACCGGCAGCCCCCGAGCAGCCGGAGAGTTCACCGGCGGGGCCGAAAGCATCGGCTTCGAAAACGGCGTCGTGCTCGACACCGGCAAGGTGCAGAGCGACCCGCAAGACGAACCGTGCTCCAAAGGCGTAGAGGGCCCAAACACCTGCTACGAGCGCGCAGGAGGGCAGGCGGGTGGACCGGCCGGGGAAGCGAACAGCACCTCGTTCGGCTTCCCGGGCAACCAACAGCTGACCGAACTGTCGGGCTTTGAAACCTTCGACGCATCAGTCCTCGAATTCGAATTCGTCCCCCAGCATCCGACCCTGCAGGTGAGCTACGTGTTCGGCTCGGAGGAGTACAGCGACTTCGCGAACACGCCATTCAACGACGTGTTCGCGTTCTACGTCGACGGCAAAAACTGCGCGCTCGTCCCCGCAACGAGCGAACCGGTCTCGGTGAACACGATCAACAACGGCAGCGACGCGGAAGGCGGCGACACGACGCCGCACCACGCTTCGCTGTTCCGCGACAACGTTCGCCCGAAACCGACGATCGACACGCAAATGGACGGTCTCACGACCGTCCTGCAATGCAACGCCGCGGTGAACGTCGGCGTCAAGAATAGGATGAAGCTGGCGATCGCCGATGCGGCCGACGAACTCCTCGACTCGGCGGTGTTCCTCGAGTCGGGCAGCCTCATCAGCGGCACACAGGTCACGACGTCGCTGTCGGGCGGAGGCAAGACCGGCGAAGCGATCGCCGTGCGCGAAGGAACGGCCGTCAGCGACACCGCGACGCTCGCCGGGACGAGCGCGCACGAAGCGACTGGCACGGTCGAATACAAGGTCTTCTCCGACCCCGAATGCGGCAAAGAAGTTGCGAGTGCGGGCAGCGTTTCCGTAAGCGGCGGCGTGGTGCCCTCCTCGCAAGCCAAGTCGCTCGCGCGGGGCACCTACTACTGGCAGGCTCACTACAGCGGCGACTCCCACAACAACGCCGCGACGAGCACCTGCGGCGCGGAGGTCGAGACCGTCGAAGCGACCACCAAGGCGACGACGCTGACCACGAAGCTCTCGGGGGAAGGCAAGAGCGGAGCGAAGATCAGCGTCAAGGAAGGCACTGACGTCACCGACACGGTCACGCTGAGCGGCGAAAACGCCGCGAAAGCGACGGGCACCGTCGCCTTCAGGATCTACTCCGACAGCGGGTGCGCGCACCTCGTCACGAGCGGCGCGGAGTCGATCAGCCCCAGCCTTCCGATCACCGCCGAAGAGACGCTCGAGCCGGCCGGCAAGTACTACTGGGTCGTCAACTACGAAGGCGACTCGAGCAACGAACCCTCCGAAAGCAAATGCGGTACGGAGATCGAGACCGTCGAAGGTGTGCCGAAGCCCACTGCGCTCTCGACGACGCTCTCCGGCGATGGGAAGTCTGCGGCGTCGATCGCGGTCAAGGAAGGCTCCGCGGTCAAAGACCTGGCGACGCTCTCCGGCGAAAACACCTCGACGGCGACGGGCACGATCGAATACAAGGTCTACTCCGACGCCGAATGTAAAAAACTCGTCGCGAGCGCGGGCAGCGAAACGCTGAGCTCCGGCGCCAGGCTCGGCTCGGAAGCCGAGACGCTGAAGCCCGCAGGCAAGTATTACTGGCAAGCCTCCTACGGCGGCGACCTCGCCAACGCGCCCTCGAAGAGCGAATGCGGCTCGGAGGTCGAGACGGTCGAAGCGGTCGTGACCAAGGGGCCCACCGAACTGACGACCTCGCTCTCCGGCGAAGGCAAATCGGGCGCGAGCATCAGCGTCAAAGAAGGGGCCGCGGTGACGGATAACGCGACGCTCAAAGGCGAACATGCCGCGAGCGCTTCGGGCAGCGCCGAATACAAGGTCTACTCGGACTCCGGGTGCACGAAACTCGTCACGAGCGCCGGCTCGGCCTCCGTCTCCGCGGGCTCGGTCGGCGCCTCCGAAGCGAAGACGCTACCCGCCGGCACGTACTACTGGCAGGCCTCCTACGGCGGCGACTCGCTCAACGAAGCCTCCAAGAGCGCGTGCGGGAGCGAGGTCGAGAAGGTCGAAGCGGCGACCGGGCCGCTGCCGACAAAACTCGCGACCGCGCTCACCGGCGAAGGCCGCTCGGGGGCGTCGGTCGCGGTCAAGGAAGGGGCGCCCGTCTCCGACAGCGCGATGCTCAGCGGCGAAAGCGCCTCCAAAGCCACGGGCAGCGTCGAATACAACGTCTACTCGGACCCCGCGTGCACGAAACTCGTCGCGAGCGCAGGGAAGGTGAGCGTGACGGCCGGCTCGGTACCGGGGTCCGAAGCGAAGACGTTGGTTCCCGCCGGCAAGTACTACTGGCGTGCGTCTTACAGCGGCGACCTCGCGAACGCGCCCTCGAAGAGCGAATGCGGCTCCGAGGTCGAGACCGTCGAAAAGCTCGTCGTCTCGCAGCCGACGACGATCACCACCTCACTCTCCGGCGAAGGCAAGACGGGCGAATGGGTGACCGTCACGGAAGGCGCGCCGGTGGCTGACGCCGCGCGGCTGAGCGGCGCCAACGCCTCGCTGGCAGGCGGCACGCTCGAATACAGCGTGTACGGGGATGCAGCGTGCACCAAACTCGTAGCCGCCGCCGGCAAGGTGACTGTCGCCGCCGGTGCCGTGCCGCCCTCCGAAGCCAAGACGCTCGCCGCCGGCACCTACTACTGGCGGGCGTCCTACAGCGGCGATCTCGCCGACTCGGCGTCGAAGAGCAAGTGCGGCTCCGAGATCGAGACCGTCGAAAGAGTCATCGAGCCGCGGGGCACGACCGTCAGAGCGCCGCTGTCCGGCGAGCTCGGGGCTATCGAAGAAGCGAAGCCCGTCTGCAGCAAACTTGTCGGTGCGGGTCACTGGGGGCCTCGCGGCGCGAAGGGGGGGAGCCTCGTCAATCACCTCTCGACGACGCTGAGCGCGAGGCAGGAACTGCACACGACGACCCCGCGACCTCGCCGCCAGATCCGCCTTGGCAGGCTGAGGAGCGCGAGCTGCGTCGCGATACCGGGCGGCTTCCAGTTCAGCGGCAGCGGGCCCGCGAAGGTCAATCGCAGGGGCGGATACACGGCATCGTTCGCGATCAGAGAGACGGATCGCACGACGTCGTATACGCTGCTGGTCGAGAAAGGGGGCAAGACCGTCTTCAAGTTGCTGCGCCGCGCGCTCGGCGGCGGAGGTTCGGAGCGCTTCACCTAGCCGGCGGGGGCAGTGGCTGTGCACAGACTGCACGAGGGGAGGTGAACCGGGGGGAGCCGGCTTGTCCGGCTTCCCCCGGTCGGGTGGTCCTTCGCGCCCACGGCGCGTGCGAGCTACGCTCACCCGCACGATGAGCGCGCCCGAGATATCTGAGCGCAAGCGCCTCGTGATCCTGGGCTCGACCGGATCGATCGGCACGCAGGCGCTCGACGTGTGCGAGCGCAGCGGCGAGTTAGAGCTCGTGGGGCTGTCGGCCGAGCGCTCGTGGGAGGCGGTCGTGCAGCAGGCGCAGGCGCACGGCGTGGCCACGATCGCGCTCGCCGACGCGCACATGGCGGCGCGCGCCTCGGAGGCATGGACGGACGGCGAGGTGCTCGCGGGGGCGGACGGGCTCGTAAGACTGATCGTCGACTCGGGCGCGGACCTGGTGCTGAACGCGCTTGTCGGCTCCGCTGGGCTCGCGCCGACGGTTGCGGCGCTCGGCGAGGGGATCGACCTCGCGCTCGCGAACAAGGAGTCGCTCGTCGTCGGCGGCGAGCTCGTCGTGGCGCTCGCCGAAGCGACCGGCGCGCGCATCACGCCCGTGGACTCGGAGCACACGGCGCTGCACCAGCTGCTCTCGCGGCAGGCGCCGGGCTCGGTAGAGCGCCTGACGATCACCGCGAGCGGCGGCCCGTTCCGCGGCCGGGCGCGCGCCGAACTCGAGGACGTGACCGTCGAGGAGGCGCTCTCGCACCCGACGTGGGCGATGGGCGGCAAGATCACGATCGATTCCGCGACCCTTATGAACAAGGGCCTCGAGCTGATGGAGGCGCACCACCTGTTCGGTCTGCCGTACGAGCGCATCGACGTGCTCGTGCATCCACAGTCGCTCGTCCACGGCCTCATCGAGCTCGCCGACGGCGCGACGCTCGCGCATCTCGGCCCGCCCGACATGCGCATCGCGATCTCCTACGCGCTTCACTCGGGCGAAAGCGTCGAGCTTCCGATCAGCGCGCTCGATCTCGCGGCGATCGGGAGGCTGACGTTCGAAACCGTCGACGTCGACGCTTTCCCGTGCCTCGCCCTCGCACGCGCGGCGGCGCGCGCCGGGGGGACCGCTCCGTGCATCCTCAACGCCGCAAACGAGGTTGCCGTGCATGCGTTCCTGCGCGGCGAGCTCGCGTTCCTCGATATCCCCGAGGTGATCGAGAGGACGCTGCATGAGCTCGGCTCTACCCCCGTGCGCGACTTCCAGTCGCTATACGACGCCGACGCGCTCGCACGCCGGCAGGCGACCGCGACGGCCGCGACGCTCGGATGAGCGCGCGCTCCTTGCCACACTGAACGAATCATGAGCTGGGTCCTCACGATCCTTGGCATCGTCGTCCTGATCGTCCTGCACGAGCTCGGGCACTTCGCGGTCGCGAAGGCGGTCGGCATGCGCGTCGAGCGCTTCTCGCTGTTCTTCCCGCCAAAGGTCGTGAGCGTGAAAAGAGGTGAGACCGAGTACGCGATCGGAGCGCTTCCGCTCGGCGGCTACGTGCGCATCACCGGCATGACGCCCGACGAGCTGCACACGATGGACGCGCGCATCGCCGTGCGCGGGTTCTCCATGCAGCCGCCGTGGAAGCGCGTCGCGGTGATTCTCGCGGGTCCGCTGATGAACGTCCTGATCGCGTTCGTGCTGTTTGCCGCCGTGCTCTTGAGCGGGAGCCTCAATGGCGCAATAGCGCTCGAAAACCTCAACCCGTCGGTGCGGACCGTGGTTGACACGACCTCGGTGAGCAACGTCGAACGCGGCTCACCGGCGGCGGCTGCGCTGCGTGCGCGTGACGAAATCCTCGCAGCCGACGGCACGCGGGCGAGCGTCACGAGCGTGCGTGCGCGGATCGACGAACACCGCTGCGCGGGCGTGCTGCGCAACGGGTGCACGGCCGCCACGCCGGTGCATCTGACGATCCGCCGCGCCGGGCACACCTTCAGCGAGTCCGTATACCCCCGCTACAACGCCGACGCGAAGCGGATGGTGCTCGGGTTCGAGTTCGGCGCCTCGGCGAAAGCGTTCGGCGTGGGGTCCGCCGCGAGCACGTCGCTGGACATGATGTGGCACGTGACCACGCAGACCATCACCGGCTTCGGACACGCGCTCACGAGCTCGAAGGCCCGCCACGAAGTCTCGAGCATCGTCGGCATCACGCGGGCCGCGCACGAAACCGTCGTCGCCGGCGCGGGCTACGCGCTCGTGTTCCTGGGGTTCATCTCACTGATCCTGGCCGTCATCAACCTGTTCCCGTTCCTGCCGCTCGACGGCGGCCACGTGCTGTGGGCGATCGCCGAGAAGGTCCGCGGCGCGCGCATCTCGGTCGGCGCTATGTACCGCTTCAGCTCGGTGGGGATCGTGCTGCTGGCGTTCCTCGTCCTCAACGGCCTCGGTAACGACATCAGCCGCCTCGGCGGCTGATCGCGGCGTGGCGCCCGTCAACCTGCACAGCGACACGCAGACGCGCCCGAGCGCAGCCATGCGCGCGGCGATCGCCGCCGCGGAGGTGGGCGACGAGCAGCGCGGCGCGGACCCGACGACGCGCGAGCTCGAGCGCCGTGTCGCCGAGCTCTTGGGGCACGAGGCGGCGGTGTTCATGCCGAGCGGAACGATGTGCAACGAGATCGCGCTGCGGCTGCACATCCGTCCGGGCGGCGACGAGGTGATCCTCGACCACACCGCGCACCCGGTGATCGCCGAGGCGGGCGGACCGGCGCAACTCGCGGGCGCGATGCTGCACACGCTCGACGGAGAGGGTGGGATCTTCACGGCGGCGCAGGTCGAGGAGGTGCTGCACGCGCCCGGCGACCGCTACGCGCCGCGCTCGCGCCTGGTGTCGGTCGAGCAGACGACGAACATGGGCGGCGGGCGCGTGTGGCCGCTCGCGACGATCCTCGAGGTGCTCGTGCTCGCGCGCGAGCACGGCCTGCGCGCGCACCTCGACGGCGCGCGCCTGATGAACGCGGTCGTCGCCTCCGGCGTCGCGGCGGACGACTACGCGAGCGGCTTCGACACCGCCTGGATCGACTTCAGCAAGGGACTCGGCGCCCCCGTCGGCGCGGTGCTCGCGGGCTCGTACGAGCTGATCGAGGAGGCGTGGCGCTACAAGCAGATGCTCGGCGGCGCGCTGCGCCAGTCGGGGATCCTCGCCGCCGGCTGCATCTTCGCGCTCGAGAACAACGTGCAGCGGCTCGCCCAAGACCACGAACACGCGCAGCTGCTCGCGCGCGCGCTAGCGCGGCTGCCGGGCGTGCAGATCGACCCCGAGACCGTCGAGACGAACATCGTGATCTTCGCCGTCGACGACGCGCCGGCGCTCGTCAATCGCATCGCCGAGCGCGTCGATGTGCTCGCGCTCGACTCGCGCCGCGTGCGTGCGGTCACGCACCTGGACGTCGGTCGCGACGAAATCGAAGCCGCGATCGACGCGTTCACGCGGGCGCTCGTACCGACACCCAGCTCTTGACGAGCGGCCCGACGCGCTCGGCCGCGGCGGGCCCGAACAGCGTCTCGAGCTCCGAGCGGCGCAGCAGCGAAATGTCCTCCCAGGCGCCGCTCGCGCCGACTCGCCAGTACACGCGGCGCAGCGCCCGCGGCAGCCAGTGGGCGGCCGGCAGCAGCGAGTGCGGCTCGATCGGGAACGAGAACGCGGGCGTCTGCACGAACCAGCCGCGGCCGACGCGCCGCAGCTCGGCGGCGAACGCTGCGCGGCGCTCGCGCGGCACGTGCTCGATAACGCTCGAGCAGTAGGAGAGGTCGAACTCGCCGTCGGCGAACGGCAGGCCCTCGCTCGCGTCCGCGCGCACGAACGGCCCCGGATAGCCGGGCATGTCGAGTATGTCGACGCCTGTGATGTCGAGGTCGGGCTCGAGCGCGCGCAACCCGAGCGGCCCGCAGCCGACGTCGAGCACGCGCGCGCCGAGGGGCAGTCGGGTGAGGGAGAAGAAGCGTTCGTGACGGCGCCGGCGCGCGCGCGCGGCCAGCGGCGAGGCGATGCGCGCAAACGGCCCGCGCGCACTAGCGTAGACGTCGCTGGCGGCGGGGTCGGTCATCGGGTGGGATTGTCTCGCGGCGAGCGCTGTGTGCGCGTGCGCGTGCGCCCGCCGCGCGCGGCAACACGCGCGCAACGGGGCGATGAGGAGCGCTCCGTACAATGGTCACGATGGCCTCAGAGCGCCAGATCATGGTTGGGACGGTGCCGATCGGCGGCGGCGCGCCGGTGGCCGTGCAGACGATGACGAAGACGGAGACGGCGAACGTCGAGGCGACGATCGAGCAGATCCGCACGGTCGCGGAGGCGGGCGCGGACATCGTGCGCGTGGCGGTGCCGCGCGAGCGAGACGCGCTGGCGCTCGAGACGATCCTCGAGCAGTCGCCGATCCCCGTGATCGCGGACATCCACTTCAACCACACGCTCGCGCTGAGGGCGGTCGAGATCGGCGCGCACTGCGTGCGGCTGAACCCCGGCAACATCGGCGGCCCGGAGAAGGTCGCGGAAGTGATCGCGCTCGCGCGCGATCGCGGAACGCCGCTCCGCGTCGGCGTCAACTCCGGCTCGCTGCCCAAGCACCTGCGCGAGCTCGAGTACTCGAACCCGGTCGAGGCGCTCGTGACCGCAGCCGTGGAGACGGTCGAGCTGATGGAGAGCCTCGACTACGACAACTTCAAGGTCTCGATGAAGTCGACGTCCGTGCCCAACACGATCGCGTCCAACCGCCTGCTGGCAGAGCGCATTCCCTACCCGCTCCACCTCGGCGTGACGGAGGCGGGGACCAAGTGGTCGGGCTCGCTGAAGTCGGCGGTCGGACTCGGCACGCTGCTCGCCGACGGGATCGGCGACACGATCCGCATCTCGCTCTCGACGTTCCACGCGGAGGAGGAGGTGAAGGTCGCGTGGGAGATCCTCAAGGCGCTCAAGCTGCGCGAGCGCGGCCCCGTGCTGATCGCGTGCCCGACGTGCGGGCGGCTGCAGTTCGACATGGACATGGTCGTTGCCGAGGTCGAGCGGCGCCTCGAGGAGTACGAGGACCCGATCGAGGTCTCGGTGCTCGGGTGTGCGGTGAACGGCATCGGCGAGGCACGCCACGCGGACTTCGGCATCACCGGGGCCAAAGATATGGGCATGATCTACTCCAAGGGCGAGCCGCTCAAGAAGGTGCCGACCGAGCGGCTGGTCGACGAGCTGTTCGCCGAGATCGACCGCTACTACGCCGCCGGCAAGAAGGTCCAGCGCGACGAGGTCGCAGCCGCGGAGGCGCGGCGCTGGCTGGAGGAGAACGAGGACGCGACCGCGATGACGCCCGAGCGCATCGCCGCGCTCGAGGCCGCCGCGGCGGAGGAGGAGCACACGGCGCAGGCCGTGCTCGAGTCGATGCTCGCCAGCTCGCAGGAGGCTGAGCCCGCGGGGGCAGCGCACGGCGCGCCGGCGGGGCGGATCGCGCTCGACGAGGAGGCCTCTCCCGTCGCCGGGCGGCGCTTCAGTCGCGGCTGACGCCGTCGAGGTAGTCGATCAAGAGGCGGCGAAAGGCCGCCGGCTGCTCGAGCGGCGCCAGATGTCCGGCGCGCGCGATCGTCGCGTGGCGCGCGTGCGGAAGCGTCTTTGCCAGATGCTCGGCGGCCTGCAGGAAGTCCGGCTTGTCGAGCGCCCCCGCCGCGCACAGCGCGGGCATCGGCAAGTCGGCGAGGGCGTCGAGGCGGTCGCCGAGCGGGTCCGCGCCCTCCCCGGCCTCGATCGCCGCCTGCTGGAGCAGGAAAGCTCGCCGCTGCATCGCGGCGATCCGCTCGCGCAGCGCCTCCGGCGCATCGGGAAGCGTCCACGCGTCGACGACGGCGGCGACGGCCCGCTCGATGTCACCCGCGCGCAGCGCGGACTCCTCGGCCTCCCACGCCTCGCTCAGCTCCTGCGACGGCTCGGCGCCGGGGGCGGGAGCGGAGATGAGCACCAGCGCCGAGACCTGCGTGGGCGCGATCGCGGCGACGCGCATCGCGACCGCGCCGCCGTAGGAGTTGCCGACGAGCGCGACCGGATCGGTGCTCAGGACGCGCAGCGTCTGCAGGACGTCCTCCCACGGCGACTGCGGCCCAGGCTCGAATCCGGCCTCGCCAAAGCCCGGCAAATCGAGCGCGAGCGCGCGCCGGCCGGAGTCGGCGATCGGCTCGAGGTGGGTGCGCCACATCGTGCGGTCAGCGACGCCGGCGTGCAGCAGCACGACCCCCGGGCCCTCGCCGACCGCATCGAATGGGAGCAGCATCCTCGGATAGCGCCCGCGGCCCGAGCGTCGTTCAGGCGCGCAGCGCGCTCGCAGCCGCCGAACTCACCGGCGCCGACGCTCGCCCTGGGTTCAGCCCGAAGCCGAGAACCGCTCGCCGACGGCGGGCCAGTTGACGACGTTCCACCACGCGTCGATGTAGTCAGGGCGCCGGTTCTGGTACTGCAGGTAGTACGCGTGCTCCCAGATGTCGACGCCGAGCAGCGGCGTCTTGCCGTCGGAGATCGGGCTGTCCTGGTTCGCCGTTGAGAGGACCGCGAGGCCCGACCCGTCGCGCACGAGCCACGACCAGCCCGAGCCGAAGCGATTGACGCCGGCTTCCTTCAGCTGCGCCTTGAAGTCCGCGAAGGAGCCGAACGCGGAGTCGATCGCCGCAGCGAGCTCGCCCTCGGGCTCGCCGCCTCCGTCGGGGCTCATGATCTCCCAGAAGAGAGAGTGGTTGTAATGGCCGCCGGCGTTGTTTTTCACCGCTGTCTGCTTGTCGGAGGGGAGGCTCGAGAGGTTCTTCAGCACCTCTTCGACCGACGCGTCCGCGTAGTCGGTCCCCTCGAGCGCCTGATTCGCCTTGTCCACGTACGCCTGGTGATGCTTGTCGTGGTGGAATTCCATCGTCGCCTTGTCGATGTGCGGCTCTAGCGCGTCGTATGGGTAGGGCAGCGGCGGAACGGAAAACGCCATAGCTTTAGGGCTCCTTTTGAGGGTCCGTCGTTCGTTGGTCAGCGGTCGTGACCGCTGTTCTATCAGAGCCAGTGCGGCCGGCCGCGCCCGTGCTGCGGCCGCGCGCGGACCCGCGGCCGTATACGCTCGACGCCTGCCGCGCGCGCCGCGGGGAAGCGATGACACGCCTGAGCGAATACCTCCTGCCGACCGAGAAGCAGCCGCCCGCCGACGCGGAGGCGATCTCGCACAAGCTGATGGTGCGCGCGGGGCTCATCCGCCAGCTCGGGGCGGGAATGTGGACGTGGCTGCCCGCCGGCTGGCGGGTGCACGAGCGCGTCGTCGGCATCATCCGCGAGGAGATCGACGCGATCGGCGGCCAGGAGATGCTGATGCCGGTGCTGCAGCCGGCCGAGCCGTGGCGCAAGACCGGCCGCTACGACATCGACGCGCTGTTCAAGCTCACAGACCGCAAGGGCTCACCGCTCGTGCTCGCGATGACGCACGAGGAGGCGGTGACATTCCACGTCTCGCAGATAGTGCGCTCCTACCGCGATCTGCCGCTGATCCTCTACCACTTCCAGGTCAAGGAGCGCGATGAGCCGCGCCCGCGCGCGGGCGTGCTGCGCACGCGCGAGTTCATCATGAAGGACTCCTACAGCTTCGACCGCGACCAGGCGGGCCTCGAGGAGCGCTACGCGATGCACGTCGGCGCGTACGAGCGCATCATGGGGCGCACGGGCCTGCGCTACTACCGCGTCGAGTCCGACGTCGGGATGATGGGCGGGCTGGGCGCGCACGAGTACATGGCGCCGTGTGCGGCCGGCGAGGACGAGATCGCGCTCGGCGACGGCTACGCGGCAAACGTCGAGGTCGCGCGCGCGAGCGCCGACGTGCGCGAGCAGGACGGCGTGCTCATCCGCGACGGCGAGCCGCTCGTGGTCGAGGCCGCTATCGAGGTCGGCAACATCTTCATGCTCGGCACCCGCTACTCGGAGCCGCTCGGCGCGCGCTACCTCGACGAGCATGGCAACGAGCTGCCGATTTGGATGGGTTCATACGGCATCGGCCCCGCGCGCATCGTGGCGGCCGCGGTCGAGCAGTTCGCCGACGAGCACGGGATCTCGTGGCCGCGCGCGCTCGCGCCCTTCGAGGTGCATCTGGTCGCGATCGGCGCGCCCGGCACGCCCGAGCGAGACGCCGGCGAGGGCGTCTACCGCGCGTTGCGCGAAGCCGGGGTGAACGTCGTCTTCGACGACCGCGACGCGGGGCCCGGGGAGAAGTTCGCCGACGCCGAGCTGCTCGGCAGCCCGCTGCGCCTGACCGTAGGCCGGCGCGCGCTCGAGGAGGGCTCGATCGAGGTCCAGATCCGCCGCGGGCGCACCGACGCGCCCGCGCTGCTGCTGAGCGACGACCCCGCCGTCCTGCTCGAGGGGCTCGACGCGACGTGGCCGAGCGTCCCCTAGAGCATCGTCCTCCGGAGCGCGAGCGCCGCCCTCAAAAGCGCCGCCTGAGCGCGGCGCGCCTGCTCGGGTTGGACCGCTCCGGCTCGCCGCCGCCGCAGACGCGCTCGGGCGAGCCGCTGCGGCCGTGGACCATCCCCAACGCGATCGGCTTCGTCCGCCTCGCGCTCATCCCCCTCTTCCTCGTGCTCGCGTTCACGAGCGGCGACGGCCGCGACGCGGCGTCCGCGACGCTGTTCGCGGTGATCGGCTGGGGCGACTACGCGGACGGTATCGCCGCGCGCGTGAGCGGGCAGTACAGCCGCCTCGGCGCGCTCATGGACCCCGTCACCGACCGCCTGCTCGTCGTCGGCGGCGCGGCCGTGGCCTGGCGCTTCTCGCTGCTACCGCGCTGGGCGCTCGCGGTGCTCGCCGCGCGCGAGGTAGCGATGCTCGTGCTCGGCCGACTTGCGCTCGCGCGCGGCGTCGAGCTTCGCATCAACTGGCCCGGCCGGCTGGCCGTCGCGCCGGTGATGGGCTCGTTCTTCTTCGCGATGGTCAGCCTCGGCGGGCTCGCCGAAGTGATGCTCTACGTGGGCCTCGCGCTGGCGCTGCTCGCGACCGGGCTGTACGTCCGCAGCGGTCTTCGCGCCGTCCGCGCCAGCCGCCCATAGCCTCAAGCTCAGCCTGACCTTCTGGGCTATACTCGGAAGTGTTCCGGCCGTCGCGCTCCGCACCACAGCCAGATGGCGCAGCGGCGGCCCTCATGCCCGCCAGAGGAGAACAGCGCACAATGGATGACAGTTTTCCCGACCTCGCCACGCTCAGCGACGTCGAGCTCAAAGAGGTGATCCGCCAGCTCACCGAGGAGGAGACCGAGATCTCCTACAAGCGCAGGATCCTCCACGGCAAGATCGACATCCTGCGCGCCGAGCTCGTAAACCGTCTGCGCAAGAAGCACGAGGGCGGCGAGGTGCTGATCACGGGCGAGGACGTGCAGCGGCTCACGGACATCCTCGCCAACCGCACGCCGGACGCGGCCGAGGCCGACGGCGCGAGCTGAGCGGGCGGCGATGGCGCTGCACTGCACCGAGTGCGGTTTCGTCAACAACGAGGGCGCGAACTACTGCCAGCGCTGCGGCGCGCTGCTCGAGCGCGGCGAGAGCGGCTCCGACCCCGTAACGGCGACGTACCGCATCGGCGAGACCGGCGAGCTCGAAGCCGTCGATCTCGATGAGGTCACCGCACGCGGTCCCGCGCTCGTCATCCGCGCCGGCGGCGGGCGCGTGGGGGAGAGCTTCGCTCTCGACGGCGACCGCGCGCGCATCGGACGGCGGCCGGACTCGGACGTGTTCCTCGATGACATCACGGTCTCGCGCGACCACGCGCTGCTGATCCATCGTGGCGATGCCTGGTATCTCGACGACCTCGGGTCGCTGAACGGCACGTACGTCAACCGCTCGCGGATCGAGTCCCAGCGCCTGGAAGAGGGCGACGAGGTGCAGATCGGCAAGTACAAGCTGACCTTCCACGGGCGCTGATGGCAGCGCGCGCGCCACAGACGACAAGCGATCCGGCGCCACAGCGTGGCGCCGACGGCCGCTCCGCGCGCTCCGGCGCCGGGCGCGCGGACGGCGGTGGCTCGCTGCCCGACGGCGTCGCTTCGCGCAGCAAGTCGCTCACGATCGGCGCCGTGTGCAAGGCGCTGCGCAACGAGTTTCCCGAGATCTCGATCTCCAAGATCCGCTACCTCGAGGACCAGAAATTGCTCGCGCCACGGCGTACGCCCGGCGGCTACCGCCTGTACACGCAGGGGGACGTTGCGCGGCTGCGCACGATCCTGCGCATGCAGCGTGACGAGTTCCTGCCACTGCGCGTGATCCGCCAGGAGCTCGCTTCGGGGCGAGCCGAGGAGACGACGCTCGCACCCGGCCGCGCTCGCGATAGCGGGCGCGTGTGGCGCCCGAGCGTCAGCGTGCGCGAGGCGACCGGCGCGCTGTACTCGATGGAAGACGTGCTCGCAGAGACGAAGGCGGAGGACAAGCTCGTGCGCGAGCTCGAAGAGTACGGCGTCGTCAAGGGCGAGGTCCGCGGCGGGGTGCGCTACTTCGACGAGACCGAGCGCGAGATCATCGCCGCGGTCACCGAGCTCGCGCGCTACGGCGTCGGCGGGCGCAACCTGCGCGTGTTCCGCTCCTCGGCGGACCGCGAGGCGAACCTGCTGCAGCAGATCCTCGCGCCCGCGCTGCGTTCGCGCAACCCGCAGCGTCGCAAGGAGGCGATCGAGGCGCTCGAGAACCTCGCCGCTGTCGCGACGCACCTCAAGCACCTGCTGCTCGTGCGCGACCTGCGCAAAATCGTGCGCTGATGACCGATCGAGGATCGGCCAGCGCGGCGGCGGCATTGACGCCCGAGGTCGAGTCGCGCCTGCGCGCGCTCGTGCGCGAGATCCCCGACTTCCCGAGCGCGGGGATCGGCTTCAAGGACATCACGCCGCTGATCGCCGATCGCGACGCGCTCGCCGACGCGGTGCGTGGGCTCGCCGAGCTCGCGCGCGAACTACGCCCGCAAGTGGTCGTCGCGGCCGAGGCGCGCGGGTTCTTGCTCGGCCCGGCGCTCGCGCTCGCGCTCGGCGCGGGCTTCGCGCTCGCGCGCAAGCCGGGAAAGCTGCCGTATTCGACGATCAGTGCGTCGTACGAGCTCGAGTACGGCTCGGCGGCGCTCGAGCTGCATTCCGACTCCGTCCCGCCGGGCGCGCGCGTGCTCGTGCACGACGACCTGCTCGCGACCGGCGGCACGGCGCTCGCGCTGTGCGAGCTCGTCGAACGGCTCGGCGCGGAAGTCGTCGGGTGCGGATTCTTGATCGAGCTTGCTTTCCTCGGCGGCCGCGAGCGGGTCGCGCCGCGCGAGGTCCACGCGCTCTTGCGCTACGAGGCCTGAGGCGCCAGGCATGCCTACGGCCACGCGCAGCCGCACGTTCGCGACGCCCCTCGAGGACGTCTGGGAGCTGATCGGCGACCCGCACCATTTGCCCCGCTGGTGGCCGCGCGTGGAGCGCGTCGAGGACGTACGCGACGGATCCTTCACAGAGGTCATGCGCACCGCGAAGGGCAAAGTCGTGCGCGCGGACTTCCAGCTCGCGCGCGTCGACCCGGTCGCGCGTTCGCTGTGCTGGGAACAGCTGCTCGTGGGAACCCCGTTCGAGGGCCTGTTCAGCCTGGCCGAGACGGAAATCACACTCGCGGGGATGGGCACCGGGACGCAGGTGACGATCGAGCTGCGCCAGGCGCTCACGGGCGGCATCGGCCGCGTCACCGGCGCCAATCGCCTCGGCAGCTTCATGGTCCGCCGCGCGGCCGTGCGGACGGTCGACGAGGCGCTGTCAAACCTGGAGCGGATCATTGGCTGAGCGCGTGCTCCCCGCGACGGTCGACGACCGCGACCCCCCGGTGATGCGCTGGTGGGGTTGGGGCAGGGACACGTACTCGGGGACTCTGCCGCCGCACGCGTTCGCATTCCTGCGCGAGACCGTCGGCGTTGCGGAGCGCCCGCAACCCCCCGTGGCGCTGTCGAACGTTCGCCTGCCCGCGCCCGCTCTCGCCACCGACGAGCTCGCCGCCTTGCGCGAAATCGTCGGGAGCGAGCACGTCCTCGATTCGCACACCGAGCGCGTGCTGCACGCGGCCGGCAAGGGCTACCCCGACCTCGTGCGCCTGCGCGCGGGCGAGCCCGAGGGCGCACCGGACGCCATCGTCGTGCCCGCCACGGCCGAGCAGGTGACCGCGGTGCTCGAGCTCTGCACGCGCTCGCAAATCGCCGTCGTGCCCTTCGGCGGTGGCACGAGCGTCGTCGGCGGCGTCGCGCCGCTGCGCGGCGAGCACGCGGCGGTCGTCTCGCTCGACACGCGCCGCCTGCGCGGCGTCCTCGACCTCGACCGCGAGTCGATGCTCGTGACCGTGGGCGCCGGCATGCGCGCGCCCGCGCTCGAGGCACACCTCGGATCGCGCGGCCTCACGCTCGGTCACTATCCGCAGTCGTATGAGTTCGTCTCGCTCGGAGGCTGCGCGGCGACACGCTCTGCGGGGCAGGCGTCGAGCGGATACGGCGCGATCGCAAAGATGGTCGTGGGGCTGCGCATGCGCGCGCCCGCCGGCGCGCTCGATCTTGCCCCCTTTCCCTCGACGGCCGCAGGGCCCGACCTGCGCGCGCTCCTCGTCGGCTCGGAGGGGACGCTCGGGGTCATCTCGGAGCTCTCGCTGCGCGTGCGCGCCGCGCCCGCGGCGCAGGCGTACGAGGGCGTCTTCTTCGAGAGCTTCGAGGCAGGCGTGAACGCGCTGCGCTCGCTCGCCCGCGAGCACGCGGCTCCCGACGTCGCACGCCTCTCCGACGAGGGAGAGACGCGCATGTCGCTCGCGCTGGCGGGCGTCCGGGGCGTCAAGGACAGAATCGGGCGCCTGTACCTCGGACTGCGCGGCTACGGCGACGGCTGTCTCGCGATCCTCGGCTTCGAGGGCTCCGCCGAGGAGGTCGCGCAGAGGCGCAAGCGCGCGCTTGCGCTCGCGCGCCGCGCGGGCGGGCTCGGCGTCGGCGCCTCTGTGGGCGAGGCGTGGCGGCGCTCCCGCTTCGCCGCGCCCTACCTGCGCGACGAGCTGCTCACGCACGGCGTGCTCGTGGAGACGCTCGAGACCGCGACGCGCTGGTCGAACCTCACGCGCCTGCGGGCTGCGGTCGCGCGGGCGCTCGAGCAAGCGCTGCGCGCGCGCGGCACGCCGCCGCTCGTGATGTGCCACGTCTCGCACCTCTACGAGACGGGCGCATCGCTGTACTTCACGTTTCTCGCACGCCAACGCGAGGGCGAGGAGATCGCGCAGTGGCGCGAGGCGAAGGACGCGGCGAGCGACGCGATCTGCGCGAACGGCGGCACGATCACGCACCACCACGCCGTCGGGCGCGATCACGCGCGCTGGATGCCCGCCGAGGTGGGCGCGGAGGGCGTCGCGACGCTGCGCGCGCTCAAGGCGGAGCTCGATCCTGCCGGCATCATGAACCCGGAAAAGCTCCTGCCCTAACGGAGCGGCGGCTGTTGGGCCGTGGCGCGGCGCTCAGTGCAGCGCGAACTGGCCGCCGAGGACGATCGGGCCGGGTTTGCCCGGGTGTTCGTTCGTCTCGCGCGTGACGACCAGATGCGAGAAGCTCCCCGCGTCGGAGGGCAGCAGCGCGCCGCCCTGCAGGCGCCCGTTCGAGCTCACGGGCGCGCTCTTGCCCAGCGGCTCGGCGTGGGTCGGCGAGTTGTACAGCCAGACCGCGTAGAAGAAGCCGTTCGTCGGTGGCAGTCCTTCGGCCGCGAGGTAGAACGCGTATTTGCCGCCTTCGGAGAGCACGAGCGCGACGCCCTTCGCGTGCGAGCCCGCTTCCGCCGGGGTCAGTGTGATGCGCTTGTCCACCGCCGGTTTCGCTCCCCCCGTCGACGCCGCCGCGCCGCGCGAGGCGGGCGCCTTGCTACTCGCGGCCGGGTGTTTCGAGGATCCGCCGCCGGAGGGAATCAGCACGACCGCGAGCACGACGCCGGTGATCAAGAGGGCGAGCAGGACCGCGCCGGCGGCGCGCGAAACGGGAAGAGCGGCCCGCGCGGGGCGCTCAGGTGCCGCCGTTGCCGCGGGCGCGTCTGACGCCGCAGCTGCGAGGTACGGCGCCTCCGGCATCGCGGCGTCGGCGGGCGCGGCCGCCGCTGTCGTCGCCGGCGCAGCCGGAGCGCGCGCGGCGGCCAGAGCTGGGATCTCCGCAGCGGGGTCGGCGGGAGCCGGAGCGACCGCGCCGGTCGGTATGCGCGGAAGCGCGCCATCGCCGATCGGGGCGAGCTCCGAGACGAGCGCTTGGGCCCACGCGCGGGCGTCGGGGGAGACCTCGAGCAGCCGCACCGTCGAGCCGCGTGCATCCTCGGCGCGCTCCTGCCCGAGAAGGAACTCGCCGATCTCTTCGCGCTGCTCGGGGGTGAGCGCGCGCGCCTGCTGGGGAGCGAGCATGGCGAGCGCGGCGTGCGCGCGGTCGTGCACGGCGCGCTCGCTGATGTTGAGCACGGCGGCGAGGCCCGCGTAGCTCTCGCGACGGCGCAGGAGCAGCGAGAGCGCGGCCTTCTGATCGGGAGGCAGGTCGTCGAGTCGGCTCATCGTCGTTGCGGCGGCTTGGTGTGCGGGTGGGAGTCACGCCGCACGCGGCGGGCGGCGAGCCAGAGACTTAGGCTATCGTGGCGCCGCCATGGTCGAGCCGAGTGCCGAGGAACGCGAGGCGTTCGCGCAGGGCTTCGACCGGTTGTACGGCCTCGAACTGCTCGCCTACAGCGACGAGGCCGTGCGCGCGCAGGTGACGGTGCGCGACGAGCTAAAGCAGCCGATGGGGCTGGTGCACGGCGGCGTGTACGCGGCGATCGCCGAGTCGATCGCCTCGTTCGCGACCTTCGCGGCGGTGTCCGGCGACGGCAACGTAGCGACCGGGCTCGCGAATGCGACGAGTTTCCTGCGCCCGATCACGACGGGCGTCATCCACGCGCTCGCCGAGCGCAAGCACCGCGGGCGCAGGACATGGGTATGGGACGTGAGCTTCACGGACGACGGCGAGCGGTTGTGCGCGCTCACGCGCATGACGATCGCGGTGCGCCCGGCGCGCTAGGGAGGCGCCCTGGTGGGCGCGCGTCAGGCGCCGGCGCCGCTCAGCGGTAGCGGCGGTGCGGGGACCTGCGGGGGCAGCGGCCGATGCGTGAAACCCGTGTTCGGCAGGCGCGCGGGCAGCGGGTCGCCGGGCGAGCCCGGCGCGTTGATCGGTACGACGTCCTCGCTCGCAGCCGCGGCGAGGCTCGGGTGCACGGCGTAGATCGCGACGACGACGGGGCCGGTGGCAAACAGCACGGCTTTGCCGCCTTCGGCGAGAACGGCGGCAACGCCGCGCAGCGGCGTCGTGCGGTGCGGCGCGCGGCCGACGGGAATGAACGTGTTGTCTGGGGAGGTGACGACGCGCACCGGCGTCACGCACGTGCTCTGTCCGCCTTCGACGCAGTCGCCGTACTGGATCGTGGCGGCGCCGCCGGGGTCTAAAGAGGCTTCGGTGATCTTGTAGCCGTGGAAGGAGCCCCCGAGCCAGTAGACGGGGTACGGCTCCATCATCAGGCTCTCGAGCTCGTTGTGCGGGACGGGCTTGTCCTGGAGCGTGTCGCTGCACGCGCCGAGCGCGAGCGCGCAGAGCGCGAGCAGTGGCAGAAGTGCGAGGGCGCGTGCAGTGTGTGTGTGCGCGCGCGCGCGCCGGAGGCGACCCCGGCTCGAGAGCCGCACGCGTCAGCCGCCGAAGCGGTTCGTGATCGGCATGCGCCGGTCGCGGTCGAAGGCGCGTTCGGTGACCTTGATTCCCGGCGGCGCCTGGCGGCGCTTGTACTCGGCGAGGTCGACGAGGCGGATCGTCCGCTCGACGGCGTCGACGGGGAGCCCCTGTTCGACGAGCTGGTCGCGCCCGAGGTGAAGCTCGATGTAGCCGCGCAGGATCCGGTCCAGCAGCTCGTACGGCGGGAGCGAGTCGGCGTCGAGCTGTTCGGGGCGCAGCTCGGCGGAGGGCGCGCGCTCGATGATCGAGCGCGGAATCGGTGCGGCGGGACCCGGCGCCGAGGCGGAGGGCGAATTGCGCCACTCGCAGAGGCGGTAGACGAGCGTCTTGGGGACGTCCTTGATTACCGCGAAGCCGCCCGCGAGATCACCGTACAGCGTGGTGTAGCCGACGGACATCTCGGACTTGTTGCCGGTCGTGAGGACCAGCCAGCCGAACTTGTTCGAGAGCGCCATCAGCAAGTTGCCGCGAATCCGCGCCTGCAGGTTCTCCTCGGTGAGGTCGGGCTCGCGCCCGTTGAACTCGCCGCGCAGCGTCTCCAGATAGGACTGCATAGTCGGGGCGATGGGCAACTCGTGCACGTCGATGCCGAGAGCGGCGGCGAGCGCATGTGCGTCCGACTGCGTCTCCGCGGAGGAGTAGGGCGAGGGCATGATCGCCGCGCTCACGCGCTCGGAGCCGAGAGCATCGACGGCGATGCAGCCGACGAGCGCCGAGTCGATGCCGCCGGAGAGGCCTAGCACGACGTGCTCGAAGCCGTTCTTCTCGACGTAGTCGTGCAGGCCCAGGCAGAGCGCGGCGTAGACCTCGGCCTCGACCGGCTCGATCGGTGGGGGCGGGGGGTAGGGGGCGGCGGCGAATCTGTCCGCGTGTGCGGCGGGCACTGCGAGCTTCGCCAGCACCTGAGCGTGCGCCGCGCCGGGTCGCGGCGCACCCTCCAGCGAGCGGTGGCGCGGGTCGCGCAAACGGGCGGCGGCGGCGGCATCGAGGTCGACCTCGCACAGCAAAAGGTCCTCCTCGAACTGGCGCGCGCGGGCGATCGTCTCGCCGCTGTCGTCGACGACGAACGAGTGGCCGTCGAAGAGGAGCTCGTCCTGCCCGCCGACGAGCGCGCAGAAGGCAAAGCAGGCGACGCTGTCACGGGCGCGCTGGGAGAGCATGCGCTCGCGCTCCAGTCCCTTGCCAGCATGGTAGGGCGAGGCTGAGATGTTGGCGACGAGCGTCGCGCCGGCGAGCGCCTCGTCTGTCGCGGGCGGGCCGGGCTCCCATACGTCCTCGCAGACGGTCAGGCCGACCGTGTGGGCGCCGAGCTCGATTACTCCCGCGCCCGCGCCGGGGTGGAAGTAGCGGCGCTCGTCGAACACTCCGTAGTTGGGCAGGTGGACCTTGCGGTAGATCGCGGCGATCGCTCCCTCAGCGAGGACCGCCGCGGCGTTGTACACGTCCGCAGCGCGCTCGGGGAAGCCGACGACGGCCACGATGTCGCGCACCTCGCGCGCGACCCGCTCGAGCTCGGCCCGCGTGTCCGCGAGGAAGTGCTCGCGCAGCAGCAGGTCCTGCGGCGGATAGCCCGTGAGCGCGAGCTCGGGGAACAAAACAAGCTCCGCGCCAGCGTCGGCCGCCGCGCGCACTCCCTCGCGTATCCGCACGCCGTTCCCAACGATGTCGCCGACGGTCGCGTTCATCTGGCAGAGGGCGATTCGCATCAGAGTGATCGTATCCCCGGCCCTCCGCGCCGCGGCGGCGGCGCCACTGCTTCACGAGCGCCGAGCGGGCGTGTCGCGGTTCTAGTCGGCGCGCGCGTGCGTATCGCCAGAGCGCGCGCGCGCGGAGGGGGTGGAGCTGGCGCCGTTGCTCGCAATCGCGGCGGACGGGGCTTTAGTCGCGCGGGCTTTTTTCACGCGCCTGCGTTTGCGACGGACGCCCGCAGCGCGCGAGAGCGAATCGATCGCCCACTCGAAGTCGCTGACCATCGACTCGAGGTCGGGCAGTGCGTCGAAGTCGGCGAGCAGACCGAAGCCGAGATGACCGTCGTAGCTCATGACCGCGATTCCCAGCGCCTGACGGCGGGCGAGCGGGACCACGGGGTAGAGCACCTGCATGCGGCGCCCGAGCACGTAGAGCGGGAACTGCGGGCCGGGGACGTTGGTCACGACGAGGTTGAAGAAGCGCTGTCGGGCCTGAAGCCGTGCCGCCTGGCTGAGAATGGTGGGAGGGGCGAAGCCGGCGAGGTTTGTGAGCACCTGCGCGCCGACGGCCTGACCAGACTTCTTCAGCTCCTCCATCGCCTGCGCGATGTAGTGCAGGCTTTGCACCGGGTCCTCGATTCCGACCGGCAGCGGCGCCCACATCGCGGCAACCTTGTTGCCGAGTGCGCCGCGTTCGGACTCAGCGCGCACCGAGACCGGCACCATCGCCTTCAGCTCGATGTCGTCGGTGCGAAAGCTGAGCTGGTCGCGCAGGTAGCGGCCGAGAGCGAGGCTCACGACTGCGAGCACGACGTCGTTGAGCGTCCCGCCGAGCGAGTTCTTGATCGCCTTGAACTGCGCGAGGTCGGCGTCGAGGTAGGTGTAGCGGCGGTGCGGTCCGATCTCGACGTTGAAGGGGCTCTCCGGCGCAGGCGAGCGGATCCCCGCGAGCGTCGCGGCGCCGATGTTCGCGATTCCCCCGAGCACCTGCGAGGCCGCCCTACGCGGGGCGCGGAACAGCCTGCGCGCGCCGCGCATCATCTCGGACGGCACGGTCGCGCGTTCGGCGAGCGCCTCGCCGAGCAGCTTCGCGGACCCGGGCAGCGGTTTCGCGACCCACGGTTCCGCGGGACGCGACGTCGGCACGGGGTCGGGCGTCGTGTCGAAGAGGACCGTCGTGATGTCGACCCCCGAGATCCCGTCGACGAGCGCGTGGTGCGTCTTCGCGATCAGCGCGAAACGGTCACCGTCCATCCGCTCGACGAGCCAGATCTCCCACAGCGGCTTCGAGCGATCGAGTCGCTGTGAGAAGAGCCTCCCCGCCAGGCGCTTGAGCGCCGCATCGTCGGCGGGCGCGGGCAGCGCTGTATGACGGATGTGGTAGCGCGGGTTGAAGTGCGGGTCATCGGCCCACACGGGTCGCCCCTGGTCGAACGGCACGTAGCGCAGCCGCTGCCTGTAGCGCGGCACGAGATGGAGCCTGTCGACGACGTGGTCGACGAGTTCTTGCGGGGCGGGCGCCGTGCCTTCGAACACCATCACCGACGCGACGTGCATGTGCGCGGTCGAATGGTCCTCGAGGTGCAGAAACGTGCTGTCGAGGGCCGTGAGGCGGTCGGGGTTCGCCATCCGGGTTGATTGTCGCGGTTTGGCTCGTGCGCGTCAAACGAGCGGAGAGGCATGCATGCGGGCCTCGCACGCATGCCGTTCGATCATGCGTCGATGAGCACGACGGAGCTCGTGCGCGATGCGTTGGAGGCGTTTTCGAGAGGCGATCTCGAAGCCCTCGCGACAGCTTTCGCGCGCGACGCGAAGTCGCGCGCGGTCGAGGACGGTGGCCGCTCGACGACGGCGTTCGCTATGTCCTATGGACGCTCCGCGACGGGCTGATCGTCGAGATCGAGGGCTGCGCGGGCCGCGCTCCTGCTTTCACTCACGCGCGCCGCTGGCCTCGGTCGGCGGGCTGCCGGCAGTCTCACGGGTCGTCGTCTTCTGGACGTGGTCTACCGCCGCGAGCAGCTCGCTCTGCCAGTAGAGGAGCGCGGTACGAGCATCTGGTCCTGCGTAGTCCGCGAGCTCCTCCGCGAGGCGTCCGAGATCGCGCGCGACGGCTTCGATTCTGGTGATCGGGTTCTGCGGCGGCATCTGTCTTAAGAGCGTAGGTCGCGCCCGTCCGCGGCCGTGCGACTCGGCTCACAGTCCATCGCCGAAGCGAAGTCCGCGCACGAACGGGCGCGGCATTACGCTCGGGTTATGGGAGCGCGTGTCGGGCAAACAACCGATAGGCTTGCATCGCCTCAGGGGACCGTCCTCCTCCAAGGCATCCTCCAAGACAAGAGTCCGTCCGGCGGCGGGGAGGTCGGGCGGACTCTGTGTCTTTCAGCGATCCCATCCGCTTGCGCGCGACGTCGGGATCCTGACGCTCAACGAGACTCGCGATCGACAACTGCCACCGCACTACTTATCCCATGACGGGGGGTAGATTCTGTGGGACAATCAACAGATCGGACCTTTCGAGGATCGAATCCGTGCCGTACTGGGAGTCGGTGGTCGTCAGCCATCCACGTCCACGCTTGACGAGGCCGTGCATAGCCTCGATCCCGTCGCCCAGGTACAGCGACTCAACACGAACGTCGCCACGCTCGACCGCGCCGTCGTCGCGCTGCAAACCGCCGTAATCGAGATCGCCGCAGAGATCGATCGGGTCAACAATGCCTCGCGTTGACCTTCGCCGGCCACTGCTGGGTTCCGGTATTCGACGCGGGAGTACGTCGTCGCGGCGGGCGATGTTCCAGACGCTGCTGCTGAGGGCGACGAGTTGACAGCTTGGCTTCGGGCGATCCCGGCCAAGCTCGGCTTCGCATTGGCTCGGCTCCGAGACCCCAACCGCAAGGAAGGGTTCTGGGAGTCGTTTTTCCGGTTCTGGCCTTACCCCGCCAACGGGTCGCCTTGAGGCGGCTCGGGGTCCTCGTCAACCTCGACCAGCTTGTCCGGCTCCGCGACCTTCTCGAGGTTGCCGAAGAACTCATCGCGCTTCGGCACCGGCACGGTTAGGCCCTCGGGCGTCTGCTCTGTCTTTGGCGTGGTCTCGTCGGGCATCGTATTGCGAGCGTAGGGCATGAACGTTGCACTTCGCGACCCGAATCGGCGCGATCGCGAACGACCTGTGCGTACATCACATACCCCCGTAAAGGGATAAGTGTGATGCCCGTCCGGACGGCAGACTCGACCGTCGGCCCGTCCCGCTTATCCCTTGACAGGGGGTAGATTCTGGAGGAGGCTCTGGTCATGTTCACAGCGCTAGCGATGGCGTTCGCATCTCTCTTCGTCCCACTGGTGGCGTTCCTGGTTGTGGCCCAATCGGTCGACCTCGCCCGATGGGTTCGACGCAAAGGCTGGCGCGAGCCCAAGGCACGGATCGATGAATCAGCTCGTCATGCTTCCGGTTGACCGCGACAACGTTGTTCGGGCTGGCTCGTCCGAATCGACGTGCTCGCTCACGGAGTTCGTGCTGGAGTTCCCCGACGACGCTGCTTGCCTCGACTGGCTGTGGCGCAACCGCTACTCCGAGGACGGGTCGCACGCCTACTGCCCGAAGTGCGAGCGCGAGCGCAAGTTCCACAAGGTTCGCGAACGTCCGGCGTGGGACTGCGACTCCTGCGGCTATCACCTGCACCCGCTCGCCGGGACGATCTTCCACAAGTCCTCGACCTCGCTTCACCTGTGGTTCTTCGCGGTGTATCTCATGACGAGCACTCGGTGCGGCGTGTCGGCCAAGCACCTTGAGAGGGAGCTTGGTGTGACCTACAAGACCGCATGGCGGATGGCGAACCTGATCCGCAACAAGCTCATGACTCCTGACCAGCGCAAGTTCGCTGGCTACGTCGAGGTCGACGAGACCTCCGTCGATGGTCGGCCGTCGCCGCGGTCAGAAATACTCCACGGCGACCGATCCCGACGCGCGCTCCAAGGCTTACAAACTGCGCGAACGTAGTAGTGCAACGGCGTTCGCTGCCGTCGAACGCGGCGGGCGGAACAAGGCGACCGTCGTTCCCCCGCAGCGCGGACCGCACATCCACTCGCAGGTCGTCGAGTGGGTCGATTCGGAGTCCATCGTCTACAGCGACGAGTGGCCCGCGCACAACCACCGTCACGAACGACGGAAATCCATGTTCCGCACGCTCATCATGCGAGCGGTCGAGCCTTAGATGAGAGCGCGCGTCGGTCAACTTCTCGTGGCCGTCGCTGCATTTTTGCCGCTAAGCGGGATAGCGAGTGCGTTCGCCGGCATTCCCCTGCTGTGCGGTACGGCGCTGCTCGCTATCGGTCCCGAACGGACATTCATGGACCGACGCAAGCGGCAGTCGCTCGACGCCTTCGGGAATCCCATTCGGGCTTCTTCTTCTTCTTCTTCGAGTCCTCTCGAGGAGCCTGCCTCGCAGCCTACCCCCCGTAAAGGGATAAGTGTGATGTCCGTCACAGATAAACGCCCCTAACTCGGCCACAATTGCGAACAGTTGTTCGACCGACCGAGTCGTCGCCTCCACTGGTGACGAGCGGGGGACCCAGTGCCGGGCCGTTGGAGAGGGCTCGGATGGGGCGAATCGGCCGCTGATGCGGCCGTAACGCCCGGTATTGACGCGTCAGTTCGCGTCCATATCGGCCGTGAGCCCGACAGCTAACCCCGTAGGTCGTGAAACAAGGAGGTTCACGACAAATGGCCGTACCCGCGCCCCCGGCGCCGCCTGCTCTCGAGCTGGCATCGACAGGGATGTCGTCGAGCGCGTTCGCAATCGCGAGCGCGCTGAGCGAACGTCCGCAAACGACGAGGCTGTCCGTGCGCCCGCACACGATGAATGTGCTCGCGGGCCGCGCTGTGTTGGTAGCCGGACGGCTCCTCGGCGGGCGCGCATCGCTCGGCCTTCCGGGCAGACTGATCACCCTTCAGGAGCGCGCCCGCCGCGGCTGGGAGACGATTGCGAGGACGCGCACGTCGACCAACGGGCGCTACCGGCTGCGCTTTCTCGCCGAGCGCACCGGCAGTGAGGCGCTGCGTCTGCGTTTCGCCGGCGACAGCGCCGATGCGCCGTCGCACCGTAGGCTCGGCGAGCTCAACGTCTATCGGCTGGCAGAGGCCTCCTGGTACGGAGGCGAAGGCGGGCTCGCGTGCGGTGGTGCGCTCACCAGCTCGACGCTCGGCGTCGCCAACAAGACACTTCCGTGCGGCACGCTCGTGACGCTGCGCTATGGCGGGCGCTCGGTCCGCGTGCCCGTGGTCGATCGCGGTCCGTACGTCGCCGGCCGCGAATTCGACCTCACGCTCGCAACCAAGGAAGCACTCGGCTTCGGCGACACGGGCGAGGTCTGGAGCACCCGCTGAGGCGACGCGTGGGCGCGGTCCTGCAGGTCTTGGATTAGCAGCTGCCGACACCTTCAATCATGGGGGTGTCGCCCGCGCTCACGCCGTCGAGAACCCATGTCTGGCTGGAGGGCCTCGGGGACTGGGCATGGCCCGGCTCCCGGCCTCAGCCCGACCCGCTGCCACCCGCGTGGGTGCCCTCGATTCCGGCTCATGTGGCGCTAGCGCCAGCCGGTGCGGCTGTCGCACGGGGAATGTCGCGCGTTGGCACGCGAACTCGCAGCGCGAGCTCGCGACGCGGCTGGGCCGCAGGCTTGCTGTGCCTGCTCGCGGCGGCGTGCGCACTCGCCGCGCTCGACGAGCGCCCCGCGCTCGAACGTCTCGCCGGATTGACGTCGCGCGCGCCCGCGCGCTCCTTCTCCGTTCCCACGGCGCGGCTGCCAGTCGATCCCGCGCCGGCCGCGAGCGTTTCGTTCGTCGGCGTCGCGAGCACCGGAAGCACGATCGAGGCCGTGCGCTACCCCTCGGCGGCGCTCCACGAACGCGGGTCGTTCCTCGTTTACCTACCGCCGGGCTTCAGCTTCGCAGGGCGGCGCTACCCGGTCCTCTACCTGCTCCATGGCAACGACCAGCGCGCGACGGCATTCCTCGAACTCGGGCTTCCGCGCACGCTCGACAGACTCGCCGGAGAAGGCGCGGTCCGGCCGCTGATCGCGATTATGATTCAGGGCGGACGCGGGCCGAACAACTGGCGCAACGAGGGCGCGCGCGGCTATGAGAGCTACGTGCTCGAGGTGCAGCAGCTCGTCGACCGGATGTTCCCGACGATCGCGGAACGCTCAGCGCGTGCGATCGCCGGGGACTCGATGGGCGGATACGGCGCGATGAACGTCGCCCTCGGCCATCCCGAACGCTTCGCCGTCGTCGAGAGCTGGCTCGGTTTCTTCAACGGTCTCGCCGGCGAGCTGCGCGCCGCGCGTCCGGCGATCGCTCGCTTGGGCCTGCGTGCGTTCGTCTACGGCGGCGCCTCCGACACGATCGCCGATCCCTCGGAGGACCAGCCGTTCGCCGCCGCGCTACGAGCGGCGGGGGCGCAGGCGACCGGCACGGTGTACGCGGGCGGGCACACGATGGCAACGCTCGAACAGCACCTCACACACATGCTCGAGTTCGCCGGGGGTGCGCTCGCGATCGCTCCGGGTCGGAACGCGCACGCGTAAGTGACGGCGTCACACTCGACTGGCCACGTGGCCAGTATGATCGGGGCTCCTCGGCGGCGATCATCAGGAGGTCCGATGGCATCGGTCGGCAGCGATCTCGAGCACGTCCTCGTAGGGGAGCGCGAGCACTGGCTTGATGGCCCGCCGCATGAGCTGTTCAAGCGCATGCGCCAGGAGTGTCCGGTGCACTTCACCGACCACCTCACCGAGTTTCCCGAGGAGGCCGGCTACTGGTCGGTGACGCTCGCCGACGACGTCCACGCGGTCAGCCGCGACTTTCGCACCTACTCCTCCGAACTCGGCGGCGTGACCGCGGTCTCGGCGGTGTTCCCGCTCGAGCTGACGCGCGCGATGTTCATCGGCATGGACCCGCCCAAGCACGACCGCCTGAAGGCGCTCTTCCAGGCCGGCTTCACGCCCAAGCGCATCGCGGCGCACGAGGACGCGATCCGGGAGATCGTGCGGGGTGTGCTCGACCGGCTTGATGGAAGAGAGGAGTGCGACCTCGTCAACGAGGTCGCACAACCGGTTGTCTCGCGCGTGATCGGGAGCTTCATGGGCATCCCCGAGGAGGACGACGCGATGTGGGCGCGGCTGATGAACACGGCGCTCGGCGCCGGTGACGTCGACTTGAACCCGGAGGGCATCGAGAGCGCTATCGAAAAGACCGTCCCCGAAATCTTCGCGGCGTGCGGCAAGCTGGTCGCCGAGCGCCGCGAGCGCCCCACCGACGATCTCACGAGCGTGCTCGTGCACGCCGAAGTCGAAGGCGAGAAGCTCGAGGAGCACGAGATCGTGATGGGCTTCTTCCTGCTCGTCGCCGCGGGCAACGACTCGACCAAGGCGACCTTCTGCTCGGGCATGCGCGCGCTGATGGAAGACGACGAGCAGCGCGAGCTCTTGCTCGCGGACCCGGCGCTCGTCCCCGACGCGGTCGAGGAGTCGCTGCGCATGTTCCCCGCCTTCGCCCACTTCCGCCGCACGGCGACGTGCGACACCGAGCTGCACGGCCAGCAGATCAAGGCCGGCGAGAAGGTCGTCATGTGGTACGTGTCCTCAAACCGCGACGAGTCGCGCTATGAGGACCCCGACCGCTTCGATCTGCGCCGCAAAGCCGAGCACCAGGCGTTCGGCGCGGGCGGGCGCCACTTCTGCCTCGGCACCGCGCTCGCGCGCCTCGAGCTCAAGGTGATGTTCGAGGAAACGCTCGCGCGCTACCCGCGGATCTCGCTCACGGGTACGCCGGCGTACGTCGAATCGCCGTTCATCAATCAGCTCAAGACGCTGAACGTCAGGCTAGGGCAGCGCGCCGATCGCTGAAGAAGCGAAGCGCGGCAGCGCGCTGCGCATGGCCGTCGCCGCTTCGCAAGAGCTCCGCATAGGGCAGCTCCGCGCCGGCGAACGCAGTTGCCATGAAGAGCTCCTCCTGCTCTGCGATGCCGCGCCACGGCGTCACGTACAGGTACGGCTCGGGGTGCAGCTCGTCGCCGGGTGAGGCACCGTACGTCGCGCGGGCTCCCGCGCTCTCGGGGCCGATCTCGACAGCGATGTCGAAGTGCTCGGGCCACAGCTGCACGCGCGAGGGCTCGTCCTCGTCACGGGCGAGCGCGCGCAGCTCCTCGAGCACGGCGGCTCCGAAGCCGTACCACTCGCCGAGAAAGCGCGATGCGGCCGCGTCGACATCGAGCGGCTCGTCATCGTCGGCGCCGGCCGGGAGCAGCTCGCCGCCGATATCCGCCGCCAGCCGCGACAGGGTTGAGATCCTCGCCGAGCGCTCATGCTCGCCGGTCTGCACGACCAGCTCGTCGCCGATCACGCGCAGTTGCACGTCCGCGCCGAAGAACGGCGTCCCGAATCCGCCGCGCGTGTAGCGCAGGCCGATCTTTCCGTTCGCGCGCTCACGCGCCGGCGACATCACGCTCTGCGCCACCCTGTGCAGCGCGACGCGCGTCGGCACGAGTGTGGGCGGCGCGGCGGCGAGCGCGCGGTATGCGCCGAGCCAGCGCTCCGCGCACCAACTCGCCAGCTCGGCGTCGGCGCGTGTGAGGTCGTCCCAGCACACATCGGCGCCGCTCACGGGGCTGAGTCGCGGGAGCTCGGAACGCGCATCGGCGCGTCCGACGGGATCGTCCGCGAACCACGGGGGCTGTGCGACGGCCGGCGGAGATGGCTCGAGCACGCGTGCGTCGTAGCGGCCGTCGACGCGCGCGATGGCTTCAGCGCGCGGGTTCACCGCGAGCGCGAGCCGAGCGCCGGCAAGGTCGCGGCGGGTTGCGCCATCGCCCGATGGTAGACCTGGCACGGCGGGGTGTACGCTCCGCCTCGGTGCCAGACGACAAACCGCGCGTGCGGCTTCGCCAGGCGGTGATAGCCGCGTCCGAGCTCGAGCCGGTCGCGGGCGAGCTGCGGCGCTCGCTCGGTCTCGGCGAGCCGTTTCGCGACCCGGGCGTAGCGATGTTCGGCCTCGTGAACACGGTGTTCGCAATCTCCGATTGCTTCATCGAGGTGATCTCGCCCTCGCAGCCGGACACGGCGGCCGGCCGCTGGTTGGAACGACACGGTGGCGACGGCGGTTACATGGTGATCTTCGACCTCGAGGATCTCGACGGCGCGCGGGCGCGCGCGGAGGCCGCCGGCGTGCGCGTCGTCTGGCGGCTCGACCTCCCTGACATCTCCGGCACTCACCTGCACCCCGCGGATACGCGCGGGGCGATCGTCTCGATCGATCAGTCGCGCCCCTACGGCAGCTGGCGCTGGGGCGGACCTGAGTGGACGGAGAAGATCTCCTCGGGGCCGCCCGGACGCTTGGCCGGCGTCACGATCGCGGTCCCGGATCCCGCCGACGTCGCGGCGCGCTGGGGCGAGGTGCTAGGCGTGCCGGTGTCCGATCGCGATGAGCCGCGTCTGGTTCTCGACGGTGCCGAGGTGGTGTTCATCGCGGCGCCCGGCCGGCGCGAGGAGGGACTCGTCGAGATCGCGCTCGCCGGCCTGCCTTCGCAGCTCCCGGCGCACGAGCCGCTCGAGGTCGGCGGCGTGCGCCTGCGCCCGCTGACCGACCTCTGATCGGTCGCTTCCTGACCGCCTCGCAGCTGCGCCGCGATTAACCGCCACCGTCCGGAGAGCAGCTGGGCGCGCGCGCTATGCCCCGATCGGCTCGAACTGCGGCGCGCGTTTGTCGAGGAAGCTCCTAACGCCCTCGACGAAGTCGGGGGCGCTGAACGATTCGATCATCAGCTGATCCGCCGCGGCCAGGCCCTCGCCGAGCGGACGTTCGAGGTCCGCGTACACCTGGCGCTTCATCGTCGCCATGCTCGCGGGCGAGCACTGCGCGGCGAGCTCGCGGGCGTACGAGAGCGTGGCGTCCAAGATCTCCTCCTTCGGCACCGCGCGGTTGACGAGGCCGAGCGCCGCCGCCTCCTCGCCGAGGATCACGCGCGCGGAGAGCAGCAAATCGAGTGCGCGGGCAGGGCCGATGAGGCGGGGCAGGATCCAGCCGATGCCGTGCTCGGCGACGAGCCCGCGGCGCGCAAAGGCGGTCGTGAACTTGGCGTCCGCGGCGGCGAAGCGCACGTCGCACATCAGCGCCTGGACGAGGCCGATACCCGCGCAGGCGCCGTTGATCGCCGCGATGATCGGCTTCTCGATCGTGTGCGGAAATGTCTGCGGCCGGCGGTCCTCGGCGTGGGCGAGCGCGGCGTCGCCGTTTTCACCGAGCTGCTCGAGGTCCTGCATGTCGGCGCCCGCACAGAAGCCCCTGCCGGCGCCGGTGACGACGACCGCACGCACGTCGCGCGATCTCCCGCACTCCTCGAGCAGGTCGAAATACTCGCGCTCCATCTGCGCGGTCCACGCGTTCAGCCGCTCGGGCCGATTGAGCGTCAGCACCGCTACGCCATCCTCGACGGTTTGCTGTACGACCTCGCTCACCGCTTCCTCCCTTGCTCGCTGACGGGGCTGCGTGAGAGCGTAGCGCCGCCTCGCACTCGCGCGTGGCCCGGGCGAGCTTTGCCGCACGCGCCGCGGCAGGCGGCGCGCCGCAGCGCTCAGGCCGCCGCGGTCTCGCCGACGAGCTGCGTGAGGATCGTCGCCTGGTCGAAGTACGCGCGCTCGCAGACGAGGCGATCGCCCTCGAAGAGGAACAGCGAGACCATCCGCGCGCGGATCTCGCGGCCGGTGGGCTCGAGCTCGCGCAGGCGACCGCGATGGGTGCCGAGCAGCCAGAACTCGACGATCACGGCATCGTCGGCGTGGTGCAACGCGATCAGCTCGTTGCGCTGGTCGGGGAACGCCGCGCGGCTCTGCGCGAAGTAGGCGCGCACCTGCTCCTCGCCGTCGAACGTTTCGCCCGTCGGTATCAGCTCGTAGCGAGGGTGCGCGAAGGTGGCGATCGTCGCGTCGAAGTCGTGGCGGTTCTCGGACTCCATGTGCTCGCGCACGAGCTCCTCGCGGCGCGCGCGCTGGCCGATCTCCGATCGGTCGTCGCTCGCTGCCATCGCGCTTACGCTCAGCGCAGCTGCGCCGCGCCGACGCGGTCGGCGAGGATCTGAGCAAGGCGCGCGCGCTGGCGCTTGGCGCCGCCGAGCAGAGCGGCGTCGATCTGGGCGCGCTTGTACAGCCAGTGCACGTCTGCCTCCCAGGTGAAGCCGATGCCGCCGTGCGCCTGGATCGCGCTCGCGGTGACTTCGCGGCCGGCCGAGGACGCTGCGGCCTTCGCGAGCGCGGCCGCCTCGGGCAGCGTTGCGGGGTCCGCGTCGGCGCTCCACGCCGCGGACGCGGCCGCCGAGCGCGCCATCTCGGTTTCGAGCAGCATCTGCGCGCAGCGGTGCGAGACGGCCTGGAAGCTGCCGACGGGCACGCCGAACTGCTTGCGCTCCTTGACGAAGTCGACGGTCATGCGGAGCGCGCGGTCGCACACGCCTACGAGCTCGGAGCTGACCGCGACCAGCCCGCGGTCGACGCCTGCGGCGACTTCGCCCGCGAGCTCCTCGCCGGCATCCGCGGCCGCGCCGACGCGCGCGGCGGAGCGCGTCGGGTCGATCGAGGCGGTGCTCGCGACATCGGCGCCGGCGCGCGCAAGCACGCGCGCACCGTCGTCCTCGACGAGCACGAGCACGTCGGCGTCGGCGCCGCCGATGACGAGCTCGGCGGTCCCATCGACGGCAACGCCGAGCGCGCCCTTCGCCTCGCCGCTCGCGAGGCCGGGCAAGAGGCGCTCGCACTGCTCCTCGGAGCCGGCGTGCTCGATCAGCGTGCTGGCGAGCACCGTCGGCAGGAACGGGATCGCCGCGACGCTCGAACCGAGCTCTTCGCAGAGGATCGAGAGCTCGATCCGCCCGAGCCCCTGGCCGCCGTACTTCTCGGCGATCGCGATACCGGGCCAGCCGAGCTCGCACACCTCGCGCCACAGCGCCTCGTCGCTGCGGCCGCTCTCGGCGTGCTCGCGCACACGCTCGAACGGCGAGCGCTCGGCGAGCAGTTGACGCGCGGTGCGCTGGATCTCGCGCTGGTCGTCGCTGAGCCCGAAGTCCACGACGCCCCCTAGGCGGCGGCCTTCAGGCGCGGCAGGCCGAGCACGCGCTCGGCGATGATGTTCTTCAGCACCTCGGTCGTGCCACCCTCGATCGAGTTGCCGCGCGCGCGCAGCATCTCGTAGCTCCAGTCGGTGTGCGCGGTGAGCGCCTCCGGCCCGACGATGTCGACGGCGAGCTGGGTGAGTTTCTGGTTCGTGTCGGACCACAACCACTTCGTCAGCGAGCCCTCGGGACCGGGCTGCCCGTAGCGTTCGACATCGGTCAGCCCCTTCCACGACAGCAGCCGGATCGACTCGCAGCGCAGGTGCAAATCGGCGAGCGCGTCGGCGTACAGCGGGTCCGAGAGCAAGCCTCGCGCGGTGGCGGTCTCGATCAGATCGTCGAGCAGGTGGCGCAGGCGAATCTGGAGCGCGAACCCGAGCCCGGCGCGCTCGTTCATGAGCGTCGTCAGCGCGACCTTCCAGCCGTTGCCGACGCCGCCGACGACGTTCGCGTCGGGGATGCGCGCCTCCTCGATGAACAGCTCGTTGAACTCCGACTCGCCGGTGATCTGGCGCAGCGGGCGCACCTGTATAGCGTCCTGCTCCATGTCCATGAGGAAGTACGTGAGACCCTTGTGCTTCGCGGCCTCGAAATCCGTGCGCGCGACGAGCATGCACCACTTCGAGTACTGCGCGCCGCTCGTCCACACCTTCTGCCCGGTGACGACCCACTCGTCGCCGTCCTTGACGGCGCGCGTCTTCAGCGATGCGAGGTCCGAGCCGGCCTCGGGCTCGGAGAACCCCTGGCACCAGATCTCCTCGGCGGAGAGAATCGGCGGCAGGTAGCGCTCCTTCTGCTCGTCGCTGCCCCACACCATCAGCGTGGGTCCGCCGAGCAGCACGCCCAGCACGTTCGCGGGCAGGGGTACGTGCGCGCGGCCGATCTCCTCGAAGTAGATCGCCGACTCGGTGAGGCTCGCGCCGCGACCGCCGTACTCGGTCGGCCACGCCGGCGCGGCCCAGCCGGCGTCGTACAGGCGACGCTGCCACGCGCGCCGCCAGGCGTATTCGGCGCCTTCGTCGCCGTTCGCCGGGCGCTCGTCGGGCGGGTTATCGGCGAGCCACGCGCGCAACTCGTCGCGAAACGCGAGCTCGCCCCCTGAGAAGGTGAGGTCCATCTCCGCCGCGAAGCCTACCCGAGGGCCGGTGAGCGCGCCTTAGCCCTCTGCTGGGCGAGGCGCGTAACGGTGATGCAGCATCAGCGCGTTGCCGTCGGCGTCGGCGAAGAACGCCATGTGGCAGACGCCCGTGTCGAGCGTGTCGCCCGAGAACTCGACGCCGCGGCCTTCGAGCTCCGCGCGCGCCTGCGCGACGTCGTCGACGTGCAGCGCGATCGCGTTTTTGCTCGTGTGGTGCTCGAGTCCCATCTCGCCGGGGTTGTAGACGCTGAGGGTGAGGTTGCCGGTCTCGAACTCGGCGTAGTTGCGCTCGGGCAGGTAGACCGAGCGGCGCAGTCCGAGCGTGTCGCCGTAGAAGGCCACCGCCGACTCGAGGTCGCGGGTCGGCTGGCCGACGAAGTCCGTGCCGGTAATCGCGTGGGTCGCTGCGTGCACGTCAGGGCTCCTTTCGCGTGATATGGGCGCGACTTACACCTGTGCGGTGTGGCGTTCGGGGTTACGGCGATCATAGGCATCGGCGTGTCCCTCGCGTGCGCGTCGCTCACGTGCGCGAGCGCGGCGCCCGCCGCGCGCGGCGGTAGATTCGCTGGTCGTGTCCTCACGAAGCGAACAGCTCGACGTCGCGCACCTCGACGCCGACGCTTTCTACGTAGCCGTCGAGCTGCGGCGCCGTCCCGAGCTCGCGGGCAAGCCGGTCGTGGTCGCGCACAGCGGCGCGCGCGCGGTGGTGACGACGGCGAGCTACGAGGCGCGCGCCTACGGCGTCGGATCGGCGATGCCCGCGGCGCGCGCGCGGCAGCTGTGCCCGCAGGCGACGTTCATCGAGCCGGACTTCTCGACCTACCGCGAGGTCTCGCGGCGGATGATGGAGATCGTGTGCGCGCACGTCGAGCGCGTGGAGGTCGTCGGCCTCGACGAGGCGTACCTCGACCTGCGCGGGCTGCTCGCGCCGCGCGCGGCGATGCGCAGGCTCGTGGCCGAGATCGCTGGCACGATGCGCCTCACCTGCTCGGTCGGCATCGGCCCGAACAAGCTCGTCGCGAAGGTCGCCTCCGATGCCGAGAAGCCGGCGGGGTTCGTGGTGCTCGACCGCGAGGCCGCGTGCGCCCGCTTCGCGTCCTCGCCGCCGGGTCTCATCCCGGGGATCGGCCCGAAGACGGCGGCGCGTCTCGCGGCTCTCGGCCTGCACACGCTGGCTGCAGTCGCGAGTGCTCCCGAGGAGCTGCTCACCGGCAGCTTCGGCCCCAACCACGGCCGCGACCTGCGGCGCCGCGCGAGCTTTGAATCCGACGCGCCGGTGGGCGCGCAGCGAAAGGTCGTAAGCGAATCGCGCGAGCGCACATTCGAACGCGACATCGCGGACTTCGCTGCGCTGTGCGCGGAGCTCGCGCGCATGTCGCGGGCGCTCTGCGAGAGCCTCGCGGCGCGGGAGCGCGCGGGGCGAACGATCGGCATCAAGGTGCGCCTCGACGATTTCACGACGATCACGCGCGCACGCACGCTTGCGCGGCCGACGTGCGACGCGGAGACGGTCGTGAGCATCGCCACGGAGCTGCTGCGCGAGTACGCCCCGCCGCGCCCTGTACGCCTGCTCGGCGTACGCGTCGCGGGCCTCCACTCGAGCACCGGCGAGGGCGCGCGCGAGCCGCACGAGGAGGGCGGCGCCGGCGCGATCGCGGGCTCGCAGGCGCAGCTGAGCCTGCCCGTCGTGTCCTGAAGCGCGCGCTGGTATACCCTCCTCGCGCGATGACCCTCGTAAAGGTCGGCGAGCACGAGCTGGACTACGAACGCAGCGGTACGCCGGACGGGCCGCCGCTGCTTCTGATCATGGGCATGAGCGGCACCTCGCTGCATTGGAGCGAGGCGTTCCTCGATGAGCTGCGGCCGTTCTTCGACGTGATCGCATTCGACCACCGCGGCGTCGGCGCCAGCGCACCGCTCGATGGAGCGATCACGATCGCGGACATGGCGGAGGACGCCGCGGGTCTGCTGCGCGCGCTGTCGATCGACCAGGCGCACGTGGTCGGCATCTCGATGGGCGGGATGATCGCCCAGGAGCTCGCGCTCGCTCACCCCGAGCTGGTGCGCACGCTGACGCTCGGCTGCACCTACTGCGGCGGCGAGGGGAGCGCGCTGACGCGCCCCGAGGTCTGGCAGAAGCTCGCCGAGGCGATGCTCTCGGGCGACCGCGAGCGCGCTTTGCGGGCGGGCTTCGAAGCCAACGTGACTCGCGCGGCGGAGGCGGCCAACCCGGCGCTATATGAGCAGATGCTCGCGATCGCCGAGCAGCGCGCGGTCGCGGTGCCGGTGATCATGGCGCAGCTGCAGGCGTGTTCGGCGCACGACACATCGGAGCGCCTCGCGGACCTGCGCGCGCCGACGCTCGTGGTCCACGGTACGGACGACGAGATGCTGCCGGCGGTGAACGCGCAGGTGATCGCGGCGCACATCCCGGGCGCGCGGCTCGAGATCCTCGACGGAGCGGGCCACCTGTTCTTCTGGGAGCAGCCGCAGCGTTCGGCGAAGCTCGTACGCGAGCACGCGGGCGCCGGCGCGGGCGAGCGCGCGCACGCGTAAGCGCGCCTCGGCGCGGCGGGATGGCGGAGCCGGTCACAGAGTTCACCGCGCCGGGCGAGGGCGTCGAGCTGTCGGGCGAGTACGCGGGCGAGGGCCCGCCGGTCGTGCTCCTGCACGGGCTGACGGCGACGCGGCGCTACGTCGTGATGGGCTCGAGCGCGCTTGCTCGCGCTGGCTTTCACGTGATCTCCTACGACGCGCGCGGGCACGGGCGCTCGAACCCCGCGCCCGCCCGTGACGCCTACACGTATGCGCTGCTCGCGCGCGACCTCGAGGAGGTCATCGCCTGGCACGCCCCGGGCCGCGTCGTCCTCGCGGGCGCGTCGATGGGCGCGCACACCGCGCTTCGCTTCGCGCTCGAGCACCCAGGGCGCGTGGCGGCGCTCGTGCTGATCACTCCTGGCTACGACCCCGAGGCGAGCGACTCGCCGGAAGCGTTCGCGGGCTGGGACGCGCTCTCGCGCGGCTTGCGCGAGGGCGGCGTCGAGGGTTTCATTCGGGCGTACGACCTGGAGCGGATCGCCGAGCCATGGCGGGCGACCGTGGAGACGGCGATGCGACAGCGCATCGCGGCGCACGAGCACCCGCACGCGGTAGCCGACGCGCTCGAAGCCGTGCCGCGCTCGCGCCCGTTCGGCGACTTCTCCGAGCTCGCGGCAATCGCGTGTCCGGTCGCGGTGATCGGAAGCCGCGACGAGGCCGACCCGGGGCACCCGCTGGAGCTCGCGCGCGGCTACGCGCAGGCGCTGCCAACGTCGCGCCTGATCGTCGAGGAGTCCGGGTCGCCGATCGCATGGCAGGGCGGCAGGGTTTCGCGGGTGATCGCGGAGCTCGCGCTGGAGTCCGCGCGCGAGGACGGCTAGGCGCGATCGGCGCGCGGTCGCACGGAGCGCGCGCGCCGGACTGTCGGCATCAAGGCGCGCGGCGGCACCCGCCCGGGGGCATACGTGATAGCGTACAAATGTATGCCCGCGGTGCGGACATGGGACGGGCGCGAGTACGACCGCGTATCGGGTCCGATGGAGGAGCTCGCGCTCGAAGTCCTGGCGCGCGTGGAGCTCGGCGGCGATGAGACGGTGCTCGACGCGGGCTGCGGCTCGGGGCGCGTAACGGAAGCGCTGATCGAGCGCGTGCCCCGCGGGCGCGTGATCGCGATCGACATGTCCGATTCGATGGTCGCGGCGGCGCGCGGGCGTCTCGAGCGCTTTCTCGCCGACGGCGGCGCGAGTGCGAACCGGACGTCGGTCGAGGTCCTGCAGGGCGACCTGCTGGAGCTCGAGCTGCGCGAGCGCGTCGACGCGGTGTTCTCCACGGCGACGTTTCACTGGGTGAGGGACCACGAGCGACTGTTCGAGCGTGTGCATGCGGCGCTGCGTCCGGGCGGGCGCCTGGTGGCGCAGTGCGGGGGAGAGGGCAACATCACGAAGCTGCGGGGCAGGGCGCGCGAGGTGATCGAGCGCGACCGCTACCGCGAGGCGTTCGCGGACTTCGAGCCGCCGTGGAACTACGCGGGCGCGGAGACGACGCGCGAGCGGCTACTCGGCGCGGGCTTTCGGTGGGCGGAGTGCTGGCTCGAGCAGGCGCCGAAGGAGCCGGCCGACCCGCGCGCGTTCCTCTCGGAGATCGTGCTCGGACCGCACGTCCAGCACCTGCCGCTGGAGCTGCGCGAGCCGTTCATGGACGAGGTGCTCGAGCTGCTCGGGGAGCCCGTCGTCGTGGACTACGTACGCCTGAACATCGACGCGGTCGCCTGACGCCATGGCGCGTCGGCGCGCGGCGCGAGCTCAGCCGAACGCCGCGGGCTCCTCGCCGGCGGTGGCGTACACGTCGGCGACCTCGGCCCCGCTGAGGAACTCGGCGTAGCGGCCGTCGAGCGCGACGAGCTCGTCGTGCGTGCCGCGTTCGACGATCGCGCCGCGGTCGAGCACGAGGATCTGGTCGGCGTCGCGAATCGTCGAGAGGCGGTGTGCGATCGCGATCGTCGTGCGCCCGCGCGAGAGCTCATCGAGCGACTGCTGGACGGCGCGCTCGGTCTCGTTGTCGAGCGCGGAGGTCGCCTCGTCGAGGATCAGCACGGGCGGATTGCGCAGGATCGTGCGCGCGATCGCGATGCGCTGCTTCTCACCGCCGGAGAAGCGGTAGCCGCGCTCGCCGACAGGCGTGTCGTAGCCGTCGGGTAGCGAGACGATGAGGTCGTGGATCTGCGCAGCGCGCGCGGCCGCCTCGATCTCCTCGTCGCTCGCTTCGGGGCACGCGAAGCGCAGATTCTCGCGGATCGAGGCGTGGAAGAGATACGTCTCCTGCGAGACGAGGCCGACCGTTTTCGCGAGCGAGGCGAGGGTGACGTCGCGGATATCGATGCCGTCGATGCTGACGTAGCCGCGCTGCGGCTCGTACAGGCGCGCGATGAGGTAGGCGAGCGTCGTCTTGCCCGACCCGGTCTCGCCGACGAGCGCCGTGCTCGTTCCCGCAGGCACGTCCGCGTCGATAGCGCGCAGCGTCCACGGGGCGTCGGGGCCGTAGCGAAACCACACGTCCGTCAGGCGCACGTCGCCACGCACGCCCGCGAGCGCGGCCGCGTTCGGGCGCTCGACGATGTCGACGGGCAGGTCGAGGTACTCGAAGATGCGCGCGAACAGCGCGAGCGAGGTCTGCACTTCGAGGCTCACGGACAGCAGCGACTGGACGGGGAAGAGCACGCGGGTCTGGAGCGTCGTGAAGGCGACTACGGTGCCGATCGAGATCGCGTGGCTGCCGCTCGCGAGGCTCTCGCCGGCGAACCAGTAGACGGCGGCGGGCATGATCGCGAAGGTCATCTGGATGGTCGACATGCGCCAGCGGCCGGCCATGCGCGCGCGCACCTCGAGGTCGGCGAGCTGGCCGGACTCGCCGCGAAAGCGCTGCACGAGCTCGGAGGATCGGCCCATCGTCTTGCCGAGCAGAATCCCCGACACCGACAGCGACTCCTCGACGAGCGTCGACATGTCGGCGAGACGGCTCTGGCGGACGGACTGGATGCGCTGGCGCTCGTTGCCGACGCGCCGCGTGAGCCAGACGAAGAACGGGAGCAGCGCGAGCGAGAAGGCGGTCAGGCGCCAGTCGAGCAGGACCATCGCGCCGACGACGGTGACGATAGTGGTGACGTTCTGCACGATCGAGGTCGCGGTCGAGGTGACGACGTTGTCGACGCCGCCGATGTCGTTGGCGATCCGTGACTGCACCTCGCCGCTGCGCGTGCGCGTGAAGAACGCGAGCGACATCCGCTGCAGGTGCGCGTAGACGGCGGCGCGCAGGTCGTGCATGACGCGCTGGCCGACCTGGTTCGAGATCCACGTCTGCGCGACGCCGATGACGCCGGTGACGATCGCGATCGCGATCATGCCGAGGACGAGCTCGCTCAGCAGCGTCGTGTCGTGGCGAGGGATCGCCCGATCGAGGACTTCGCGCAGCAGAAACGGGTTCACGGCGCCAAGCGCGGCGGAGCCGACGATCATCGCGAGCAGACCACCGAGGCGGCGGCGATACGGCGTGAACAGCCGGCCGATACGCCGCCGGGAGACGCGCGGCGCGACGAGCTCGCCGTCGCCGGGCTCCGGCGCGGGCGAGGACGAGGGGAGCGACGAGGTGCGCAGCCGGCGCTCGCTGGCGTGCGGCTGGCCGAACGGCTGGCTACTCACGACCGTTCGTCCTTCCGCTTGCTCCTCACGTTCCCACCTTAGCGACGGGTGCGTCCGCCCAGTTACCCTTCAGGCTGCGGTGATGGACGCGATCGAGAACGTTGCGGGCGACGACACGCTCCCGCCGGTGCGGGCCGGTCACACGGAGCTGAGCGAGGCGGAGGTGCGCGTGCTCGGCTGCATGATCGAGAAGCAGCGCACGACGCCCGACCAGTATCCCCTGACGCTCAACGGGCTGCGCCTCGCGTGCAACCAGTCGACGAACCGCGACCCCGTCGTCGAGTACGACGACGCGGCGATCCGCGAGGCGCTGCATAAGCTCGAGCGCCGCGGCCTCGTGCGCCTGGCGAGCGGGCGGGGGAGCCGCGCGCCGAAGTACCGCCACCTGCTCGCGGACGCGCTGCCGATGGGCGCAGACGAACAGGCTTTGATGTGCGCGCTGATGCTGCGCGGGGCCCAGACGCCGGGCGAGCTCAAGCAGCGCACCGAGCGGATGCACTCGTTCGCGGGGCTCGCGGCGGTCGCGCAGACGCTCGACCGCCTGATCGGGCGCGGGCTCGCGCAGCGCGTGGAGCGGCGGCCGGGCCAGAAGGAGGAGCGCTTTTGCGAGCTGCTCACTGACGGGGCCGAGCCCAGCACGCTGCCCCGATCCGCACAGGCGCTCGCAGGCACGCGGGCCGAGTCCGGCGAGGCCGCGGGCGCCCCGGCTCCGGCGCAGGCGGCGCGGCGAGAACTCGACACGTACGGCAGCGCGGCCGAGCCTGCCTCGCTCGCGGCGCTCGGGGAGCTGCGCGCGCGCGTGGAACGCCTCGAGCGCGAGCTCGCAGACCTACGCGAGCGCAGCGCGAGCGGGAACGCGGGCGCTGCGGAGCGCATCGCGCCGGGCGACTCACCGGAGTGGGCGGGACCGTGAGCTCGGTAGCGCTGCTCCTCGCGAGCAGCTCGGACACGGCGACGGGTGTAGGAATACCGCTCGCGCTCGCGGCGGGGCTCGTGTCGTTTCTCTCGCCGTGCGTGCTCCCGCTCGTCCCTGGCTACCTCTCGACCGTGATCGGCGTGACGCCGGCGGAGATCGGCCACACGGGCATTCGCCGCGTGCTCGTCCCGAGCCTGCTCTTCATCGCGAGCTTCTCGGCAATCTTCATCCTGCTCGGCCTGAGCGCGACAGCGATCGGCTCGACGCTGAACGAACACAAACACGCGCTCGAGCAGATCGGCGGCGCGGTGATCATCGCGATGGGCGTGCTGTTCGTCCTGAGCCCGTTCGTCGGCCTGCTCGCACGTGAGTGGCACCCCGATGCGCTGATGCGGCTCGCGGGGCGCGGCGGACCGCTGCTCGCGGGAGCGGCGTTCGCGATCGCCTGGACTCCCTGCACGAGCATCACGCTCGGAGCGATTCTCACGCAGGCGGCGATCTCGAGCTCGGCGGCGCACGGCGCGCTGCTGCTCGCGTTCTACTCGGCGGGACTCGGCATTCCCTTCCTGCTGATCGCACTCGCATTCGAGCGCGTGACGGCCGCGCTCACGATCGTCAAGCGCCACTTCCCGGTGATCATCGCGATCGGCGGCGCGGTGATGATCGTGCTCGGGCTGCTGATCGTGACTGGTGAGTTCACGGTTCTGAATTCGAAGGCGAACGAACTGACGAACACCCTCGGCTTGCCGAGCTCCTCGGTGTAGCGCACCGCGCGCGTCGTACCCCGTCGACGCGCTTGACCGTCCAGAAGGAGCGCGCTACTCTCGCGGTGCGGTGCCGCCGGTGCGGGTTACACACGGCGGGGTTGCGGCATAGGGATAGAGGCGGGGAGCCGATGCGGCCGGTGTCGTTGGGGCTTCCGCGACGAGAGGGATAAAGGAGCACTGAGATGCAGATGGGATGCACACGCATCGTCGGGTGCGTCGTCGCTGCATGCGCGATATCCGCGCTGGGCGCGACGAGCGCGTTTGCGACGTTCGAAAACCTCCCCGAATGGGGCAAGTGCGAAGCGAAGGAAGGCGGCGTCTACAGCAACAACGGCTGCACGAAAGTAGCGAAACCGGGTGCTGGGAAATTCGAATGGCACCCGCTTACGTCGGTCGTGAAATTCACGAGCAAAAAAGAAAAAGAAACCGGTCCCGCGGTGCTCGAATCGCAGGGCGGGACCAAGATCTCGTGCACCGGCCAGCTCGAGAAGAGCGGCGAATACGGCCCCGGCCCGTTTGAAGTCAAAAACGTGATCGGCGAATTCTCGGGGTGCGAAGCGATCGGCTTCAAGTGTGAGAGCGAAGGCGAGCCGGAAGGCCTCATCCACACGAAGAAACTCCACGGAGAACCGGGTGTCGTCGAGTACGTCGGCACCGAAGAAAAAAACGTCGACGGCAGCGACCTCCGCGGCGAAGAAACGGAATTCCTCGCCGAATTCAGCTGCGGCGGCGCCCCGGTGAAGGTTAGGGGCGGCGTTGTCGTCAAGGCCCAGGCCGACAGCACGGGCGGGACGTCAGGCGAGCTGACGAACAAAATGCTCGCGAAGGCCGAGATCGAATTCATCGCCGAATCGAGCGGCAAACAGGTGCCCGAAGAATGGACGCCCGACGGCAAGGGCATCACGCATTCCGAACACAAGAAGGTCAACGAGCACCTCGAAAGCACGATCTCGGGCGGCACCTACGAACGCGGCGGCCAGTCGCTGATCACCGACCAGGAAAGCAACCCGAAAACCGACAAGGCCGAGCTGCGCCAGTGCGCGAACACGATCCAATGCTGAGGATCGGCATGGTTGTCTGCGCGCAGCCCGCCAGGTAGCGACACGTGGTGGGGCCTCTCGAGAGAGGGGCCCCACTCGTTTACTGACACGACCCGCGCGCGCCGTTGGGCCGCCCGCCGGATTAGTCCGCCCGCGGCTCGTCGTCGAACCCGACGCCGCGACCGAGACGCCGGAGCTCTTCGTTCTGGAACGACTCTCTGCCGATCGAGCCCGGCGGCCGGTTCGCGCCTTTGGCGTGGCGCGTGAACCAAAAGCCGAGCGCGATAGCGACAAGGATCCTGACCATCGCGATGTCGCCAGCCATACATCGATGTTACGCGCGACGTGCGCCCAGGAACCCGGCTGGCGCGCGTGAGGGGCGATGATGAACGCACGTGAGCGCGCTCGGCCTCGTGATCTTCGACTGCGACGGCGTGCTCGTCGACAGCGAGCAGATCTCGAACAGGGTCCTCGCGGGGATGCTCGCCGGGGAGGGTCTGCGGATGACCGTTGCGCAGGCGCGCGAGCGCTACCAGGGCCTGCTGCTCACGGAGGTAGTCGCGCGTGCGGAGACGGAGCTCGGTCATACGCTGTCCGCGGATTTCCTCGAGCGATACACGCGCGAGCGCGCTGAGGCGTTCCGCCGGGAACTGCAGCCTGTCGCCGGCGCGCGAGAGGTCGTCGAGGCGGTGATCGGCGCGGGCGTCGGCGTGTGCGTGGCGTCTCAGGGCGCGCTCTCGAAGACCGCGCTGTCGCTTGCGCTGACGGGTCTCGGAGACCTGTTCCCCGAGCACGCGCGCTTCTCCGCCGAGTCGGTCGCCCACGGCAAGCCCGAGCCCGACCTGTTCCTGCTTGCAGCCTCGGCGATGGGCACGCACCCGACCGCGTGCGCCGTCCTTGAGGACACGCCGTCGGGCGTCCTCGCTGCGCGCGCGGCGGGTATGCGCGCGTTCGGACTCGCGGCCGACAGCGACGAAGCCGAGCTGCGCGCGGCGGGTGCCGAGATCGTGCATGCGCTCGACGAGCTGCCTGCGCGGCTCGGCCTGATCTCGGATTAGGCTGCGCCGCGCGTACCCGCGCGTACCCACGCGCACGCACGCGGGCGCGCGCAGCACCCCCATCGAGAGCCGCCGGGCCCCGACGCCGCGAGGCCGGCTGGCGCGCGCCAGGCGAGCCGTCAGCCGGCGGCGGCCGACGTACCGGCCGCGGAAGCCCGCTCACCGTGCCCCGCGCGATAGCGCGATTCCCAGGCTTCCTGGTTGCGCTTCGCGTCGAGGACGAACGGCGAGTAGCCGATCGCCTTGATGATCGCTCTGTTGATCGCCGACTCGGGGAACGGCAGCGGGCGCAGGATGTCGACGAACAGCACGACGCGAGTCTCGTCGGTTTCGTTCCACACCTCGTGGTTGAAGGTGTCGTCGAAGATCAGGCTCTTGCCCTCTTCCCAGTGGCGGATGTCGTCGCCGACGCGGATGCGGCACGCGGCGGCGTCCTTCGGCACGATCAGCCCGAGGTGGTAGCGCAGCACGCCCTTGTACGGCCCGCGATGGTCGAGGATGTGCTTGCGCGGCGAGAGGATCGAGATCATCGCGGTCTTCATGCCCGGGATTTCCCGCATCAGCGCGGCGGTGCGCGGGCACATCTCGACGCCGAGCTTGGCCTCGAAGCCGTAGCCGTAGAGGAAGAACGTCTTCCAGCGATCGTCGTCGGTGATCTCGATCTGGTCCTTGGAGATGTCCTGGAAGTTCGCGAGCGCGTCGCGATCGTCGAGCAGGCGCTCGGCCTCCTCGCGGATCACCATCCAGTTGTCCTCGATGTGCTTGACCCAGTCGAAGCGCTCGAGCGGGAAGAACGTGATGTCGCCGACGAGCGAGCGTTTGCCGATGAAGCGCTCGATCGGCGCGAGGATGCGTTCGCCGACCTTGATCGTCAGCGCGACGACGCGGTCCCACAGCGACTGAGGAGCGCTGTCAGCCATCGCCGCGGATCCTAGCGGCGTGTCCGGGCGGCGACCGCCGCCGCGTGCGCCCCGCGCGCGGCCGGCCTTCATGTGAAAGGGCCCGCGCATGCGCGGGCCCTCGAGGACGGTGCATGCACCGTCCTCCGGCCGGCACATGTGCCGGCCGAATCGATGTGATCAGTGTCTAGGCTGCCTCGCGCAGTGCCGCGAGCTCGGGCGACTCGGCGAGCTTCTTCAGCGCGCGCTGCTCGAGCTGCGAGGCGCGCTCTGCGGAGAAGCCGAGTCGTTTGCCGATCGCGGTCAGCGTCTGGGGCTCCTCGCGGCCCGTGCCGAAGCGCAGTGTCAGGACGGTGCGCTCGGTGTCGGGCAGCTGGGAGATCGCGCGGTGCACGATGCGCTCGCGCTCGTTGTCCCACGCGGTCTCCTCGGGCGCCTCTGCGTCCGACGGCAGGAGGTCGCCGAGAGCCGTGTCGCCGTCTTCGCCGACCTGCTGGTCGAGCGAGACGAGCGCCGCGCGCTGGTGGCGCACCTCTTCTACCTGGTCGACCGGCAGCCCGGTCTCCTCGGCGAGCTCGTCGACCGTCGGCTCGCGCCCCAGGCGCACGGACAGCTCGCGCTCGACGCGCCCGACCTTGCGCGAACGCTGAGCTACGTGCACGGGCAGGCGGATCGTGCGGCCCGAGTTCTCAAGGCCGCGCTGGATCGCTTGACGAATCCACAGCGTCGCGTATGTCGAGAAGCGGAAGCCCTTGCGCCAGTCGAACTTCTCGCTCGCGCGAATCAGCCCGAGCATGCCCTCCTGGACGAGGTCCGCGAGCGGCAGGCCCTGGTTCTGGTAGCGGCGAGCGTTCGATGCGACGAGGCGCAGGTTCGAGTTGACGAGGATTTCCTTCGCGCGCAGGTCGCCGCGCTCGATCCGCTGCGCCAGTTCGATCTCCTGAGCCGGAGTGAGCAGGGGGTAGCGGCGCGAGTGCGCGAGCAGCTGGTCGACCGACTCCGGGATGAACGTGTCGGGCGTGCTCAGGTCGATCCGCTCGATCGGGCTGTCGAGCCGGCCAGGCTGCTCCTGCACGGCGTCGACCGCGGCGTCGCCGTCGCCGTCTGCAGCCTCCTCGGGGACCTCATCGGGGGTAACTACGGTGGTGTCGCTAAGATCTTGCATACAGTCCTTCTTAATCCGATTCTTGTAGTCGGAATTATACGCCTCGATAGTTGCGTTGTCAATTATCCGACGGGGCGGCTTTCAAACGGTCTCGTTCGACGTGCGTTACCCGCCCACCTTCCGGGTTGCGGGAAACCGGGCCCCAGCGTGCAAACCCTCAAGGGGGTCGGGAAGCGCGGTTGGGGGATAGGAGATGTCGGCCGGCGTCCGCACGCGCATTAGCGCCGCCGACTAAGCTCGGCGCATGGACGGCGAGCTCTCAGGACAAGTCGTAGCGGTCACGGGAGCCTCGTCGGGCATCGGCGAGGCTACCGCGCTCGCCTGCGCGCGCGCCGGCGCAGCGGTCTCGCTCGCCGCCCGCCGCAAGGAGCGCATCGATGCGCTCGGCGAGCGCATAGAGGGCGACGGCGGGCGTGCGCTCGCCGTGCAGACGGACGTCAGCGACGAGGCCCAGGCGAAGGCCTTCGTCGAGCGCACCGCCGCCGAGCTCGGCCGCATCGACGTTCTCGTCAACAACGCCGGCGTCATGCTGCTCGGGCCGATCAGCGGCGCGGACACCGAGGAATGGCGGCGCATGATCGATGCCAACGTCTACGGCGTCCTCTACTGCACGCATGCAGCGCTTCCGCTGATGGCGAAGCAGGGCTCCGGCCACATCGTCAACGTCAGCTCGGTCGCCGGCCGTATCGCCCGTGCGGGCTCCGGCGTCTACAACCTCACCAAGCACGGCATCGGCGCCTTCTCCGAGGCCCTGCGCCAGGAAGCAGTCGCGTACGGCGTCCGCGTGACGCTCATCGAGCCCGGCGCCGTCGCCACCGAGCTCCCCGGGCACAACCGCCCCGAGATCCTCGAGCTGATGGCCAAAAACTTCGCCGGCGTCACGCCGCTCGACGCCGACGACATCGCCAATGCCGTCGTGTACGCCATATCGCAGCCCGCCAACGTGAGCATCAACGAGATCCTCGTGCGCCCCAGCGGGCAGGTGCGCTAAGGCAGTATCGGTCGCCGCGCCGCCGCACGCGTGCGCGCGGTCACACGGCCTGTCCGTTCGCGGTGAGTGTGACGTCGATGTTGCCCCGCGTGGCGTTCGAATACGGGCACACCTTGTGCGCCTCGCGCACCAGCTCGACGGCTCCGGCGTCATCGACCGACGGCAGCGTCACGTGCAGCTCGACCGCGACGGTGAACGCGCGGTCCTCGGTCGTAACGAGCGAAACGTGCGAGTCGATCGACACGTCGCCGACCTCCTGCTTGGCGCGCCGCGCGACCGTGCCGAGCGCCCCCTCGAAGCACGCCGCGTAGCCGACGGCGAAGAGCTCCTCCGGGTTGGTGCCGTCGCCCTCGCCGCCGAGCTCCTTCGGCAGGCGCAGTTTCACGTCCAGCTGGCCGTCGTCGGTGGCCCCGTGGCCGTCCATGCGGCCGCCCGTGACCGTCGCTTTCGCCGTGTACAGGGATTTCGCCATCCGCAGCTCCTTTGGTCGTCGTCTCGTTCTATCCGCGCCCGCTCGCTGCGCTCGTGCTCGGCGCGGGCGCGATCTCGAGCAGAGTTTCGTCGACGTGGTCCACCTGCAGCGTCGTGTGTGCGATTCCGAAGCGCTCGCGCAGCATCTCCTCCATCGCGCGCCGCGCCGCATGGCAGTCGCTGTCCGGGCGCACGAGCGCATGCGCCGAGAGCGCGGTGAAGCCGTGGGATATTTCCCACACGTGCAGGTCGTGCACCTCGACGACGTTCGCGCACCCCGCGAGCGCCTCGCCGATCTCCTGCGGCTGCACTCCGCGCGGCGACGCCTCGAGGAACACCCGCGCGGACGCCTTGAGCAGCCCGAGCGCGGAGCGCGCCATCAGCGTCGCGATCACGAGCGACGCGATCGCGTCCGCGCGCTCGAAGCCGCTAGCGAGGATGACCACGGCGGCGGTCGCGGTGCCGGCGAAGCCGTACAGGTCCGTGAGCAGATGCTGGAAGCTGCCCTCGATCGACAGCGACGCGCGGTCCGCGCGCGAGAGCGTCCACGTCGCCGCGACGTTCACCGCGAGGCCCGCGAGCGCAACCCCGAGCACCAGGCCCGCGTGCACGTGCGGCGGGTGCACGAGGCGCGCGATGCCCTCGTAGGTGATGAACGCCGCGAGCACCACCAGCGTGACGCCGTTCGCCTGCGCCGAGAGCGCCTCCGCGCGCGAGAAGCCGAACGTCATCGCCCCGCGCGCCGGCCGCGCGGCGAGCGACAGCGCGACCAGCGAAAGCCCGATCGCGACCGCGTCCGTGAGCATGTGCGCAGCGTCGGAGAGCAGCGCGAGCGAGTGCGCGATCACGCCCGCCGCGATCTCCGCAACGATGAGGCCGGCGATCAGCGTCAGCGCGACCCACAGCCGCCGCCTGTCCTCGCCGCGCGCGAGGATCTGCGCGTGGGAATGCGCGTGCGAGGCGTGATCGTCGGCCATCGCCGCCCACGATAGACGCGCGCGACGCGCGCGACGCGGCATGCTCGCGGCACCGCGCGCGCCGGCCGAGCTGCCGGCCGAGCCGCGCGCCCGCCAGCGAGACGTGCGCGCGACCCCGACGGACCATACGCTCTGCGCATGCGGCGCGCGCGTGAGGAGCAGCAGGGGCTCACGCAGCGGCGCACGACGCTGCTCTCGATCGGCGCGGCGAGCGCGCTCGTCGCGCTGAAGCTCGGCGCGGGCCTCGCGAGCGGAAGCCTCGGCCTGATCTCGACGGGCATCGAGTCGAGCGGCGACGTCATCGCGGCGGTGCTGACGTTCTTCGCGGTACGCCTCGGTGGGCGTCCCGCCGACCCCGAGCACCCGTACGGGCACCGCCGCGCGGAGAATCTCGGCGCGCTCGGCGAGGCGGCGATCCTGATCGCGGGCGGGATCTTCGTCGCCACGGAAGCGCTCGAGCACCTCGCGCGCGACAGCGCGCCGCCGAAGATCCACGGGTACCAGTTCGCGATCATCGGCGTCGCGATCGCGATCGACGGCAGCCGCGCCGCCGTCTCCGCGCGCGCCGCGCGGCGCTTTCAGAGCGCGGCGCTGCGCTCGAACGCCTACCACTTCGCCGCCGACCTCCTCGCCTCGCTCGCGGTGCTCCTCGGCCTCGTGCTCGTCGACGCCGGCGCGCGCCAGGCCGACTCGGTCGCCGCGCTCGCGGTCGCCGTGTTCATCGCTGCGGCCGCGCTGCGACTGATCGCCGAGAACGCGAACATCCTCATGGATCGCGCGCCCCCGTCCGCGCGCGTGCGCGCCGAGCGCGCGATCGCGACGCTCGGCGGCGAGGTCGAGCTCAGCCGGCTGCGCGTGCGCGAGTCGGCGGGTCGCTACTTCGCCGACGTCGTCGTCACCGTCCCGCCCGGGCAGGCGCTCGTCGAGGGGCACGCGGCAGCCAGCCGCGTGGAGGCGGCGGTCGAGCGCGCGCTGCCGGGCAGCGACGTCGTCGTGCACGTCGAGCCGCGCCGCCACGACGCGGACCTGCGCCAGCGCATCCTCGCGATCGCGCTCGCGGAGCCGCTCGTGATCGAAGCGCACGACGTGATCGTCTTCGAGCAGCCGCACGCGACGAGCGTCGCGCTGCACCTCAAGTTCCCCGCCGATCTCGATCTGCGCAGCGCCTCGCGGGTCGCCGCGCGGGTGGAAGCGCAGATCACCTCGGCGCTCCCCGTCGCGCACGTGCAGACGCACCTCGAGCCGCTCGAGCGCATGCTCTCCGTCAGCGCCGTGAGCGCCGCCGAGGAGACGCTCTTAGTCGAGCAAGCGAGCGAGGTCGTGCGCGAGCGCACGGGCGCGCGGCCGCGCTCGGTACGCGTGCTCTCGCTGGAGCGCGGCCGCGTGATCTTCCTCGACGTCGCGCTCATGCCCTCGGAATCGCTCGCGCGCGCACACGCGCTAGCGGGCGAGCTCGAGGAGCTGTTGCGCGCGCGCATCCCAGACATCGTCGACGTAGTCGTACATACTTCGCCGTGAGCGGAGAGCTGCTCGTGCCGCCACGCGCCCCACGGGGCGAACCGCGATAACTGGAGGTCCAGATCTGTGAGCGCGAATGTCCACGCCCGAGCGCCCCGGCCGCGCCGCGTCAAGCGAACCTCGACGGCGCTGCTGCTCGCCGCGAGCGTTCTCATCCCGCTCGCGGGCTGCGGCAGCTCCTCCAAATCGTCCAGCACCGAATCGACCTCGAGTGCGCCCCCGGCGACGACGACGACGACGGCGAGCACCGCCACTCCGCCGGCATCCAGCGGCCAGACGCTGAGCCTCGAAGCGAACAAGGAAGGTCAGCTCGAATACAACACCAAGACCCTGTCCGCGAAAGCGGGCAAGGTGACGATCGCGCTCACCAACATGGCCGCGATCATGCACGACGTGAACGTCGAATCGGCGTCCGGCGAACGCCTCGCCGGGGTCGAACCCTTCAACGGCGGCACGAAGGACGTTTCGGTGACCCTCAAAGCAGGGACCTACAAGTTCTACTGCTCCGTGCCCGGACACCGCCAGGCGGGCATGGAAGGCACGCTCACCGTTCGATAGCCGCCCTGCGCTTTGCCTAGGACGGCGGCGGGAGCCGGCCGGGGCCTACGGCGCACGCGCGTGCGCGCTCGCGCTCGCGCGCAGCACCCCCCTGCTCGCTTCACTGCGCGTCGAAGCCGTTGACGATCTCGCCGAGCCACGCGCGCGTCGCGTGCGCGTAGGCGGGGTCGAGGTGGTGGCCGCCGTCGAACTCGTGGTAGCGGACGTCGAGTGCGCCCTCCTCGAGCAGGGAGCGCGCGCGGCGCGCGAACTCGACGCTGATCACGGGGTCGAGCCGCCCGTGCGAGATGAGGACGCGCACGGATGAGTGGCCGGCGAGGTCGGGGTGCCAGCCGTCGACGGTGGGGACGAAGCCCGACAGCGCGAGGATCGCGGCGGGCGCGGGACGCTCTGGCGCGAGGCCGAGCGCGTAGCTCATCACACACCCCATGGAGAAGCCGCCGAGGAGCGTGCGCTCGGGCCCGATTCCGGTGCGCTGCCAAAGCTCGTCGTGGAGCTGGGCGAGCGCCTCGTACGAGGCGGCGAATGTGTGCGCATCGGGATAGCCGACGCGCGGGACGACGTACCAGTGGTAGCCCGGTGAGCCCGGCAGCTGCAGCGGGGCGCGCGGCGCGACGGCGTGAAGGCGCCGCTGGGGGTCGAGCTCGTCGGCGAGCGGGAGCAGGTCGAGCTCGTCGGTGCCGCGCCCGTGGTGGAGCACGAGCAGCCCCTCGGCCTCGCCGCTCGCGGGGCGCTCGGCGAGCACGAGCTCGGTCACACGCTCAAGGCTATTGCGCCACGCGCGCCGGCGCGCGTGACTAGCGCGCGCGGCGGCGGTGCGGCAGCGTCAGTGCGTCGCGACGGGCTCGCGCGCGAACTCTGCGATCAGCTCGACGGTGCGCGCGGGCTGGTCGAGCGATACGAACGTGAGGCTGTCCTCGATCAGCTCGAGACGCGCGTCGGGAAACGCGTCGCGCAGCCGCTCGGCGTAGCGGAGCTTGAAGAAGCGGTCCTCGGGCGCCCACGCGATGAGCACGGGCTTGTCGAACTCGGCGAAGCGCTCGGCGGCGGCGAGCGTGTAACGGCTCGAGATCCCCTTGAGGATCTCGGCGAGGTCGCGGCGGATCGCGCGGCTGTGCAGCGCGGGCTCGACCCACGAGCGCGTGAGCGCGTCGTCGGCGCGCTTGGAGAGCCATCCGTAGGCGAGCGGCAGGCGCCGCACGAACGCCGGCCGCATCGACTGCCCGATCGCGAAGATCCCGCCGGGAATGCGCGCGAGCATCTGCAGGCCGCGGAAGGCGGGGGGGAGGAAGTTGTCATAAGCGTCGCACGGCGTGAGCACGAGCCGCGCGAGACGCTCGGGGTGCGCGACGGCGACGAGCTGGCAGATCGCGCCGCCGGTGTCGTTGCCGACGAGCGTCACGCGCTCGAGCGCGAGCGCGTCGAGGAAGCCAGCGACGATACGAGCGAGCCCCGGAGGCGTCCTGTCGGCGTCGGCGGCGAGCGGGACGGTGTGCGAGCCGAGCGGCCACTCGGGGACGATGACGCGGAAGTCGCGCGCGAGCCCCGGCGCGACGTCGCGCCACAGCTCGCCGTCCGCGAGCAGGCCGTGGACGAGCACGACCGGCTCGCCGGTGCCGAGCTCGCGATAGCGGATCGTGCCCTGGGGCAGGCGCACCTCCTGGAACGTGCTCATTTGTTTCTCCTTTGCGGTGTGGGAAGATCTCGTGCAGCCAGATACATACAGGGTGTATGTATCTAACATACAGACTGTATGCATGTCAAATCGAAAGAAGGTGTAGAGGAGGGGGCGGCCGCAGAGGGGCGGCCGCCTGAGGGGACGGCGGGTGCGGGAAACGAGCGCGCCGGCGAGCGCGGGCGCTCGCGCAAGGCGGAGCAGTCGCTGCAGACGCGCGCGGCGCTGATCGCGGCGGCGCGAGAGCTCTTCGCGCGGCGCGGCTACGCGGACGTGGGCACGGAGGAGATCGTGCGCGCGGCGGCCGTCACGCGCGGCGCGCTGTATCACCACTTCGAGGGCAAGCGCGAGCTGTTCGAGGCGGTCTACGAGGAGCTCGAGAGCGAGCTCGTGACAGAGGTCGCGAAAGCTGCGGAGCTGCAGGCGAGCAACCCGCTCGACGTGCTGCGCATCGGCGCGCAGGCGTTTCTCGATGCCTCGGAGGACCCGGCGGTACAGCGCATCGCGCTGATCGACGCGCCGGCGGTGCTCGGCTGGACCCGCTGGCGCGAGATCGGCATGCGCTACGGCCTCGGGGTCGTGCAGGCGGTGCTGCAGGCGGCGGTCGACGCGGGCGTCATCGACGACCAGCCGGTGGAGCCGCTCGCACACATGCTCCTCGGCGCGATCGACGAGGGCGCGATGCTCGTCGCGCGCGCGGACGACGGCGGCAAGACGCGCGAGGCGGTGGGCGCGTCGCTCGAGCGGTTCCTGGACGCGCTGCGGCCTGTCAAATAGGCCTCGGCCGCACGCCCGAAACGGGACGGAGGGCCGTTGCGCAGCCTTTCAAGGGCAGACTCGGTCGCTCACCCGAATCAAGGCCGTTGACGTTTGCGCCGATTAGTGACGAGTCACCCGAACGTCGATCGCTTCCAGGCACCGCTCGCATATGCACCATCCCGCGATCATGAATCCGCAGGGAAGCGACGGGCTCGAAGCGATGGGCGTGACGCGGGTGGTCGAGCTGGCGGTCCGCGACCTTGGATTCGACGCGGCGTTCGTGGCGCAGCTGACGGACGAGGGCCACGTATATGTCGCCGTCGCGGGCGACGCGGACGCGTTTGGACTGTCGGTGGGCGATCCGATCCCGACAGTCAACGAGGACGGCGAGGGCGAAGTGACGGGCCCGGTGCAGCGGACGGCGTTCTGTCGACGCGTGATCGCGGGCGAGATCCCCGCGGTTATCACCGACGCGGTCGCCGACGAGCGCCTCTCCGACCTCACACCGCCGGGCGTGCGCATCGGAGCATTCATCGGCGTACCTCTGCGGCTTGCCGACGGCGAGCCGTTCGGCGCCCTGTGCGGCGTGAGCCGTGCGCCGCGTCCTGAGCTCGACGAGCGCGACGCGCGGTTCATGTCGATGCTCGGCGGGGCGATCGTGGACGAGCTCGATACGCGGCGCGCTCACCAACTGCTCGCTTCGCGGCTCGTTCGCATCATCGACACGGAAGACGTCGAGATGGCGTTCCAGCCGATCATCGATCTGTACGGTCGTCGCTACGCGGGCGTCGAGGCGCTGGCGCGGTTCCCCGAGCCCTTCACGCGACCCGATCGCACATTCGCGGCCGCGGACGCCTACGGGCTCCGTCTCGAGCTGGAACGGCTCGTGATCCGCGAAGCCTGGAAGATCATCCCCGAGCTCGGGTGCGACCAGTTTCTCGCCTTGAACGTCGCGCCGGAGGCGCTGCTGGAGCTCGCGCGCCGCGCCAACCTAAGAGACGACCTGCCGCTGTCGCAGCTGGTCGTCGAGGTGACCGAGCACGCGGTCATCGACCGTTACCCGCCGTTGCTCGACGAGCTCGCGCCGCTGCGGGCGCAGGGCCTGCGCGTCGCGGTCGACGACGCGGGCGCGGGCTACGCGTCGCTGCGCCACGTGCTCGAGCTCCGCCCTGACTTCATCAAGGTCGACCGCTCGCTGATTCACGGGCTTGCGGACGACCGCGCCAAGCGCGCGGCGGTGCGCGCCTGCCAGTCGATCGCGATCGACCTTCGCGCGAGCGTGATCGCGGAGGGCGTCGAGCGGCCGGAGGACCTCGCGATGGCGATCGAGTTGGGCCTGCAGGGCGCGCAGGGCTTTCTCCTTGGCAGGCCGACGACGGATCGAGACGCGCTCTCGCAATGGATCGGCTCGCGGCAGCAGGGCGAGCTCGTGTCCGTTCCGGTCGGGCCGGCCTCTCACGTCGAGCTCGTCCCCGCACCCGAGGTGGGCGAGCAGTCACCCGCACCCGCGACGGGCGCCAATCGGCCCGCGGGCAGTCGGGAGAAGAGCACCGCCGAAGACGGCGACAAGACCTCCCCCGAAGACGGCGAGAAGAGCTCGGCCGAAGACGGCCACGAGAGCACCGTCGAGGATGGCGAGAAGAGCTCGGCTTGGCGGCGCGAGCACGCGGGCTCGGGCCTGACGTCTCGCCTCCTATTCGCCTACGTCGAGCGCGAGGCGGGCGGGCACGCGGTGCAGGAGCTGCTCGAGCGCGCGGGGCTGCAGGATGAGGAGGAGGAGCTGCGCGACGAAAACTGCTGGTTCTCGTATGAGACAAAGCTCGCCCTGTGGCGCGCTGCCCAAGAGGTGCTTGGCGACCGGCAAGTGGCCGAACACGCGGGGGAAGCTGCGCTCGACCTGTCCGTCGCGATGGGCCTCAAGCGCGCGCTGCGCGCACTGGGAACGCCGGGATTCGTCTACGGCAACGTCGCGCGCGCGAACGCGAAGTTCAACTGGGCACATGAGCTGGTCGTGGTCGAGAGCGGCCACGAGTCGGTGCGCATGAGCTACCGCGACATCGCGGGCGTCGGCTACGACCCGCTCGACTGCCAGTACACCAAAGGTCTGCTCGCAACGGTGCCGCAGCTGTTCGGCTTGCCGCAGGCGAGCGTTGAGCACCCGGTGTGCGGCGCTCGCGGGGAAGGATCGTGCGAGTTCGACGTGAGCTGGACGTCGGGCCTGCAGGGGGTGACGCGCGCGGCGATCGCACTCGCGGGCGCCTCAGCAATGCTCGCTGTCGGCGGTGCGCTGCAGCCGGAGCTGCTGCCGGTCGCGGTCGGAGCGCTGATCGCGGGTGAGGCCGCCCTCGCGGTAAGGGCGGTCCGCTTCACGCGCCGGCGGGTGCGCGTGCTCGAGCAGCGCGTGCAGGAGCAGGACGACGCGGCCGAGCGCCTGATGTCGTCGCTTCAGAGCCTGTCCTCGGACCTGCGCCTGGACGAGGTGCTCGAGCAGATCACGGCGAAGGCGCAGACGGCGGTGGGGGGCAAGGAGTTCGTGGTACTGCTCGACGACGGCGACAGGATCCGGGCTACCCGCAATTCGGGCATCCCGAGCGCGGCGCTCGAAGCGCTCGAGACCTGGGCGAACGCGCGGCGGGGCTCGCTGCGCGAACGCGGCACGGTGCTGATCGACGACCTCGCGACGGATGCGACGCTCGCCGGTCTGCCGCGCCAGGAGCGGATGCCGCTCGGGTCAATGTGCGCGGCACCGCTCGTGTTCGGCGACCAGCTGCTCGGCCTGCTCGTCGCGCTCGCGCACGGCTCGACGGTCTTCCTGCCGAGCGACGCGGCGACGCTGTCGGCGTACGCGGGGCACGCGGCGATCGCGCTCTCGAACGCGCGCCTGGTCGAGCGCCTCGAACGCCAGGCAGCCGAGGACCCGCTCACCGGCCTTGCGAACCAGCGCGCGTTTCACCGTGAGTGCGAGAAGGAGTTCAGCCGCATCGAGCGGGCGGGGGGCGAGGTGTCGCTGGTGATGCTCGACCTGGATCACTTCAAGGCGATCAACGACGTCCACGGGCATCCGTACGGGGATCAGGTGCTGATCGCGGTCGCCGACGCGCTGCGGGCGGCGGTGCGCGTGCACGACACGGTCGCGCGGCTGGGCGGAGAGGAGTTCGCAGTCCTCCTACCCGACGCCGACGCGGAGGGAGCGCACGAGTTCGCTGAGCGCGCACGCCGCGCGATCGCGCGGATTCCGGTCGCGAGCACGCCTCTCGCGTGCTCGGCGGGAGCGGCGACGGCGACGTCCGGCGGCACGTCCCCGCGCGAGCTCCTCGAGCAGGCCGACCGGGCGCTGTATGAAGCCAAGCGCCTCGGCCGCGACCGGACGGTGATCAGCTCGAACGGCTCAGCGACGTTGAACGTGCGCGCGAACGTGCGCAGCGCCTCGTAGGCGCCCGAGGCGACGCCGATCAGACTTCACCCGTAGCACCGTGACCGCGGCTCGGGCCGAGGTGGTAGGCGCCGTTGAACGACAACACCGCGCCGTTTGGTCCGGACAGCGTTTCGCCGTGGAAACGCAGTTCGGCATCGAGGTCGTCGTTGCCGGCCTGCGAATCGCTGTCGCCTTGAGTCGGGGTAAGGCTGCCCGCGAACACGCCGTAGTTGTGGCGGCGGACGATCACTTCGAGTTCGACGCCCGACCAGTCGTCGGTGAGCGGCAAGCTCGTGCCGACCAACTTCGATGTCCAGGTGCCGCGCGGCCTGAGGACCACTCCGCCGGATTCGGATTTACAGGCAAAGCTGATCGAGCGCACTTCATCGAAGCCGTTTTCGGGCCCGTTCCAGATCGCCGTCACCCCTTTGGCCGAGCATGCCATCCGGATGTCAATCACTTTCGGCCATTTCATGTTGAGTTTCAGGTTTGCCCCTTGGGAGGGCACTTCGACAGTCGTACCTTTGGGTATGGGCTGGCGTTCGTAGAACCATTCCGTCGCACTCGCGCTCGCCGGCGCAACTGCCGCGACCAGCGCGACCAGGCCCAAGACTCGTCGTAGGTTTGCCACTGCTGCCCCTTCCCACATCACTCGTTGTCGGCCCCGGCGTGGCGCCCGTCTTCTCGCGCAACCGGAGCAGCTAGCGAGGCATACGAAAAACGTAACGATTGCAAGACCAGCGGTGCCGGCGCAAGTGGCTACTGTGCTCGCGCGCGAAGAGCACCAGCGCGTGATGCCGCTTTCGGGAGCGGGGACGGGGAGCGTCGACGGCGTTCGGGGGCCGCCGGCCAGACGCGGCGATCGGATCGTGGTGCTCGAGAACGCCGAAGTCATCGGACCTGTGCAGCGCCGCGTATGTCTGGCGAGGATCGAACGGCACTCGATAATGATGGATTGCGACGGGCGACAAGATGTACCCTCGAGCTGCTGTCGCTATGCGCTTCGGTTGTCGCGGCGACCGGCTGTGGGCGGGCTGCGACGACCGCTGTGGTGGCGCACCGTCGGTGCCCGCCGGCAGACCGGACGTTCGTGGCCAGTAGTGATCGCCGGGTGGCGGCGACCCTCGTGCCGGCGACTCCCGTCGGGGTTCTCGTCTGCAGGTACTGGGGGAGCGGTGATGCCGGAGCGCGCTGGACGCTCGCGCAACAGCGATACGTGCCAGCGGGTGCGCGGCTCGATCGTCTCGTCGCGAAGCTCAACGCACTGCGTCCAATCCCCACATCGCCAGCGCCGTCCTGTCCAGTGTTCGGCGGCCGCTCAGTCCTGCTGCTCTTCCGCTTCCGCAGCGAGAGCGATGACCCCGTTCGCGTTCTTCGGGCGAGCTGCGTGAGCGTCGGCAATGGCCACATAAACGGGCTATGGGGCCTTGGCCTGTTCGCAGGTCAACATTGGCCCGACGAAGGCATCATCTGATGCTCGATGATGCATGTCGCGGGTAGCCGTGCACTCCGAAACTAATCCGCCTCCAGGTTCCGGCGCAGGTTGCGGTGATAGGTCGCGAACTGCCGTGCAATGAGACGCCGGACGATCGGCGTGAGGAACCTGAGAAGACCGCGCAGCTGGCCCTCGGCGACGAACGTCACGCGCGTCCGTTCGCCCTCTGGCTCGAACCTCCACGCGCCGTCGATGAGCTGTGGGCCATCAACGACCCGAACCCGGAGTAGTGCCGGCCTTACGAGCTCGGCGAATTCAGTGATCTGTACAAACTCACGGCGCCCCGGCGGCTTCGTGCGCTCGCGGAACCGGGTGCCCGGTCCAGGAGGACCGTCGCCGAGTTGCTCTACCGATCGGTTCGAGGTCTGCCACTCGCCGAGATGCGCCGGGTTCGTCGCGTAATCGAACACGACCTCCCGTGGTCGGTCCACGTAGAAGGTCTCGACGATCTTCACGGCGAGGCGAGTTGTATCAGCCTGCAGTAGACGCCAGGATTCGGCGACGCTCGATAATGCATGTTATGTGAACCTACATCGGGCTAACGCGAGCGGCGCCTACAAAACCTCACCCCCGGACCGAGACGGGTAACCATGCTTGGCGCGGTTTGTGGAGCTTGGACATGTGATTGAGCGGGCGCTCCAGGCCTACAGAATCGCCCGCAAAGACCGAAGTTTTCGTCATGCGGCCGGCTCGCAGAGCGTTGAGCGGACTTGCGCGCCTCAGCCTCACGCGCCAGGTTGCGCTCCTCAGCCTGATCCCCGTTCTCGTGCTCGGCGTGATCCTCACGCGGACCGTCGAAAAACAGCTCGTCGCCCGCAGCATCGCCGACGCCAGTCAGACGGCGCGGCTCATAGCGGAGATGGGCATCCAGCCGCGAATCGCCCCGCTCGAGCTGAGCGCCGGCCTGAGTGCCACAGCGATCGCCGAACTCGACCGCCAGGTGCAAGCCGGCTCGTCGAGAACAGATCTCGCGCGAATCAAGATCTGGAACGCGCAGCGCGTAATCGTCTACTCCGATAAGCACGCGCTCATCGGTGCCTCTCCCGTACCAAGCGACGAGCTCGAGCACGCGCTTGCAGGAAGGCCGAATGACGCCGCCGTGATCACGCCCACGCCGTACACCGAGACCGCGCCCGAGGTTGGCCTGGGCAAGCTCCTCGAGGTCTACGAGCCGCTGCGCTTCTCTCCGCACTCGGCGCCGTCGGGAGCGTTTGAGATCTATCTTCGCTACGCGCCCATCGCCGCGTCGATCGCCGGCGACAAACGCATGATCGTCCTCGTTGTCGCGCTCGGCCTCGCGCTGCTGTGGGCCCTCTTGTTCCGCATCGTCGCACAGGCCTCGCGGCGGCTGAGCAGCCAGGCCGAGGAGAACTACAAACTCGCGCGCTACGACCAGCTGACCGGACTGCCGAACCGCACGCTGTTCCATGAGCGCGTGGCGAGCTGCACCAGCGATGCCGCCGCGCACCCCGACGACGTCGCGGTGCTGCTCATCGACCTCGATGGATTCACTCAAATAAACAACACGTTCGGCGACCGCACGGGCAACGAGCTGCTGCGCAACGTCGGCGAGCGGCTCCGCGCGCGGCTCGGGCCCGACGCGTTCGTCTCGCGGCTCGGCGCGGACGAGTTCGCCGTCCTGTGCGCGCGCGGCGGCGGGATCGAGGGGGCGCTCGCAGCGGCGTCTGCCGTCCACTCGAGCCTCGAGAGCCCTCTTATCCTCGGTGGGGTCGCCGTCAATGTCGAGGCCAACATCGGCGTCGCCGTCGGCGAGCCGCAGGAGCCCGCCGAAGCGCTCATTCAGCGCGCAGACGCCGCGCTCGCGCGCTCGAAATCTCTTCACTCGCGAGTCGAGGTCCATTCACCAGAGCGCGACAGCTTTGACCCCTCCAGGCTCATCCTTCTCGGCCAGGTCCGCCACGCTCTCGAACACGAGGAGTTCGTCCTCCACTATCAGCCGAAGGTCGATCTGAGGAGCGGGCGCACGATCGGAGCGGAGGCGCTCGTACGTTGGAACCACCCCACGCGCGGCATCCTCCTGCCCGCGACCTTCATGCCCCTCATCGAGCAGACGGCGCTCATCTCCGCGATGACCGAGCACGTCATCGTGCGAGCGCTGCGCCAGATGGTTCGCTGGCGTGAGCACGGGCTCGAGATCGGAATGTCCGTCAACCTCTCCGCCCGCAACCTCATGGAAGACGAGCTCCCCGCGAAGATCGCCGCGCTGCTCCGCGAGCACCGCATCGAGCCCGACCGCCTGACCGTCGAGGTCACCGAGAGCGCGACGCTGTCCGACCCCGAACGCGCTGTCACGCTGCTGAGCGCAATGTGCGCCGGCGGCGTGCGCGTCTCGATCGACGATTTCGGCACCGGCAACGCCTCCATCACCTACCTCACGTGCCTGCCCGCGGCCGAGCTCAAGATCGATCGCTCGCTCGTCGCCGGCATCCGCGAGAGCACGCGCGCCGAGGCGATCCTGCGGAGCACCATCGACGTCGCGCACTCCCTCAACCTCACCGTCGTAGCCGAGGGCATCGAGAGCGGGGCCGTGCTCGAGCGGCTCGTCGAGCTCGAGTGCGACGCGGGCCAGGGTTACCTCTTCGCGCGGCCGCTCCCCGCCGCCGAGCTCGTCGGTTGGATCGAGCGACGGCCCGCGCCCGCCGCGCCCGCCCCCATCGTCGGCGCGGCGTCGCCCTCGAGCGGCGCCTGAGCTTTCGCCGCGAGGGCGCCCGCGCGGAGGAGCACCGCGTCGATCATCGCCTCGGTCAGCCGCCCGGTGAACGTGTTCTGCTGGCTCGGGTGGTAGCAGCCGAGAAGCAAGTACGACCCGAGCGTCATCTCCGCGCCGTGGGCGAACCGCGGGCGCGGTCCGCGCTCGCGTACGCCGGCCGGTGCACCGGCTCCGAGCCTCGTCGCCGCCTGCCACGCGAATGCCCCCAGGCAGACGATCACGCGCACGCGCTCGAGCAGCTCGAGCTCGCGCACCGTCCACGGCAGGCACGTGTCCCGCTCCTGCGGTGTCGGGCGATTCGCGGGCGGCGCGCAGCGCACCGCCGCCGTGATCCACACGTCGCGCAGTTTCAGCGCGTCCTCGCGCGAGCGCGAGAGCGCCTGGTTGGCGTAGCCCGTACGCGCCAGCGCCGCGAACAGGAAGTCGCCCGAGCGGTCGCCCGTGAACATCCGGCCCGTGCGGTTCGCCCCGTGCGCCGCCGGTGCGAGACCGAGCAACAGGATGCGCGCCCGCGGATCGCCGAAGCCCGGGACCGGTCGCGCCCAGTAGCGCTCGCCCGCGAACGAAGCGCGCGGTTCGCGCGCGACCTGTTCGCGCCACGCGACAAGGCGCGGGCAACGCCGGCAGCGCGAGACTTCTGCCCCGTGACGCTCGAGTGCCGTGGCCGGCGATGATCGCACGGGGCCAGTAGTAGCATCGAGGGTGATGTCAGTGTGGCTCTTGATCGCGATCGCGTTCGCGCTGGTCAAGCTGCCGATAGCCGCGCTCATGCTCTGGCTTCCGTTCCGCCACGACGAAGCCATGAACGCGCCTCCCCCCTCCGAGGACGAATCCGACGACGACGGCGGTCTGCACACGCGCCCGCACGGCCCGGTGCCGTTCGGCGCCCGACCGCGCCGCCCTCGGCGCGGGCCTCATGGCGGCGGCGCCGCTCCCTCACCCTCGCGCGTGCGCATCCGCTCGCCGCGCGCGCCCGCGCACCGCTAAAGCGCGTCTTGAGCTAGCGATTTCGCTTGCGCTGCTGCCTTGCCGCCTTCGCGCGAGCGCGGCGCCGTCGCAGCTGCGCCTCCGCGCGGCGCGACGTACCCGCGTCGCCCAGTCCCCCCTCCGTCACCGGTGCGACTTTGCGCGCGTCGCGCACGATCACGAACGCGATCGTCCCGAGTACCGCGCCCGCCGCCGCCACCACGATCACGAGCGTTTTCGTGCTCGTGCCGCCGCCGGATTCAGAGCTCGACGAGGGGTTCGTCGTGGCGGTCGTCGCCGGCGTTTCCGCTTCCTGCTGCTGCACTTTTTCCGCGAGTTCGTTGTTCAGCGAGCCCGCAGCCAGCGCCGCCGGCGCGAGAGCGCACGTGCAGGCGAGCGAAAGCAGCGCGCAGGCGGCAGTCCAGCGGCGGCTTTTTCGGCGGGCGGCAACCGACACCGCGCGAGCATACGGCCCCCGACCGCCGCTTTTCAACCTCCACGCGCCCTCCGTGTACTCCCGGCGCAAACCGTAGAATGGCGCGCGATGGCACCCAAGCAGCGCCAGATCCGCATCGAGCAGCGCGGCAGCATCGAGGCGATTCAGGCCCTCGAACAGCGCTCCGACGAGGAGCTCGAGGCCGAGACCAAGTTCCGCTCCGCCGCGCTCGCGATCCTCGGCGCGCGGGCCGCTGAGCGCTTCGACGCGGAGCAGGCCCGCGGCTACTTCCAGCGGGCGATCGCCGCCGCGCGCCCCCAGGAGCGCATGCAGCTGCGGCGCATGGCCGACGCCTCGCTCGCGCTCGCCGAACGCCGCGCCGGCGATCTCAAGGACGCCGTCGAGCGCATGGGCCAGGCGCCGCCGAGCGGGCGCCAGCTGTTCGCGCTGCGTGCCATCGGGCTGTTCGTGCCTCCGGCATCCGCGGGGATCGTCGCCCGGATACGCGGCATCCTGCTCATCCTCGCCCTCATCGCCGCGCTCGTCGCGGTCGGCCTCGGCATCGTCGAGCTCGTCGCGCTCCCGTTCGGCGGGCTCAGCGTGCCGCAGGGTGTGCTCTTCGGCTTCTTCCTCGTCATCGCCGCGATCGCCGTCGCCGTCGCGGTAGGCCGTAGACGGCGCGACCGCGCGAAGGCGCCCGCCGCTTAGCGCGCGCCGGCCGCTTGCCCGCCCCCGTCGCGCTGCTCGTCAACCCGTCCGCCGGCGGCGGGAGGGCTCTGCGCGCCGCCGGCGATGTCGAGCGCGCGCTCCGGGACCACGGCCTGTCGCTGCGCCGCCAGGACACCCGCGACATCGAGCACGCTCGCACGCTCGCGCGTGAGGCCGCCCACGCGGGCGAGATCGTCGCCGTGCTGAGCGGCGACGGAATGATCGGCGCTGTCGCCGACGTCCTGCGCGGGGTCGACGGTGCAGTGCTCGGGGTGCTCCCCGGAGGGCGTGGCAACGACCTCGCGCGCGTGCTCGGGATCCCCGGCGATCCCGTTACCGCGTGCGCGATCATCGCCGGGGGCGTCCAGCGGCGGATGGACCTCGGCCTCGTCCTCGACGAACGCGAGCCCGGCTCCGGCCGGGCGTTCGTCGGCATTGCCTCCGCCGGATTCGACAGCGACGCCAACCGCATCGCCAACGAGGCGCCATCGTGGCTCGGCGGACTCGTATACGCGTACGCTGCGCTGCGCGCGCTGGTCGCGTGGAGGCCCGCGCGCTTCGAGGTCGAGCTCGACCCGCCCGGCGACACGCGCACCTTCAGCGCCTACTCGGTCGGGTGCGCCAACTCGCGAGCCTACGGCGGCGGCATGCGTGCGGCTCCCGCCGCGCTGCTCGACGACGGCCTGCTCGAGGTTGTGCTGCTCGAGAACGTCAGCAAGCTCCAGTTCGTCACCAAGCTCCTGCCGCGCGTCTTCAAAGGCACGCACGTAGAGCTGCCCTGCGTGCACGTCTTTCGCGCCGCCGAGGTGCGCGTGGCTGCCGATCGCCCCTTCGCGATGTACGCCGACGGCGACCCCATCGGCGAGCTTCCCCTGCGCGTGCGCGCGCTCGGCGCCGCGATCACCGTGCTCGTGCCGCCGGACGCCGGGAGCGACTCGCCGTTTGCGCAAGATAGACGGACATGAGCGCCGCGCTCTCGGTCAAGCTCTCGCTCGCGCGCACCGTCGGTGTCGTCTCGCGGCTGCGCGGCGGCGGCACGAGCGTTCCCGGGCGCGTGCTGCTCGGCCTGCAGAAAGACGCCATCGGCGTGCTCGGCGCACGACTTGCAATGGGGAGCGTGCTCATCTCCGCGACCAACGGCAAGACCACCACCGCGCGCATGGCCGCCGAGATCTTCCGCGCCGGCGGAATCGGTGTCGTGCACAACGACGCCGGAGCGAACATGGACGGCGGCGTCGCGACTGCGCTGCTCGACGCGTCCACCCCGCGCGGCGGGATCGAGGGCGAGCTCGGCCTGTTCGAGGTCGACGAGCTGTGGCTCGACCGCGTCGCCGCGCAGCTGCGTCCGCGGGCGATCGTGCTCGGCAACCTCTTTCGCGACCAGCTCGACCGCTACGGCGAGCTGGAGGCCATAGCCCAGCGCTGGGCGGGCGACCTGCACACCCGGCACCTCGTTGTCAACGCCGATGACCCGCTCGTCGCGGACATCGCGCGCGAGCACCCGGGGCAGCTCTACTTCGGCGTCGAGGACGATGCCGTCGCGCTCGCCGGGATGGCGCATGCCGCCGACGCGCGCCATTGCCGCCGCTGTGGCGGCGCGTACGAGTTCGAGGCCATCTACCTCGGTCATCTCGGCCGCTACCACTGCCCCGCGTGCGGCCAGGAACGCCCGACGCCCGCTGTGACCGCTCGTGCAATCGAGCTCGAAGGAGTTCGCGCCGCGCGCTTCACGCTCGTGACGCCCGCCGGCGAGGCGCGCATCTCGCTGCAGGTCCCCGGGCTTTACAACGTCTACAACGCGCTCGCCGCCGCCGCGCTCGCGAGCGCCATCGATGTCCCGCTCGCGGCCATCGCAAGCGGCCTCAACGCTTCCCGAGCAGCGTTCGGGCGCGCCGAGCGCGTCGTCCTCTCGGCCGCCGGCGGAGCCGGACGCGAGCTGCGCATTCTGCTCGTCAAGAACCCCGCCGGCGCGAACGAGGTCCTGCGCACGCTCGCGCTCGAGCCCGGCGAGCACGACCTCCTCGGCGTGCTCAACGACGAGATCGCCGACGGCCGCGACGTGTCCTGGATCTGGGATGCCGACTTCGAGCTGCTCGCCCCCCGGGTGCGTCGCTTCACCTGTGCGGGCACGCGCGCCGCCGATCTCGCCGTGCGCCTGAAGTACGCCGGCGTCGACGAATCGCGCATCGCCGTCCAGAACGACCTCGCCCAAGCGTTCGCGCAGGCCGCGCGCGAGAGCGGCGAGGACGGTGCGCCGCTCTACGTTCTGCCCACATACACCGCCCTGCTGCAGCTGCGCAGGCTGCTCGTCGCGCGCGGCGAGGCCCGCAGCTCGTGGTCGTGAATCCTCCGGCGACGTCCACCGGCGGGCGCGTCTCGCACGGCGTCGTCTGGCACGAGCTCGAGTGCGGCTCTTACGCCGCGGACCTGCCGCTATGGCTCGAGCTGGCCGAACGCACCGGCGGGCCGGTGCTCGACGTCGGCGCGGGCACCGGTCGCGTCGCGCGCGTCCTCGCGCGCGCGGGATTTGCGACGACGGCGCTCGAGCAGGACGCCGAGCTGCTCGCCGCTCTGCGTGCACAGGCGCGCGAGCTGCCGATCGAGTGCGTGCTCGCAGACGCGCGCGACTTCGCGCTCGAGCAGCGCGACTTCGGCCTCTGCATCGTGCCGATGCACACGCTGCAGCTGCTCGGCGCGCGCGAGCAGCGCGCCGCCTTCCTGCGCTGCGCGCGCGCACACGTGCGCACCCGCGGCCTGCTCGCGGTCGCGATCCTCCCCGACGCCGAGCCGTTCGACCGCGCGCACGGCCAGCTCGCGCCCGCGCCCGAGACGGCGTCCGTGGAAGGCCTTCGCTTCATCAGCTCGCCCACGCGCGTCGCCGTCGGCAAGAACGCGATCGTGATCGAGCGCGAGCGCACCGTAAAGCGCTACGGTCGCGGCGCGGGCACGGTTCTCGCGAGCGAACACGATCGCGTCGAGCTCGCGCGCCTCAGCGCCGCACAGCTGCGCGCGGAGATCGCCGCCGCCGGGTTCCGGCCTGCGCCGACGCGGACCGTGCCGCCGACAGACGAGCACGTCGGCAGCGAGGTCGTGATCGCGCGTGGCTGACCGCAACGCGAGCGAGGCCCTGCGCCTGCGCGTCTGTGCGCTGTACCCCGAGCTGATGAATATCTACGCCGATCGCGGCAACCTCCTGCTCCTCGAACGCCGTTGTGCGTGGCGCGGTATCGAGACCGAGATCAGCGCCGCCAGTCTCGGCGCGAGGATCGATCCGGACGCGCACGACCTCTTCTATATCGGCGGCGGCCAGGACCGCGACCAGAAGCTCTGCGCCGCCGACCTCGTCGAGCTGAAGGCCGACGCCCTGCGCGCCGCCGCGCAGCGCGGGGCCGTCGTTCTCGGCGTCTGCGGCGGCTACCAGCTCCTCGGTCACTCCTACGTTCTCGATGGAGAGGAGATCCCCGGCGTTGGGCTGCTCGACGTGCACACGGTGCGCGAGGAGGGCCCGCGCCTGATCGGGAACGTCGCCATCGACGTCTCGTCGCTGGTCGGCGGGGCGGTTGGTGACGGCGTCCTCGCGGGGTTCGAGAACCACGGTGGGCGCACCTCGCTCGGCCCCGCGCAGGAGCCGCTCGGGCGTGTTCTGCGCGGCTTCGGCAACGACGGGCGCAGCGGCTTCGAGGGCGCGCGCGCCGGCAACGCGCTCGGGACCTACCTGCACGGGCCGCTCTTGCCGAAGAACGTGTGGTTCGCCGACTGGCTGATCGCGCGCGCCCTGGGGATCTCACCCGACCGGCTCGCGCCTCTCGGCGACGCGCTGGAGGCGCAGGCGCACCTCGACGCGCGCCGCGCCGCCGGAGCCTAGGCGCGCATGTGCGCAAGCGCATCCGAATGGGCGCAAATACCGTACCTCGCTTCGATCTTGACGCCGCCGCCGCTGTAAGGATTTGCGGCATGGAGTTCTCGGAGTACCAGCACTTCTCCCGCCGCACCGCCTCCTATCCCCGCGACGCGTGGCTCACCTATCCCGCGCTCGGGCTGGCGGGCGAGGCGGGCGAGGTCGCCGAGCACGCGAAGAAGGCGATTCGCGACGACGGCGGCATGATCGGCGACGAGCGCCGGGCGGCGATATCCAAGGAGCTCGGCGACGTCCTCTGGTACCTCACGCAGCTCGCGAGCGAGCTCGGGCTCGAGCTCGAGGACATCGCGCGCGAGAACCTCGAGAAGCTCTTCTCGCGCCAGCGCCGCGGAATGCTCTCAGGCAGCGGCGACGACCGCTAGTTAGACGGCCGCGCGGGGCGCGCTCACAGCGAAGCGTGCGAAGCGCTCCGCCGCCGCCGCCGGCAGGAGCGCGCGCACGCGCACGCCGTCCGGCGTGTCCACCCGCGAGAGCTCTCCCGCGAGGTCGTGCAGCTCCGCCAGTCGCCCGCCGTCGGCGTACGGCACGAGCAGCTCGAGTTCGCGCAGCATCGGCGCGAGCTGCGCCGCGATCCGCTCGCCGAGCTCATCAACGCCCTCTCCCGTCGCCGCGCTCACGAGCACCGCCTCGGGGTGTGCGAGCCGCAGGTCCTCGCGCGCGGGCGCGTCGAGCAGGTCGATCTTGTTCAGCACGAGCACCCGCGGGCGGTCGCCCGCGCCGATCTCCTCGAGCGTGCGCTCGACCGCCTCGCGCATCAGCTCTCCCTCCTCCTCGGGCGCCGAGCCGTCGAGTACGTGCACGAGGATGTCCGCGCGGCTGGTCTCCTCGAGCGTCGCCGCGAACGCGTCGACCAGCGCCGTCGGGAGCTTGCGGATGAAGCCCACCGTGTCCGTCACGAGGTGCGCGCGGCCGCCGAGGCGCAGCGTGCGCGTCGTCGGGTCGAGCGTGTGAAAGAGGCGGTCGCGAACCTCGACTTCCGCGCCCGTGAGCGCGTTCATCAGCGTCGACTTGCCCGCGTTCGTGTAGCCGACCAGCGCGATCGTCGGCAGCGCCGCGCGCTCGCGCTCGGCGCGCTGTACCGCGCGCGTGCCCTTCACGTGCTCGAGGCGCCGGCGCAACGTCGCGATGCGATCGCGCGCGAGGCGCCGATCGGTCTCGATCTGCGTCTCGCCCGGGCCCCTCGTGCCGATGCCGCCGCCGAGGCGCTCGAGGTGGCTCCACAGGCCGCGCATGCGCGCGAGGTTGTACTCGAGCTGCGCGAGCTCGACCTGGAGCTTGCCCTCGGCGCTGGCCGCGTGCGACGCGAAGATGTCGAGGATCACGCTCGTTCGGTCGATCACCGGCAGGCCAACGGCCTCTTCGAGGTTCCGCTCTTGGCGCGCGCTGAGCTCGTCGTCGCACGCGACCAGGTTCGCGTCGGCCGCGTCCGCGATCGCACGCAGCTCACCAACCTTTCCCGGGCCCAGGTACGTGTTCGCGTGCGGGTGCTCGCGGCGCTGCACGACCGTCCCCACCGTCGCGACGCCCGCGGTGAGCAGCAGCTCCGAGAGCTCCTGTAGCTCGTCGTCTTGCGGGACCGCTGCGATGCACAGCGCGCGCTGACGCGCACGCGCCGGGGGCTCGGAGCGCACGCGCGCTCGCGTCTGCGCGCTCGTGGCCCTGCGGCCGTTACGGCTTCTTTCCATCCACATTGAATTTTAGAGGCGTCTTTGCAACCCGCCCGAGCTGGCGCCCTACCGCGAGAGCGACCCCAGTCGCTCGACGGCCTCGAGCAGGCGCTCGTCGGGCGTCGTCAGCGAGATGCGAAACCAGCCCTCGCCCGCCGGTCCGTAGATCGACCCCGGCGAGAGCACGACCGCCGCCTGCTCGAGCACGTGCTCGCAGTAGGCCTCAGAGGATGCAAACCCGGCGGGCACCGGCGCCCACACATAGATCGTCGCGTGCGGCGCGCGCACCTCGACGCCGATCTTGCGCAGGGCGTCGCAGACGAGATCGCGGCGGCGCAGGTAGAGCTCGTGCATCGAGGCGACCTCGGAGTCGGTTTCCGGCTCGAGCGCAGCGATCCCCGCGAGCTGCACCGCCTCGAAGAGCCCCGAGTCGATGTTCGTCTTCAGGCGCCAGTACGTCTCGATCGCCTCGGCGTTGCCGACTACGACCGCGCACCGCCAGCCGGTCATGTTGTAGCCCTTCGACAGCGAGAAGACCTCGATCCCCACATCCTTCGCCCCCCGCGTCGCGAGGAACGACGGCGCCTTGTAGCCGTCAAACGCGATCTGCGAGTACGCGTTGTCGTGCACGACGAGGACGTCGTTCTCGTGCGCGAACTCCACGACCTGGTCGAAGAAGCCGTCTGGCACGACCGCGCCCGTGGGGTTGTTGGGATAGTTGAGGTACATCAGCTTCGCGCGCGCTCGCACCTGCGCGTCGATCGCCTCGAGGTCGGGCGTGAACCCGTGGTCGGGCCGCAGCGCCATCAGCACCGGCTCGCCGCCCGCGAGCCAGGGGCCGGCGGTATACACCGGGTAGCCGGGGTCGGACGCGAGCGCGTAGTCGCCCGGGTCGAGGAACGCCAGGTTGAGGTTGAAGATCGCCTCCTTCGCGCCGATCGCCGGGATCACCTCGCGCTCGCGGTCGAGTTTCACGTCGAATTGCCGCTCGTAGAAGTCGCACACCGCTTCGCGGAAGTCCTCGCGCCCGCGGTTCGTCGGGTAGCGATGCGTTTCCGGCTCGGTCACCGCCTCCTGCATCGCCTCCACGATCAGCGCCGGCGTAGGACGGTCGGGGTCGCCGATCCCGAGGCTGATCACGTCGACGCCCGCCGCTCGCTTCGCGGCGATCTTGCGCTCGAGCTCCGCGAACGCGTACGGCGGGATGCGCTCCAGGCGCTTGCTCGGTCTCAAAAGTGCTCCTTCGTCGGGTATGTCGCGGCCGCGCGCGGCGCTCAGCCGAGCTCCTCGAGTGCCTGCACGAACGGCTCCGAGAGTTCTCCCGCGAACACCGGCAGCGCCCAGCCTGACAGATGCACGCGCAAATCCTCGCTGACCTCGACCACCAGCTCGCCGCCGTCGAGCACGACCACTACGACCGCCGGCCCGTCGGCGAGCAATGCCTTGCCGTTTTCCGAGGTCAGCAGGTACGCGACCGCCGCGCCCGTCGCGCCGGTTCCCGAGGATGCCGTCTCGCCGACGCCGCGCTCGAAGATCCGCGCGCGCACGCGCGCGGGAGGCCCCGCGTCGAGTTGCGTGTACCACGACACGTTCGTCCGGTTCGGGAAGTTCGCATTGCCTTCGATCGGCGGACCGAGGCGCGCGAGATCGAGCGCGTCGAGCTCCGCCGCGCTGTCGACGCTGATCGCACACTGCGGATTGCCGATCGAGACGTGCTGGAAGGCGACCGTGCCGTCCGCGAGCGAAAGCGTCCCCCGGCCGTCAGCCGCGCCCTGCGGGAAATCGCTCGACGCGAGTCGCGCGGTGCCCATGTCCACGCGCGCGCTGAACTCGCCGGTGATGACCGGCGAGATCGGGCCGGCGGCCGTGAGGATCGTGAACTCCTCGCGATCCGTCCACCCGCGCCTGCGCAGGTACAGAACGGCCTCGCGCGCGCCGTTTCCGGACAGCTCGGCCTCCGAGCCGTCGGGGTTGAAGATGCGAAGCTCCGCCACATACCTGTCATCGGGCGTCCGCGAGAGCACCAGGACGCCGTCCGCGCCGATGCCGAGGTGGCGCTCGCACAGCCGGCGAACGCGCGCGGGCGTCAGCTCGAACTGCAGCTCAGCTTGCTCGACGATCACGTAGTCGTTTCCGAGCGCCTGCCACTTCTCGAATCTCATCGGCCGGCGGAGTCTAGGATCTCGGCCGCGACGTCGCCCGGAGCGCGTCCGGTCACGTCGATCACCTGGATTCCGCCCAGCTTTCGCATCCACGTGAGCTGGCGCCGCGCGTACTGGCGCGTGTGGCGCTTCATCGCCTCGAGGTCGCCCGCCAGCAGCTCCCGGAAGCCGAGCGCCTTCGTCGCCGTGTCCGACGCGCCGGTCGCGCTCGCGCGCCGGACCTCCTCCTCTGCGCCCGCGCGCACCATCTCCTCGACGCGCTCATCGATGCGCGCATACAGCGCCGCGCGCTCCATCGTCAGCCCCGCGAGAAGCGTCGGCACGCGCAGCTCCTCGCTCCACAGCTGCGAGTCCTGCTGGCGCCGGGCGATCTGCCGGCCGATCTTGGATCGGCGGTCGAGCTCGCCCGCCTCGAGCACCTCGAGCGCGCGCACGATACGCCGCCCGTCCGTCGGCTCAAGCGCCACCGCCGCCCACGGAGCGACGGTCGCGAGGCGCGCGTGCAGGGCGCGCGGGCCGTCGGCGGCGAGCTCCGCGGACAGGCGCTCGCGGACGCCGTCGCGCGGCGGCGGGAGCAGGTCGAGCTCAGCGAGCGCTGCGCGCAGGTACAGACCGGTGCCGCCGACGACGATCGGGCGCCGTCCTGCCGCGAGCAGCGCGTCGATTTCGGCGTGCGCGAGCTGAGCATAGGAGCCGGCGCTGAACGTCTCCCCCACCTCGACGAATGACACCAGTCGATGCTCGAGTGCCGCGCGCTCGCTCGCCGACGGCGCCCCGGTCAGGGTCTCGAGCCCCGTGTACACCTGCATCGCGTCCGCGGACACGGCGACGGGGTCCTCGCCGCGCTCGCGCAGCCGTTCGGCGAGCGCGAGCGCGACCTCGGTCTTGCCCACGCCCGTCGGCCCGAACAGCGCGTAGATCGACGGGTCGCCCACGAGCGCAGTATGAGCCGCTCGGATGGCCGCGGCGGGGTTCGCATAACCTCTCGCTCGGTGCAGATTTCCGGCGCAACCGTCGCCCTCACCGGCGCCTCCGGCGGACTCGGGCAGGCGATCGCGCGCGAGCTCCACGCGCGCGGCGCCACGCTTGTGTTGATCGCCCGCCGCGGCGACGTGCTCGCGGAGCTCTCGAGCGAGCTCGAGCGGGCGCGCCCCCTCGTCGCCGATCTCGGCGACCGCGCCGCGGTCGAGCAACTCGCTGTCCAACTCGTCGGCGAAGCCGACGTCCTCATAGCAAACGCCGGGATTCCCGCCGCCGGCGTCCTTCAGTCGTTCACCGCCGAGGAAATAGATCGCACGCTCGACGTCAACCTGCGCGCGCCGATCGCGCTCGCGCGCGCACTGCTCCCGGCGATGCTCGAGCGCGGACGCGGGCAGCTCGTGTTCATGTCGTCGGTCGCCGGCAAGACCGCGACACCGGGGGACTCGCTCTACCACGCGACCAAGTACGGCCTGCGCGGCTTTGCCGCCGGTCTGCGCGCAGATCTGCACGGGACCGGCGTCGGCGTGTCGTGCATCTTCCCGGGCTTCATCCGCGAGGCGGGCATCTTCGCCGACAGCAACGTCAAGCTCCCGCCGGGCATCGGCACGCGCGCTCCGCGCGACGTCGCCCTCGCGGTCGCGCGCGCGATCGAACGCGACCTCGGCGAGGTCGAAGTCGCCGCCGCGCTGCAGCGCGCCGGGGTTTTCCTCTCGGTGCTCTCCCCCGGCCTGAGCGCGCGTGCGGTGCGCGCGCTCGGCGGGCGGGAGATCGCGCGCCAGATGGCCGACGCGCTTCAGAACAAACGCTGACGCAAGCTGCGGCGCAGTCGCGGTTGGAAACCGCGATATCACCCGAATCTCCTGGTATAACCGGAATTTATGGAGGGATTGGTGACGCGGGCGCGAAGGGGCGCCAACCCACCCGCCGGCGATGAGACTCCGCTGATGCGGGTAAGCGCGTAAGGAGATCGTGTCTCACGAACCACTCGTCTCGACGACGTTCGGGCTGCGTCAACTGCGCTATTTCGTCGTCGCTGCAGAAGAGGGTCAGATCACGCGTGCGGCGCAGAAGCTCAACCTCGCGCAGCCCGCCCTCTCGCGCACGATCGCGCAGCTCGAGGCGCAGATGGGCGTCAAGCTGCTCCAGCGCCACGCGCGCGGTGTGACGCTCACGCCCGCCGGCGAGGAACTGCTCGGCAAGGCGCAGCACGTCCTCGACGCGATCGCCGACGTGGAGCGCATGAGCCAGTCGCTCGCGCGCGCGTCGAGTGGCACCGCCGAGCTCGGGTTCATGGGGACCTCGCCGATGATCGACGCTCCCGAGCTGTTCACCGCCTTCGCCACCGAGCACCCCGAATTCCACCTCACCTTCCACCAGCTCTCGTTCCCGCGCGGCTCCACGCTCGACTGGATCGCCGACGTCGACGTCGGCCTCTGCTTCGCCGCCACGCCCCACCCCGAGATAGCGATGGAGACGGTCCGCACCGAGACCCGCGTCATCCTGGCCGCGGCCAATCATCCGCTCGCGCAGCGCGAGGAGGTCACGCTCGCCGACGTGCTCGATGAGACCTTCTGCGGCACCGACGACGCACTCGAGCCCGTGCGCGTCGGGTTCTGGCGCTTCGACGATCATCGTGGCGGGCCCGCGCCGAACGTCACCGAGGATCGCGCGACCAACCCGTTCGAGATCGCCGCCGTCGTCGCCGCCGGGGGTGCGATCGCCGCCACGCCCGCTTCCAATGCCGCGCACGCGCTGCGTGCGCTCGCGAACGTCGTCGCGATCCCCGTCGTCGACGCCGATCCCGCGGTCCTTTCGCTGGTTTGGCGCGCTGACAGCGAGAGCCCGCTGATCGATGCCTTGGTCACGTGCGCGGGGGCGCTGCGCGAGAAGTCGTCGCGCGAGGGAGCGAGCGCGAGCGCCGGCAGCTCGAACACACATAGAGCCGGCGCACCGAGCCACGCCAACAGCAGACGCTAGAAGAGCGTCGCCTGCGGCTCTGGCTCGAGCTCGCGGCGCGGCGCGGCGTCGGACCCGTCGGCGTCGCCGGCCGCGGAGTCCGGCCAGCGCCAGCGCGCCGAGCCCACCTGCGAGGGCGGCGAGTCGCTGACGCGGAACGGGTTCTGCGGCCTGCCGCGACGCACCAGCGCCGCGAGGCGCTTGCGCTCGCGCTCCGGTGCGTACGCACGCCCGCTGTACAGACGCTCGTAACGCGGCACGAGGTCGGGGCGCGCGTCCTTCAGCCAGTCCATGAACACGTTGCGCACCGTGCCGCGCAGGTGCAGCGCGACGCCGCTGATGCTCGTCGCGCCCGCGCTTTGTGCGGCATCGAGCAGGGGCTCGAGCTGGCGCGGTGAGTCGTTGATCCCCGGCATCAGCGGCGCGATCAGGACTCCCGTCGGGATGCCCGCGCGGTTTAGCTCCGCGACCGCCTCCAGGCGCGCGCGCGGGTTCGGCGTGTGGGGCTCGGTCGCGCGCCACGCCTTCTCGTCGAGCGTCGGGATCGACAGCGACGCCGTGATGCGAGCCCTCTGCGCGATTTCGAGCATCAGCGCCAGGTCTCGCAGCAGGAGCGGCGACTTCGTCAGGATCGAGCACTCGTTCTCCGCGTCGCGCAGCGCTTCCCAGATGCCCTCCATCAGGCGGTAACGCCCCTCCACCCACTGGTACGGGTCCGTGTTCGTGCCCATCGCGATGTGCTCGTGCTTCCACGACGGGCGAGCGAGCTCCGTTTTCAGCACCTCCGGCGCGTTCACCTTGACGACGATCTCGCGCTCGAAATCGCGGCCCGCGTCGAAGCCGAGGTATTCGTGGGTCGGGCGCGCGAAGCAGTTGTGGCTGATCACGCCGTTGGCGATGAAATCGCCTGTTCCGGTCGTGATGTCGTACATCCGCATCACCATCCCGAGCGGGCGAATCGACTGCACCCTCAGCTTCGCCGCGTTCTTCACCGCGAGGCCGTCGATCGACCGCTTGCGGCTGATCGCCGGGTCGGTGCCGAGGAAGAAGCGCATCCGCTCCGGTAGGCCGCCGAGCAGGCGCACGTTGGCGAGCCCGTTCGATAACCCGCTGTCCTCCACCGCATACTCGAAGCCGAGCCGGCCGAGGCACGCCTTCGTCCAGGCGATGATCTCTTGATCTGTATTCGCAATGCGGACGATGTGGCTGCGGCAGTGCCCCTCGGCGTCGAAGATTCCCGCGAGAAACCCCGTGACCCACGACAGCGGAGGCAGCCGCGGCCACTCGATCAGCTCCGCAATCAGCTCGACGTTCGCCCTCCGTTGGGTGCGGATTGCGCGGACCGCCCTGTGATTTCCGGCGCCCGCCGCGAATGCAAATTCCGTCGTCGCTGCGCCGAACTCGGAGAGATACACCGACGCGCGGTCGAGTGCCTCCTGATCGGCGAGCGCGAGGCGAAACCGATGCACCTCGCCCGATGCATAACGGTATGAACCCAGGTTGCCGTCGCCCCGGATCAGGCCACACAGATACCCGCGCCGGTAATCGACGTCCGCGACCGGCGGCGCGACGCATCCGCCCGTCCCGAGCAGCTTGCTGTTCAGCGTGAGGTGCGGTCGCTGGAGCGGGCCGCATTCGGCGCCGCAGACGTGCTTCCACCCGCGCGACGTGAGAAAGCGGTGCTCGTCGCTTGCGATCAGCCTCGTCCCGTCTTCGAGCGTGACCGCGTACGCGCGCTTGATGCTCGACCACTTGTCGAGCACGCGAGTCCGTGTGAAGCGGCGATACGCGCCTCGCCGCACGGTGCCGTAGATCTCGTCGCCGACCTCCACGTCGGCCATGCTGCGCGTCCGTCCGTCGGCCATCAGGACCTGGGTGTCGCCTGACGTGCAGTAGGTGCACGCGTGGCTGCATCCGCGGTACGGATTGATCGTCCACCGGAACGGCATCCGCGATCTCTCGGGTACGCGGTTGAGCACCGACCGCGCGCGCACCTCGTAGAAGCGCGTGTTTAACGCCTCGGGCGCGTCGAACCGGCGCACGACCGCCTCCTCGCGATAGCCCGGAAGGCGCCGCTGCTCCTCTGCCTCGAGCGTCAGGTTGTCCCATCGCACGAACATATGTTCGCATAGCACCCGGCGGCATGCGTTGGGGCCCGTGCTCGGGCGAGATTCGGCTCCACCGGCGCATTCTCAGGCCGTTCCCACCGCTTTCTCAGGCGCGCGTTCGACGATCTGTATGCGCATTCGCCAGACCTAGAAGCGCAACCCGCGCAGATGGGCCAGGCAAGCGCATCAATCCCCAGGAGGTTCGACCAATGAACATCTCAAAGATCCTCGGCGCGACGATGGTCGCCGGCGCCCTCGGCGCCGGTGCGATCACCGGCATCGCCACCGCGGCCGGCAACTCCGGCACCACGACGAGCGGGACGACGGGCACTGCCCCGAGCACCGCAACCGGCGCGCAGACGACGACCACGCCGTCGCCGGGCTCCCCATCGAAAACCGCTCCGAAAACGCAAACCATGCCCCCGGGCTCGAAATCAGGTCATCCCTGCCCGAACATGGGGTCGCATTCGGGCTCGAGCGGAGAAGCCGCGCCGCGCTCAGGCGCCGGTGCGAGCTACCCCGGCGCGGGCCCTGAAGTCACATATCAATAACCGCGGGACGTCCGCGCGCGCTCAGAGGAGGAGGCGGGTCGGCACCTTGCGTGCCGCTAACCCACGCGCGCGAGCAGGTGCTCCTCGCCCGACAGCGTCTGGCTGCTCGCCGACTCGATCAGCACGTGCGCGAGCTCGCCCCCGTCCGCGACGCCGGCGAAGTTCACGACCTTGTTGTGACGCGTACGCCCGCGTAGCCTTGCCGGGTCGGTACGTGACGGTCCTTCCACGAGCACCTCGACCGTCCGTCCCACGAAGCGCTGCGCGCGCTCGTGCGCGCGGCGCTGCACGAGCTCGACGAGGCGCTCCATCCGCTCCACCTTCACCGGGTGGGGTACGAGCCCTTCGGTCATGCTCGCCGCCTCCGTGCCTCGCCTCGGCGAGAAGAGGAATGTGAACGCGGCGTCGTAGCCGACCTCCTCGACGACCTCGAGCGTGCGCTGGAAGTCCTCCTCGGTCTCGCCCGGGAAGCCGACGATTATGTCCGTCGTCAGCGACACGTCGGGGATGTGCTCGCGGATCAGCCGCACGCGGTCGACGTAGCGGTCGCGGTCGTACGTCCGCCGCATAGCCTTGAGGATGCGCGAGGAGCCCGACTGCAGCGGCAGGTGGATGTGCTCGCACACGCTCTCGAGCTCCGCGTGCGCGCGGATGACGTCCTCGCGCATGTCCTTCGGGTGCGGGCTCGTGTAGCGAATCCGCTCGATGCCCTCGATTTCGTCGAGCGCGCGCAGGAGCCCCGCGAACGTCGTGCGTGATGGCGGCACGCCCGCGGCGCCGTTCCCACCGCCTGCCGACGCGCGTGAAACGTCGCGACCGTAGGAGTTGACGTTCTGGCCGAGCAGCGTCACCTCGCGCACGCCTTCGCGCGCCAGCTCGCGTACCTCCGCGACGAGGTCCTCCTGCGGCCGGCTCACCTCGCGCCCGCGCGTCGACGGCACTATGCAGTAGGCACACACGCAGTTGCAGCCGACGCTGATCTGCACCCACGCCTGGAACGGACGCGCGCGCCGTGCGGGCAGGTCTCCGGTGAAACCCTCGAACTCGAAGTAGCCCTGCGCGCTCAGCGAGTCGCTGCAGAGAAACTCGGCGAGCTTGTGCACCTGTCCCGGCCCGAACGCGACGTCCACGAACGGGAAGCGCTCGAACACCTCCTGCTTCACCGACTGCGCCCAGCACCCCCCCACTCCGACCACCCGCTCCGGCCTTTCGCGCTTGAGCCGCTTCGCCTCGCCGAGGTGAGCGATGAAGCGGCTGTCGGCCGACTCGCGGATCGAGCACGTGTTGAACAGGATCAGGTCCGCATCCGCCCGCTCGGACGCCTGCGCGTAGCCGAGCGACTCGAGCATCCCCTGCATGCGCTCGGAGTCGTGCTCGTTCATCTGACAGCCGAACGTCGTGAGGTGATAGCGCTTGTTTGTAGTTGCACTCATCGGGCGTTCGTGCAGAGAGTAGCCCTCTCGTGAGGGTCGTCGTGGCGCAGATCTAGATCGCGGCGTTCACTCCGTCGCTTCGGCATCGCGCGCCTCCCGGTGGGCCGCCGCGTCCTTTTCAGCGACTTCGTGGGCTGCCTGGGGGGCTTTACGCGTCCGGCCTTCGACGATTAGGCTGCGCGCATGGCGACCACGCCGTTCGACCGAGCGCTCGACAAGTTCCAGCAGAACCTCGCCCCCTACGGCGTGACCGTCGCGTACGAACGCAGGCTCACGGCGACCGACCAGGACGGTGACACCTGGTCGCTGCTCGCCTTCGACGGCGAGGTCACCGAGACGCTCACTGCCTCCCTGTCCGCGTCGGAGAGTGTCAAGCTCACCCGTCCGGTCGCCCCGGAGGACGTCGAGCACGCCGTCGAACATCGAGCTGGCTCGTATCCGCTCGAGACCCGGCTTGCCGACCTCGCGAGAGACGAACTCGTGCTGACCGCCGACGAGCTCAACGAGTTCACCTAGCGCCAAGCCCAATCCGTCTCAGTCCCTCAAGCGTCGCGCATGAATGCGCAGTACTCTCGAGTGCGTGAGGCGCGTGGTTGTCCTGCTCCTCGCCACCGCGGCACTTGTTGGCGCGATCGCGGTCGTCGCCAGTGGCTCGGATGCCGCCTCGCACCGATCGCCTGGGGCGCGAGTCGCGGCGCTTGCCGCGCGCGTGCGCGCGGCGTCTCCTTGGAAAACGCTCACCCTGCCTGCACCGCCACCACAGGGCTGCTCCGTCGCGGGCGGCGCGTGCGTGGAAGGCTGCGCGCGGCCCGTGAGCACCGTGGTCGCGTCGCCGCGTCCCGTGTCCGGGATCTGCCGCCCGAGCTCGTCGCAGCCGTGCTTCGAGCTCGTCGCCGGACACGCAGCCAAGCGCGCGTCCTTCTGCACCTCGCAGCGGCCGTTCCCGTTGCTACGCCCGTTCCGTCCGGCGCCCAAACGCGGCCGCTGACGCGGCTAACGCCACTTAGCAGGGCGGGCTTTGCCGCCCTACGCCGCAGCGACTATCGGCGTCGCCGGTTCGCTCGCTAGCGGCACCGGCGCGTCGTCGTCGCGCTCGTCTGTACCCGGATCGGTGATCGGCTTCGGACCGTCGCGGCTGATGCCGAGTGCCGTGTAGATCTTGTCCTCGATCTCCTTCGCGATCGTCGGGTTCGCGTCGAGATGCGCCTTCGCGTTGGGCCGGCCCTGGCCGAGGCGTTCCTTGCCGTAGGAGAAGAACGAGCCCGACTTGGAGACGATGTTGTGCTCGAGGCCGAGGTCGATCAGGCATCCTGACGTCGAGATCCCCTTGCCGAACTCGATGTCGAATTCGGCCTGGCGAAACGGCGGCGCGACCTTGTTCTTGACGACCTTCACGCGCACGCGGTTGCCGACCGCCTCGGTGCCGTCCTTGAGCGTCTCGATGCGGCGGATGTCCAGGCGCTGGGAGGCGTAGAACTTGAGCGCCCGCCCTCCGGGCTGCGTCTCCGGCGAGTTGTGGACGACGACGTGATCCACAAGGTACGTGTGGTTCCCCTCGACCTGGAGGTCATAGCGGCGTCGCTTTGAAGGTCGCTCGTGCTGCGATGGCGGCGCCGGCTTGCGGTACTTCCGCAGCACCTTCATCGGCGCCGGTCGCATGTTCGTGCGTGAGGCGAGCCGTGTGCCGTTCAGGTGTGCGTCGCTGGTGTCCGGATGCCATGCGAAGCGGCCGCGGAAATCAGGGTGGAGCTTGTAGTCCAACGACGGATGCACATAGGGAGCGATCTTCTCGTGCAGCATCCGCACCCGCTCACCGCTGAACACAAGCCCTTTCTCCGTGACTGTCGCGCGACCCATGCCCAGCGCCTCGCAGCGGCTCGCTAGCCACTCCTGGTCGTCGGCTGTGAGGCTCCTGTTGCAGATCGTCGCTTTTCCATTGCCCCAGCGCTTGTAGGAGCCGCCGAACGTGCCGTCGTCGCAGTACCAGGCCGCGATCGATCGCTCGTCGAGCTGTTCAAGCAACTCGATGCTGACCCTTCGTCCTTTCCCCTGCGCATAGACGGCATCGTGCAGCCAGCGAAGCTGGTGCATCGGAATCGTGTCGAAGCCGATGCCCGTTCCGGTGGGGCCGAGCTGGTTTGCGAAGGGGGCAAGCATCTCTCGCTTCCATTCGCAGTACTCGCGCTGCTTGATGCCGTGGCCGACGCGGAAGCTCACATTGTGATCGGACGCGTAACGGAGCGACCCGTCCCCGAGGATGCTTCCGAGGATCAGCTGGCGTTGATCCTCGCGCACGTCGTAATGCTTGACCGAGGCGAGGACGTCGTCGCCCTCCTCGATTTCAAACGCGTGCCGTTCGCCGTTTGGCGTGAAGATGATGTGGTTCGGGGTGCACGCGAACTTGCGCTTCCCTGAGCCCCCTCCCGCTTCGACCTCAAACTGCAGCCACTCATCGGTCTCGCCGTTGTCGAAGTAGTCGACGACCCTGCGCGGCGAGATCTCGCCGGACTCAGGGTCCATCGACATGACCTCGACGGGCAGACGCTGGTTGACGATCTTCCCGATCTTCTCCGTGCTTCCGTCGGCGAGTACGACCCGGGCGTCGTAATGGAAGCAACCAAACATGACTCCGACCTTTTCCCGAATCTGGTTCGTGAGGACGCAGAGCGTCTGCGTGCGGTTGAGGTTGCCCGCGAGCTTGCGCATCGCCTGAGACATCATCCGCGCCTGCGATCCGACCGTCTGGTCGCCCATCTGCCCCTCGAGCTCGACGCGCGGGGTGAGCGCAGCGACGGAGTCGATCGCCACGACGTCGACCGCGCCCGAGCGCACCAGCATGTCGGCGACCTCGAGCGCCTGCTCGCCGTAATCGGGCTGCGAGACGAGCAGCTCGTCGATGTCGACGCCGATCTCCTTCGCGTACAGCGGGTCCATCGCGTGCTCGGCGTCGATGAATGCGCACACGCCGCCGAGCCTCTGCGCTTCGGCGAGCAAGTGATAGATCAGCGTCGTCTTGCCCGAGGACTCAGGGCCGAAGATCTCGACGATGCGCCCTCGCGGCACGCCGCCGATTCCCAGCGCGAGGTCGAGCGAGAGCGCGCCCGTAGGAATTGCGTCGCAGCGGACCTGCGCGCCCTCGTCGCCCATCCGCATGACGGTGCCCTTGCCGAACTCGCGCTCGATCTGCGTAAGCGCGCCCTGGAGCGCGGCGTCGCGCGCCTTGGCTGCCTTCTCTTCGTCCGTCGCGGGCATCGGCGTGTCTCCTCGAGTCGTTTGGATCCGAAAACCTAGAGCTCGCTGCGGATGGAACAGCTGTTCGCCCGCGCGCTCGTGGGCCCACGCGCAGCACCCGTCGGCGGAGTCGAACCGTCGTGACGCCCCCGCACGCGCAGCATCCGTCGGCAGAGTCGAACCGCCGAGCCACCCGCAGGCCCGACGATCAGTTGTCGGCGCCGCGCAGCGCGCCGCCGGCGACGGGCTCGTAGGTCGCACCGGTGGGCGCGAGCCACGAGCGGTAGAGGACTACGCGCTCGGGCCGGAACGTGCGTTGGGGCGTGGGCGGCAGGTGCGCGTCGGAGGCCGACGAGCGACGCGCGGCGCGAGACCCCGAACGGGTCCGCGCGACGGTCACATGGCCACGAAAGCGGCGCTTCTCGGGCTCCCAATCGATGACACCGCCGATGGCGGTCGCGACCGCGTTCTGAAGCTCGGCGAGCGCACCCTCGCGAGGGCCGGCGTCATGCACCTCGACGGCAAGCGCGCGCGGCCGTCGCGGCGGGAGCCATACCGGCGCGCCGACGCTCAGCTCCGGAGGGGTCTGCTCGAGCAGGCCTTCGATGGCATCGGCGAGCACGTCGATCTCGTCAGGCGGCCGGCTGCCGAGAAAGCAGAGCGTGAGGTGCATCGTGTCGGCATCGAGGAGCCGCAATGGCCCGCGGGCGTCGCGCGTGGCGGTGGAGCGCAGCGAGGAGGCGGCGGCACGGGCCCACGTCGCGAGCGCCTCGCGCACGCTCGCGGGCGGATCGATGGCTACGAACAGGCGCGCGTTCTTGCCGGCAGACATCGCGCGAGGCGATGCTAGCGACCGTCTCGCAGCCGCAGCGCCGCCTGCGCACACGTACGCGCGCGCGCAGCACTCCCGCCGGGACTCACGCCCGCCGCCCCTCGCACACGCACACGCGCGCGCGCAGCACTCCCGCCGGGACTCACGCCCGCCGCCCCTCGCACACGCACACGCACACGCACACGGCACTCCCACTGAGATTCAACGCCCGCCGCCCCTCGCACACGCGCGCACCCACGCACGCACGCGCGCAGCACCCCCATCGGCAATCTCCCGCCCCCTCACGCCGACGCCCTACGACGCCGCCTCCCGCCCCGCAACCTCCGCCACGCGCACGAGGCGCGCGCGGCACAAATCACGCCTCGGTGAGCGCGCGCCGGATTAGGTGCATGGCGACGGTGGTGGCACGGTCGCGGATGTCGGCGCGGGAGCCGGGCAGGTTGACGGAGCGCGTGAGGCGCTGGTCACGGGGCCCGGAGACGCTGAACCAGACGAGCCCGACGGGCTTCTCGTCGGTGCCGCCGCCGGGACCGGCGACGCCGGTGACGCCGACGCCGATCTCGGCGTCGAACTCCTGGCGAGCGCCGTCGGCGAGCGCCTCGGCGACCTCGGAGCTGACGGCGCCGTGGGCGGCGATCAACTCCTCGGGCACACCGGCGTGGGCGACCTTGGCCTCGTTGGAGTAGGCGACGAGGCCGCCCTTGAGGTACTCGGAGGCGCCGGGGGGGTCGGTGAGGCGGGCGGCGAGCTGGCCGCCGGTGCAGGACTCGGCGACGGCGATGGTGTGCCCGCGCAGCAGCGAGGCGACCTGCTGATCGACGGTGGTCCCGTCGCGCGAGTAGAGGGTGTCGGGGTGTCGCGAGGCGACGAGCTCGGCGAAGGCCTGATAGGCGTCCTCGGCGGAGGGCTCGTAGCGCGTGACGACCTCGACCTCGCCGCGTTTGAGGCAGGTGGTGATCTCGAGATCGGTGAGGTCGAGTCCGTCGCGCTCGGCGGCGCGAAGCGTCTCGGCGATCTCGGACTCGGGGATGCCGAACAGACGCAGGGTGCCGAGGCGGTAGACGGCGGCATCGCGCAGGACGTCGGCGAGGGCGCCGTTGCGGGCGGCTTGTTCCCACATCGGCTGGAGCTCGCGCGGCGGGCCGGGGAGCACGACGATGGTGGGGCGGCTGCCCTCGGACGGGGCGACGACGAGCCCTGGCGCGGTGCCGACGGGCTCGAGCACGCGCGCGCCGGCGGGGACGACGGCCTGCTTGCGGGTGGCGAGGGCGATGGCCTGGCGGTCGAGGTTGGGCCAGCGTTTGGCGAGCGGCGCGACGATCTGGCCGATGCGCGCCTCGAGGGCCTCGTCGAGGACCATCTCGCGCCCTTGGAACCGGCCGACGATCTCGGCGGTGAGGTCGTCGGCGGTGGGCCCGAGCCCGCCGCTGGTGACGACGACGTCGATGCTGTGGTCGCTCATGAAGCGCAGCCCGTCTTCCATGTCCTGCGGGCGATCGCCGACGATGAGCGTGAAGGCGAGATCGACGCCGAGATCGCGGAGGCGGTCGGCGAGCCACGGTCCGTTGCGGTCGGAGACGCGCCCGGAGAGGACCTCGGTCCCGGTGACGAGGATGCCCGCGCGGAGGCTCACGCGCAGCTCGGAAGCTGGCTCGGGGGCAGCCGTTTGCGCCCGCCGGCCTTGGTGATGGAGTAGCCGATGGCTTCGTTGGAGGCGGGGACGGTGCGAGCGATGCCGTCGACGCGCATGACGACGTGGTTGTTGCCGAGGTTGATCTCGAAGCGGTGGGCGCGGAAGGTGGCTGTGCGTTCGCCGGCGGAGAGTTCGGATCCGGGAATGAGCTTGCGTCCGCCGTCGCCGAGCAGGCAGACGTAGACGGGGGCTTCGGGTTCGAGGGAGAGATAGACGAAGGCGGCGGGGGTGGTCGACGTCGCACGGTGCCCGCCGCCCGGCGCGGTGCCGCCTTTCGCTTTGGCCTTGTGGGTGGAGCGCGACGTTTTGGTCGAAGCGCTGCCTTTGGATTTGCTGCTCGAGCCGCCGCTGACGAGGCCGTAGATGAGTAGGGCGATGATGACGGCGATGAGGCCGACGAGCGCGAAGTACCCACGCGAAGGGCGCGGAGGGCCCGCGCGTCCCCCGCGGTCGCGCTGGCGCGGGCGCTGGGAGGTGGGGACGATGGGCTCGAGCAGGGAATCGCTGGGGTGTTCGTGGCTGGCGCGGTACTGCTCGACGAGGGCCTTGCCGTCGAGTCCGAGCGCCTGCGCATAGGTGCGGAGGAAGCTCTTGACGAAGGTGGGCCCGGGGAGCAGGCTCCACTCCTCGTTCTCGAGCGCGCGCAGGTACTTGGCGCGAATCTTGGTCTTGGCCTCGATCTCGGACACGTCGATGTGCGCGCGCATACGCGCGTCGCGCAAGGTCTCGCCGATGTCGGGCATAGCGGCCTAGAAGGCTAGTCGCTGGTACTCACCAGCGACTGATCGATCGCACTACCGGCACGAGCTCTTGCACCTCCCGCCGGTGGCCCGTCTGGGCCACTAGCCGACTACAGCAAAAAGCGCAAAGAAGACCCTGACTATGGCGGTGCTCGCGCGTCTACTCAATACCAGCGCCCCGGCGGCATGATGGAGCGTGCAAGGACTACGCCAGGGGCGCTGGTCATGCGCCAAACCCGTCCGCGTCCAAGGCGCGCCGATCGCGATGCGCTGCGTGACGGGCTCGCACGGCGTGTAAACGCCCTCTACCGCCTTAACAGCTCGGCCAGGCTAGTCCCTGGTACTCCCCGCGGGCTCGCCGAGGGCGGCGAGAACGCGTGGCAGATCGGCCTCGGTGATGAGCACGGTCCGTGGCTTGGAGCCTTCGTAGCCGGAGATGACGCCGCGGCGCTCGAGCATGTCGATGACGCGCCCGGCGCGCGTGTACCCGAGGCGCAGCCGGCGCTGGAGCATGGAGGTGGAGGCGGTCTGCATTTCGGCGACGAGGGTGATGGCGTCGGCGAGCATGGGGTCCTCGTCGGGATCGAGATCGCCTCCACCGCCGTCGCGGCCGGCGTCGCTCTCGACCTCGTCGAGGAGCTCCTCGCGCAGCTCGGGCTCGCCCTGGCGGCGCCAGTGCTCGGTGAGGCCGGCGATCTGGCGCTCGTCGATATAGGCGCCCTGGATGCGCTGCAGCCGCGAGGTGCCGACGGGGCTGAAGAGCATGTCGCCCTGGCCGAGCAGCGACTCGGCGCCGTTCTGGTCGAGGATGACGCGCGAGTCGGTCTGCGAGGAGACGGCGAAGGCGATGCGCGAGGGGACGTTGGCCTTGATCATCCCGGTGATGACGTCGACGCGCGGGCTCTGCGTGGCGAGCACGAGATGGATGCCGACGGCGCGCGCCTTCTGCGCGAGCCGGATGATCGAGTCCTCGACGTCGGTGGGCGCGACCATCATCAGGTCGGCGAGCTCGTCGATGACACAGAGGATGTAGGGAAGCGGGGCTTCGCCCCGCTTGGAGCGGACAGCGTTGAGCTCGACGAGGCCGCGTGTGCGGGCCAGGGACATGATCCCGTAGCGCTGCTCCATCTCCTTGACGAGGTTGGCGAGAGCGTTGGCGGCCATGCGCGGGCTGGTGATGACGGGCGTGAGCAGGTGCGGGATGGACTCGTAGTGGTTGAGCTCGACCTGCTTGGGGTCGACGAGGACGAGCCGCACCTCGCGCGGCGAGGCGCGCAACAGGACGCTGGCGAGCATGGCGTTGATGGCGCCGGACTTGCCGGCGCCGGTGGTGCCGGCGACGAGCAGGTGCGGCATCTTGGCGAGGTCGGCGCCGATGGCCTTACCGGCGACGTCCTTGCCGAGCCAGACGGTCAGCGGCGACCAGTCGCGGGGCGGATCCTGGAAGACGTCGCCGAGGCGGACGATGCGCCGCTTGGCGTTGGGGACCTCGACGCCGACGGCCTGCTTGCCGGGGATGGGCGCAAGGATGCGGATGTCGGTGGCGGCGAGCGCGTAGGCGAGGTCGTCCTTGAGCGTGGCGACCTTGGACATCTTGGTGCCGGGCGCGAGCCGCAGTTCGAAGCGCGTGATGTGCGGGCCGGCGACGGCGCCGATGACGGTGGCCTGCACGGCGAAGTGGCCGAGCGCCTCAAGCAGCGTGGCTGCCGCCTGCTCCTGCCCGGCGGTGTCGGGACGCGCTTCGCCGCCGGTGGAGCGCGTGAGCAGCGCGCTGGCGACGGGGAGCTTCCAGACGAACTCGGGATCGTCGGTGGCGGACTCGCGAAAGCGCCCCTGCGGCGTGAGCTCGGCCTCGCCGTCCTCCTTGCCGCTGCCGCCTGCGCGCGCGCCCGCGCCCGCGCGCGGCAGACCCTCGGAGACGACCCCGGAGATGTCCTCGTGCTCGCGCGAGGCCTCACCCTCGCCCACATGCGCACCTTCGTCGCGCGCAGCCCCGCGCCGGCGTCGCGGTGCGCGCGGCGCGTCCTCGCCGCTCTCGCCGCTCCCGTCCTCGACATGGCCGCCGGCGTCGTAGTCCTCGCGCTCGTCGGGCGGCGGCGCCTCGACGTGCGTGGCGCGGACGATGAGGGCGCGGTCATGCGGTTCGGGCGGCCCCCCGAGCACGGAGATCGGGGCGGCGGCCGAGGCGAGCTCGCCGCCTCCCGCGGCCCGCGCCTCGTGCGCGGCGCCCCGGCCCGCGTCACGGTCATCGCCGAGCGCGCGGACGAAGTCGAGCGCGCGCACGCAGCCGCGCGCGAGCGCGCGCACGGCGCCGCCGAGCGAGCCGCCGGTGAGCAGGCCGAGCCCGGCGAGGACGAGGCAGAGGAGCAGGATCGTGACGCCGACGCCCGAGACGAGGTGCTTGGCGGGCACGTAGACGGCCTCGCCGACGATGCCGCCGTGGGCCTGGAGGAAGCGCGAGGACCAGCTGCTGCCGCCGGAGGTGATGCCGGCGGTGCCGGCGGCGAGGGCGAGCGTGGCGGCGAGCGCGAGACAGGCGAGGCCGGCGAGGCGCGGCTCGGGCCGGCGGAGGTCGGCGGGGACGAAGTCCTCGCGCATCTCGCGGCGCTCGGCGAGCAGCGGGCGCAGCAGCAGCAGCGCGCCGGCGGCGAGCACGGCGACGGGCGTGAAGACGCGCGCGCGCCCGAACAGCCAGCCGAGCGCGCTTGCAAGCGCGTGCGCGACGCCACCACCGGCGAGCCCGCCGTAGAGCACGAGCGCGAGGTAGGTGCCGACGGCGAGCAGAACGAGGCCGACGACGTCGCGCGTGCGCTGGTCGAGCTCGCGCGGGCGCAGCGCGCGCAGAACGGAGAGAACGACGCTGAGCGCGTTCCGCACGGCGCCCTTGCGCCGTGCGCGCGAGCGGCGCGCGCGGCTGCTCGGGGACCTGCCGGCGCGAGCTCGCCGCGCAGGGGCGCGCTTGCGGGTGCTGCTCATGTGAGCGCAACTTCGACGCCGATGGCCGGGACCCTGCTCGGAGGGCCTTACCATCGCTTTAGAGGCAATCGCTACACACGAACGATGAACGAGTTTTCCCGTGCACCTCGCGTTCTCGTAATCGAGGACGACGAGGACATCGCCCAGGCGCTCCAGCGCTCGCTGCGCATGGAGGGATACGAGGTGCGCGCGGCGGGAGACGGCAACACGGCGCTCGAGCACGGGCGCGCGTTCGCGCCGGATCTGGTGATCCTAGACCTGGGGCTGCCGGGACTGGACGGTGTGGAGGTCGCAAAGGCGCTGCGCGCGGACGACGACGTCCCGATCCTGATCCTGACGGCGCGCGACGCGCTGGAGTCGCGCGTGGAAGGCCTGGATGCGGGGGCTGACGACTACCTGGTCAAGCCGTTCGAGCGCCAGGAGCTGCTAGCGCGCATGCGCGCGCTGCTGCGCCGCCGCCCCCCGCGCGGCTCGGCACCGCTGCGCGTGGGCGACCTGCTGCTGAACGTGGACACGCACGAGGTCACGCGCGGCGAGCGGGCGATCGAGCTGACGCAGCGCGAGTTCGAGCTACTCGAGTACCTGATGCGCAACGAGCGGATCGTGATCTCCCGCCAACGCCTGCTCGACGAGGTGTGGGGCTACGACCCGTTCTCGACGACGAACACGATCGAGGTGTTCGTGTCGAACCTGCGGCGCAAGCTGGAGGCGGGAGGCGAGCAGCGCCTGCTGCACACGATCCGGGGGGCCGGCTACGTCCTTCGCGCGTAAGCTGCTGCGCCCGCCGAGGCGGGCGGTGACGCGCGTCTCGCAGAGCTTCGACCGCCTGCCGATCCGCGCGCGCCTGGCGAGCGCATCGGCGCTGCTCACGTTCGTGATCCTGTGCGCGTTCGCGATCACGATCGGCTCGCTGACGGTGAGCCGCATCCGCTCGGACTTCAACCGCCAGGTGCTGGACACGGCGAACGAGCTCCCGAACCAGCTGAAAATCATCGTCACCTCGCCGCCCAATCGCAAAATCGAACGGATCACGCCGCCGCTCAGCTTCTACAGCGAACCCTCGCAGCACGCGTTCATCCGCCTTCTCGCGGTGGGCGGCGGGATCGTCGAAGAGTCGCCGAACGCTCCGGAAATCGGACCGACGCTGACCCCGCAGACCGAGCACGGCTACCGCGTGGTGACTCGCGTCGGCAAAGTGCGCGAATGTGACACGTGCGCTCCGCTCGGGGCGCTGTACATCGTCTACGGGCGCGCGACCTCCGACACGAACGCGACGGTCGCGCGCGTGGAGCTGTTCCTGATCTGCGGCGTCTTGGCGGGCACGGCGCTGGCGCTACTGGCGGGCATGGCGATCGCGCGCCGCGCGATGAAGCCGATCGCTGAGCTGACGATCGTCGCGGGGGACATCGCGCGCACGCGCGATCCGTCGCGCAAGGTGCCGGCGCCGAAGTCCGAGGACGAGGTGTCGGAGCTCGCGCGCACGATCAGCGGCATGCTCCAGGAGCTCGACGCGGCGCGGTCGGAGCGCGAGTCGGTGCTCGCGCGCCAGCGGCGCTTCGTGGCGGACGCGTCGCACGAGTTGCGCACGCCGCTGACGAGCGTGCTCGCAAACCTGGAACTGCTCGCGGAGGGCGGGCTGTCGGCCGATCTGGGCGACGCGGCGCGCTCGGCGCTGCGCTCCTCGCAGCGCATGCGCCGCCTGGTGGCGGACCTGCTGCTGCTCGCGCGCACGGACGTCGGCCGGGCGCCGAGCAAGGAATCGTGCGACCTCGCCCAGATCGTGGTCGACGCGGCGGGCGAGCTGGGGCCGGTGAGCGACGATCACGAGATCGTCATAGACGCAGAGCCGGCGCGGGTGTGCGCGGCGCGCGACGAGCTGCACCGGCTGGCGCTGAACCTGATCGAGAACGCGCTCAAGCACACGCCGCCGGGGACGCAGATCAACGTGCTGACGCGCTCGCGCGGCGACGAGGTGACGCTGGTCGTCGAAGACAACGGCCCGGGCGTGCCGCAGGAGCTCGCGTCGAGCATGTTCGAGCGCTTCGTGCGCGGCGACGGCGACCGCGGCGGGTCGTTCGGCCTCGGATTGGCGATCGTGAAGGCGGTCGCAGAGGCGCACGGCGGGTCGGTGGTGCTGGACACGCCGCGCGACGGCTCGCCCGGCGAGCACGCGGGCGCGCGCTTCGTCGTGCGCCTGCCCGCGGAGACGAGCTCGCCGGCGCCCGACGGCGAAGCCCAGAGCGCCGGCCCGGCGCCCGCACGCGCGCCGCTCGCCAGCTGAGCTCCCCGCCTCACCGCCGCACCGCCAGCGCGGGAGCCGCCAGGCGGCTGATCACGTCCCCGCGCCGGGGCTAGACCTCGACGACGACCGGCAGCACCATCGGACGCCTGCGCAAGCGGTCGTAGACGAGCGTGGCGAGGTCCTCGTGGAGCATCTGCTGCAGCATCTCGACCTCGCGCACGTCCTCGGCGGAGGCGCGCTCGAGCGTCTCGTCGACGGTGAGGCGGATCTCGCCGAGCAGCTCGTCGGCCTCGTCGCGGAAGGGGACGCCGCGAAAGATGACCTCGGGGTCGGCGACGGAGCGCCCGTCCTGCTCGGCGAGGGTGACGACGACGATGAAGATGCCGTCGGCGGAGAGCATGCGCCGGTCGCGCAGGGCGACGTCGGCCATGTCGCCGATCTCGACGCCGTCGACGAACACCATGCCCGCCTGCTCGCGCTCGCCGAAGCCGGCGCCGCGCGGGGTGATCACGAGCGGGAGCCCGTTGTCGCCTTCGAAGATGTCCTCGGGCGCCACGCCGACGGCCTCGGCGAGCTTGGCGTGCAGGCGCAGGCGCTTGAAGTCGCCGTGAAAGGGCATGACGTAACGCGGCTTGACGAGGTTGAGCATCAGCTTCACCTCCTCGGCATAGCCGTGTCCGGAAGCGTGCACGGGAGCCTCTCGCGGCGTGATGACCTCGCAGCCGATGTGGTAGAGGCGGTCGATCGTTTCGTTGACGGCGCGCTCGTTGCCGGGGATGGGCGTGGCGCTGAAGACGACGGTGTCGCCGGCTCGCAGCTCGACCTGCGGATGGTCGCGGTAGGCCATGCGGCGAAGCGCGGACAGCGGCTCTCCCTGCGACCCGGTGGAGATGATGACGATGCGCTCGTCGGGGAAGTCCTCGAGCTCGCGCAGGCCGACGAGCTGGCCGTCGTCGACGTCGATGTGCCCGAGCGAGCGGCCGATGCCGACGTTCTTGCGCATCGAGCGCCCGGCGAGAACGACCTTCCGGTCGAGCGCGGCGGCGGCGTCGACGACCTGCTGCACGCGGTGGATGTTGGAGGCGAAGCTGGTGACGATTATGCGCCCGGGGCAGCGAGCGAAGACCTCACGCAGGGCCGGGCCGACGAGCGACTCCGAGGGCGAGAAGCCGGGGCGATCGACGTTGGTCGAATCGCCGCACAGCAGCAGCACGCCGTCGCGGCCAAGCTCGGCGAGCCGCGAGACGTCGGCCGGCCGCCCGTCGACGGGCGTCTGGTCGAACTTGTAGTCGCCGGTGATGAGGACGGTGCCGAGCGAGGTGCCGAGCGCTACGGCGCAGGAGTCGGGGATCGAGTGGGTCATGTGGACGAGCTCGAGCGAGAACGGCCCGAGCTCGATCGTTTCGTTGACGTCGAGCTCCAACAGCTCGACGTCGCGCAGCCTGTGCTCGTCGAGCTTGGCGCGCGCCATCGCGAGCGTGAGCGCGCCGCCGTACACGGGCGGCAGGTCCGCTCCGAGCTCGCGCAGCACCCACGGCAGCGCGCCGAGGTGGTCCTCGTGGCCGTGCGTGATGACGATCGCCTCGATCTCGCGCGCGCGTTCGCGCAGGTAGGTGAAGTCGGGCAGCACGAGGTCGATGCCGACCATCTCGGGCGTGGGAAAGCGAAGGCCGACGTCGACGACGACGATGCGCCCGTCCTCCTCGACGACGGTCATGTTCTTGCCTATCTCCCCCAGTCCGCCGAGGGGCAGAACGCGTACGGGGCTCATCTTCGCGCCCGCGTCCCCTCTGCGCCGCGCGGGCATCCGCTCGCGGAGCGGGCTCGCGTGAGCGCGTCCGCGGCGCTCAACGGCCGGGCGCGCGCGCGGCCGGCGCGCCGGCGGCGGCGGGACCTGGTCCGGCGGCACCGTCGTCGAGCAGCCCGTGGCGTGCGAGCATCGCGCGGATGGCGGTGAGCTCGAACTCCGTGGCCTCGACGAGTGGCAGCCTCAGCCCGCCGACATCGTGGCCGAGGAGGTTGAGCGCGGCCTTCGTGCACGTGGGACTCGAGGTCAAGAACAGCGTCTCGTACACGTCGTGCAGCGACGCGTCGATCTCGGCGCGGCGCTCGGGCTCGTCGACCATACGGCGCATCTCGTTGCCGACGATATGGCTCGCGACGAGGATGCCCCCGGCGCCGCCGAGGTCGAGCGTGCGCGCGAAGGTGCTGTCGTTGCCGGCATACAGCGCGAGCCCGTCGATCGCCTGCAGCTCGTCGTCGTTCGCCTGCTTGACGCCCTCGATCCCGTCGATCTGCGCGAGCTCGGCGAGCAGGTCGGGCGGTATGTTCGTCGCGGTCCTGCTGGGGATGTTGTAGAGCAGCACCGGTTTGTCGGTCGCGGCGGCGACGGCTTCGTAGTGCCGGCGCAGGCCGAGCCGCGAGGGCTTGTTGTAGTAGGGCGTGACCGACAGGACGGCATCGACGCCGAGCTCGCTCGCGCGTTCGGTCAGGCGCACGGCGAGGCGCGTGTCGTTGGTCCCGGTGCCGGCGATGATGCTCGCCCCCGGCGGGCGCTCGTCGACGGCGAGTCCGATCAGCGCGAGCTGCTCCTCGTCGGTGAGCGTCGGGGCCTCGCCGGTCGTGCCGGCGACGACGAAGCCGTCGGAACCGTTCGCGGCGAGATGGCGCATGAGGGAGACGAACGACTCCTCGTTGACGCGCAGCTCGGAGTCGAACGGCGTGACGATCGCGGTGATGACCGCGCCCAGTTCGAGCATCGCCGTGCAGTATTCCACGCCCGCTGCCCGAAGCCGCGCCCGGCGCGCGCACGCGCCGCGGGGGAGCCGTGTGCCGGCTCCCCCGCGGGTCATCGTCCCTGGGGCCGCTAAGCGCCTAGGAGATGTGCTCGGTGCCGTCGCGCCGCAGCTGCTGGCCGAGCAGCGCGAACACGACGACGCCTTCTTTTTCGGCTATCAGCGTGTAGAAGGTGTGCCCGCCGGCCACCTCAAAGGAGAACGCGATGGTGTAGCCGTTTTCGTGGTTGACCTTCGCGCTGCCTGTGCCGCTGAATTCGAAGCCGCCCGGGACGGCCACGCACGACGCGCTGGCGAGGTGCGTGAGGTGCATGTGGAATCCGCCACCCGGCCCGGTCGTCTGCAGTTCCTCCCGTTCGCTGAGCGTCGTCGAGAGGTTGTTGTCGAGGTTGCCCCCTTCCGGTCCGCGCGGGCCCCAGTGGCCGGTGCCGGACACACGCGTGCAGCGCGGCGCCGTCCACAGCTTCGTCGCGACATTCGATTCGTCGGTTTTCCCGGACTTGTCTTTGAACGTCGCGACGATGTGGTCTTCACCGGCGTTTTCGCCTTTGTAGGTGAAGCTCGCTTCGCCGGATGAGTTCGTCGTGGCGGTGCCCGTCAGCGGATTCGCTCCGGTGACGGTGAACGTGACCGTCGTCCCTTCGACGGGGGTGCCGCCTTCGGTGACGGTCGCGACCACCGTGTGCGTGGTACCGACCGGGTTTTCGGCGCTCGACGGGGCCAGTGTGATCTTCGGCGGGGCCGTGATTTCCCCGACGACCGCGATGCCGCCGAGAACGCTTTCGGGCGGCGCTGTGAACGACGTGACGATCGCACCCGTGGCGATGTTGATTCTGTAGATTTTTCCGCTCCCGTAGCCCGCTGTCCAGAAGGTTTCATGGTCGGGATCGAGGTTGAGCGCGAACAGGAATCCGTTTTCTTCCGGTTCGTATTCCTGGACGACTTTGCCTTCGGTGTTCACGCGCAGGACCTTCGTGGTGCACGCGACGAGCTCTTCGCCGCTAGGAAGGATCCGGTGGGCGTAGCATGGGCTGTCGGGGAGTTCGGTGGCGAACGGCGTGAGCTGTTTGTTGGTGCAGATATCGAACTCTTTGATCGCGTTGCCCTCGCTGGTGTAGTGCAGCGTGCACCCGTCGGCTGCGAGGTCGATCCAGTCGGTGCCGCGGTCTTCGGCTTCGGGCGCGAAGCTACCCAGCGGCGTGCCGCTCGTATCGAACTCGAGCACGTGTTTTTCCCCGTCGGGCTGGCCGACGTACATGTGGTCGGAAGAGTCGAACACGCAACTCTCGGGATGTTCGTTGAAGCCGCTGCCGAATTCTTTCGCGACGAGGTTGCCGTTGGTATCGAACTTGCTCATCGTGTTCGCGACGAACCCCTCGGTCGCGTAGAGGTTGCCGGCGGCGTCGAAGCACATGCCGTCGCCCTCGTTGGTTTCGACGGTCGTTTCGAGCGTGTCGAGCAGCGTTCCGGTCGAGTTGTAGTGCCTGATCAGGCCGTGACCGACGTCAGCGAGCACATCGCCTTTTGCAAATGGAACGCCGTTCGCGAGCGCACTCGCTGGCAGCAGTGAAATAAACAGGAATGTACCGGCGCATGCAATGACGGCAGCGGTAAGCGCCTGCCGCGCGCGCGCAGGTGAGGTCGCACGTCTCATCGGGGCTCCCTTCGTGTTTGGTCGATCCTCTGTGCCCTGGGACCCCGCAACTCCGGCGCCGTGGACGCCGGTGCGTCCGCCCCCCCTTTGGGCGCGAGCAACCTAACTCCGCAAAGTGCGGAGATGTGAAGGAAGGGACGAATGGTCGAGCCCGCAACACTCACTGAGCGCAGGTGACAACTCAGACGCCGCGCCCGGCGCGCGCACGCGCCGCGGGGGAGCCGTGTGCCGGCTCCCCCGCGGGTCATCGTCCCTGGGGCCGCTAAGCGCCTAGGAGATGTGCTCGGTGCCGTCGCGCCGCAGCTGCTGGCCGAGCAGCGCGAACACGACGACGCCTTCTTTTTCGGCTATCAGCGTGTAGAAGGTGTGCCCGCCGGCCACCTCAAAGGAGAACGCGATGGTGTAGCCGTTTTCGTGGTTGACCTTCGCGCTGCCTGTGCCGCTGAATTCGAAGCCGCCCGGGACGGCCACGCACGACGCGCTGGCGAGGTGCGTGAGGTGCATGTGGAATCCGCCACCCGGCCCGGTCGTCTGCAGTTCCTCCCGTTCGCTGAGCGTCGTCGAGAGGTTGTTGTCGAGGTTGCCCCCTTCCGGTCCGCGCGGGCCCCAGTGGCCGGTGCCGGACACACGCGTGCATTCGCGCGGTTTGACCCCTTCTTCGACGACGAGCTGCTCGCCGCTTTCTTCACACCCTGTCGTTTTCGCCGCGTTGCCGGGGTCGCCGCTGTATTCGACAACCCAGCTGTATATGCCGACCGCGGTCGGGCCGAACGCAGGCCCTTCGTAGGTGCCGTCGCCTTTGACGGCGATCAGTTCGGAGGTGAAGGCGGAGGCTTTGCCGCACGTGGGATCGCCCGGGCCGTAGAGCTTGAAGATGAGCTGGCCGGTGGGCGTGGTCCCACCTTCGAGCGTCGCGGTGTCGTGGGTCGATTCGCCGACCCTGATCGCCGGTGCGGAGTCCTTGGTCGTCAGCGACGCTTCAGCCTGCGGGGTCGCGAGCGCGACTCCCTCGGGCGCGCCCAAGGTCGTTTCGGACCCTGCGATTTGGGCTACCGGCGCGACGTTGCCGTTGGCCGTGGGGCCGAACTCGACGACGTTCGCGGTGGAGAAGTTCGTCACGTACATGCCCCCTTCGGGCGTGACGGCGAGGTCGTCGACGCTCGTCAGCTGGGTCGCTGCGCCTTCGATGTTGCGCGCCGGCGTCGCGTTGCCGGTGGCGCCCGGTTCGAATGCCTGCAGGCTGTTGTTGCCGAAGTCGCTGACGAACAGCTGTCCGCTGAAGCCGACCTTGACGTCGTCGGGCGAGTTCAGGTTCGTGCTCGCTCCTTCGATCACGCGCACGGGCGCGACGTTGCCGGTAGCGCCGGGGGCGAACACGCGGATGCTGTTGCCGCTGTCCACGTACAGCGTCCCCGTGGCATCGACGCCGACACCGTCGACCGAGCCGAGGCCGGTTTCAGCGCCTTCGAGCGTGCGGATCGGCGCGATGTTGCCGCTGGCCCCGGGGGCGAACACGACTACCGGCGGAGTGGCGCTGAAATTGCCGGCGTAGATGGTCCCGTTGGTGGTGACGTCTATGTCGTCGTTGTTGCCGAGTTTCGTCAGTTCACCGCCGATCGTGCGAATCGGGGCCACGTTGCCCGACGCACCCGGTGCGTACTCGGTGATGGTGTTGTCGTTGAAGTTCGACGAGTAGACGTCGCCGGCCGAATCGACGGCGACGTCGGCGGGGCCGTCGATCCCCGTTTCCGTACCGACGATCCGTCGCAGCGGCGCGACGTTGCCGTTCGCGCCCGGCGCGAAGACGTCGATCGCGTTGTTGAAGTAGTCGGCGACGTAGATCGTCCCCGCTGGATCCGCGGCCCGCGCGACGGCGGGCGCGAGCATCAGCGCAGCGCCGATGGCGAACGAGAGCGTGGCGCAGCGCAACGCGAGCGACCGCGGCAGAGTCGCACGTCTCACGTGTCCTCACCTTCCTTAGCTGGATGTCCATTCACCCCCTGAGCTGTTGGGAGTGAGGGTGAATGTGTCAATGCCCCCCCAAGCGGGCGCGGCGAGCCTACCCCGCAGGGGTGCCTGTTGGCGAGGGTGCGGACGAATGGTCTAGGAGGCGAAGAGCAGCTTCTCGAGCCCGACGACGAAGGGCTCGGGCAGGCTGCCGACGCGGCGGACGGCGAGCATCACGCCGGGCATGAACGACTCGCGGCTGATCGAGTCGTGGCGAATCGAGAGCGTCTGTCCGACGTCGCCGAGGATGACCTCCTGGTGGGCGACGAGCCCGGGCAGGCGCACGGAGTGGATCGGCGGCTCTGCGCGCCCGCTCGCTTCGGCCATGAGCCTCGCGGTGAGCGCGGCGGTGCCGCTCGGCGCATCGAGCTTTTGGTCGTGGTGCAGCTCGATGATCTCGGCCGCGGGCATGCGCGCGGCGGCCTCGGCGGCGAAGCGCATCATGAGCACGGCGCCGATCGCGAAGTTGGGGGCGACGATGACGTTCGCGCGCGGCGGCGAGGCCTCGAGCGCGGCGCGCTCGAGCGGCTCGAGCTCGAAGCCGGTGGTTCCGACGACCGCGTGCACACCGGCGCGGACGCACGCGAGCGCGTTCTCGAGCGCGCTCGCGGGCTGCGAGAAGTCGACGACGACGTCCGGCTGATCGGCGAGCAGCTGTTCGAGCGAGACGCCGAGAACGGGGTCCGCGCGCCCGCAGAGCTCGAGGTCGCCGGCGGCGTCGACGGCGGCGCATACGGTCTCCCCCATGCGCCCCGCGGCGCCGGAGACGGCGACGCGGATCATCTAGCGCCGGTGCTGGCGGAGACGCCTTCGCCCTCGCGCTGGCTTCCCTCCGCGCGGCCCGCGCGCAGCGGCTCGAGCGCGAGGCGAAAAACGTCCTCGTCGGGCCCGACACCCGACACGGACAGCGTCGCGGGGTCGAACAGCGAGCTCGCGAGCGCGGCGACGTCCTCGGCGCGGACGGCGTCGATCCGTTCGATGACCTCGTCGACAGAAAGGATCGGCATCTCGGAGATGACCGCTCCGCCGAGGTGATTCATGCGCGCGGCGGTGGACTCCATGGCGAGTACGACGCGCCCCTTGAGGTTCTCGCGCGAGCGCTCGAGCTCATCTTCGGCGGCGCCCTCGCTCACGAAGCGCTCGAGCTCGGCGGCGATGACCTCGAGGGCGGCGCCGAGGTTCTCGGGCCGCGTGCCGACGTAGACGCCGACCTCGCCGGTGCGCGCGTAGAGGCTCGAGAACGAGTACACCGAATAGGCGAGGCCGCGGCGCTCGCGCACCTCCTGGAAGAGGCGCGAGGACGAGGTCGCGCCGAGCACGCCCTCGAGCACGCGCAGTGCAAAGCGCCGCGCGTCGTCGCGCGCGAGCCCGCCGCCGCCGAGGCACACGTGGTACTGCTCGGTGTCTTTGCGCACGAAGCGCACGCGCACCGGAAACGAGAACGCCTGCTCGCCCTCGGCTGCGTGGGGCGATGCGCCGCCACCGCTGGCGGCGCGCGTGCGCCGCGAGTCGAGCGCCTGTGCCATCTGTACGAGCTCGTCGTGATCGAGCGAGCCGGCGGCGGCGATGACGACGTTGGCCGGCACGTAGTGCTCGGCGTGGAAGCCGGCGAGCTGCTCGCGCGTGAGCGCACCGACGGTCTTGGTGCTGCCGATCACGGCTCGCCCCAGCGGGTGCGAGCCGAACACCGCGACGCCGAGGGCATCGAAGGCCACGTCCTGGGGATCGTCCTCGTACATCGCGATCTCCTCGAGCACGACCTCGCGCTCGGCGTCGAGCTCGGCGAGCGTGGGCGCGAACACCATTTCGCCCATCACGGCAAACGCGCGCTCGAGGTTGCGGTCGAGCACGCGCGAGTACAGCGAGGTCGTTTCCTTGTCCGTGCCGGCGTTGACCTCCGCGCCCATGGCGTCGAAGATCTGGTCTATCTCCTCGGAGCTGTGGCGCTCCGTGCCGCGGAAGAGCATGTGCTCGAGCAGGTGCGAGATGCCCGCCTGTTCGACCGGCTCGGCGACCGAACCCGTGCGGATCCAGAAGCCGAGCGCGACAGAGCGCACGCCTGCTACGCGCTGCGTGACGACGCGGACGCCGCCGGGGAGCGTCGTTGTGCGGTGCTCCGGGCTCAGGAGCGCCTCGGGTTAGTCCTCGCGATCCCGCCGCGGGCGCGGGCGACCTCCGCGCTCGCTGTCACGGCGGCCTCCGCGGCCGTTGCGGCGCGGCCCCTCGCGTGGGGGTCGCCCGCCGCCGCCGCCACCGCCGCTGCCCACGCCGGCAAGTTCCTCGACGGACTTGCCGGCGACGTCGGGGTCGTCGGCGAGGCGCAGGCCGATGCGCCCGCGCTCGCGATCGACCTCGACGACGCGCACGGTGACCTCGTCGCCTTTGCTGAGCACGTCCTCGACGCTGTCGACGCGCTCGCCGGGCGAGACGTTGGAGATGTGCAGCAGGCCATCGGTGCCCTTGGAGAGCTCGACGAAGGCACCGAAGGTGGTCGTCTTGACGACCTTGCCGACGTACTCGTCACCGACCTCCACCTCCTTCATCATCAAGCGCACGCGCTCGACGAGCGCGTCGGCGAGCTCGCCGTTGGCGGAGTAGATGAGCACCTGGCCGTCGTCGTTGACGTCGATCTGCGACTCGAACTCCTCGGACAGCGCGCGGATCGTTTCTCCGCCCTTGCCGATGAGCAGGCCGATCTGCGAAGGATCGATCTGAATCGTCTGGATCCGCGGCGCGAACTGGCTGAGCTGCGAGCGCGGCGCGTCGATGACCTCGCCCATCTTGCCGAGGATGAACCCGCGCGCCTCCTTCGCCTGCGTGAGCGCGTCGCGGAGGATGTCGAAGGTGACGCCCGAGATCTTGATGTCCATCTGCAGCGCGGTGATGCCGCGTTCGGTGCCGGCGACCTTGAAGTCCATGTCGCCGAGGTGGTCCTCGACGCCGGCGATGTCGGTGAGGACGATGTAGTCCTCGCCCTCTTTGATGAGGCCCATCGCGATGCCCGCGACCGGCCGCTCGATCGGCACGCCGGCGTCCATCAGCGACAGCGAGGAGCCGCACACGGAGGCCATCGAGGAGGAGCCGTTGGACTCGAGGATGTCGGAGACGACTCGGATCGAGTACGGGAAGTCCTCGATCGAGGGCACCATCGGCACGAGCGCGCGCTCGGCGAGCGCACCGTGGCCGACGTCGCGGCGTTTGACGCCGCCAATGCGCCCGGCCTCGCCGACGGAGAAGGGCGGGAAGTTGTAGTGGTGCCAGTAGTACTTTTTCGTCTCGATCCCGAGCGTGTCGAGACGCATCTCCTCCTTCAGCGTCCCCAGCGCGGCGACGCTCAGGGCCTGGGTTTGGCCGCGCGTGAAGAGCGCTGACCCATGCGTGCGGGGCAGCACGCCGACCTCGATCGAGATGTCGCGTATCTCGTCCTCGGCACGCCCGTCGGGGCGCTTCTTGTGCACGGCGATGCGCTCGCGGATGATCGACTTCTCGAGCTTTTCGAACGCGAGCAGAACCGCCGCGCGGCGCTCCTTGGCGCCTTGCGACTGCTCCCCGGAGGCGCCTTCCGGCGCCGCCGGTGCGAGCGCCTCGAGCGCCGCCGTCTCGACCGCCTTGGTGGCGTCCTGGCGCTCGAGCTTGTCCTCGACCTGCGTCGCGGCATCGAGGTCGGCGAAGAAGCGCGAGCGGACCTCCTCGAGCACCGCCTCGTCGACGTCGATCGACTCGAACTGTTTCTTCTCCCTGCCGACGCGCTCGGCGAGCTCGCGCTGCGCCGCGCAGATCTTCTTGATCTCCGAGTGCGCGATGTCGAGCGCGTCGAGGATCTCGGCCTCGGGGATCTCGTTGGCTCCCGCCTCGACCATGAGGATCGCGTCCTCGGTGCCGGCGACGATGAGGTCGAGGTCCGAGCGCTCGGTGGGTTCGGTGCCGGTCGCGGACAGCAGCGCCTCATCGGGATTGATGACGAAGTTGCCGTCGACCTTGCCGACGCGCACCGCGCCGACGGGCGTCGGGAAGGGGATGTCGGAGATCATCACGGCGGCCGACGCGCCGTTCATCGCGAGGATGTCGTACGGGTGTTCGTGATCGACGGACAGCGGGATCGCGACGAGCTGCGTGTCGAAGCGCCAGTCCTTGGGGAACAACGGCCGCAGCGGCCTGTCGATCATGCGCGCGGTCAGCGTCGCCTTCTCGCCGGGCCGCCCCTCGCGCTTGAAGAACGATCCGGGGATCTTGCCCGTCGCGTACATTCGCTCCTCGACGTCGACGGTAAGGGGGAGAAAATCAACGTCGCGCATCGATCCCGCGACGGCGGTCGAGAGGACCATCGTGTCGCCCTGACGGACGACAACCGCTCCCGACGCCTGCTTGGCCATGCGGCCGGTTTCGAACGAGATCTCGCTGCCCGCGATCGTCACGGACACGCGCGTGGGCGCCTCACTGCTCATGTTCCACTACCTTCCTGGCCCGCCCGTTCTCTTGGCGGTCCGTTCTCAAATTCTTCCTATTCGAACACCAGCGAGCTTAGCGAACGCTCACGCCGCGCCCGCTCACGGGAAAGCCGTCGCGATGCCTTCCTGCAACAGCTCGCGGCCGGGAAGCTCGGCCGGCGAAGCGGCTTCGTAGCTCCAGCGGACGACGCCGTCGGGGCCGCAGATGACGAGCGCACGCTGCGCAAAGCCGCCCTCGTGAAGCACCCCGAAGGCACAGCACGCGGCGCCCTTGGGCTCGAAGTCCGAGAGCTGCTCGCTCGAGACGCCGAGCTTCTCGGCGAATGCGCTCTGCGCCCAGGTGGAGTCACAGGAGACGCCGAACAGGCGCGCGCCGCGCTCACTGAGGGGTGCGAGCAGCGGCTCATACAGCTGCAACTGCTCGGTACACACAGGTGAAAAAGCGAACGGGTAAAAGACGAGCACGGTCCCCTGCCCCTGCAGCTCCTGCTCGGTGAAGCCCGAGCCGTCCCGCCGCGCCAGCCTGAACGGCGGCGCGGGCGTGCCGGCTGAGAGGACGCTCACTTGCGCAGGCCGAGCTCTTTGATGAGGGCGCGGTAGCCCTCGAGGTCGGTGCGCTGCAGATAGGAGAGAAAGCGCCGGCGGCGGCCGACGAGCATCAACAGGCCGCGCCGCGAGTGGTGGTCTTTGCCCTGCTCGCGCAGGTGTTCGGTGAGGTGGTTGATGCGCTCGGTCAGCAGCGCAATCTGCACCTTGGCTGAGCCGGTGTTCGTCTCGCTGCCGCCGAACTGCTTGGCGATTTCGCGCTTGCGGTCGCTCGTTATCGCTGCCATGGGCTGGCAAACGCTAGCAGAGCGCGTGCGCGCGACTGACCGCGTGCGGCCCTCAGCGACCACCGTGCACGAGCTCGCGCGTGGCGTCGACGTCGCTGCGCATCTGCTCGACGAGCGCGTCCGCGGAGGCGAAGCGCCGCTCGCCGCGCAGGCGGGCGAGGAACTCGATGCACAGCCGCGAGCCGTACAGGTCCCCATCGAAGTCCAGCAGATAGGCCTCGATCAGTTCACCGCGGCCGGTGATGAACGTCGGGCGCACGCCGATGCTGACGGCCGCCGGCCGGCCGTTGGCCAGGCACGCGTAGACGCCGTGCCCGGGGCAGACGAACTCGTCCCGGGGCACGAGGTTGGCGGTCGGGAAGCCGAGCTCGCGCCCGCGCTCGTCCCCGTGCACGACCTCGCCGCAGAGCATGAACGGCGTGCCCAGCAGGAGGTTCGCCTCGGCGACCTCGCCCGCGAGCAGGAGCCCGCGGATGTGGCTCGAGGAGACGATCTCGCCGTCGATTTCGAGCAGCGGGTGAACGACGGTCTCGAGGTCCTTGCGCGCGAGCAGCAGCTGCGGGTCTCCCTGCGCCCGGTGTCCGAAGCGGAAGTTCTCGCCGATCGATACGCGCGCCGCGCCGAGCGCGCCGATGAGCACGTCGTCGATGAACGACTGCGCCGAGCGGGCGGCGAAGTCGGCGTCGAATGGGATCACGATCAGCTCCTGCACGCCGAGCGAGGCGATCAGCTCGGCCTTGCGCTCAGGCGTCGTGAGCAGCTTGGGGATCCGTGCGGGCGCGACGACGGACATCGGGTGCGGCTCAAAGGTGAGCACGCTGTCGGACCCGCCGATGACCGCGCGATGCCCGAGGTGTACGCCGTCGAAGGTCCCGACAGCGACGCTGCGCCCGTCGCGATGCTCTGCGTCGGGCAGCCGCGTGAGCTTCACGCGGCAAAGACTAATGAAGGGGCCGCCGCGTTCGGAACCCGCCGCACGCGCTGCGCACGCGGGCGAGCGCATCCTCGAGCGCGACGACGGGCGGGTCGGCCCAGCGCTCCCCGCGCGCGGGCGGGGGTGCGGCGTCGGATACGTCGAACGGGCCGATTGCGGTGCGCCGCAGCGCGAGGCAATAGGCGTCGTGCAGGTCGGCGATCAGCGAGCGCACGTAGGTCCCCGAGCCGCACTCGATCTCGAAACCGGCGCGGTCGGCCTCGCGCCAGAGCTGCTCGAAGCGGTACACGGTCACCGTTCGCTCGGGCGTCTCGAACTCCTCGCCGCGACGCGCGCGCGCATACGCCCGCTGGCCTTCGACCTTCACCGCCGAATGGCGCGGCGGTCGCTGGCGCAGCTCGCCGACGGGCAGCAGCGGCGGGTCGGGCGGCACGCGCCCGGTGGGCGTGATCTCGCCCTCGGTGTCGCCGGTGCTCGAGGTCGCACCGAGACGCGCGATGACCTCATATCGCTTGCGCAGCGACATGAGCGTGCTCTGAGCTTTCGTGCCGCGTCCGAGCAGGATCAGCAGCAGCCCGGTCGCGAACGGGTCGAGCGTGCCGGCGTGCCCGGTCTTGACGCCGCCGAGCGAGCGCCGCACCGCGGCGACGACGTCGTGCGAGGTGATCCCGGCGGGCTTGTCGATCAGCAGCAGGCCGTCGATGCTCATCGTTCCTAGGCAAATGCGCGGCGCGGCGCGCCCTGGCACGCGGCTCAGGCGAGCGTCGCGGCGGCGCGGTCGGCGGGCGAGCCGCCGCGCTGGGCGGCGATTTCCGAGCGCAGGAACGCGACGAGCTCGTCGACGTCGAGCGTCGTCGAGAAGCCCGCGGCGCGGCGGTGCCCGCCCCCGCCCTGCGCGCGGGCGATGCGCGACACGTCGATGCCGTCGTCGGCGGCGCGCAGCGAGACCTTGCGCTGGCCCTTGCGCTCGCCGGAGATGAGCTCGCGCACGAGCACGGCGACCTTCGTGCCGTGCAGCGCGCGCAGCTGGTCGACGATCCCCTCCGAGTGGTGTTCTTCGGCGTCTGCGTTCTCGAAGTCCTTCGCGGAGAGCGCCGCGAGCGTCAGCTCGCCGTCGTCGAAGCGGCGCACGTCGCCGAGCGCGAGCGCCAGCAGGGAGACCTTCTCGGGCGGGACGTCCTCGTACAGCGCGCGGTAGACGCCCTGCACGTCGACGCCGGCTTCGATCAGCTCGGCCGCCATGCGGTGCGCCTGCGGGCCGGTGTTCTCGTACATGAAGCGGCCCGTGTCGGTGATCAGCGCGATGTACAGCGCTTCGGCCGCGGCGGGTGTGGGCTCCACGCCGAGAGCGCGCGTCAGCTCCCACACGATCTCGGCGGTCGAGGACGCGGACGGGACGACGTAGTCGAGCGTGCCGAAGCGGGTGTTGTCGTGGTGGTGATCGATGTTCAAAAGGCTCGCGCCGCGGCGCAGCACGCTCGCGGAGTTGCGGTCGATGTTGCCGCAGTCGAGGAACACGACGGTGCGCTCGGCGATATCGGTAGGCGGCGACTGGATCGCGCCGCTCAGGTCGAACATGCTGTACTCGGGCGGCGGCGGCAGATCATCGGAAGAGATGAACATGTCCGCCTCCTTGCCGAGCGCGCTGAGCAGCTCGTGCATGCCGATCAGCGAGCCGAGCGCGTCGCCGTCGGGGTTCTCGTGCGTGGCGAGCACGAACCTCGAGTCCCTGCGGATGTGCTCGAGGACCTGCTCGCGCGCGGCGTCCGAGCCGCCCGGCACGCTCACCGCGTCTCGCCTTCGCGCAGCAGCTGTTCGAGGCGAAGCGCTCGATCGGTGGTGTCGTCGTAGGAGAACTCGAGCGTCGGTGTGCGCTTGAGCGAGAGCTCGTCGGCGATGCGCCGCTGGAGGAAGCCATGTGCGCTGCGCAGCCCGGCGAGGCTGTCCTCGCGCTCGGCGCTCTCGCCGAGCACGCTGACGTACACGCGAGCGTGGCTCAGATCGGCGCTGGTTCTCACGTCGGTCACGGTAACGAATCCCACACGAGGGTCTTTGAGCTCTCCCGCCAGCGCGCCGCCGATGACCTGGCGAATCGCCTCATCGACGCGACGCATGCGTCCCGCGGTCATCCTATCCCCCTGCCCGTGCGCTCAAACAGGCGTGAAGGCAAGCCTGCAGGAGCGGACCCGTGCACGTGCCGCTGCCGGCGCCGTGAGAATGCGCTCAGGAGCCGAGCTCACGCTGCTGCAGGCTCGTCTCGTAGCTCTCGAGCACGTCGCCCTCGTGCACGTCCTGGAAGTTCGCGAGCACGATCCCGCACTCGAAGCCCGAGCTGACCTCTCGCGCGTCGTCGTTGAACCGGCGCAGGCTCGCGATGACCGTGTCGTAGATGACTGTGCCGTCGCGCACGACGCGGACTTTGGCGCCGCGCGTGATTTTGCCCTCGGTGACGTAGGAGCCGGCGATGGTCCCGATGCGCGAGGCGCGGAACAGCTGGCGCACCTCCGCCTGGCCGAGCGGGGTCTCGACCTCGGTCGGCTCGAGCATGCCCTGCATGGCGGCGCGCAGCTCGTCGATCGCGCGGTAGATGACCGCGTAGGAGCGGATCTCGACGCCCTCGCGCTCGGCGATATGGCGCGCGTCGCCGACCGGGCGCACGTTGAAGGCGAGGACGACTCCGTCGGAGGCGGCGGCGAGCATCACGTCTGACTCGTTGATCCCGCCGACGCCGCGGTGGATGATGTTGACCTCGACCTCCTGCTGCGGCAGCTTCGCGATCTCGTCCTCGATCGCCTCGAGCGAGCCGGCGACATCGGCCTTGATGACGAGGCTGAGCTGCTTGACGGTGCCCTCCTGGGCGAGCTTGAAGACGTCCTCGAGGCTGACTTTGCGCCCCGAGCGCCGCGCGAGCGCCTCGGTCTTGAGCCGGTTCGCGCGCTCGCCCGCGAGCTGGCGCGCGCGGCGCTCGTTCTCGACCACGCGCACGTTCTCGCCGGCCTCGGGGATGCCGTCGAAGCCGAGCATCTCGACGGGCTGTCCGGGCGTCGCGCGCTTGACGCGCGCGCCGGTGAAGTCCTGCATCGCGCGCACGCGCCCGAAATGCGCCCCCGCGACGAGCGCGTCGCCGACGCGCAGCGTCCCGCGCTGGATGAGGATCGTGACGACGGGGCCGCGACCGGGGTCGAGCTTGGACTCGACGACGGCTCCGGAGGCGAGCGCGTCGCGATTGGCCCTGAGCTCCTCGAGGTCGGTGACGACCTGGATCGTGTCGAGCAGCGAGTCGAGCCCCTGGTGCGTCTTCGCGCTCACATCCACGAACTCGACGTCTCCGCCCCACTCCGACGGCTGCAGGCCGTGCTGGGTCATCTCCGTGCGCACCCGCTCGGGCTGCGCGCCCTCCTTGTCGATCTTGTTGACGGCGACGACGATCGGCACCTCGGCCGCGCGGGCGTGGTCGATCGCCTCCTCGGTCTGCGGCTTCACGCCGTCGTCGGCCGCTACGACGATTACGGCGAGGTCGGTGACGCGCGCGCCGCGCGCGCGCATCGCCGTGAAGGCCTCGTGGCCGGGGGTGTCCAGGAAGGTGATCTCGCGCCCGCCGTGGTGGACCTGGTAGGCGCCGATGTGCTGGGTGATGCCGCCGGCCTCGCCCGCGGCGACCTCGGTCTCGCGGATCGCGTCGAGCAGCGAGGTCTTGCCGTGGTCGACGTGGCCCATGATCGTGACGACGGGCGGGCGGTCGACGAGGTCGCCGTCCTCGTCCTCGAAGGTCGGCTCGACGTCGACGTCGTCGGCCGCGTGCGCGATCTCGATCCGCTTGTCGAACTCGTCCGCGAGCACCTGGATCGCGTCGTCGGAGAGAGTTTGCGTGAGCGTCGCCATCTCACCGAGCGTCATCAGCTTCTTGATCACCTCGGGTACGGGCACGCCGAGGTACTCGGCGACGTCCTTGACTGTCGATCCGGAGTTGACGCGGATGACGTCCGTCGCCTCGAGCACCGCGGTATCGATCGGTGCGATCGTCTCCTCGTAGGTGCCGCGCCGCCGCCGGCCTCGCCTCGGCCGCCGCTGCGGCTGGTTTGCGGGGCCGCCCTGCTGACGGCGTGATGCCTGCGAGTCGATGACGACCCTGCGCCGTCCCCCCGGTCCGATGTCGCCGGGCGAACGCTCGCCCGTGCGCGAGTCGCGCGTCGGACGCACGCGCTCGGGCCCTCCGGGCGCGGACGCGGGCGGCGTCGCCGCGGACTGCGCGGGCGCAGGCGCGGGGGCCGCGCGTTGCGCCGTGGATGCCGTCGGCTGCGCTGCCGCCGGCGCGGGCGCCGGCTTCGAGGCCGCCTGGGGCGGCGAAGTGGCCGGTGGCCGAGGCGCCGGCGGCGCGCTCGGCGCGGACGCGCTCCCGGCGCCGTTGGCAGGAGCGGCTCCGTCGCCGGCGAGCGCTTTGAGCGCGAGCGCCTCCTCGACGGAGGACGCGGCAACCTTGGCGTCTATGCCGGCAGCGTTGAGTTTCTCGAGCAGCTCCTTGCTCGAGAGCCCGTGCTCCTTCGCGAGTTCGTGTACGCGCTTCTTGCTCACAGGGACCCGATTCTAGGCGCCCATCGCGGTCGGGAGTGTTTGACGCGCGGCGGCGTTATGGGGAATTGCCCGAGCAGCGGGCGCACGGTGTCGCTCACGGAGCCCTACGGTGCCGACTCGGCGCTGTCGGCGGACGCCTCCGCGGTCGCGGCGGGTTCGACGCCGACCGCCGCCTGCACGTCGGGCGGTCCGTCGACGGCGGCCGCCGCGGAGGCGGTGGAAGGCTCACCCGCGTCCCGAGCTTCGGGCGCGGGCCCCTCGGCGTCGTGCTCGGTGGCCAGCTCGTCCGGCTCCTCGTCCGCCGCGGCCGTCGCCGGCTCCCCGGCGGTCTCCGCGCGAGGCTCCTCGGCGGCGGCCTGCGCGGTCTGGGCCGCGGGCTCGCTCGCGCGTGGGAGGTCGGCGACGTTGTCGCTGTCGATGTTCGCGAGCGCCTGGTGGGTCTCGATACCGCAGTAGCGCGAGCCGGGCAGGGCGGCGTTCGGGCAGCGGCGGCCGTTGGAGAGGATCGCGGCGCAGCGGCCGGTGACCTCCTCCTCCTCGTAGCCGTGCTCGGCCTCCTCGGCCGCGAACTCGGTCTCCGAGCGGATGTCGACGCGCCACCCGGTGAGGCGCGCGGCGAGGCGCGCGTTCTGCCCTTCGCGGCCGATCGCGAGCGAGAGCTGGTCGTCGGGGACGATCACCGTGACCTGCTTGGCGTCGTCGTCGACGAGCACCTCGCGCACGCGCGCGGGCGAGAGCGCCTTGGCGACGAAGCGAGCGGGCTCGTCGTTGAAGGGGATGATGTCGATCTTCTCGCCGCGCAGCTCCGAGACGACCATGCGCACGCGCGAGCCGCGCGGGCCGACGCACGCGCCGACCGGGTCGACGCCGTCGGTGTGCGAGATGACGGCGATCTTCGAGCGGTAGCCCGGCTCGCGGGCGACGTTTGCGATCTCGACGAGCCCGTCGGCGATCTCGGGCACCTCGAGCTCGAACAGCTTCTTGATCAGCTCGGGGTCGCGGCGCGAGACGATGATCGCGGGGCCCTTCGTCGAGGGCGAGACCTCCTTGATGACGGCCTTGATGCGCTGCGAGTGGTCGTAGCGCTCGCCCTCCACCTGCTCGGACTTCGGGAGCAGCGCCTCGACGCGTTCGCGCAGCTGCACGAGCGTGTAGCGCGAGTCGGACTGCTGGACGATGCCGGTGATGAGCTCCCCGACGCGGTCGCGATACTCCTCGTACATCATGTCGCGCTCCGCCTCGCGGATGCGCTGCAGGATCACCTGCTTGGCGGTCTGTGCGGCGATGCGCCCGAAGTCGTCGGGCGTGACGTCGCGCTCGTCGATCTGATCGCGGTATTCGGCGAACTTCTTCGGATCGATTTCCGGTTCCTCCGGTTCGCGCATCTCGCCGGTCTCGGGGTCGATCGTCGTTTCCTCGTCGATCGTCTCGACGATCAGATGCGCCTCCAGGCGCTCCGGGATGATCAGTTCGATGACGCGGAAGTCGGCCGTGTCGCGGTCCATCTCCACGCGCGCGTACTTGGCCGAGCCGGGCTGCTTCTTGTACGCCGACAGCAGCGCGTCCTCGAGCGCGAGCATCAGCTTCTCGGGCTCGATCCCCTTCTCGCGCGCGAGCGCGTGCATCGCCTCGAGGATTTCGCGTGACATGACTAGTCCTCGAGCAGGTTCGAGCGACGGATGTCGCTGTAGGGGATCGCGATCATGCCGCCGTCGGCCGCGAGCGTGACCTCGCTGTCGGTCGCGCCGACGAGCTCGCCGGTGAAGCTCTTCGCGTCGACGCTGCCGTCGCGCGCGGCGGCGCGCGGGAGCGGGTGCGAGTGGCGCGTGCGCACGCGCGCGCGGCGGCCGACGAAGCGCCGGAAGTGTGCGGGCTTTGTCAACGGCCGGCGTGTGCCGGGCGAGGAAACCTCGAGCGCGTAGTTCTCGCGCAGGTCGTTCAGCTGGCGCGTCACGCGCTCGCACAGTTCGAGCGTGACGCCGTCCGGATGGTCGATGAACACGCGTGCCGTACGACTGCCGACGACCTCGACGAGCAGCACCTCGACGCCGGGCTCGCTCGCCGCGAGCCGGCGCTCGATATCGGCCTCCAGTGATGTCATCGTCTTGCTCCTTTACAAAAAAAAGCGGGCCTGCGCCCACTCTCGGTACTACCGCCGACGTCTGCACGCCAGGCGCGAAAGCTGTGGTTCGAGGATAGCACCGGGTGCACCGCCGGTGTGCGGCTGAAGCGAAGCGCGCGAGGCGCTTGTGCGCCGCCCTAGACGGGACGCGCGTCGCGTCGGGCGCGGTCGCGATAGACGCGATAGTCCTCGCGTCCCGGTCGCAGCGAGCACGCGAGCGCGAGCGGCTGGCACGCCTCGCGGTGACGGCCGAGGAGCTGCATCGAGCGCCCGAGACAGAACAGCGCGTAGTCGTTCGTGGGCGCGTGCTCGACAACGGCGCCGAACTCGTCGGCGGCGGCTTTGTAGCGGCGGGCGTGGAACAGCGCGCGCCCGAGGGCCTCGCGGATCGAGGTCTTGCCGGGCTCGCGGTCGCGCGCACGCGTCAGCGGGACGATCGCCGCGTGAAAGTCGCCGCGCTCGAGCAGCTCGAGCCCGCGCTGGTAGAGGTCATACACGCTGTCCACAGCGTTGAATCCTAGCTTGGCGCCCGCGCCGCCCGAACGGCCTGCCGACCGCGCTCGCGACCCGAATTACGCGGTCCGCGAGCCGCGGATACGCTCGACCGCGTCGAGGATCTCCTCGGCGACATGCGCCTTGCTCGCACGCGGCACGAGCTGCGTGCCCTCGTGGGTGGGCGAGGCGCCGTTTGCCGCGGTGAGGATGCTCACCTCGTTGAGCTCGGCGTCGAAGCCGATGTCCTCGCGCGAGACGTCGTTGACGACGACCGCGTCGAGGCCCTTCGCGCGCAGCTTCTCGCGCGCGAGCTCGACGCCGCCGGCGCCGTGCTCGGCGGCGAAGCCGATCAGCGTCTGCCCGTCGCGCCGCTCGCGCGCGAGCGCGCCGAGCACGTCGTCAGTTCGCTCGAGCGTGAGCGACAGCGTCTCGTGGGCGCCCTTCTTGATCTTGCCCTCGTGCGCCGCCGCGGGGCGGAAGTCGGCGACCGCCGCGGCCATCAGCAGGATGTCGCAGCGCGGGAACGCGAGCTCGCACGCGGCCTGGAGCTCGGCCGCGGTGCGCACGCGCTCGACGGCGATCCCGCCGGGGATCGGCAGCGAGACGTTCGCGGCGACGATCGTCACGTCCGCGCCGCGCGCGCGCGCGGCCGCTGCGAGCGCGATGCCCATGCGACCCGAGGAGCTGTTGCCGAGAAAGCGCACGCCGTCGATCGGCTCGCGCGTGCCGCCCGCCGTGACGAGCACGCGCAGCCCGCGCCAGCGGGCGGCGCCGTTACCGCCGTCCGCCGGCGAACGCGCGAGGGCGGCCGCGCACGCGTCGAGCAGCTGCTGCGGCTCGGCGAGCCTGCCGATGCCCTCCTCGCCCGCCGACGCCAGCCGGCCGGAGCCCGGCGGCACGATCTCGATTCCGCGCGCGCGCAGCTCGCTCAGGTTCGCCTGCGTGGCGGGGTGCTCGTACATGCGGTCGTTCATCGCCGGGGCGATGAGAACGGGGCAGGCGACGGCGAGCGCGCAGGTCGTGAGCAGGTTGTCCGCGTGGCCGTGCGCGAGCTTCGCGATCGTGTTCGCGGACGCGGGCGCGATCAGGTACAGCTCGGCGCGCGCGGCGAGCTCGAGGTGGCTGAGCGGCTCGTGCTCGGGGAGCGGCTCCCCGGGGAAGGCGCCGCGCGCGGGGTCGCGCTCGAACTCGCTCGCCAGGACCGGCGCACCGGTGAGCGCGGCGAACGACGCGGGGCCGACGAACCGCCGCGCGGCCGGCGTCTGGACCGCGCGCACGCTGTGGCCCGCGGCGGTCGCGAGCCTCACGAACTCGAGCGCCTTGTACGCGGCGATGCCGCCACTCACGCCGAGCAGGATGCGCGCCATGACTACGTTTTAGAGCCAGCAGCGGGTGTTAGGCAACCCTTGCAGGCTTCTCAGCCGCAGGTGATGCCGGCAGCGCCTAGTTCTCAGGCGGGCACGAAGCGCCGCCGGTCGCGCGCTCTTCGCGCTCGAGCGGGATCTCACCCGCAACGCTCGTCTGGCTCATCGTGGCGAGTTTGTTGACCAGTTCGGTGAATCCGAGCAGCTCGTCGTGCATCACGTTGAAGTCGATGCCTTCGAGGCCGAACGACGGGTCGTACAGGGACTGCGGCGCGGAGATCTCGCCGATCGTCGGCAGCAGATGGACGTTGTACGGCGTCCCCTCGCCGCCGAAGTTGCAGTGCGAGGGGACCGTCGAGCCCGGCGCGTCTGCGCCCTGGAGCAGGATCGTCCTTTCCATCCCGTAGCGCTGCACGACTTCCGTGACCGCGGCCACGAGCCCGGGGCTCGGCGTGATGCCGATGAACTGGATCGCGCGCAACCCGTTGGGGAGCAGTTCGACGCCCGGGCCGCCGTCCGCGCGCGGCATCTGCTCGTAGTCGATCGCGCCGAGGTGCTCGAGCGTGAGCACCGAGGAGACCTTGCCTTGTTCGTATTCGGAGTCGAGCTGCGTCGCGATCACGCCCGCGCCGCCGTAGCGTTTGCCGGGGTCGACCACGCGCTGATAGAAGTGCGCGGTCGGGAAGACGAATTCGACGTCGCGCGGGCGGCAGGCGGCCGTCAGGCCCGCCAGGTAGCGCGCGATCGCAACCATCGCGATCGGGCCGTTGTCCTCGACCGCGTTGGTGCCATCGGTGTGGCTGTCGATCACGATTCGCTGGCGGCTCTCGCCCGGGATGAGCGCGCGAATCGTCGGCGTCTGCACGGTCCGGTAGGACGCGTGCAGGACCAGCCGCGCGCTGACCGGGGCGCCGGAGGCGATCGCGTCCGATATCTGCTTGCCTTCGTCGGCGCCGAGGTAGATCGCGGGCACCTTCCACGGCGTGCCCTCATAGGGCTCGTAGTGGTTCGTCAGCTGGCGGCTCGGCAGTTCCTTCACGAACAGGATGCCCTTCGCGCCCGCCGCGGCGGCGTCGCGCAGGTCGAACACCCGCGCGTTGTAGTTGATGAAGTCGCCCAGGAACGTCGCCGTGGGATCGATCGTGTTCTGGGGGTCGTACACGAGCCAGCTGACGACGGGCAGGTAGAAGTCGTAGTTGGGGACGCTCCCTGCGGGCGCGGGGCGAAGCACGATCCGTCCCGCGGCGTTGGCCGCGGTGATTGCTTCGCTGTCGGGGATCTCGACCACCGGCGCCGAGACCCCGGCCGAGGTCGTCGGCTGCGCGTAGGGGACCGGGGCCGCGATCGGGACGCTGGTCGCGGCTTCCCCCACCTTGAGCTGGAGCGCCATCGTCCCGTGCGACCAGCGGTTGATGCTGAAGCGTTCTTCGGAGATCCGCGCCCCCGGCACCGCCGCCAGCTGTTTGCGAATCCAGCTGATGTACCTGTTCTGCGCCGCGCTCCCCGTGGGGCGAACGCCGAGCGCGGCGAGCGGGGCGTTCATTTCGCGGAGCCGGGCCGCGTCCGGGAGCGCCGCGGGGTCCGGCGCGATCGGGCACCCTTCGCCGGGCAGCGCTCCGCCGGGCAGCGCGCCGACCTGCGCCGCGGCGCCCTGCCCGCTCGCCGGCAGCGCCAGGGCCCCGGCGGCGAGCCCCGCAAGCAGCACGCGGCTCCTCACGGCCCGCTCACCGCCCAGTCGGCCGGCGCGCCGGCCTTGATCTTCAACTGGAACTGCACGAGCCCGCCGGCGACCGTGTCCGGGACCTGCGCGCCGTTCGCGTACGCGACCGCGGAGCCCGCCGGCACTCCGGGCGGCGGCGCGACGCGCATCGTGACCGTCGCGGCGCTGCCACGGACGTAGCCGCGGATGAGGCCGGCTTGTTGCGCGAGGCCGACGTCGGGCAGGCGGATGTCGAAGGTGCTCATCGGCAGGTGCGGCACCACCTCGTAGCCTTCTCGCGTCGCTTCGACCCCGGCGAGCTTGACGAGGTCGAAGAGGCTGTACGCGGGCTGGTGCATGATCTGCGTGTCGTAGCCATTGACCGCGCCGGCGCCCGTCGCGAGCCCGATGCCGCACCCCGAGGGCGTTTCCTGGTAGTACGCCGCGCACTCGTCGTCGACCGTGATGAGGCCGTCCCAGGCGTCGGGGAAGACCGTCGCGTGCGTCGCGAGCGTGTCGCGCGTGAACTCGTCCCACGCGTAGGCGCCCGCTTCGGGGACGGTGCCTTCGAGCTGCGCGAGCGCCCACGTCATCTGGCCGTCGAGCGCGAACCACGCGCCGCCCGGGAAGGCGGTGCTGCGGTTCAGTTCGGGCTCGTTCTGTTCATTGACGCCCGGGTCGCACGAGCACGGAGCCATCGCCGCGCCGATCTTCGCGGGGCCAAACGGCGCGCCGACGCCGACGAGGAAGCGACGGTACGCGGCGACGACCTCGCGCGCCTGTTCGGGCGTCGCGATCCCCGCGAGCATCGCCCACGGCTGCGGCTCCTCGTACATCGTCCCCGCCCCCAGCTGCCGCGCGCCTTCGTAGCCGCGCGCGAACCAGCCGAGCCCCGCGTCGCCCGGCTTGACGCTTTCGCCCTGGACGAACTGGCCCGCGACGACGGCCGCGTCGCGGCTACCCGCGGCGCGCAGTTCGGCCGCGAACGTGCCTTCGCCGGCCGCTTCTGCAGCGAGCGCGAGGCGGGGGTAGATGTACGCGGCCTGGGCGGTGACGAGGTCCGATTCCGTCATGTGGTCGAACTCCGTCGAGAAGTCGTTCCAGTCGCCGGTCGAGCCGGTGACGTACTCGCCGTGCGCGCCGCGCCCGATGACTTCCTCCTGGTTGTGGAACGCGAGCTTGAGGTGTTCCCACATCGTCCCCGCGCCGAGTCCCTGATAGTAGGGGACCTCCCGGCCGAGGAAGGCGAAGTCGCGCGTGGAGAGGGCGTATTCGGCCGCCGCCCAGAGCAGCCACTGGTCGAGATCGTCCGAGGTCCCGAGGTCGAAGCGCGTGCACTGGCTGAGCAGGCCATAGGGGATCGCGCCACCGAGCGAGGGCTGCTCCTGCGCGGAGAATTCGATCACTTCACGCGCGAGCTGCGGGTCGGCCCAGATCATCGGCAGCGCGTGCTGCAGCGGGTCGCGGAAGGCCTCGTTCTCGCCAAAGAAGTACTGGTAGTAGCCGCCCTGGGAGAGGATGTGGCGCCCCGCGCACTCCTCGTAGGTCGCGTCCGAGCGCAGCGTGTAGGCGTCCCACTGCAGCTCGCGCGCGAGCCATGCGTACGAGCTGCCGAGTTCGACCTTCGGCAGCCACTTGGCCCACGCGGCCCCGCTTTCGTCGAAGGAGTTCGCCGCCGCGCGGTAGCGCGCGAGCATCGGCTGGATCGCTTCCGGGTGCCCGTAGCCGTAGGCGTAGCGCAGCGTGATGCTCGCGTGCGGCGCGAGCGAGATCGGGCTCTGCATCGCGAACATCGCGCTCCCGTCGGCGCCGTTTGCGGCGGGCGGAGCGATCGAGTCGGTGAGCGCGCCGGCGCCTACCGTCGCGGGGTCCGCGCGCGTGCCCGAGCCGAAGAACGCGCTCGTGTCGGTGTCGTAGGCGCTCACCGGCGCCGACAGCGCGCTCGCGAAGATGCTGAGCGGCTGCGCGTCGCCCTGGTCGGGCAGCTGCGCGACGGACAGGGTGTGCGTTTGCGGGTCCCACGCCGGCGAGCTGTAGCCGCGCGGATACTGCGTCACCCCCTGGATCTGGGGGTTTACGTCCCAGTACTCGAAGTAGGAGCCGCTCAGCGAGCGCGACGAGGTGTTGCGGATCGTGACGTCGTGCAGCAGCAGAGAGTCGTTGCCGAACGGCGCGTACACGCGGTCCTGCTCCGAGATCCCGGGGACGAGCGTCTTTTTTTCGTAGTAGCCGACGCCGAACACGCGCTCGCTCACCGCCCCCGCGGGGCGGTCGTCGTACAGCGTCGAGATCACGCGCCCGCCGACGTTCAGGTAGCCGAAACCGCCCGCGTAGTGGCTGTGCGCGGCGTCGTAGTAGTTGGTCCACTGGTAGAGGCGGTCCTGGCTCCACAGCTGCGTGTAGCCGTGGTTGGAGGCGTCGGCGACGACGCGGTCGTTGCCGACCTGGCTCCACGCGTTCGTGCTCCCCGAGAGCTCGCTCTGCGGCGCGATCGGGCTCGTGAGCTCGTCGATGTCATAGCGGTAGGCGGCGAGGCCGTGCCGGTCGACGGTCCATTCGCCGAACGCGCCGCTGCCGTACGCCGAGGCGATGTTCGCGGGCGCGTGTTCGGCCGACAGCGGCGGCGGCGCGGCGCGCGCGGCTGCGGGCGCGCCCGTGAGCGCGGCCAGCGCCGCTAGCGCGCCCAGCGCCTTCCTCACGGGAGGCTCCGCGGCGTGTAGGCGCTCCAGCGCAGCGTCCCCACGAGCCCGACCGTCGGGACGTGCCCTCCGACCGACGGGCCGAGCTGCTTGACGACGCCCGCCCACGCGCCCGTGCCCGGGGCGTCGTACGCAGCGCCGATGAAGTCGGTGCGCGGAGAGCCCCCGGTGAGGCCGTAGTCGTGGTAGATCGGCGCCGCCGGCGGGTTGAGCGCGCCGCTGTAGAAAAGCGGTTGCGCGTCGAGCGCGTCCGCCGTCTGCGTCAGGTAGGCGCTCGCGAGTTCCGCGGTCGGGGTAGCGGTCGCGTAGTACGTCAGCGCGACCTGCCCTGCGGCGCCCGCCGTGATCGCCGGCCGCTGTACGTCGTGCGTGCCCGGCGCCGCCACCATCATCGGGGCGCTCCAGCTCTGCGCGTGGTCGCGCGAGATCGCGAGGTAAAGCAGGCCGTTCGCGGTCCAGCTCGCGTACAGGTTGCCCGCATCGTCGACCGCGAGCTTCAGGTTCGTCCCGCTCGTCGCGGTCCCCGTCGGCGCGTCGGGCTCGGGGATCCAAGTCTCGCTCGCGCCCTCGTCGCGGCTCACGACGACGTAGGCGGCTTTTTCGCAGTCGACCGGCTGGTAGATCGTCCCTTCGCCGTCGACGACGCCCGCGTTGAAGTTCAGCGGCGGGCAGATGTCCTGCGGATTGCTCGCCGTCGGCGAGGTGTAACCGGCGATCTTGAACGTGACGCCGCCGTCGAGCGACTTGTAGCAGAGGCGCCCCGGCCCAGTGACCTCGAGCGGCGAGTTCGCGCACAGGTACACGATGTCCGGATAGCCCACCGGCTGTTCGGCCCCGCTGGACGCCGGCGGCGGCGGCCCCGTGAACACCTTGTCCCAGTCGCCCGTGGGGGCCGTCGAGTAGTCCGCGGTCGTGAACGTCGCCGCGTCGTTGCTCGAGGCGTAGACCTGGAAGCCGTACGCAGCGGCGAGCAGAAAGCCCGATTCTTCGGGCAGTTCGCCCTCGTTTCGCACGGGCCCGGTCGCGTGCGACCAGAACACCCTGCCGGTCCGCCGGTCGGCGACGACATCGGGGTCGGTGGTGTTCCAGAACGACGTGTGCTGCTCGATCGCCGGATAGGTGAGGCTCCACGCCGCGCCGCCGTCGAGCGAGCGCGCCATCGAGTTCTCGGTCTCGGCCGGCGAGTACACGAGCGTGCCGTCGCTCGTGACGGCGATCGATGACTCCGACGTCGCGTAGCCGGTTTCGCTCGCGCACGCGGTCGGCTTGCGTGCGCCGCGCGGGAGCCGCACGAGAATCCCTCCGGCGCGGTGTGCGACGACCGGCAGCGTCGAGCTGCAGCCCGCGACTTTGACGCTCCCCCACGCCCCGCCCGGCGTGAGCGCGAGCGCCGCCCAACTTGCGAGCGCCGCCCCACCTACGAGCGCCGCCGCGCGCCGACATCTCCTCATAGCCTCTAGCACCTCTCCCTCTCGCGGCCTCCAGACGACGCCGGCATCCCGTCGGGTCCATCCTTCAGTTCCCGGGCCGGCTGTTAGAGTACATACGTGTCCTCAAATGTCAAGTGGCAGGGCGAGCCGCTCCCCCGCGGGCGCCACAAGCTCTCCGCCTCGACGGTGCGCGCCTCGCAGCGCGAGCGCATCGTGCGCGCGATGCTCGAGTGCGTCGGGCGCGACGGCTACGAGGCGACCACCGTCCCGCAGGTCGTCGCGACGGCGCGCGTGTCGCGCAACGCCTTCTACGAGTTCTTCGAGGACAAGGCCGACTGCTTCATCGCCGTCTGCGACCAGACGGCGCAGGAACTGCTGGGCGAGCTGCTCGAGCTCGTCTCCGAGCCCGATTGGATCCACGCGATGCTCGAGGGCGCCCGCCGCTATCTGCGCTGGTGGCAGGAGCGGCCGATGCTCTCCCGGGCCTACCTGCTCTCGCTGCCGGCGGCGGGCGAGCGGGCGGTCGCGCAGCGCGAGCGCCAGTACGCGGCGTTCCGCACGATGTTCGCCGACCTCGGCCGGCGCGCGCGCGCCGAACAGCCCGACCTGCCGCCGCTCGGAGAGCTGGTGCCGCGCGTGCTCGTGCTAGTGATCACGGAGCTCGTCGCGGAGGAGGTCCGCGCCGGCCGGACGGCGCGCCTGACCGACCTCGCGGATGAGATCGGCCTGCTCGCGATCCGCCTGCTCGCCGACGAAGCGACCGCGCAGCGCGCGAGCGCGATCGCGCGAGCCGACCTCGCGGCCGAGCGCTCCTGACGCTACTTACGGGCGTTCAGACGCCCGTCGGGTGTGCCTACTTGCGGGCGTTCGGACGCCCGTCGGGGTGTGCCTGCGCGCGCCTACCGGTAGTGGTAGGTGATCTTGCCCGCGGCGACCTCCTCGAGCGCGATCGTGAGGTAGTTCTTGGACGCGGTCTCGATCATCGGCGGCGGGAACTCGTCGAAGGTGCCCTCGCCGAGGTTGTGGTAGTAGCTGTTGATCTGGCGCGCCCGCTTGGCGGAGACGATCACCGAGGCGTAGTTGGAGTCGACGTTCTCGAGCAGCCGGTCTATGCGGGGTGAGATCACTTGCTGGGCCCTTTCGTGGTTGTCACCCTCCAGTTTAGTCGCTGCCTGGCCTGCCCAGCTCGCGCGCGACGATCTGCGTGAGGTGTGCGGTGGCGTCGTCGAGGCGATCGTTGACGACCACGTAGCGGAACTCGGGCTGCGCCTCGAGCTCCCGCTCGGCGACGCGCAGGCGCCGCTCGACCTCGGCGCGGTCGTCGGTCCCGCGCCCGATCAGGCGCGCGCGCAGTGCCTCGAGCGATGGCGGCGCGATGAACACCTGGACCGCCTCGGGCATCGCCGCGCGCACCTGGCGCGCCCCCTGCACCTCGATCTCGAGCAGCACCGGGACGTGCTCGCGCAGACGCCCGTCGAGCTCGGACCGGAGCGTCCCGTAGCTGCGGCCGGCGTAGTCGGCGTGCTCGACGAAGTCGCCCGCGGCCACCCGCCTGTCGAACTCCTCGCGCGTGAGGAAGTGGTAGTCGACGCCGTCACGCTCGCCCGGGCGCGGCGCGCGCGTGGTCGCCGAGACCGACAGCTCGAGCCCGTCCAGGCGCTCCATCAGCCCGCGGATCAGCGTTCCCTTGCCGACCCCCGAGGGCCCCGTGATGACGAACACGCCCGCCACGAGAGCGCAGGGTAGAGGCGGGGCCGGTTGAAGCTCGCGGCCGGCGGTCTAGCGGTTCAGCAGCGAGATCAACTCGCGCCGCTGCCGTTCGGAGAGCCCGCCGATCGTCTTGCTGGGCGCGATCCGGCAGTTGACGAGGATCTTGTTGGCCTTCACGCGCCCGTACTTGGGGACCGCGAGCAGCATGTCGAAGACCTTCGCCGTCTCGAGGTATTCGGGCGGCTCGGACAGGAGCTCGTGAATCGAGCGCCGGCCGCTCTTGAGGTCGCGCTTGAGCTGCGCGCGGCGCATGCGGATCTCGTTCGCGCGCTGAAGGGCGTCCATGCGCTGGTTGAGCGACCTCTGCGGTGTGTTGGACGGGCTTGGCTGACCCGCTGCCGCGCCTCGCTGAGACCTCCCCGTCTCGGAGGAGGCCGTCGTCCCGGTCGCCGTCACCATGGGCGGCGAGTCTACACACCATTGCGCGGCTGTGAAGGGGGAGATTCAAAATCCATCTCGACCTCAGGCCGAGGTCAAGCCTCCTAGAGACTGCTGGACGGTCTGAGGGCTCATTCGGCCTAAGAAAGCTCCCATTCCACCGGGGTTTGGGAGCGTCGCGCACGACCCCGCAACGTGCGCGAAAATCTTGCCCCGGAACGCGCGGGGCGTGTCCGGGAACGCGGGATGAGCCTCCCGGTGCGACCGCGCCGCGTCCGGGGGTCGGCGCCTAGAGAGCGCTCGAGATCGCCGCCGCGACGGCGGGATCGCGGAAGTTCTCGGTGCCGACGGCGACGAGCGTCGCGCCGGCGTCGAGCAGGTCGTGTGCGTGGTCTGGGGTCTGCACTCCACCCATCCCGACGACGGGAATCTCGACGCGCTCGGCGACCGCCGCGACCTGCGCGAGGGCGACCGAGCGCACGGCGGGGCCCGAGAGGCCGCCGCTGCCCCCGCCGAGCCACGGAGCACGTGCGTGCCGCGCCCCGCCGGGAGCGAGCGCGAGCGCGCGCAGCGTGTTGATCAGCGAGACGGCGTCGGCACCCCCGGCCTGCGCGCCGGCGGCGCACGCGGCGACGTCGGCGCAGTTGGGCGTGAGCTTCACGATCAGCGGCTTTCGCGTGCGCGCGCGCGTGGCGCCGACGACCGCCTCGAGCTCGCCGGGGTCGGCGCCGATGTCGAGGCCGCTGCTGACATTCGGGCAGGACACGTTGAGCTCGATCGCGGCGATCTCCGCGCGCTCCTCGCAGGCCTCGACGAGCCGCTCGAGCTCATGCGCGGTCGGACCCATGACGTTCGTGATCAGTGGTGCCGGCACGCGCTCGCCGGAGGGGGCCCGCGCCATGAGGCGGCACAGCAGCGGGACTTCCTCGCGCATGTACGCGTCAAGGCCCTTGTTCGGCAGGCCGATCGAGTTGATCAGCCCCTGCGCGGACTCCCACAGCCGCGGCGGCGCGTTGCCCTCGCGGGGCTCGAGCGTGATCGTCTTGGAGACGAACGCCGCGAAGGGAAAGGACTCATCGAGGGCGGAGCCGAACGTGCGCCGGGCGGCGTGGACGTCGAACGTGCCGGACCCGTTTATGACCCGGTGCGCGAGCTCCAGCCCGCAGAAGGAGACCGTCATGCGGCGGCCACCCGCTCGGCCCCGCCCGGCTCGACCACACGCTCGAGCTCGCCGGCATCGACGACCGGGCCGTCGACGCAGACGCGCAGGTAGCCCCCCTCGCGCCGGGGCACGACGCACCCGAAGCACGCGCCGAACCCGCACGCCATGCCCGCCTCGAGCGCGAGCTGGGCGGGCACCTGCGCCTCCGCACACAGCGAGCGCACCGCCTCGAGCATCGGCGGCGGCCCGCAGGCGTAGACGATCGCGTGCGGATCGCGCTCGAGCTCGGCCGCGAGCAGGTCGCTGCAGGGCCCGTGGTGGCCGGCGGAGCCGTCGTCGGTCGCGAGGACGGCGCCCTCGATGAGCCGCGCCGCGCGCGCGCGCTCGGAGTCGCGAAACCCGAGCACGATCGCGCTCGCGGGCGTGTCGGCGCGCTCGAGGGTGTCCGCGAGGATGACCAGCGGGGCGATCCCGATCCCGCCGCCTACGAGCACCGCGCGGCGGCCCTCGCGCGGCTCGTCGAACCCGCGCCCGAGCGGTCCGAGCGCCCACATCTGCTCGCCGGGCTCGAGCGCGCACAGCCGCCGCGTCCCCGGGCCGACGTCCTCGAGCAGGTAGTGCGCCTCGCCGTCGAGGTGGCGCGCGACCGAAAACGCGCGCGCGAGAAACGGCCGGCCGTCGTCTCCCCCGCCCCAGCGCTCGGCCGCGGACAGCATCGTGAACTGCCCCGGCGCGGGTGCGGGACCGTCGGGGTCGGCCGCGCGGTGGACTATGTAGGGGCCGTAGCGCTCGCTGGCAGTGATCGTCAGCAGGCGGCGGGCGAAGGGCGCCTGGCTCACCCGCGCCGCGCTCCGTGGAGCTCCTGCAGGCACAGCACCTCCGGGTCGGCCTGCCCCGCGCGGGCGATCGCGCGCGCTGCAGACACGCCCGCGGACAGCGTCGTCAGGCAGGGGATGCCGTGCATGACCGCGGCGCGCCTGATCTCGCGCCCGTCGGTGCGCGCGCCGACGCCCGTCGGCGTGTTGACCACGAGGTCCACATCGCCGCGCTCGATCCAGTCGACGACGTGCGGCGAGCCTTCGCCGATCTTGTTCAGGCGCGTCACCGGGACGCCCATGCGCGCGATCGCCTCGGCGGTGCCGCGCGTGGCGACGATGCGAAAGCCGTTGTCGTGCAGGCTCTGCGCGATCGCGAACGCGCCCGGCTTGTCGGAGTCGGTGACCGTGATGAACGCCGTCCCCGAGCGCGGCAGCGGCACCCCGGCGGCCGCCTGCGCCTTCGCGAAGGCGGCCGGGAAGTCGCGCGCGATGCCCATCACCTCGCCGGTCGAGCGCATCTCGGGGCCGAGCAGCGCATCGGAGCCCTCGAAGCGGTCGAACGGCAGCACCGCCTCCTTGACCGATACGTGGTCGCCGTGCCCGAGGCCTTCGCGCTCGCGCGGCAGCCCGAGGCCGGCGATGCGCTCGCCGAGCATGACGCGGCAGGCGAGCTTCGCGAGCGGCAGGCCGACCGCCTTGGAGACGAACGGCACCGTGCGCGAGGCTCGCGGGTTGGCCTCGATCACGAACAGCTCGCCGGCGTGCACCGCGTACTGCACGTTGAGCAGGCCGACGACGCCGATCGCGAGCGCGATCTCGCGCGTCGCCGCGCGGATCTGCTCGAGCATCTCCTCGCCGAGCGAGTGCGGCGGCAGGACGCACGCGCTGTCGCCCGAGTGCACCCCGGCCTCCTCGACGTGCTGCATGATCCCGCCGATCCACACCTCGCCCCCGCCGCCGTCCTCGGCGCGCCCGTCACACAGCGCGTCGACGTCCACCTCGGTGGCGTTCTCGAGGAAGCGGTCGAGAAAGATCTCGCCTGCGCCGCCGGCCATCGGCGCCTCGCGCTCGAGGTAGTCGGCGAGGTCCTCGCGCGAGTACACGATCTCCATCGCGCGCCCGCCGAGCACGTACGAGGGGCGCACGAGCAGCGGGAAGCCGACGCCCTCGCTGCACTCGAGCGCCTCCCGCACCGAGCACGCGGTCGCGTACGCGGGCGCGCGGTAGCCGAGGCGCGCGAGCAGCGCGCCGAAGCGCCCGCGATCCTCGGCGAGGTCGATCGCCTCGACGCTCGTGCCGAGCAGCGGCACGCCCGCCGCCACGAGGCCCGCCGCGAGCTTCAGCGGCGTCTGCCCGCCGAACTGCACGATCACGCCCAGCGGGCGCTCCACCTCGACGACCGCGAGCACGTCCTCGAGCGTCAGCGGCTCGAAGTACAGCCGATCCGAGGTGTCGTAGTCGGTCGAGACGGTCTCCGGGTTGCAGTTGATCATCACCGCGTCGCGCCCCGACTCGCGCACCGTCATCGCCGCGTGCACGCAGCAGTAGTCGAACTCGATCCCCTGGCCGATGCGGTTCGGCCCCGAGCCGAGGATCACGACCGACTCGCGCTCGCCGCGGCGCACCTCCTCGCGCGCGCGCAAGTGCGCAGCGGTCCCCTCGGGCGTATAGCCGCCGCCGTTGGCGTCGCCGTCGCCGCCGGCCGCGCCCCGCTGGTCGCCGTCGCCGTCAGCGCCCGCGCGCGTTTGCTCGCGAGCTGTCCCATCGGCGCCGAAGGCGCCCTCCAATCCATCCCATCCCGAGTAGTAGTAGGGGGTGCGCGCCGGAAACTCGGCGGCGCACGTGTCGACGGCCCGGTACGCCCGCCGGCCGGCGAACGGCTTCTGCGGATCGAGCGCGAGCTCGCGCAGCTCCGCGAGGAACCAGGGATCGATCGAGGTCCGCTCGCGCACATCGGCGATTGCCGTCCCCCGGCGGAAGAGCTCGAGCACGGCCTCGAAGCGGTCGGGGCCGGGGACCGCGAGGCTGTCGAGCAGCGCCGCGTCGGCGGCGGGCAGGCAGGCGTCGCGGTCGAGCTCGCGCGAGCGCAGCGCCTTCGCGAAGGCCTGCTTGAAGGTCCGTCCGATCGCCATCGCCTCGCCGACGGACTTCATGTGCGTGGTGAGCGTCGCGTCGACTCCGGGGAACTTCTCGAACGCGAAGCGTGGCCACTTGACGACCACGTAGTCGATCGTCGGCTCGAAGCACGCCGGCGTGACCTGCGTTATGTCGTTGTCGATCTCGTCTAGGCGGTAGCCGACCGCGAGCCGCGCCGCGATCTTCGCGATCGGGAAGCCCGTCGCCTTGGACGCCAGAGCGGAGGAGCGCGAGACGCGCGGGTTCATCTCGATCACGAGGATGTCCTCCGTCTCGGGGTTGACCGCGAACTGCACGTTCGAGCCGCCCGTCTCCACGCCGACGGCGCGGATCGCGCTGATCGCCTGGTCGCGCACGCGCTGGTAGACGCGGTCGGTGAGCGTCTGCTGCGGCGCCACCGTGACCGAATCCCCCGTGTGCACGCCCATCGGGTCGACGTTCTCGATCGAGCAGACGATGACCACGTTGTCCGCGTTGTCGCGCATCACCTCGAGCTCGAACTCGCCCCACCCGAGCACCGACTCGTCGAGCAGCACCTGCCCGATCGGCGACTTCTCGATCCCCTGCGCGACGATCCGTTCGAACTCGTCTTTCGTGCGCGCGATGCCGCCGCCGCGGCCGCCGAGCGTGAACGCCGGGCGCACCACGCACGGAAGGCCGACGCCCGCGAGCGCGCCGAGCGCCTCCTGCAGGCTGGTCGCGATCGCGCTGCGCGGCATCGCAAGCCCCGCGCCCGCCATCGTCTGCGCGAAGCGTTCGCGGTCCTCCGCGCGCGCGATCGCCTCGTAGTTCGCGCCGATCAGCTCCACGTCGAAGCGCTCGAGCGTGCCGTCGTCGTGCAGCGCCGTCGCGAGGTTGAGCGCTGTCTGCCCGCCCAGCGTCGCGAGCAGCGCCTGCGGGCGCTCGCGCTCGATCACGCGCGCGACCGGCCCGGGCAGCAGCGGCTCGATGTACGTCGCGTCCGCGAACTCCGGGTCGGTCATGATCGTCGCCGGATTCGAGTTCACGAGCACGACCGAGAAGCCCTCCTCGCGCAGCACCTTGCACGCCTGCACGCCCGAGTAGTCGAACTCGGCCGCCTGCCCGATCACGATCGGGCCCGACCCGAGGATGAGGATCTTCTCGATGTCGCTACGCCGGGGCACGGGTGGTCTCCATCCGCCTACGCCGTCGCATGCTCGTCGTCTGCCGCTGCGCGCGCGTGCGCGCGCGCGAGGGTTGCCGCGCCGATGCGCTCGAGGAAGCGGTCGAAGAGGTACAGGCTGTCGTGTGGCCCGGGTGCCGCCTCGGGGTGGTATTGCACCGTCCCGCCAGGCACCTCGAGCAGCTCCAGGCCCTCGACGGTGCGGTCATACAGGTTCACGTGCGAGAGCGCCGCCGCCCCGAAGTCCGTTTCCCAGCGCACCGGCTCGTCGGCGTCGATCGTGCGCGCGCCGCCCGGACCGAGCGCGGCGAAGCCGTGGTTCTGCGTCGTTATCTCCACGCGCCCCGTCTGCAGGTCCTTGACCGGATGGTTCGCCCCGCGGTGACCGAACGGCAGCTTGAACGTCTCGAGGCCGACCGCGCGGCACAGGAGCTGGTGCCCGAGACAGATTCCCCACACCGGCTTACGCCCAACGAGTGCGCGGACCGTCTCGACGACGTGCGGCAGCGCCGCGGGGTCGCCCGGGCCGTTGGAGAGGAAGACCGCGTCGGGGTCTTCGGCGAGCAGGTCCTCCGCGCTGCTCGTGCACGGATGCAGGGCCACGCGCGCGCCGCGCGCGAGCAGCTCGCGCACCATCGACGCCTTGATGCCGGTGTCGAGCACCGAGATCAGCGGTCCTGCGCCCAGCGCGTCGCCGTGATGCGTCGTCTCGCGCGGCGTCACGAGCGACGCGAGGTCCTGGCCCGCCATCGGCGGCTCGGCGTCGATCATCGCAAGCGCCTCCCGTGGGGGGATCTCCGCGCCGAACACGCCGCCGCGCATCGCGCCCGCGTCGCGGATGTGGCGAACGAGCGCGCGCGTGTCCACGCCCGAGATCGCCTGTACGCCGCAGTCCGTGAGCCAGTCGAGCCAGCCGCGCTCCGCGCTCGGGGCGTCCTCGCGGTTGCACGCCTCGCGCATGATCGCCGCACGCGCCCACACGCGGTCGGACTCCATCGCCTGCGCGCTCGCGCCGTAGTTGCCGATGTGCGGGTAGGTGAACGCGATCAGCTGGCCTGCGAACGACGGATCGGTCATCGACTCCTGATAGCCCGACATGCCCGTCGTGAACACCACCTCGCCGAACGCGTGGCCCTCGGCTCCGCACAGCTCGCCGCCGAAGCTCGAGCCGTCCTCGAGCAGCACGTATCCACCGCGGCGAGCCATCAAATGATCAGCTTCTGCACGGCCTTGAACTCGGGCGTGCCCGCGCGTTCGAGCAGCTCGAACAGCGCCGCCTCGACGGTCGTCACGACCGCGCCCGCGCGCTCCAGGCGCTCGAGGCCGCGCTCGTAGTCGACCGCGTGCCGCGAGCCGACCGCGTCGGCGGGCACGTGCACTTCGACGCCGCGCGCGAGGAGGTCGTGGACGGTCTGGCTCACGCACACGTGCGTCTCGATTCCGCACACGATCGCCTGTTCGCTCCCGCCGAGGTCGAAGCCGGACGCGCGCGCCGCCGAAAAGACCGTCTTCTCGAGCGGGCGCTCGTCCTCGAGGCCCACCTCCGCCGCGGTGTGGCCGAGCCCCTTCGGATACTGCTCGGAGACGATCGCCGGCACTTCCAGGATCCGCGCCGCCTGCAGCAGCTTCGCGCTCGCCTCGGCGACGCGCGAGAACGCCGCGTAGGGGCGAAACGCCTCCTGCACGTCGACGACGACGAGCGCCGCGCGCCCGCGCTCGAGCAGGCTCATCGTGCCCCCACGAGCGTCGCTGCGCGCTCGCGGTAGGCGACCGCGCCCTCGCACAGCGTCAGGCGCACGCGCCCGGTCAGGCTGCGCCCGGCGAAGCAGCAGCACTCCGAGCGGCTCTCCCAGCCGCCCTCCCCCGCCACCCACTCAGCGCCGAGGTCGACGAGCGTGACGTTCGCCGGCTCGCCGAGCGCGATCGTCGGCAGCGGCAGATCGAACAGCGCGGCCGCCGCGGTCATCCGCTCCACGAGCACGCCCAACTCGAGCTTGCCCGTCAGCACGAGCTCCGTGTGCAGCGCCGCGAACGCCGTCTCGAGGCCCGTCGTGCCCATCGGCGCCTGCTCGAACGGCACCTCCTTCTCATCGCGCGCATGCGGCGCATGGTCCGTCGCGACGCAGTCGATCACACCCGCGCGCAGCGCCGCGACGAGCGCGTCGCGGTCGCGCGCGCTCGTGAGCGGCGGGTGCATCTTCATGTTCGTGTCCAGCCCGCGCACGTCGTCGTCCGTGAGCAGCAGGTGGTGCGGGGTGACCTCGCCGCTGACGTCGTACCCGGCCTCCTTCGCCGCCGCGAGCGCGCGCACCGACGCCTCGCAGCTGAGGTGCTGGAAGTGCACGCGCGCGCCCTCGTAGCCCGCGATCGCCGCGTCGCGCGCGACCATCGTCGACTCGCTCAGCGTCGGGATGCCCGCGACTCCGAGCGCCGCGCTGACCGCGCCCTCGTGCATGCTCCCGCCGCGCGAGAGCGTCGCGTCCTCCTCGTGCAGCGCGATCACGCCCCCGCACAGCCGCTGGTATTGCAGCGCGCGGCGCAGCATCCCCGCGCTCGCGACCGGCCGCCCGTCGTCGGTGAATCCGCACGCGCCGCCGGCGCGCAGCTCCGCCATCTCGCTCAGCTGCTCGCCGTTCAGCCCGACCGTGATCGCCGCAAGGAAGCCCACCCACACGCGCGCCTCGCGCGCGCCCGTCTCGCGCACCGAGCCGAGGATCGCCGCCGAGTCCACGACCGGAGCCGTGTTCGGCATTGCGAGCACCGCGCAGTAGCCGCCCGCTGCCGCCGCGCGCGTGCCCGACGCGATGTCCTCCTTGTGCTCCTGTCCCGGCGTGCGCAGGTGCACGTGCGGGTCGACGAACGCCGGCAGCAGGTGCTGGCCGGCACCCTCGACGAGCTCCGTCTCGGGGTCGGCCGCGAGCGTCCCCGGCGCCGCGATCTCGGCGATCCTCCCCGCGCGCACGCGCACGTCCGCCGGCGCGTCGATCCCCGCGCGCGGGTCGAGCACGCGCACGTCGCGCAGCAGCACGTCGGCGCGCTCGAGCGGCGCGCGCACGAGCAGCGGCGCACTCACGCGGGTTGCCCCTCGGCGACCGCAACCACGTCGGGGTCCGCTACGCGCGCGCCCGCCTGCACGTGCGCGGGGGCGCTCGCGCCCGCGAGCAGCTCATACAGCACGGCCATGCGCACGACAACGCCCGCCTCGACCTGCGCGGTGATCACCGCCTGCGGCGAGTCGACTACCTCGCCGGACAGCTCGAGTCCGCGGTTGACCGGGCCGGGGTGCATGAGCACCTGGTGGGGCTGCAGGCGGCGCGCGTTGATCTGGTAGAGCGCCGCGTACTCGCGCAGCGAGGGCAGGTAGCTCTCGGTCATGCGCTCGCGCTGCATGCGCAGCGCGTAGACGACGTCCGCCGACGGCAGCTCGTCGAGCGTGTAGCGCACCTCGCAGCCGAGCGCCTCGATTCCGCGCGGGATCAGCGTCGGCGGGCCCGCGACCGTCACCTTCGCACCCATTCGCTGGAAGGCCACGATGTCCGAGCGCGCGACGCGCGAGTGGGCAACGTCGCCGACGATCCACAGCGACGCGCCGTCGATGCTGCCGAGGCGCTTTTTCAGCGTGTACACGTCGAGCAGCGCCTGCGTGGGGTGCTCGCGCTTGCCGTCGCCCGCGTTGACGATCGCGGCGGGGCACCACGTGCTCACCAGCTCCGCCGCGCCCGCCCACGGCGTGCGCAGGACGATCGCATCGGGCTTGTGCGCGTTGAGCGTCAGCACCGTGTCCTTCAGCGACTCGCCCTTCTCGACGCTCGAGCCACTCGCGGCGAAGTTCACGACGTCCGCCGAGAGGCGCTTAGCGGCGAGCTCGAACGAGCTGCGCGTGCGCGTCGAAGCCTCGTAGAAGAGGTTCAGCACCATCCGCCCGCGCAGCGCGGGAACCTTCTTGATGTCGCGGTCCGAGACCTCCGCGAAGCGCGCCGCCTGCGCGACGATGCGCTCGATCGCCTCGCGGTCGAGGTCGGTGATCGAGAGGAGATGCTTCACGCGCCCACCTCCGTACGCGCGGGCGCGATCGTGACCTCGTCGACGCCGTCGAGCTCGCGCACGCGCACGTGCACGTGCTCGGCGAGCGACGTCGGGAGGTTCTTGCCGACGTAGTCGGGACGGATCGGCAGCTCGCGGTGGCCGCGATCGGCGAGCACCGCGAGCTGCACGCGCTCGGGCCGCCCGTAATCGAACAGCGCATCGATCGCCGCGCGCGCGGTGCGTCCGGTGAAGAGCACGTCGTCGACGATCACGACGGTGCGCGAGCTGACGTCGAAGTCGATGTGCGAGGCGTGCACGATCGGCGCGTCGGGCCTGCTCGCGACGTCGTCGCGGTAGAAGCCGATGTCGAGGTCACCGATCGGAACCTCGCAGTCGAGCAGCTGCTCGAGCTCGGCCTGCAGGCGCCGCGCGAGGAACGCGCCGCGGCGATGGATACCGATCAGGCCCGGCGCCGGTGCGCCGGTGTTGCGCTCGGCGATCTCGTGTGCGATGCGCGTGAGCGCCCGTTGCACATCGCCGTCGTGCAGCACGACCTTCTGCCCGCGTTCGTCCATCGTTTCCTTCCTGGCCTCACAGGACCGGGTTAAAGGATCGCTCGCAGCGTATCAACGCGAAGCGATGGGCTCCGAGCGCCGCTCCGACGCACGGATCAGCCGCGGGCCACCGCGCTCGGGGAACGGGACCTCGATCGAGTCGAAGTCGCGGGGCACCTCCGTCGCCGGGAAGATCGCGCGCGCCTCGTCGCGCAGCTCGCCGCCCGAGTAGCGGCTCGAGACGTGCACGAGCGCGAGCATCCGCACATCCGCATCGCGCGCGAGCTCGGCCGCCTGGCGCGCGGTGCTGTGCGTCAGCGCACCCTCGCTCGCGGGCCGGTTTGAGACGAGCTCGTGGTCGAACGTCGCCTCGTGCACGAGCACGTCCGCGCCGTGCGCCGCCGCCGCGAGCGCCTCGCAGGGAACGGTGTCTCCGGAGATCACGAGCTTGCGCCCCGCCCGCGGCGGCCCGAGCACCTGCTCGGGCAGAACGCCCGCGACCGATTCGCCACGCTGCAGGCGCCCGAAGTCGGCGCCCGGCGTCACGCCGAGCTCCTGTGCCGCCACCGGGTCGAATTCGCCCGGGCGCTCCGCCTCGACTATCGAGTAGCCGAAGGCTGGAAGCTCGCCGTGCACGACGGGGACCGCGGCGACGACGTAGCCGTCGCCGCCGACCTCCTCCCAGCGCTCGAGCTCGCGCACCTCGAGAGCGAACGACAGGCGCCCGATCGCGACCGCCATCGCCGCGAGCAGGCGCTCGAGGCCGACCGGCCCGTACAGCCTCAGCGGGCGCTCGCGTTCGCGCAGCGCGAACGACTTGAGCATCCCCGGCAGCCCCAGCCAGTGGTCGGCGTGGAAGTGCGTGAGGAACACGCTGTCGACGTCGACCAGCCCGACCGAGCGAACCAGCTGACGCTGCGTTCCTTCACCGCAGTCGAACAGCACGCGCTCGCCGCCGCGCATCATCAGCAGCGCCGGCAGCCCGCGCCGCGCGCTCGGCACGGCTCCGCCCGTCCCGAGGAAGAACAGTGAGAGATCCACTGCGGTCAACCGTACCGTGGCGCCGATGCTGCGCGCGGGCGCGCGCGTCGGTCGCACGCGCGTAGCGCGGTTGCCGCAATGCGCCGCGCGTAGCGCGGTTGCCGCACACGCGCACGCACGCACGTCCGTCGCATGCGCTTAGCCTGAATCCACCGCGCAACCGGGCGACGGAGCGTGATCGACGTGTCTGGCGGGTCGTCGACGCCTGGTCGCGCGTGCGCGAGGGTGGCGGGCGTCGGAGGCGTCTTGAAGGGCGCGTGGGGAATG